>Ga0180437_10001254_pt1 | contig 43777 bp, 43 predicted proteins | sample SS_ome_4_FD_132410 | JGI IMG/M metagenome (GOLD analysis project Ga0180437, IMG submission 132410) | Hypersaline lake sediment archaeal communities from the Salton Sea, California, USA - SS_3_D_1 metaG | ecosystem: Environmental > Aquatic > Non-marine Saline and Alkaline > Hypersaline >... | reverse complement strand
TGACAACGTTTTCGCCGCCACTACAATCGAGTTCGTGCTGTCAAAGATTGTCGGCATGCTGGGCAGTTTGCCCCGCCAACCGTGGCACACTGAGCGGTAGATTCGTTCACGCCGCTCGCCTTATGGCGCAATCGCCCTGTCCTATTACCAGGTTCGCAGAGCAAGGAACGACCGATGACACGAGTTTTACCTTTTTGCCTGGTGCTCGGCATTGCCATGGTTCGAGCTTCGGCGGCCAGCGACACCAACACGCCGGCGGACGCCCAGAACGGATTCGTCTGGAAGTCCGTTCTTCCGGACGACTGTCCGTTCGAGCAGTCGAAAACGTTGACGGGCATGTCTTTTACCGGCCGCCACAGCGATTATCACTGTGGCGACACCTGGTATCCATGCTGGGCAAGTGACGGCAATCTCTATTCTCCATGGACCGACGGGAAGACCGATGGAATCGCGTGCGGCTCTGGGGGTGGCGAGAATGCCCGCACGGCTCACGCGGTGATGGTCGGCGACGATCCACTCAAGCTGATCATCAAGAACACATCTCCTCCCAAGGCTGCCAGCGCCAAGCCCTACAACGGACGATACCCATGTGGATCGCTGGTTCATAACGGTGTCTGGTACTACGGCTCCTACTGTCTTGGGCCGGCCGGAAGGTACGAACACAAGGAATTCATGTGGAACTGGCCGAATCTGGGGCCGATGCCGGGATTCCAGATCTCACGAGACCTTGGCAAGACCTGGACGCCTTCGCCGCATTCGCCCGAAAAACCCTTGTTTCCCGAACCGAAGGAATATCTCGGCCCGGTGAAGATGGGCGCCCCGCACTTTGTGGACTTTGGCAAGAACATGAAGCACTCGCCGGATGGCATGGCGTACCTGGTCGGCATGGGCGCCGAAAAGAACGATCCCAAGCCGCGGCCCTGTATCAAACCCGGCCCTCCGGGTGAAGCGTTTCAGCTTCAGCAGGGGTGCAACGACGATTTCGCGCACGCCAATCTGAGTTGGATCACGGCCGATCAGGTCTATCTTGCAAGAGTCCTGCCTTCGCCGGAAACCATCAATCGACTCGAAGCCTACGAGTTCTTTGCAGGACATGATAAGGACGGAAAACCTGTCTGGACGCGCGATTTCGAGCAAATCAGACCGCTGATCGAGTGGAACAATCACATGGGATGCGTCACCGCAACCTACGTTCCCGGTCTGAAAAAGTATTTGATGTGCGTTACCGACGGCTGGCCGACCGTAGCGAAGATGACCTCCTACGTATTGGAGGCCGATGCGATCACCGGTCCCTGGCGGATGGTCGTCTACATGAAAGACTTCGGCGAGCAGGCGTACTTTCTGAATTTCCCGAGCAAGTTCATCAGCGAAGACGGCCGAACGCTGTGGCTGTGTTACTCCGCGAACTTCAGCCGTGGTTGGAATGGTGTAGAACTGGACTTCAATCCACCCGGAGGGCGTTACGGCTTGTGCCTGCACGAGGTCACCCTTCTGGGGCCGAGTGACCATTGATCAACCGCGAACAACTTGGGAGCGTGAATTGAAACCCCTGGCATGCGCATCACCCCTTTCCCTTTTGATGATCTCGCTCGTATCGTCCGTGGGGATCGCATCCGAACCGGCCGAGCTAACGGTCATTTCGCTCGGTCGGTTGGACCCGCCGCTGTCTTCCGCCCAGGAGCATGCCGGCGGCGCCACGAAGTGGCGGAGGGTAAAATCCCATCTGTCACTGGACGAAGGGCTAGTCGTCGCCAGGCAGGTAGGTGGTAGCGCCGGCGGCAATACGTCGGTTCGCAACGCCGCGCCGCTTCGGTGGAAACCGCAAGGCTATTTCCAGCGGAATCGGGACTTGGGGCAAGTCTTCACGGCGGAAAAGGATTTCACGCTCGACGCCATCATTCTTCGCACGGGCAATGCCCACGCCGCGTTTCTTTCGGGCATGCCGGGGACGCCCGTGTTCGTGCAGTTCTTCGAAGTGACGGGCGAGCCGACCATCGACGACAACGGCACGCCGGTGGGGACCGGGGCCACCCACGGCTTTTCCACCAACCATCGCTGCGACGATTTCGTCCGTGGTGTCACGTACAGGCCGCTGCATGTGGCGGCGGGCGGTGTGATGCCGGACTTGTCCCAGGACGGTGGCGGCCGGTTCGTCTACATGAAGTGGGATTTGCTGGGCAAAGGAGAATGGCGATTCCGAGCCGGCCAGCGGTATGCGTTTATGGTGGGCATTGTGGAGGCGGGCGAGCAACGCGGCTTTACCTTGGCTAATCGAAACAACGCGAGTTCCCCAAAACCGCCAAGCATGACGCTCGATGACACGTACCACGGCGGATGGGGACTGCGGCGGGAGGGTAGCGGCAAGAAGCCAGCGATGGTCGCCGGCGAATCGCCTCCCGACGACGCCGCGACGCTTCGCAGACTGCACGCGGAGTCTTTCTTTCCGCCGGGCGCCGCACGGTACGCGATACCGCCCACGTGCGATGGGTATCCCGATGTCGATACGTACCGGGATCTGGAATTCTATCTGATTGCGCGTGCGGACGAAGGCAAGACGGAGACGCCGGCGAGATAGCCGTTCCGGCGCGTTCCCTCATCATCCCGTGTCCGTCCGCAAGGGAGAGGGGATCGCGGCGGCTTGCGACCGCCGCCTCGCCAACGGCCATCCTCGGCAATGGCCATCCCGCGCGATTCGTCCCGCGGCTTCCGCCGTGGTGAAATCGAAATCCCTAAAACAGCGGGCCGCCGTACAGCGCCATCGGGCCGAGGTCTTCTTCGATCCGCAGGAGTTGGTTGTACTTGGCCATCCGGTCGGTGCGGGAGGCGCTGCCGGTTTTGATTTGCCCGGTGGAGAGGGCGACTGCCAGGTCGGCGATCGTCGCGTCTTCCGTCTCACCGCTGCGGTGGCTGGTGACGGCGGTGTAGCCGTTGCGGTGGGCGAGTTGAATGGCGTTGATCGTCTCGGTGAGCGTGCCGATCTGGTTGACCTTGATCAGGACGCTGTTGGCGACGCCTTCGGTAATGCCGCGCTGCAGGATCTCGGTGTTCGTGACGAACAGGTCGTCGCCGACGAGTTGGACCTTGTCGCCGAGTTTGTTGGTCAACAGCTTCCAGCCTTCCCAGTCGCCCTCGTCACAGCCGTCTTCAATCGAGCAGATCGGGTAATTGTCCACCCAGTCGTCCAGGAAATCGACCATCTCCGCCGAGCTTTTCGCGTGGCCGTCCATGTTATAGACATGCTTTTGCTGGTCGTAGAGCTCGGTGGCGGCGACGTCCAGCGCGATGCGGATTTGGTCGCCGGGGCTGTAGCCGGCTTTTGCGATGGCCTCCATGATCAGATCGAGGGCTTCCTTGTTGCTGCCGAGGTTGGGAGCGAACCCGCCTTCGTCGCCGACGGAAGTGCTGTATTTCCTGGCCGCAAGCACCTTTTTAAGGTGGTGAAAAACCTCGACGCCGGCCCGGAGGGCGTCGCTGAAGGTCTCGAAGCCGAGGGGCATGACCATGAATTCCTGTACATCCACGGAGTTGTCGGCATGGGCGCCGCCGTTGACGATGTTCATCATGGGGGCCGGCATCAGGCGAGCGCCAACGCCGCCGAGGTAGCGGTAAAGCGGCAGGCCGGCGCTATCGGCGGCAGCCTTGGCCACGGCCAGCGAGACGCCGAGAATGGCGTTGGCGCCAAGCTTTTCCTTGTTTTTCGTGCCGTCGAGATCGATCATGGCCTGATCGATGGCCGGCTGTTCGTTGGCGCAGCGGCCCTCCAACTCGTCGGCGATGATGGTATTCACATTGTCGACGGCTCGCGTAACCGCTTTGCCCATATAGAATTTTGCGTCGCCGTCACGGAGTTCCAGGGCTTCCAGCGTGCCGGTGCTGGCGCCGCTGGGGACGGCCGCCCGGCCGAAAGACCCGTCGTCGAGTCGCACATCCACCTCGACGGTGGGGTTGCCGCGGCTATCGAGAACTTGCCGTCCCTGGATGCTGATAATCGCACTCATCGCGCTGGTTCCTCCGGTAGAAGGTGGGTTGTTGGCGGTTTTGCGGACCATTCTGCCGCATTGAAGGCGGGTTGCCTAGCGGGCTTGCCTTGACACCGACCGCCGTTTTCCCCTAAGAAGTTGGCCGCTTTCGCCGGCGAATCGGCGATTTTCGCCGGTTGCGGCTCATCTTCGCGGCTCTTTTCCGAATTTCTGGTTCGCGCCATTACAGGTTTGGCCACGGATGGCTTACGACTCGCCCCAATCCGATCCACTCGTCGAATCGATGGACCGCCCTGGTCCGTCCGGGCCGGTGGCCTGGCTGGGGGCCGTTCCGCGCCGTCTCGCCGCGTGGGTGGGCGCCCACCGGACGCTGACGATCGGTCTGGTACTGACCGGTGGGTTGACGATGTCACTGGCGGCGGCGGTGATCAACTATTATTCGACGCGCGACCCCGCCGCTCTCGACCGGCGGAAGATCGACCTGGCCTGGGCCCGCTTCGACGAGGGGCGATACGACGAGACGCGGACCCTGGCTGAGGAGGTGGTCCATAGTCCCACAATTCCCGCGGACCGGGTCGGCGAGGTCGCCTACCTGCTCGGCGCCACGGCGATTCTCGACGCCCAGACGCGGTGGCATCACGGCGAACGGCAACGGCTGTTTACCGTCGCCGCGGGGTATCTTGAAGAAAGCCGCGATCGCGGATTGCCGCCGGACCGCGAGGGCGAAGCCCTGTATTGGCTCGGCATGGCCCTTTGCGAGACCGGCAAGTACAAGCAGGCCATTCCCAACCTTCTCGCCTGCGTGGAAAAGGAACCGAGCCTGAAGCCCGATGCGTACCTGCTCCTTTCCCAGGCGTACTTCCACGACGAACAGCGGAAGCCGGGACACGCGGTGTCATTTGCACGGAAGTTTCTCAATCTCGATGAGACGCCGGGGGCGGCGCGGCAGCAGATGTTGCTGCACCTGGCCCGGATGCTGTTCGAGTTGGGGGATGAAGCGGGTTGCCGCGAGGCGTTGGCGAAAATCCCGCCGACCAGTCCGCTCCGTCCGCAAACCATCGTCATCGAAGGCCAGTTGGCGCTAAAGAAGGCGCAGGCAGCGCGGGCGGCCGCCGAGGAGGCAAGCGGGATGGGGGGCGATCCCGGCTACATTCAAGGCCAACGGACGCAGGCCGCCGAGCATTTTTCACTGGCGCTGGAGCATTTTCGCCGGGCTCAAGGCCGGGACACGCTAGGCAACGACGCCACGCGTGAGGCCTCGTATCTGTCGGGCCTGGCCTTGGCGGGACTCGAGCAGCTCCGCGACGCCTACCGGTCGCTTTCGCGAACGCGCAAGTTGTACGGCCCGTTCGACGAAGGCCCCGCGGCGGCCTTGATGGAGGCCGAGACCCTCCGAACACTAAAGGAAGACAAGGACGCGATTGTGTCCTACGCGCGGGCCGCGCAGATGTTTGCCGACGAGGGGGTGCATGGAAACCGCTGGGTGACGCGGGAGGAATTCGTCGAGCGGCTGAAGATGGCGTACCAGCACTACCTCGACCGCGATCTTTACGCCTTTGCGGCCGCCTTGGCGGAGGCGATGAAGCCGCTCATCTCGGACGACGATCGCTTGCGGCTGTACGCCGGGGCCCATTACGAGTGGGGCCGCTTCCTCACGAAGCAGGCGGCGGGAGAGGTCTCGGCCAAGGCAATGGAGTTCCGCAATCGCGGTCGCTGGCACTACCGCGAAGCAGGCCGGACGTTCGCCCGGCTGGCACAGCGGCGCGTGACCGAGCGGACGTACACGCAGGAATTGTGGCAATCGGCCGAATCGCTTATGGCCGGCCGCGACTACCATCACGCGGCCGGGGCGCTGGCCGTCTTCCTGAAGAACGAATCGCTCCGCGGCCGGCCGCGGGCGCTCGTGGCCATGGGAGAATCGAAGCTGGCCCTGGGCGAGTTGGAAGAGGCGAAGCGCTATCTGCTCGAGTGCGCGGACTTCCATCCGAAAGACCCCGCGACGTACCGCGCCCGCCTGATTGTCAGCGGCGTGCTCGAAGAATTGGGCGAGATCGCGGAGGCGAAAAGGCACCTGCAGGACAATCTGCACAACGAATCGCTCACTCCGCAGAGCTTGGAATGGCGGGACTCGTTGTTCGCCCTGGGGCGGCTGTCGTACGTCGAGGCAGAACGCCTAAGCGCGAAAAACAACGTGCTGGCGCTCGATCCGAACGACGCCAAGGAAGTCAAGGAGGGGGCCAAGGCATTTGACGCCGCGGTCGCCGCCTACCACGACGCGATCGCGCAGTTGTCCGAAGCGGCAGAGCGATATCCCGACGCGCCGCAGTCCATTCACGCCCGGTACATGCTGGCCGAAGCCCACCGAAAATCCGCCCAGGCGCCGATGCTGCAGCTTGGCGTGGTTACCATCAAGTCCCGCCGCAGCGATCTCGAATCGCAAGCCCGCGAGCGCCTGCTCACCGCCGCAAAGACGTACGGCCACATCGAAGAATCGCTCAATCGCAAACAGGAAAATACAGAACTGACCGCCGTGGAGAAGGCGATTCTGCGTAACTGCTACTTCGCCCAGGGGGCGTCGCTGTTTGAATTGGGGCGGTTCGATCCCGACTACTACCGCCAGGCGATCGAGGAGTATTCGACCGCCACCAACCGCTACCAGCACGAACCGGAAGCGCTCGAGGCCTTTGTCCAAATCGCGATGTGTTACAAGCGGCTCGACCGCCCGATCGACGCCCGCGGCACCATCGAGCAAGCCAAGATCGTACTTTCTCGAATCCGTCCGGACGCCTCTTTCGAGGCGACGACACGTTTTGACCGCAAACGGTGGGAGGACACGCTGGCGTGGATGTCGGAACTGTAAACAGCGACACGGCGGCCGCGACCGATCGCCTTTTCGCCCTGATCGAGCGGAAATGGGGAATCCTGCAGGCGCTGCGCGAGGTGGCCGTGAAGCAGCTTGACCTGGTCCGCAAGGGCTGCTCCATGGCGGAGCTGCTCCGCCTGCTCTCCGCCAAACAAGGCGTGATCGATGAGTTGACCAAGGTGGAGCGGGACCTGGATCCGTTCCGCGAACAAGACCCGGACACCCGCGTGTGGCGGTCGCCGGACGGCCGGGCGCGGTGCGCCGCGTTGGCCAGCTCGTGCGGCGAGTGGCTGGGCGAAATCATGCAGATGGAAAAAGAAACAGAAGCCGCGATGATCCGCCGCCGCGAGGCGACGGCAAAGCGGCTGCAAACCACATCGTCCGCCCTGGCCGCCAGGCAGGCCTACGGGGAAACCGCAGGTCACGCCACGCCCAACAACCAGGGGGCTTTCGATTGGACATCGTCATAGCAACCCGAAGCGTAAGAACGGAGCCCGAAGCGTAAGCGAGAAAACGGAGCCCGAAGCGCAAGCGAGGGCCATTGCCGGTCCCCCGCCTGCGCGTCCGGTTTGCCTTCCGCCACAAACCCCAAACAAGAATCACTACGCATGATCGCCACAACCATACCACCGGCCGCCCAGACGGATACCTCGGCTCCCGTGATCGACGAGCAACTTGCCGGACTGCTGGCCGCGTGGGAGTCGGCGGTGGAGCGCTTGCAGCGGACACATGAGACGCTGCGGGCGGAGGTCGCGCGGCTCACTGACGAACTCAAGCAGAAGAACCGCGAATTGGCCCGCAAGCAGCGGCTGGCGGAACTCGGACAAATGGCTGCTCACATTGCCCACGAGGTCCGCAACGAACTGACGCCCATCACGGTCTATCTCGGTATGCTCGACCGGCGGCTCACCCAGGCGCCCGCCGAGCGCGACATCGTGCAGCGGATCAGCGGGAGTTTCCGCTCGCTCGACAGCACGGTGAGCGACCTGTTGCAGTTCGCCCGTGAGGGGACGGCGGTCCGCCACGATACGCCCGTCGCTCCACTGATCCAGGACGTGTTGGAAACGCTGCGGCCCCAGCTTGATGGCCACGGCGTGGCGACGGAGGTCGACGTTTCTGCGGGCCTGACGGCCAAGGTCGATTCCGCGTTGCTCCGCCGGGCCGTGCTGAACCTGGCGATCAATGCCATCGACGCGATGCCCTCCGGCGGCGCGCTGAGCATGTACGCGGGGGCGACACCCGGCGGCGGCGTCGAAATCGAAGTCGCCGACTCCGGCGCCGGATTGAGCGACGCCTCCCTGTCACGGATGTTCGAGCCGTTTTTCACAACGAAGTCTGACGGGACCGGCCTGGGCCTGGCGATGGTTTATCGCATCGCGGAGGTGCATGGCGGCGCCGTCGTGGCACGCAATTGTCCCGAAGGCGGAGCGGCGATCACGATCTCGCTGCCCGCTGCCTCCAACCCCTGAACTGCGGCATGAGACACGCCATCTATCCGTTTTCCGCGGTGACCAGCGATTCGGACGCCCGCGCGCTCGCCGGCTCGGTCCTGGTGGTTGACGACCATCAGGCGGCCCGCGATTCGATGGCCCTGGCCTTGACGGAAGCCGGCCACCGCGTGACCACGTGCGGCTCGGCGAGCGAGGCGCTGGTCCGCCTCGCGTCGGACGGCTTCGACGTCGTCCTTTCCGACCTGCGGATGCCGGGATTGACGGGCCTCGACCTGGTCAAGCGGATGCACGCCCAGCGGATCGACACGCAGCTTGTGATGGTGACCGCCCACGCCAGCGTCGATACGGCCGTCGAGGCGATGCGCCATGGGGCGTTCGACTACCTTGAAAAACCGGTGGCGCCGGACCAGCTCGAAGGCGTGGTCGCGCGGGCCCTCGCCCAAGCCCGAGCCGACAACTGCCCCACCAAGCTGCCGCCGACCGACGAAAAACGCCGCGGCGTGGCAATGGTCGGCCATAGTCCCGCGATGCGGGAACTGCGGCGGCAAATCGAGCAGATCGCTCCGACGGATGAGACGGTGCTTATTACGGGGGAGAGCGGAGTCGGCAAGGAACTGGTCGCCCGCGGCATTCACGCGCGGTCCCGCCGGGCGTCGCGGGCGCTGATCAGTTTGAACTGCCCCGCCCTGGCCGCGAACCTGATGGAGAGCGAGTTGTTCGGGCATGAACGCGGGGCCTTCACCAGCGCGGACCAGCGCCGCGTGGGACGCTTTGAACTGGCTGACGGGGGAACGCTCTTTCTGGATGAGATCACCGAGATCGAATTGCCCCTGCAAGCGAAGCTGCTGCGTGTCTTGCAGGAGCGGACCTTCGAGCGGATCGGTTCCAGCGAAACGCGGTCGGTAGATGTCCGCCTGATCGCCACCACCAACCGCGACCTGTGGCGGGCCGTGGCTGAAAGCGCGTTCCGAGAAGACCTCTACTTTCGCCTGGCGGTGCTGCCGATTGAAGTGCCGTCGCTGCGGGCGCGGCCCGACGATATCCCGCTTTTGGCGGAGCATTTTCTGGCTTCTGCGGCCGAGCGGTTGGGCCGTGGGGCGTGCCGGCTAAGCGACTCCGCCGTGAATCTGCTGTGCGAGTACCACTGGCCCGGTAACATCCGCGAGTTGGAAAACGTCATGACGCGGGCCAGCGTGCTGGTAGGGATGACGCGGCTGACGGCGGAAGACCTGCGACCGTGGCTGACGCCGTGGGGGGAAGACCCGGCCGCCGCGGCGGATGCTACGTCCGCCAGCGCGGCGCCGCACGCGAGCGATCGCAAGCGGACACTGCAGGATGTCGAGCGCGAGATGATCATTTCCACGCTCGAGCACTTCGACGGCCACCGCCAAAAAACTGCGGATGCCCTGGGCATCGGCGTGCGGACCCTATCCAGCAAACTCCGCAGCTACGGCCTGGCGCCGCACGCAAAGACCTTTGTGAAATCAGCATGACGCCGCGACCGCCGGTCGCAGAACCAAACGCACAGCGCACAAAACGCAAGCGATGAAACAGAGCCCGAAACGCCAGCGAAGGAAGCACAAGCAGAATCGGCCGCTAGCACTCGGCAAATCCCGCCGAGGCGCCGGCAATCCCCAATGCCAACCGAAAACGCAAAAGGCCGGGAGCTATCGGACGAAACGACCCTTGGCATGGCCGGGCCGACTCCGCCGACAGCTCCGAACCCCGGCCGGCACGGCATTCGCATGAACCAGCGGTTGCGACCGACACGCCAGGAGAACCCATGATCAACGGCCTGTTTACCGCGAGCACGCTCCCGGTCCTCAGCCAGATCGTCAACTTTGCCCAGGCCCGGCACGACCTGTTGGCCGGCAACGTGGCGAACATGGACACCCCCGGCTACCAGGTTCGCGATTTGTCGCTGACGAATTTTCAGGAGACCCTGCGGGAAGCGATTGCCCAGCGGGACCACCCGCAAAAGATTTTTTCGGTAGCCGGTGAGGCCATCGGCGCCCGCGAAAGCAGCCCAATGAAGGCGGTGGAGGAATCGCTCAAAAGCATCCTGTACCACGACAAAAGCGACGTCAGCTTGGAAGGGCAGGTGGCGGAATTATCCAAGAACCAGATGATGCACGATATGGCGGTCACTTTGCTCAAGGCCCAGTTTGATTTGCTGGGCGCGGCGGTGAGTGAACGCGTGTGAAGGCGGAAGTAGCAAGGCGGAAAGCGTATGGATCGCGTTGCCCCGCTTCCCCCTCACTCCTGGCCCCTCTCCCCGAGGGAAAGGGGAATGCCCTCGCCGTGCCGTCGCCGTGCCGGCGACGGCTAAACGGGCCGCGCCGCAGCCCTTCCGACTTCCGACTTCCGACTTCCGACTTCCGACTTATGTTCGCCGCCCTCGACATTTCGACCAGCGCCCTTTCCGCCCAGCGGATGCGGCTGAACGTGATTGCCAGCAACATGGCGAACCTGTCAAGTCAGCGCAATGAGAACGGGGAGATCGCCCCGTACCAGGCGAAGTTCCCCATTTTTTCCACCGACAGCACGGTGGCCGGCGGCGACAAGCGGGGTGACGGCGCGGGACCGGTCGGCGTGAAGGTGGCGTCGATCGAGACCGAAACCAAGGAGCCGCTGTACCGTTACCAACCGAATCACCCCCTTGCGATCAAGGATGGGCCGAAGCAGGGCTACGTCGCCTACCCCAACGTGGACATGACTCGCGAGATGGTCGACGCCATGGAAGCGACGCGGGCCTACGAGGCGAACGTGGGTGTGATGGAGATGACCAAGTCGATGGCCAGACAGACCTTGAGGATTTTGGGATAAATCGGTAGAAGCGCCACCCCATGAACAGCATTACCACACACATCGGCGTTCCGCTACCGCCGCAGCTTGCCCAACCACCGGGCGCCGCGGGCGGAAGCGGCGCCAGCGGCGCTTTCAAGAACTTGCTGATCGAGTCGATCACCCAGGTCGACGCGATGCAGAAGGCGGCCGACCACGCGGTCGAGGGGCTGTTCACCGGGGCCGACGTCAACCCGGCCGAAGTCCTCACGGCGGTGCAACAGGCGGATTTGTCGTTCCGCATGTTGCTGCAAGTACGGAACAAGTTGTTGCAGGCTTATCAGGAAGTGAAAGAGATACGGATCTAGCGGAGAAATCCGAATATCGAAATCCGAAACAAATTCGAATGGCCAGAATTCGAAACGGCTAAAAAGAACTCAAGGATGAGTTCGGAGTGTCACGGATGAACATCCTCTCAAGCGCTGTCTCGCAAGTGCGCGAACTGCTGTCGTCGATGACGCCGGCGGGGCGGATTACGACCGGGCTGCTGCTGATCGCCGTCGTGGTAAGCCTGGCCTATCTCTTCCGCACGGGCGTCGGCGGCGGCGAGGAGTATTTGCTTGGCGGACGGCCCCTCTCGGGCAGCGAAATCGCCGCTGCCGAAGCCGCCTTCGCCAAGGTCGGGCTTTCCGACTACGAGATCGAAGGAACCCGCATCCTCATCCCCCGCGGACACAAGGCGGCGTACATCGGGGCAATGGCCGATGCGGCGGCGCTGCCGCCCGATTTCAACGTCTATCTTGACGAGGCGGTCAAGAGCGGCGGGCCCTTCGACAGCCGCGACATGCGCGACGCCCGCCTGAAGAACGCCAGGCAGAAGGAGTTGGCCCTCATTCTGCGGTCGATGCAAGGAATCGATTCGGCGACCGTCCAATTCGACGTGGTCGAAAGGGGCGGCTTCCCGCCCAAAAAGGAATACACCGCGATGGTGGCGGTCCGGCCGACCGCCGGGGCGGACATGACGGAAGACTCGGTCCGCAGCATCCGCCACCTGGTTTCCAGCGCCATCGCCGGCCTGAGCGCTTCGAGCGTCACCGTGAACGACCTGCAGACCGGCATCACCTATCCCGGCGGCGATTCTCTGGGCCCCGGCGCGGCGGAAAACAACGCCTACGCGATGGCCAAGCGGACCCACGAGCAGCGATACCTGGCCAAGGTGCGGGAGGTGGTTTCCTTTATTCGCGGCGCGATCGTGGCCGTCAATGTCGAGATGGACCCCGAGATGGACTACCGCTCGACCAATACCAACTACGACGGCAAGCCGGTCGCCTATCGCAACCGCGATTGGACGAAGTCCGAGACCAACGCGGCCGCGTCGGCTGGCGGACGACCGGGCCTGGCGGGCCAGCAACCAAACCAGCCGACGGCCTTGAGCGTTCCGGCCAACGAGTCGACCCGCGAGGAAAACCAGACGGAGCAGGACAGCGTCGTTGGGGCGGAGCACACCTACCTGGCCAAGGCGTCGCTGGTGCCAAAGAAGATGAGCGTTTCGATCGGGGTGCCGAGCACCTACTACGTCGAGGTATGGCGCAGCCGGAAGCGCCGCAACGGCGAGGAAGTCGGCGCCGAGGACAAGCCTTCGGACAACGATATCGAGACGATCGAGCAGGCGCTGCGCATTCGGCTGCAAAATGCGATCGCGCCCCTGCTTCCCCAATTCGAAGTCGGCAAAGAGGTCTGGCCTGAGATCGCCGTGCATACCTACGACCCGGAGACCGCGCCGGGCGACCCGGAACCCGCGATCTCGCAATCCGCCTTTGCATGGCTGACCGACCACTGGCAAACCCTCGCGCTACTGGCGATCGGCGGCGTGGGGCTGTTGATGGTGCGGGGGATGGTGAAGGCGGCGGTGGGGGTGGCCCCCGCGGTCGCGGCGCCGGACGGCGACGGCTTGGACCTGAGCGACGCCACCGCCACCGAGGTTGACGACGAAGAAGACGAGGGCCCCATCAGCGCGCTGCGGCAGCAGTTCCAAGAGGATGGGCCCAACCTGCGCGAAGAACTCAGTGGACTGGTGAAAAAAGACCCGGACGCCGCGGCGGCCATCCTCAAGTCGTGGATCGGCGGCGGCGCCTGATCCGCGCTCGTAACCCGCCGCCGCGCCAACCGACAACCCGGCCATAACGTCAAATGTTCCCATTAACGTCCAAATCCCGTCCGGAGAACAACGCCACCCTGCGCAAGGCGGCGATTCTGGTGGCGGCGCTTGACGAAGCGACGGCCGAGTCGCTGCTGGCCGGCATGCCCGCCGCCGCGGCGCGGCGCGTGCGGGAAGTCGCCGGTTCTCTGGGACCGGTGAGTGAGATCGAGCGGCGGCGGGTGCTGACGGAATTGATGGCGGCCCGCGACACTCGTCGGCCCGACCGTCGCGCAACATACTCCTTCCCGGCCGAAGACGAGGGCGTTGAACTGGATGCCACGCTGGCTCAGCGGATTGCCCAAGGGTACGAGGACGACCGCGCCGAAGAGACGATCCCAACACCGGTCCAACCGCCCGCGGGCGACGGTCGGACGCGGCCCGCGTTTTCGCGCCTCCGCGGGTCGCAACCGCAGACCTTGGGGCGGATCCTGTCGGCGGAGAGCCCCCAAACGATCGCCGTGGTGCTGGCCCATCTCGACCGCCGCCAGGCCGCCGCCACGCTGGCGAATCTCGACGAAGCGTTGCAGGTGGAAGTGGTCCGCCGCCTGGGACGACTGGATGAAGCCAACGCCGAAGTCATTCGCGAGATCGAGACCCAGCTCGAAAGCGTGATTACCGAGGAGGAAGCCCAGGAACGCAAGCGGTCGGCCGGCGCCGAAATGGTGCGGGAGATCCTGGTCGAGTCCGGCGGCGAGGACCGCCACCGCCTGCTCACGAAACTCAAGAGTACGGACGAACAGCTCGCCGGCCGCCTGCGCTTTGACGTGGACACCAGCGCGCCGCGCAAGCAAGGGGAACCCAACCTTCTGCACAAGCCGGCGGATCAACATTACGATCCCGCTCCCCAGGCCGAAGGATTTCGGCTTCCCCGCTTCGACGACCTTGCGCTGCTCGCCGACGGAAACCTCGCCGAGCTGCTTCAAACCGCCGACGCGGAGACGGCCCTGCTGGCCATCGCCGGGGCCGGAAAACGGTTTATGCGGCGGCTGGGTCGCTTGCTCAGTGCGCGGGAGCGCCGCCAACTCGACCGTCGGCTGGCGTCGCTCGGGCCGGTCCGCCTGGCTGATATCGAGGAAGCCCAGCGACGGATGGTCCAGCTCGCGGCGACCCTCGCAAAGAGCGAAGACGACTTCGCCCCCGATGCGTCGCCTTCAGCCGATTCCTCCCCGCTACGAGCCGCGTACGCCGCCTGACCCGCCGGGGCCCGCCCGCGAACCATCCGAACGAACCCACCATGGCCACCGTCATCAAAGCCGGCGCGTTAGCAGGCGACACCCGCTCGCGGAACTGCGTGACGTTCAACTTCGAGGATATGTCCACGAAAGCTAACGGCTACCTGCAGGACGTCAGGGAGAAGGCGGCGGCCATCCTGAACGAGGCCAAGGTCGAAGGAGAGCGGCTGCGGGCCCAATGTCGGGCGGAAGGCCGCCGCGAAGGCGAACAACTCGCCCGGCAGACGGCCGTCCAAGAGCTGCAAAAGAACCTGCAAACGCTCATGCCCGCGCTAACACAAACCGTCGCCGAGCTGGTGGCTGCAAAAGCGCAACTGCTCAAGCAATGGGAGTCGGGGGCCCTGACCCTGGCGGTCGCCATGGCCGAGAAGATCATCCGCCGCGAGGTCAGCGACAAGCCCGAGATCACGCTGGGCGTGCTCCGCGACACGCTGGAACTCGCCGCCGGCGCCCCCGACATCACCATCCGGCTCAACCCCGACGACCTGACGTCGCTTGCGGCCGCCGTCGATGACGTGACAGAACAACTCGCCCACGTCGGAAAGTCGCGGGTGATTCCCGATCCTGCCGTCTCCCCCGGCGGTTGCCGGGTCGAGACGGCGTTTGGAGAAATCGATCAGCGGCTCGAAAGCCAGTTGACGCGAATTGCCGAGGAGCTTGCGAACTGACACTGATGCAGCGTTTCATGGAACAACTCGACCGCGTGATGACCGCCCGGCTTACCGGCAGCGTCGCGCAGACCGTCGGCATGACGGCGGCGGTGGCGGGATTCCCGGTGCCGGTGGGAGCCCTCGTCGAAATCGACCGCCAAAGCGGCCCCCCGATCGACGGTGAAGTGGTCGGCTTCCGCGATGATCAAACGCTCGTCTATCCGCTCGACTCGCTCGCCGGCGTGCGGCGGGGCAACAAGGTGCGGCTGCGACGGACGGCACGGAGCGTCCGGGTGGGCGAGCGGCTGTTGGGCCGCGTGATCGACGCCCGCGGCCATTGCATCGACGGCGGCGGCCAACCACCGCTGGCGGGCAGCGCGCCGCTCGACCGCGACCCGCCCCGGGCCACCGACCGGCCGGCGATCGACACGCCGCTCTCCACCGGCATCCGCGCGATCGACGGCGCGTTGACCTGCGGGCACGGGCAGCGGCTGGGCATCTTCGCCGGGTCCGGCGTGGGAAAGAGCGTTCTGCTGGGAATGATGGCCCGGTATTCCTCCGCCGACGTGATCGTGATCGGGCTCGTCGGCGAACGAGGCCGAGAGGTCAACGAGTTTTTGCAGCGCGACTTGGGTGAGGACGGCCGCCGCCGCAGCGTGGTCGTCGTCGCCACCAGTGATCAACCGGCGCTGTTGCGTGTGCAGGCCGCGCTGACCGCCACCGCCGTTGCCGAGAGTTTTCGCGACGAGGGAAAGAACGTGCTGCTCTTGATGGACTCGGTCACACGGTTCGCCCTGGCCCAGCGGGAGATCGGCCTGGCCGCCGGCGAACCGCCCACCACGCGGGGCTATCCGCCGTCCGTCTTCTCCCGGCTTCCCCGGCTGGTCGAGCGGACCGGCCGCAGCGCGGCTGGCAGTATCACCGCGTTCTACTCGGTGCTGGTAGAGGGCGACGACACCAACGAGCCGATCAGCGACGCCGTGCGGGGACTGCTCGACGGGCACATCGTTCTCTCCCGCTCGCTGGCGACCCGCGGACATTACCCGGCGATCCATCTCCTGGAGAGCATCAGCCGATTGAGCCACGCCCTCGCGCCGCCGGAGGTCGCCCGGCAGGTGACGCTGCTCCGCGAATTGCTGTCGGCGTATCGCGATCACGAGGATCTCATTTCGATCGGCGCTTACCGCGCGGGGACCAACCCCAAGGTGGACGTGGCAATCGCCCTTAGGGACCCGATCGATCAGTACTTGAGGCAAACCATGGACGAGCAAAGCGACGTGGCGGCCAGCCAGGCGGCGCTCGGGCAACTGATGAACCAGGCGTCGCAGGCGCTGGCTGCCCCCAAACCAGCAAAAACATAAACCACATCCATCCTTAAGCCCGATCAACGATGTCCCCGTTTCAGTTCCGCCTCGCCACACTGCTTAAGCTCCGCAAGCGAGCCCGGGACGCGCGGCGGGAAGAACTGGCCAAAGCCTATTACGCCCAGCGGGTGATTGAAGGACAGCTCGAAGAGATCGACCAGGAAAAAGGGGCGATCGCCGACGCCGTGCGGGAGGGCCTGAAGCCGGGAGTGGTAAACGTGGACGGGCTGCTGGGCCAGCATCGCCGCCGGGCGGCGCTCGACGTCAGCCGGGCCGATCTCGAAGGGAAGCTCGCCACCGTCGCCGCGGAAGTCGAACGCCGGCGGCAAGTCGCCGTCGAGGCCGACCGGCAAGTCCGCGTGCTCGAAAAACTCCGGGACAAACAACAGGCGGCCCACCAGAAAGAGCAACAACGGCAAGACATTCGGGAACTCGATGAAATCGCCGGCCGGCAATTCCTCGCCGGGAGGCCGTAATGGAATGGATCAAACGCATACTCGATCTGCTCGGGCCGGTCGCCATGTATTTGTGCGTGGCGACGGTGCTTGCCCAGGTGGCGGTCGTCGGCGCGCTCGCCGGCCGGGCGTCGTGGTCGTGGGACAAGTGCGTTGACCTGCTGGCGGTGGCCTACGACGTGGACCTCGAATCGCTGAGGGAGAAACGGGAGGAACTCATCGAAGGTGAAGACCGCGAAGACCCCGCGATGGAGCAGATCATCGAAGAACGGGCGCTAAGACACCTCGATCTCGACTTGCGCCAGCAAGCCGTGAGCGAAGGACTCGACACGATTCGTCTGCTGCAATCGCAGTTGATCGAGGACAAACGCCGCTACCGCTTGCTGCGGGAATCGTTCGATCAATCGCTCGCCAGGCTGCAGCAAAACGCGAAGGACAGCGCGCTGGTCGAAGTACAGCGGACGCTCGAAGCGATGGCTCCGAAACAAGCCAAGGATCAATTGCTGCGGATCATGGACAGCCAGCCGGACGGCGATGGGCTCGATCCGGTCGTCACCGTCGTGGCCATCGTCAAAGCCATGCCGCTGGACAAGCGGAAGAAGATCCTGGCCGAGTTCAAAACCGAACAAGAAGCGGACAAGCTGGCCATGATTCTCGAAGAGATCCGCAAGGGCGTCCCCGAGGCGCCGCTGATCGAGGAAACCCGCGAACGTTTGCAGGCAGAAGGCAAAACCCCCAGTTAATCCCGGTTCAAATAGATAACTACGGTTCAGGAAGCGCATCGGATGAACACCCAATCCGTAAACCAATTATTGGCGTTGCTGCGGCCCGCGACGCGGTCCACGGGCGCCCCTCACGCCCCGGCGGAACGGGGATTCGAGCGTCATCTCAAGGCGCCCGGACAGGATGCGGCGCCCGGTGGCGCCCGCCCTCCTCTCGAGCCGATCGATCGGAACGAGAGGGACGGCGGTCCCGCAGAATTCCGGCGGCTGGAACGCACGGATCCATCGGCGCCGCCGGATAAGGCCACAAGGAAGGATCCAAGCTCGAAGGGAGGGGAAACGCAAGAGGCCACCGGAAATCCGGCCGAGGACGCGATCGTGTCCGATAAGCCCCACCACGCGGAATCAGCGACGGGCGACTCCCCGGCCGACGTTGATGACCCAGGCGGACCGTCCAACGCCATAAGCATCCATCACGATCCGGAGACCGCCGACGAAACGGGAGAAGGGTCCAAGACGGGCGCGGCCGGCGGCGACGTAATCTTTCTGAACGATCTTATTGTGCACATTGTTTCGGTGGCCCCGGAAACGACGAACAGCAATGCGACTTCCGACGGGGCGCCCGAGGCGACCGTGACCGGGGATGCCGTCGCAATATCGGCCGTCGAGGCTGCGGACCGGCAGCCGTCGCCCGCGCCGACCGCCCCTGCCTCGGTCGCCAAGGCATCGCAGGATGTGGCGAACGGAACCGTTGCGACGCCCGATCCCGAAGCCACCCTCGAAACCGCGGCCCATGCGGATACGGACGAGCCGCCCGCCGCCGCCGGCGATAGATCGGGGCAGCCCGCTGTCGCATCCAAGGAGCACGCCGGAGGGAACACCGAGCAAACGCGGGCTGCGGGTGATGACGCTTTGTCGGACCAGGCGGCGGACGCGACGGCTTCACCGCCGAGCGAAGACGGTGACGCCGGAAGCGAGACCGCCGACGGTCAACGCAAAGGAGGCGCGGGCCGCGTGAAGACGGCCGAGTCCGTGGCCTCGCTCCGTTCCGCCGGACCCGATGCCCCCACAGAACCACCGACGGAGGTCCGCGTCTCGCCGGCGCCTGCGGCGGAGGTCCGCGCCGCGGGCGACGCCGCCGAACCCCAGGCCCGACCGGCGTCGACGCCGACCCTCGCCGACCGTGCCGAGGCCGGCCCCAAACCACCCGGCGCATGGCTGACGCGGCGGTCCGGGGGCGCCGACGGCGGACAACCAACGGCCGGCTCCGCAGCGGAACAAGTGCGGTTGATCAACCGGGTCGCCAGAGCGTTTCAATCGGCCGAGGCCCGCGGCGGGGAGGTTCGGCTACGGCTGAGTCCCCCGGAACTCGGTTCGCTGCGGGTATCGGTGCGGCTGCAAGACGGCGTATTGCACGCGCGTGTCGAGGCGGAAACCGAGGCGGCCCGCCAGATTCTTACGCAAAACCTGCCGTCCCTGCGCGACCGGCTGGCCGAGCAGAACATCCGCGTCGAGCGATTCGACGTGGAACTGATGGATCGGCAAGCCGATTCGCCCAGCGACCAGCATCGCTCCTCGTCCGATCGGGATTCACAGGGCGACGCCCGCCAAGAACGGCAGGCTGCCGCCGCGAACGGCAAGATGGAAGACCAAGACCAACGCCCGCAAGCCAGCGCCGAGAGCTGGTCCGGCGCCGGCCCGCTGAACGTGATGGTGTAAGAAGCAGGGACGGGCGCCACTGCGTCCTACAACACGAACCGAAGGATGACATCATGGAAACCGTGCCCGCAACCTTTACCCAGTTCGGCGGCGCCTCCACCGCGCAGCGAGCAACGGCCGGCCAGGGACTCGACGAGATGAACTCCAAAGAGTTCATGCAACTGCTCATTGCGGAACTGCAAAACCAGGACCCCTTGGAGCCGATGAGCAACCAGGAAATGGTCCAGCAAATTGCGACCATCCAGGAAATTGCGACGACCGCGCAGCTCGCCGACACGATGAACGCCGTGATCAACGGCGAGAACCTCTCCACCGCCGCCGGGCTGATCGGCAGGGCGGTGCGGGCCATTAGCGACCAGGGCGATAACGTGGAAGGCGTCGTCGAGCGCGTGTCGGTCGCGGTGGACGAGGAAAACCGGAACCAGCGGACGGTCAAGGTGCACGTGGGAGAACACGAGATCGACCTGTCGAACGTCCGCGACATATTGGACGGTGAGCAAGCCCTTGAAACCACGCCAAATGCCTAAATGACATTGGGGCCATTCGGGACGGGAAGGGGTCGGGAGTCCCTTTCGGTCCGGCCAGCCATCCAGTTGAGAACACGTTGACCGAAAAGGACTTCCGACCCCCTGCGGATTTCGTGGAGTAATGTTATTACCATTTGAAGTTGAGTGCTTCGATTTTATTTCGTATTTAGATATTAGAATTTAGGATTTCACAAGCCAAACATTCACAACTCACTAGGAGAAAAACCATGGGTCTCGCATCCGCGCTTACCACCGCCCTGACCGGCATGACGGCCGCCGAAACGCAAATCGACGTCGTCGGCAACAACCTGGCCAACGCCCAGACCATCGGGTTCAAGGGCTCGCAGGCCGTCTTCGCCACGCAGTTCTTGCAGACGCAAGGGCTCGGGTCGTCCCCCACCGAGTCGAGCGGCGGCACCAACCCCCGCCAGTTCGGGCTTGGCGCCTTGACGGCGGAAATCACTCCGGACTTCACCCAGGGCACCATCGAAATCAGTTCCAACCCGTCGGACCTTGCGATCCAAGGGGAAGGGTTCTTCATGGTCGCGGGGTCGGCCGGCGAGGTGCTCTATTCTCGCAACGGCCAGTTCAAAACCAATTCGAATAACGAACTGGTGTCCGTCACCGGTAATCGCCTGTTGGGGTTCGGCGTGGACGAATTCTTCGACGTCCAAACCACGCAGCTCGTGCCCATCGCAATTCCGCTCGGCTCGGCGTCGGTGGCGCAGGCCACGCAAAACGTCTTTCTCGAAGGTACGCTCACCCCCACCGGCGACGTAGCGGACACGGCCCAGGTGGTGGAGAGCGCCGTGCTCGGCGACCTGGCGGTGCCCCGCCCGGACGCCAGCGGCGTGACGATTTCCATTGCGCCCACTCCCAATCTCGCGGACGCGGGAACCGCGCTCGCCGAGACGGATGGGACCGGCTCGCACAACGACGGCGACACCTTCAGCTATCGGTTCGCCTTCGTCGATGACAGCGGCGCCGAGACGCTGGCCTCCGAGACCCGCACGATCACATTGACGGGCGGCGGGGCGTTCGCCAATGACTCCGCCATCGAGCTGACGAACATCCCGCAGGATACCAGCTACCAAAGCGTGAAAGTCTACCGCACCGCGGCGGGCGGAAGCGACTTTTTCGAACTCGTAACCCTCTCGATGGGCGACACCGATTACCAGGACAACAATTCGGTCGCGCTTACCGCCAATGCCCTGCCGCCGCAAACCACCATCGACGGCAATTACGAATACCTCATCACGTATCATCGGGACGGCGAGGAAGAGAGCCGGCCGTCGCTGGCCCTCGGTCCAATCAACGTGATCGACTCCCGCGTCCATATCCGGAATCTGCCGACGCCCCCGGCCGGCGGCACGCCCGAGTACGATCAGATTCGCATCTATCGCACGCTCAAGGGCAACCCCAACGAGCACTTTCTGGTCGCCACGCTCGACCCGGGCGAGAGCTTCACGGATAACATGGCCGACGAGGTGATCTCGGACCTGGAAATCGTCGGCAACAAGACGATCGATTACGACGGGCCCAAGGTCGATTCGAACACCCTTCTGGTCAACGTGCTCAGCCGGGACGGATTGGGCTACGAAAATCTGTTCCAGGAAGGCGCCCTCAGCTTCGCCGGACGAAAAGGGGGTCGCACCCTGGAACGGAAGGACTTCGAGATCAGCGCCACGACCACCGTCCAAGATTTGATGAACTTCATGGAAGATGCGCTGGGCATCCAGGATTCGATCGACGACCCGGCGAATTCCATCCCGGGTTCCGTAAATACGATCGCCGGCGAAACCGGCACGCTCACCCAAGGCGTCGAGGTCCGCGACGGACGGCTGAGAATCGTTTCCAACAACGGGATCGACAACGCCATTTCCATTCCGCTCTCCGCCTTCCAGGTGGATCCCGGCGACGGCACGATCTCGAACCCCAGCTTCAGTTTCGGAACCATTCAGGCCGCGGTGGGGCAATCGGCGGCCACCGACTTCATCGTGTACGACACGCTCGGCGTGCCGACCAGCGTGCGGGTGACCACCGTCTTGGAGTCACGGAGCGGCTCCGCCACCACCTACCGCTGGTTCGCCGACTCGCCGGACAACGACCCGCTCTCCGGCACGGATATCTCCGTGGGAACGGGACTGATCTCGTTCGATGGCGAGGGCAACTTCATGTCCTCGACCAATAGCACCGTCTCGATCGAAAAGCGAAACAGTCCCGCCTCTTCGCCGTTGGAGTTCAACTTGGACTTCGACCAGATTTCCGGTCTCGCCGCCAACAGCAGCGACATTGCCGCCGCCCGCCAGGATGGCTCCAGCACGGGCACGCTCACCAGCTTCATCATTGGAGAAGACGGCGTGATCCGCGGCGTGTTCAGTAACGGCGCCACGCGGAACCTCGGCCAGTTACGGTTGGCTCGCTTCGGCAATCCGCAAGGACTCGAGCAGGTCGGCCAGAACATGTTCGCCGCGGGCATCAACTCGGGCTTGCCGGTGGAGGGCAACCCGGGCGAGCAGGGCATCGGCGGAATCATTTCAGGCGCCGTAGAGCTGTCGAACACGGACGTCGGCGCGAACCTGATCGACCTCGTGCTGGCCACTACGCAATACCGCGGCAACACCCGAGTCATTTCGACGGCACAGGAGCTGTTCGACGAACTATTGAACCTCCGACGATAAGTGGAAAGACAGACGTGGGAAGGCGGAAGGCTCGCGTCGCCGCCGCGGCGACGGCTAAACGGGCCGCGCCACTTCCGCCTTCCGCCTTCCGACTTCCGACTTCCGACTTCCGACTTCCGACATGATCCGCCTCACCCGACTCGACGGCGAACCGTTTGTGCTCAACGCGGAACTGATCCGCTTTGTGGAGCAGCGGCCCGACACGTTCGTCACGCTTACCGGTGGCGATCGGATCGTCGTGAAGGAAACCATGGACGAAGTGGTTGCCCGCGCGGTCGCGTACCAGCGGAGCAAACAGATATTTCCGGCGGCGTAGGAAAGGGCGGAAACAGGAAGGCGGAAGGCGGAAACATGCGGTCTCGCTTGGCGGCCGAACCCTGATACCTCATCCCACACAACTGATACTCAACACCTGATACCCCTGCTGCATGGATATTACCAGTGTCATCGGGCTCCTCTTGGCCTTTGGCTTGATTCTGGCGTCAATTATGACGGCGGAAAACGCCCAGCTTACGGCCTTCATCGACTATCCGTCGTTGATGGTCGTGGTGGGGGGATCGATCGCGGCCACGATGATCTGCTTCCCGCTCAAGGCGCTGCTTGGCCTGCCGATGGTGTTCAAGAAGGTCTTTCTCAACAAGCCGGCCAACATCCAATCGCTGATTGAACTGATCGTAAGCCTTGCCGAAACGGCCCGCCGCGACGGATTGCTGGCGTTGGAGGGTCGCATCGAGGAAATCGAAGAACCGTTCGTCATTGTCGGCATTCAGATGGCCGTGGATGGCGCCCGGCCGGAGGTCATCGAGGACATCATGCGGACGGAATTGGCGGCGGTCGCCACCCGGCACAAGGACGGCAAGGCGATGATCGACCAGCTCGGACGGTTCGCCCCGGCGTTCGGCATGATCGGCACGCTGATGGGTCTGATCATCATGCTCGGCAACATGTCCGACCCCAGCGCCATCGGCGCCGGGATGGCGGTAGCGCTGATTACCACCCTGTACGGCGCCATCGTCTCCAACGCGATGTTTCTTCCGATGGCCGAGAAACTCGGCTTCATCAGCAAGCAGGAGATTCTCAGCATGGAAATCGTCATTCGCGGCATCATGAGCATCCAAGCCGGCGAAAACCCCCGAGTGGTCGAACAAAAACTCGGCACATTCCTCCCGCCAAAACAACGGGCAAGCCAAGATGAAGCCGCGTGAGGAAGCAGGAAGGCGGAAGGCGACACGGCCCGTCTAGCCGGCGACGGAACGTCGCCGCTGCTTCCCTCTCCCTCTGTCAATCCTGTTAACGCTGTCCCAATCAGCCCGCCATGAACGACGACGAAGACCAAGGCGCCGGCGTCCCGGAATGGGTCGTTACTTTTGGCGACATGATGTCGCTGCTGTTGACCTTCTTCATCATGCTGGTCTCGCTCAGTGAGATCAAAGAGAAGGAGAAGTTCCAGGCCCTGGTCGAATCGCTGCAACGGCAGTTCGGTTATCGCGATTCGCAGGTGTCAATCACGCCCGGCAACGTCCGCCCGCGGAACTCCAATCTCCGCAGGCTCGCCACGCTGGGCCGGGCCCGGCGCTTCGACACGCATCGCGGCGGCGACCGCGTTTCGGCTCCCGTGGGCGATTATCCGCAGGTCCGCATCGTCCGGCCCGGTTCGCGAACGACGGTCGGCACGGCAATTACGTTTGAGGAAGGCCAGACGATACTGACGGCCGCCCAGCAGGAGATTCTCAAGAAACAGGCCATCGAGTTCGGCGGCAAACCGCAGAAGATCGAAATCCGCGGGCACACCGCATTGCGTCCACTTGCCGGCGGGGCAGGGGACAACTTCGATCTGGCGTACCAGCGTTGCCGCATCGTCGAGCAGTTCCTCGTCGATCAAGGCATCGAGCGGCGACGACTCCGCATGTCGGTCGCCGGGCCCAACGAACCGATTCACTCTGGCGCCGACCCGCTGCAACTCACGCAGAACCCCCGCGTCGAAGTCTTCGCGCTCGAGGAATACGTCGAAGACCTCCTCGGGGAAGGCGCCCCGCAAGACCAACCGTTCGCCGGCGGCGCCGAGGCGCCGGAGTGACGTTTAGCCGCGACGCCGCAGGCTCGCGGCGGCTTGGGCCATTGCATCGCCCGCATAACCGGCGTCATCAGAACCCGCGGCGTATCGTTCGTCTTTCACAGACGGGCCGGGGCCTGCGATTCGCCGCTCGCCTCGCGGCTGCCATGTTCTAAACTTGTGGTGTCCTGTGCGCCTCAAGCGATGAGCAATCCCTAAGCCCCAAGTCCATCATGGCCGAAAAACCCGTTTCCGCCGACGAACTCCCCGTAGACGAGTCCCAGGAAATCCGTGGCGGGGGACTGATACCACGGCTGAAAGTCCTCGCTTTTGTGCTAGCAGTGGTAGCCCTGGAATGCGGGGCCGCTTACGTTTTCATTCCCTCGCCCAGCGACATCGAAGCCCTCGCCGCGGCCCGCCAGACCTACGAGCCCCTGGAAGAGGCCGAGGACGTGGTGGAAGATGCGTCCACCGAGGCCGAGGTCGATCTCGGCGACTTCAGCGTGACGGCTTACCAGCGAAGCTCCAATACCACGCTACGGATCGACTTCAAGCTCTACGGCACGGTGGAAGAGGAAAACCGGGCGGATTTCGAACAGCGGCGACAGGCCAACGAGCACCGTTTTCGCGAGCAAGTGATCGTGACCGTCCGCGGCAGCGAGGTGGAAGACCTGACCGACGCCGGGTTGGGCTTGATTAAAAGACGGATTTTAGAGAGAACTAACCGCGCGATCGGGAAGCCACTTCTCAAGAACGTCATTTTCAGCGAGTTCTCGTTCGTCGAGCAGTAGGATTCGGCCAGGACGGCCGGCCGCCCGACGAGCCTTTAGCAGAATCGGAACGGAATCCGATGACGGACGAATCTCAAAAAATCAATCAGGACGAGATCGAGGACCTCACCCGGCAGGCGGGCGGGGCCGCAAGCGATCCACCGCGAACCGGCGATTCCGATGATTCGGCGACGCTGGGTCTTCAGGAAATCGAAGCCCTGGTGGACGCCCAAGGCGGCGCCGGCGAAGGCCCTTCCCGCCAGCGCCCGGAATTCCCTTACGCCCCCGCGTCCGCCGCGGGCGGCGCCCCGCCCCCGCCTCCCACGTCCCCGATGCCGGAGACCCGCAGCGATATCGAGGCGCTGCTGGACCAGGCGACTGCGGCCTTGGCGTCGATCGACCGTCCCCACGCCGAGACGCCGCCGGGCGCCAGCGCCTTCAATCTTCCCAACTTCAGTAGCGAGGCGGCGTCCACCGAGAAGGCGACGCTCGACCTGGTGCGCGACGTCGAGCTGGACCTGCGGATCGAACTGGGGCGAACGCACATGTACCTCGAAGAAGTGCTCAAGCTCAAACGCGGCGCCGTGGTGCCGCTAGATAAACTCGCGGGGGACCCCGTGGATATCTTCGTCAACGGCCGGCTGATTGCCCGCGGCGAAGTGCTGGTGCTCAATGACAACTTCTGCGTGCGGGTTGCGGAGTTGATTGCCGGGCAAAACAGCGGAAATGGATGAGATGAGGCGAGGCGCCGCGGATGCGTCAAGCGGATCGAACTGACCGGCGGCTCCGGCCGCCCACCCAACACAGGCAAGGATGCCGCGATGGCCAAACAACTTTTTTTGCCGCGAGTCGCGGCGGATGTTTCCCGAGGAGCACGGGCGCTGACCCCGTTCCTTGCGGCGCTGCTGGTGTTTTTCCTTTCCGCGGCGCGCGCGGAAGAAGTTTCTTTGGGTGACTTGCCCCAGTATTCGGCGCCGCGGTCCGGCGGCGGCCAGTTTGGCGGGTTTTCCGCCCGGCCGTTTTCCGCGGAGGAGTTGGCTCCGGGGCACGCTCGGCGCCCCGTAGAAGCAACCATGCCGGTGATCCCCCCCCGGCTGGCAGAAAGCGAAGGCGCTCCGACGCCGGAGATCGGCGCCGCCCCAGGGCTTGTTCGCCCGGCCACCTTCCTTGACGCCGCCGACAACGATTTGAGGCACGAACCCGCATCCGCCGGCCAGCCCGAGACGCCGGGCGCCTTGCCGGCGAGCGCCGCGCGGCCCCTGGCGGAGGCGGCGCGGGAAACCGCTTCGCCGCCTGAGGGCGAGAAAGCAAGTACGCCGGCCATTCCTCTTCCCAAGCCTGGTGACAAGGCGGACAAAAAAGCCGGGGCCAGCCGGCTGCCTTCGCCCTCCGCGGCGATCGTGACGGTTTTGCTGGCCACCGCCGGGGTGGTCGGGCTCTTTCTCGCGTTGGCCTGGTTTGTCCGCCGCGGGAGCCCGATGGGCCGGAGCGTCCTTTCCAACGAAGTCGTCTGCGTGCTCGGACGCGCGCCGCTGGCGGGCAAACAACTGATGTATCTCGTCCGCATCGGCGCCCGGCTGCTGCTCGTTTCCAGTGGACCGGACGGAGTGGCGACCCTCACGGAAATCACCGACGCGGAAGAGGTCCATCACCTCGCCACGCTTTGCGAACAGGCCAGGCCGACCGGGGCTACCGCCACCTTCCGCGACCTGCTCAAGGACGCGGGTCGAGGAAAGGTCCGCGAGGCGCAACCCGCCCGGCGGAAATCCCTGTTGGGGGTGGTATGAACAGCGGCCTGAGAATATGGATCGGCGTGGCCCTGCTCGCGCTTTGCGCGGATGCGGCGTCGGGCCAGTCGGCGCCAGACCCGCCCTTGGGCAACGCGGTGACCGCACGGACGGCCCCGGCCGCCACGGGCCTTGGCGTGGCGTCAACGGAGGCCGCCGTCTCCAGTTCTGCTGCCGATAGCGACGTGAACTCGTTTCTCACCGCCGGTCCGGACGTCTGGACGAGCCCGGAGGGGCTGAGCAGCTCGCTCAAAATCATGCTGCTGCTGACCGTCCTCAGCCTGGCGCCGGCGTTGCTGTTGATGACCACCAGTTTTGTGCGCATCGTCGTGGTGCTCGGGCTGCTGCGGCAAGCGCTGGGCACGCAGCAGTTGCCGCCCAATCAGGTCATCACCTCGATTGCGATGTTCCTCACCTTCCTGGTAATGACGCCCGTTTGGAGCGAGGTTTACGTCAGCGCCATCGAACCATACACGAATCCTGCGGTGGAAATGAGCCTGGAAGAGGCGTGGCAGAAGGGAGTCGCCCCGGTGCGGCGGTTCATGGCCCGCCAGATTTCACTGGCGGGAAATAGCGACGACGTGTGGATGTTCTACAAATACCTGCCAGCAGACACGCCCGAGCCGCAAACCTATGACGACGTGCCGCTGCAAGCGCTCCTGCCCGCCTTTATGCTTAGCGAATTGAAGGTAGCGTTTCTCATTGGTTTCCAGGTCTACCTGCCGTTTCTCATCCTCGACATCGTCGTATCCAGTGTCACGATTTCGATGGGCATGATGATGTTGCCCCCCGTGATGATCTCGCTTCCGTTCAAACTCTTGCTGTTTGTGCTGGTGGATGGCTGGTACCTGGTGGTCGGAATGTTACTTGAAAGTTTTGGGGGTTATGGGTGACGTCCTCGACGCGCGCGTTGTCTGGCGCCGCTGCAGTAAAAGGGTTTTTCCGACTTTTTACTTCCGACTTCCGTGCCGCGAGCCTGCGGTGTCGCGGCTAAACGTCATTGCGCCGTTCAACTTCATCCTTTCGACCTCCGTCCCATGCATCCTGAAAGCGCCATTGAAATCGGTCGGCAAGCGATCATCACGGCTTTGATGATCGGCGCCCCCGTGTTGCTGGTGGGCATGATTGTGGGTTTGGTGATCGGGCTGCTGCAAGCGCTGACGCAGGTGCAGGATCAAACCGTCTCCTTCGTGCCGAAGATCGTCGCCATGGTGGCGACGCTGGCGTTCACGCTGCCATGGCTCATTCAATATCTGGTTGAGTATTCGCGGGATTTGATCGTCAATATACCGACCACGCTGGGAGGAGGATGAATCATTTCAGATTGAAGATTTCAGATTGCAGATTGCGGCGCCGAGCCTGCAAGCAACCTCCGCGATCTGAAATCCGCAATCCGAAATCTGAAATCGAATGGACGCCCTGCTCGCCCTCTTCCACAACGAAACGCTGGTCTTCTTGCTGGTGCTTTCCCGGCTGGGCGGGGTGTTCACCACGGCGCCAATCCTCGGGTTGCCCGCCATTCCGGTCCGCACGCGGGCCTTCTTGGCCATCGGCGCCGCCTTGCTGGTCGCGCCGCTCTACTGGCATACGCCCGTTTCGTCCCCGCAGACCTTGGCCGGGACGGGCCTGTTGATCGGCGCCGAACTGGTGGTGGGCCTGACGTTGGGACTGGGGGTGTCCATCCTGTTCGCGGGCTTGCAGGTCGCAGGCCAGATTATGGGGCAGATGAGTGGAATGCACCTGGCGAATGTCTTTGATCCGAACGTCGACGATGAATCGCCGATCTTCGCGCAGTTTTTGCGGCTTACGGCCTTGGCGGTGTATGTGCTGGTGAACGGACCGGGCCTTTGCTTGGACGCCCTGATTCAAACCTTCCGCTGGATGCCGCCCGGCAAAGCGGCGATTACGGAAGCGGCCGCCCATTTGATGGTCGAGATTCTGGCGGAGAGTTTTCGGCTGGGCGTGCAGGTGGCGGCGCCGTGCATGGTGGCGCTGTTGATGTCGATCCTGGTGCTCGGCCTGATCAGCCGGACGCTGCCGCAGCTCAACGTCATGATGGTGGGCTTCAGCCTCAATGGCATGGTAATGCTCGGCGTCCTGTCACTGTCGCTGGCCGGCGTGTGCTGGACATTCGAGCAATCCGTAGCGCCCACCCTCGACGCGCTGAGGGAATTGTGGATTCCGCCTGAGCAGTTGGCGGCTTACGGCTAACACGAGGATCGCCCGCCGTGGCCGAGCAATACGGAGAAAAGACGCACGACGCCACCCCCTATCGCCGCCGCAAGGCCCGCGAGGAAGGGAACGTCGCCAAGAGCCAGGACCTCGCCTCGGCGGTCATGCTTCTCGGGGCGGTGCTCGTGGTGTGGTACCTGGGCGTGGCGATTGTGAAGTTCCTCTTTGCCGAGGCGGAAGGCTGCCTGGGGGCGGCGCCGGCGGTGCGGGCCGACAATGCGTGGGCCGCCCAGCGGCTCATGCAGGTCACCGCGGGAGCGGCGCTCGCGCTCGGTCCCTTGCTTGCCGCCATGGCCGCTATCGCCGCCCTCGGCCACATCGGGCAGGTGGGCCTGTTATTCGTGCCGAAGAAGCTCGCCTTCGACGGCAGCCGGATCGATCCGCTCAAGGGCGCCCAGCGGATCTTTTCCGTGCAAAGCCTGGTTCGGCTGGGCCTCGGCATCTTCAAGATCCTGGTCGTGGGGGCGGTCGCGGCCATCAGTCTTTACCACCAGTGGGACGCGATCCTGGGGCTGGGCGAACGGGACGTCCGCCAGATCGCCCTTTACATCTCCGACGTGACCTTCTGGACCACGCTCAAGATCGCCATCGCCCTGATCATCCTGGCCTTGCTCGACTTTGCTTACCAGAAACACAAGTACGAACAAGACTTGAAGATGACGACGCAAGAACTCAAGGAGGAAATGAAAACGACCCAGGGCGATCCCCAGGTCGCCGCCCGTCGCCGCCAGGTGCAGCGGCAACTGGCGCTGCAGCGGATGGGCTCGGCCATCCCGCAGGCGGACGTCGTGGTGACCAACCCGACGGAGCTGGCGATCGCGCTGAAATACAACATCAACGAGATGGAAGCCCCGGTGGTCGTCGCCAAGGGGAGCGGCACGGTGGCGGCCCGTATCCGCCGCCTGGCCCTGGAAAACGACATCCCCGTGGTCGAGCGGAAAGAACTGGCCCGCATCCTCTACAAGCAGTGCGAGGTCAACCAGCAGGTGCCGGTCGAACAATATGCGGCGGTGGCGGAAGTGCTCCGTTACGTCTACGAACTGAAGGGAAAAAAGCTGCCGGAACTGGGCGAAGCGGCGTAGATCGCCGGGTTTGGCCCGGCGTCATTGGAAAAAAGTTGGGTTTCTCCCTATTTCAACCGGCCGCCGCCAAGCTATAATTCGGCTTAGGGTTCTTCGAGCCGGTGGTGGCGGAGGCCCCCAGTTGGGCGATGTTTGCCCGTCTCCGTCACCGCAATCGGGCGCCGTGGAGCGCAAGCGGGCAGGATGCCGCGTGAGAAACGCGGCGGAAAGCCCGCCGCTTACCGCGGGCCGATTGTCCCCCGTGCCTGGAAGGACGGAGTAAATGTGGCCGGTTGTTCCGCCGTTTATGATGGGGAGGCGACGCGGGCAATCCGGGGTTTTTCAAGCTCTGGGGAGTGCGGGAATGCCGCAAGGTAGCATTAAGAAGTTGGTGCATGATCGTGGGTTTGGTTTCATCTCTGCCGAGCGGGGAGATATCTTCTTCCACTGCTCGCAGGTGCAGGAGGCGCCCTTTGACGAGTTGGAGATCGGCCAGACCGTGGAATACGAATTGGGCGAAGGCAAGAAGGGCCCCTGCGCGTTCGACGTGCGGGTCCTCAGCAGTGAGCCTGTTACGTAGGCCTTTCGCGCGGGCCTGCCCGGACAAGGCCGATCGGTTCCTTTTCCGGGCGGCGCGCCGTGACCGCTAATCGCAAGGAAGACGCGGGGCGAGTAGACATAACGACGCGGAGCGTTCGGCCGGCGCCTTTGGGTAGCCGGCCGATCTTGTGCGATGACTCGACACTGCCACTCGACACTGCTGGCCAGACCGCTCAAAGAACGCGGCTGAGTAAGGGGCGGCGGTCGCGCAGGCCCAACCCGCCGCGCCACCTGTCACGGGCCGCGTCTGTGCGCCATGCTCGGCCCGGCGATGGTTCAGTTCGCCGTTGGGCAGATTTTATAGGCGACGGCGCGGGCCAGTTGGCCTTCTTCCCGCAGTTCGGCGACGCACTCCTCGGCCAGCTTCTGGGAACGGAAGGCGTCGTGCAGTCGCCATTCACCCTCGTGGCTGTTGAACACTTGCACCCGGTACTGGCGGGACAGCCCACCCGGGCTGCTGACAGCGACCGAGCGGCAACTCTGAGCGGTCTTCATCTCTTCCTTCTTTCGAATCCTTCTCGATGGTTTGCGCCGCGCTCCGCGCGGCCAATGGTGTGAACATAATCCTATCGGCAACGGCTCCTAGGGAACTTCAGGCCGAACGCGACGCGGTCCCCACGGTCCCAAGATCGGCCAAACATTCAATGGCGCCCAAGGTCGCCTGTACGAAATTGGGCGAAAGGATGCAAGGCGAGCCAAGGTGGGAAATCGTGCGGGCTTGGCGCAAAGGGGAGGGAACGGCCACAAGCCTTCGCGTTGCGAGCATCGGGGTCATGGGGTCAAACCCGTGATAACCGGACTTTGGTTCCCAACCTTTCCCTATCCTACAATATCTCTCGGCAAATGAAAAGGTTCGCGCCCTTTTTTTGCGGATTTTTCGCGGTCGAAGCGCCACTGGCGAAGAACGCCGTTGGGATGGGAGGGGTTACCAGCCCATCACCATGTTCGATTCAATCGCCTTCCGCGCACGGCGAAGATCGGCGCCGGTCTCGTGCATGTAAAGGCGGATCGCGTGGACCTTGTCGCCCTCGGCCTTCGCCAGGCAATCACGGGCCACAGCGCATGGATCGGCCTCGCCGGTAATGCCCAGCGCCGATTTGGAGATCACCCAGGTGTCGCGGGGCCGCTTCGTTAAACGGACCACCGCTTCCGAAGGGTAGGAGTCGCGGACCACCAGGCGGGCGGCTTCCTCGTCTTTGGCCCAGGTGATGATGATGTGACCGTCCGTTTCAGCCTCAAATAGCGGCATCGTACGTCTCCCAGTTTGCAAAGAACGCGATGGACGCGGCAAACGCCAAGCTGCCTGAATCGTAAAGTGCCCCGAGATGGCCGTCAACGACGCGGCCGGCAACCCGCGATCCGCCAGCAAGATCGCTCAGCCGCAAGCCGCAGGCGCCGTGGAAAAAGGGGCCTCGTCGCCTGCGGCTCGGGGTTAAACGTCTTTTGGCGACGGGTCTGCTTCCGCCTGCGCCTTCTTGCGGGCCTCGATTTCCACCTCCGACGGCCCCCCGACGATCTTGCCCGTTCCGACGGCGGCCTCCAACTCCTTCATCAACTGCCGCATCGGTTCGGTCTGGAATTTCCAGTCGTCCAGCAGAATCCGGCGTTCTCTTGCGCCGTCCTTGTAAACGGCATGGGCGATTCCCTTCTTCTCCCACTTGAATTTTTCAATCCTCTCGATGTCGCCGTAGGGAACATGAACCCCGCCGCTGGTGGCCAAACCGGTGTCGGTCAGTTTCACCCACCGCCGGAGATAGATGATCAAAAGTCCGAGGAAATAGGCGGACGGCAGGGCCAGCGCGGCCGCGATGATCAACTGAAACTGGATGTCCCACGGTGTCCGCTTCCGGTCCGTTTCGTCCGCGGGCTCCACGCCCAACCCGGCCGCATCGGCTTCCTTCGACCATTCTTCCAGCCGGCCATCATCCAGCAGGCGCCGATAGAGATCGCCCCGGGCAAGCTGCCTCGGGTACGTGTACAAACCGTCGAACAGGAAATATCCGCCAAAACCGATACAAAAGGCGGCGATGAGAGCGAGCCGCACAAGATAACCCTTGCTGGCGCTGACGCGAATGGGCATGTCGCTAGAAGGTGAGAGTTCGGTCCGGTAGGCGATCGCGTGACCCCGAGCCAAAGCCGACGGGGAAAAACGACTATTGCATTATATCATTCGGGCCCGACGCGACCAAACCGTGGAGGCCGCTTAGCCCCGAGCCGAAGGCGAAGGAGTCTACCCGAAATGGCCGGCGCCAAGGCCCCGCGGCGCCTGCGCTTGCGGTTCAACTCGCTGGGGCGCCACTTCTAATTTCCTACGCAGTACAGGAACTGGTCGCTCCGCAGGATCAGTTTTCCGTCCACCGCCAACGGGCTGGCGTTGAAGATGCTCTCGTCAAGCGGCTCGAAATGGCCGAGCAGCTCGAATTCCGGTTTGGCCGCGAGGAGAAACACCCCCTCGCCCCGGGAAACCACGTACAGACGGCCTTCGGCCAACAGCGGCGAGGCGTAGATCGTGCCGGAGCGGGGCTGCAGCCGCTCTTCGTACACGACTTCCCCGGTTTCGGCCTTGGCGCAATAGGCGGCCCCGCGAGATTCGTTGACCCAGTAAACGTGGCCGTTGTCATACACCGGCGAAGGCACGTTCGCGCCCTTGAAAATCTCCCAAAGCTGGGTCTTGGCGGGGATGTCGGCGTCGCGATCGGGCTGGATCGCGATCAGCGTGTTCCGGCGGCCGCCGGTGGCATACATCGTTCCGGCGTGATGAATGACGCTGGGGCATACGTAGTCCTGAATTCCGTTGACCTTCCACAGCTCTTCGCCGGTTTGCGGGCTGATCCCGCGGACCAGGCTCTTCACGCTCAGAACCACTTCCGCGTCGCCCGAGCGGTTGTGGTAAATGGTCGGCGTGCTCCAGGATTCGTCCATGCCGGCGGTCTTCCACTGGATTTTTCCCGTCGTCTTGTCGAGGGCGACCAAATGGTTGCTCTCGATGCTGGCGTTTACGATCAGCAAGTCCTTGTAGACAATGGGCGACGCGGCGGACCCCCAGCCGTGCGTCAACTCGCCGACCGACGTGTTCCAAACCGGCTTGCCTTCCAGCGTCACCGCGCCCACGCCGCTTTTGCCGAAGAAGTAGTACAGCCGCTCGCCGTCCGTCGCCAGCGTGCTGGAAGCGTACCCGTGCAGGGCCTGAAAGCCGTGGTACTCGGTCTCGGGCGTTTCGGCGGGGAACTCCGTGGACCACAGCAGCTTGCCGTCGGCCAGGGAAAACGCCTGGAGGCGCCGAACCAGCCCCGTTTGCTCGCCCGGGGCCTCCTTGTCAATTCCGTAGCCCGTGTAGCAGGTCAGGTAGAGGGTATCACCCAGCAGGATGGGGCTGCTGGCTCCCGGACCTTTCAGGGGCGTTTTCCAGAGAACTTTTTCGGGCGTGATTTGCGTCGGGACGTTTTCCGCCGGTGAATGCCCGAAGTCGGCCCCGCGGAACTGGGGCCAATCGACGGTCTCGGCGGCGGCCGGCACGGTCAGGCCGCCGGCCAAGGCGAAAAAAGCAGCGGCCAAAGCAAAATACCCGCCGCAGAAATACGAAACCTCCGTTGCATATCGCATGGGGAACTCCTAGAAAGGCCGGGGGAGGTGGGACGTTGGTCGCAAGACGCCTTCAACTTTCACCTCCCGCGCCCGCAAAGTCAATCGTCTTCCTTGCCAGCAGGAGCAATTTTTCGTGGCCGTATCTCCGCAACCGGCCGAGACCGGCGACCCGCAACCGCCTCGCAAATGGCGGCCGAAGCTCGTGCGGCGGGCCGGCTTTCTGCTGATTGCCATCGCCGTAGGGGTCATCGCCGCCGACTTCGTGCCCAAGGAAATTGCCCGGTGGCTGTTCGCCGCGGCCATCAACGCGCACGAAGAGGCGGTCAACGCTCGCCGAGAACGCAACGTCGCACTGGCGGACGAGAAAGCGAACCTCGCCCAGCAGCGGATTTCGCGGGCCATCACGTTCGACGCCAGAAACCCGCGCATTTTTCTGCAGCGGGCCCAGTGGCGGCTGGAGCAGGAGATGTACGCGGCCGCCCTGGAGGACTGCGACCGGGCGATCGAGCTGGCGCCCGAAAGCCTGCCGATCTACCGCCTGCGGGCGGTAATCAATCTCGAACTCAACGAGTGGGACAAGGTTCTGGCCGATGCGAAGCGGATCGTCGAACTGGCGGAAGGCAAGGGCGACGCGAACCTGTGGGAGCCCCTGAACGAACTCGCGTACTTTCGGGCCCTGGCGAACCGGGACCTTGACGCCGCCGAGAAGGACGCCAATCGGGCGATCGCGCTGCTGGAAAAGCAAATCAACGAGACGACGCAGGCCCCGCGCGATCCGGCCCACGCCATCTATCGCGCGATGCTGTACGACACGCGGGGATACGTCCATTTTCGCCAGGGCCGTTATCAGCAGGCATTGGCAGACTACCACACGGCGATTCGCTCCTTGGGCCGTGCCCGCGAGCTGTGGTCCACCTGGGAGCGGAGCGTGCCGGAGACCCTCGCGGCTAACCATCGGCCGTGGTTCCAGTCGTCGGTCCACCAGTGCCTGATCACGTACGCCCACCGGGCGATGGCGTACGAGGCCCTGGGCCAGATTCGCAATGCCCGCCGCGACCTGGAACTTGCGCAGCTTCAAGGGCTCGATGTTTTCCGCGAGAAGGAATCGGCGGCGATTGCGAACCGAGTCTTGGCGCCGCCCCAAAACTAGCCGCGCGGCTTGGCCGGTTCAGCCGACCGCCGCGTCCTCGGATATCGCCGCCACCTTCCGCCTCTCGGGCGGTCCGTCCGTGGTAGCCGCTATCGCCTCGATCGCCGAGCCGGTGTGTTGGAATGCCCGGTTGCGGCCGCTGGCCTTGGCGCTATAGAGGGCCGAGTCGGCCCGGGCGACCAGGGTGCGGGCGTTGTCGCCGTCCATGGCTGCCGCGGCGCCGCAGCTTACGGTCACCGACGCGGCTTTTGACGTTTCGACCGACCGCCGCAGCCGCTCGGCGAAGACGCAGGCGCCCCCCAAGTCGGTATGCGGCAGAATCACGACGAACTCCTCGCCCCCGTAGCGGATCGCCAGGTCGGTCTCGCGGGCACAGGCGTCGATGATGCGGGCCACATCCTTGAGAACGTCGTCCCCTTGCAGGTGGCCGAGTTCGTCGTTCACCTTCTTGAAGTGGTCGATATCGATCATTACCAGGGCGAACTGCGTGCGGTAGCGGGCCAGCATCGCCAACATCGAATCAAGCGTCTCGTCGAGCGCCCGGCGGTTGGACAGGCCGGTCAGCGGGTCGGTGCGGACCTCCGTAAAGGTCATCAGTTGGTTGGTCTGCTGCCGGATTTCGTCGTAGGCGTGGGCGATTTGCGTGGCCAGCCGCATCGTCGGCTTGAGCATCTTTTCGGCTTCGCCGGAGAGTTCCTTCCAGGCGGCCTGGTCGGCGTTGGCGTCGCTGAGCGTGGAAACGCGGTCCTTGAAATTCAAAATGCTCGCGTGATGGGCGGCCAGGCTTTGGCGGACGGTGCGGGCGATCTCCTCGAGTTCGCGGATGACGGCCTTGGCCCGCTTCATCTCGCGGCGGGACTGGGCGGCGGTCTGCTGGCGGTCGTGGCGTGAGGCCCGGCCGAAGAGATATCCCAACACCGCGACGACGGCCAGCGCCACGGTCGCGGGAACGCCTTGGATGACGAAATCCATGAGCATGTGACGCAACCCGTGAAAGAGAAAACCCGCGGCGTACCCCGGCGGCCGCCCATATCCCAGCCGCCCAGGCCGCCGAAATCGGGGGTCATCCACTCAATTATAGAACGCGAATCGCTACCCCGGCTGGCGTGTTTCGCGGCGCGACGGCAGAATACCCGCATGTCTCGCACTACCCCCAAAATCGGTTTTATCGGCGCCGGACAAATGGCCACCGCGCTGGCCTGCGGGTTGGTCCGTGCCCAGATCGTTCCGGCCGGCCGCCTCTCGGCCGCCGATCCTGCGGAGCCGGCCCGGCAGCGCTTCGCCGAAGCGACCGGCGGAAAGGTCTTCGCCGAAAGCGGCCCGGTGGTCGCCGACGCCGACGTGTTGTTCCTCGCCGTCAAGCCGCAAGCCCTGGATGAGGCGGCGGGGGTGTTGGCGACGGAACTGGGCAAGCAAACGCCACCACCGCTGATCATTTCGATCCTGGCCGGCGTTTCGCTGGCGCGGCTAACGGCCGCTTTGGCCGTCGAACGGATCATCCGTGTCATGCCGAACACTCCCTGCCTGGTCGGCTGTGGGGCGAGCGGAATCTGCTCGCCTGCCGGGCTGTCCAAGGACGACGTCGCGCTGGCTCAGCGGCTGATGTCGGCGGTCGGCCTGGCGGTTCGGGTCAGCGAAAGCCAGATGCACGCTCTGACGGCCCTCTCGGGTTCCGGCCCGGCGTACGTTTATCAGGTCATCGAAGCTTTGAGCGACGCCGGCGTGCGCGAAGGATTGCCGCGGGAGCTCGCCACGCAGTTGGCCGCGGCAACCGTGCGGGGGGCCGCGGAGATGGTGCTCCAAACGGGCGAACACCCCGCGGCTCTGAAGGACAGCGTGGCCAGCCCGGCGGGAACCACCATTGCCGGCCTGGCGGCCCTGGAAGAATACGGCCTTCGCTCGGCGCTGATCGCCGCCGTCGGCCGCGCCGCCGAACGTAGCCGGGAAATGGAAGAGGAATAATGAGTAATGAATATGGAATACTGAATACTGAATGAGCGGCATTGTGGCGCGCACAGCGCTGAGTCGAACGTGTTCAGTATTCCGCATTCATCATTTTGAATGGTCATCCCTGGGTGGTTTGCAAGTTCGCAAAGAAAAGGAACAATAGACGCAACGAGCCACACTCCCGCCACTCCTTGCCGTGGAGGCTTTCGTCTTGCAGCCGAAGAATTTGTGCCTGATTGACGACAAATACGTTCCCCTCTACCGGATCATGTGGATCAGCAACCTGCCCCACTTTTGCGGAGAGGCCGACTGCCAGTGCGAGGGTTTGTACGAGGTGCGGTTGGAGCAGGGGGAAACGATGTGGGGCACGGCGGAAGACCGCGACCGCGTAATCAGCTCGCTGGAGCATTGGCACGGCGGAGGCGAACCGCACGACGACGACGCGACCTGGGGATAGGCAAATGTCGCTGTTTGAAAACGACGAATACCGCTGGCGGGAGACCTACTTCGTGCTGTTCGACGCGGCCCGGCGGCCGTCCGTCGGCGACGTCGTAAAGGCCCTCGTCGAGACGAATTCCCACTACGAACTGACCGAGGTCCGCGATGCCGACAGCAAGTTCGAGTCGCTTACCCTCATCTCCAAGGACGACAACGCCGCGATGGACATCATCTACATCGAAGGCGAGGAGGTGAAGGAGCAGGCCGGTGACCTGGTGGACGAGCTACGAAACGCGGCCGTCGAGCCGGACCAGAAACGGCGGCTGGGCGAACTGACCGAGTGCAACGCCCGGTTCGATGTATTCCACTTCGAACACATCGCCTTCGACGCGGAGCTGGCCGGGGAAGACGAAGAGTTCATGGACCCCGGTTCGCTGCTGAACGTGCTGCAAGCCCTCAAAGGACTGACCGAAGGAATCGCCGTCGACCCGCAAGCGGGGGAGTTCGTCTGACGACGAACCGGCTATCAGATATAAGAATGCTCGCCAAAGAAATCAAACCCGGCGCCGTGCTCGTCTATGAGGGCGAACCGATCATCATCGAGGGCGTGCAGGTGCAAACGCCCTCGGCCCGCGGCGCCGCCACACTGTACAAATATCGGGCCCGCAACCTGGTGACCCGGCAGAAGGTGGACATCGCGCTAAAAGGGGGCGAATCGCTTCCCGAGGCCGACTTCGCCCGCCGCGAGATCAAGCTGATGTACAGCGACGCCACGCACGTTCACTTCCTGGACCTGCACACCTATGAGCAGTATTCTCTCGAAAAGGACGACGTGGCTGAGCAAATGGCGTACGCCACGGAAGACCTTGAAGGCATGCTGGGCCTGATCTACAACGACGAATGCGTCGGCATTCAGTTGCCGACCACGATCGAGCTAACGATCACGCAGTGCGACCCGGGCATAAAAGGCAACAGCGCAACCAGCCGCACGAAGCCGGCCATCCTCGAAACGGGCCTGGAAGTGCAGGTGCCCGAGTACATCAGCGAAGGGACGCGGATCAAGGTGGATTCGCGGACGGGGCAATACATCAGCCGGGCGTGAAGGGTGGCGGAGAACGGGTGGCACGCCCATAGCGGGCCATCCTCGGTAATCGTTGGGACGACGCGCAGGTCAAGTTCCAGAGGGTGTCTGCAGCGAAGCGCCCGGAGCGATGGGCGTGGAGACCTGTTCGCCGCTTCCCACGCCCACCGCCCTGAAGGGCTCAGGGCGCGCCACCCACCTTCAAGGGCGGCGCCCCCGTTGGTTTTTACCGCAACCAAACGGGTGTTGCGCCGGCGGCGGGCAGTTCGATTACCTTGGCGGTGACGATGTCCGGGTGGGCCATGATTTCTTCAATGGCGGCTTCATCCGGGGCCGTGTCGAGGTTCAAGACACCGATCGCCTCGCCGCCGGGGCTGCTGCCCGCCCGGCCCACCGACATCTGGCCGATGTTCACGTTGTATTTTCCGAAGATGGTGCCGACCGTTCCGATGATTCCGGGCACGTCGCGGTGCGAGAAAATCAGCAGGGCGCCGTCGAGATAGGCTTCCATGCGGAATTCGCCCAGGCGAATCAGCCTCGGCATGTCGGCGCCGAAGAGGGCGCCCCCCGCCAGGAAAGAGCCATCGTCCGTCTCCACCTCCACCAACACGGAAGAGCTGAATACGCCGTGCTCGCTGACCGACTTCTCGCTCATTTCGATGCCGCGTTCCTTTAGCAGCACCGGGGCGTTGATGATGTTCACTTCCTCCTCCATCGCCCGCTCGATCAGACCGGCGCAGAAGGCGGAGGTGAGAATCTTGGTGTCCTTCGCCGCCAGGTCGCCGCGGTAGATGATGTTGCAACGTTTGGCCCGGCCGCCGTGCCACTGCGCCTGAAGCAAGCCCAGCCGGTACGTGAGATTGATGTACCCCCGCAGCGCCGAGAGCGTCTGCGGGTCGAGGGCGGCGACGTTGACCGCATGGCGGATCTCACCGGTCGTCAGGTAATTGATCAGAAGATGCACACCCTCGACCGCGACTTGCACCTGGGCCTCGTCGGTGCTGGCGCCCAGGTGCGGCGTGCATAGCACATTCGTCATGCCGAAGAGCGGATTATCGGTGCATGGCTCTTCGGGATAGACGTCCAGGGCCACGCCACCCAGCTTGCCGCTCTTCAGGCCATCCACCAGCGCGCCGTTGTCGAAAATGCCGCCACGGGCCGCGTTGATCAACCGGCAGCCGGGCTTGATGATTTCTAATTCCTTCGTTCCGATCATTCCCTCGGTTTCGGGGGTTGTGGGCGTATGCACCGAGAGGTAATCGACCCGCGGCAGCATTTCTTCCATGCTGCCGACCAGCTCGATGCCGAGTTCTTCGCACCGCTCCTTGCTGATCAGCGGATCGTAGCCGAGCACGTGCATTTGAAAAGCCTTGGCACGGGCGGCGAATTCCAGCCCGATCCGGCCGAGGCCGACGACGCCGACCGTCTTCTCGGCGATCTGTGTCCCCTGGTACAGCTTGCGGTCCCAGCGGCCCTCGATGAGGCTTTGGTACGCCGGGGCGATATTGCGGGAGAGCCCCAGCATCAGGGCGAAGGCGTGCTCGGCGGTGCTCACCGTGTTGCCGCCGGGCGTGTTCATTACCACGATGCCCATCCGGGTCGCGGTTTCTTTGTCGATGTTGTCGGTGCCGACGCCGGCCCGGGCCAGGGCCTTCAGGCGGGTATTGCCCTTGAGGGCCTCGGCGGTAATCGTCACGCCGCTTCGGAGAATGGCGGCGTCGCCGGTCTTGAGGAAGGCGTTCAGCTCCGCTCCCTTGAGTTTGGGCTTCACCTCGTAGGTGATTCCCTCCGCGGATTTTAGGATATCGATGCCTTCCTGCGCGATGTCGTCAAGTACCAGAATATGGGGCATGGTGTTTGTGCCTTGGGGAAAGAACAGCCGCCCGCGACTTAGCCGTTCTTGCTCGCAAAATCTTTCATGAATTCCGCCAACGTCTTCACGCCTGCTTCCGGCATGGCGTTATAAATCGACGCCCGCATCCCGCCGACGCTGCGGTGGCCTTTCAGTTCGGTCAGCTTGCGAGTCTTGGCTTCCGCGAGGAATTTCGCCTCCAGCTCTTCACTGGGCAGGCGGAAGGTGACGTTCATCAGCGAGCGGCAGGACGGGAGGGCGTGTCCCTTGTAGAAATCGTCGTGGGCGTCGATCACGTCGTACAACATTTGCGACTTCCGCCGGTTGATCTTCTCCATTTCGGCCAGCCCGCCGATGTCATCGCAAAGCCACTTCGCCACCAGCCCCACCATGTACACGCCGAAACAGGGGGGCGTGTTGTACATGCTGTCGTTGTCGGCGTGCGGCTTGTACTGCAGATAGGACGGAATTTTTTCGTTCGACTTCTCGATCAATTCCTTGCGAATGACGACGATCGTCACCCCCGCCGGCCCGGCGTTTTTCTGGGCGCAGGCGAACAGCAGGCCGTATTTCTCAATGGGCGTGGGGCGGCAGAAGATGTCACTCGAGGCGTCGCACACCAGGGGGGCGGCGCCGGTGTTCGGATCGGCCGGGAACTGCACCCCTTCTATCGTCTCGTTCGACGTAATGTAGACGTAGGGCGCCTCGTCGTTCAGGCCCAGCGTGCTGGCCTTCGGCGCCCGGTCGTAGTTGTCGGCCTTGCCGTCCCACGCCACGCGGACGTCACCGACCAGCCGGGCCTCCTCGACGGCCTTTTTGCCCCAGGAGCCCGTCACGATGTAGTCGGCCGGCGCCGCGGCGCCCACCAAAAAATTCAGCGGGATCATGCCGAACTGCAGCCGGGCGCCTCCTTGCAAGAAGAGGACCCGGTAATCGTCACCGGCGCCGAGCAGCGCTTTGACCGTCGCCTCCGCCTGCTCGCTGATTTCGATATAGGTCTTGCTGCGGTGGCTGATCTCGAGCACCGAAGCTCCCGCGCCGGGGAGACAGGTAAGTTCGCTTTGCGCCTTTTCCAAGACCGGCAGCGGCAGCACGGCGGGGCCGGCCGAGAAATTGTACACGCGGTCCGTCATGGCACGGTTCCAGGAAAGGAAAACGGAGGTTGGCGGGGCAAACTGGCCGCATTCTAGAAGGTCGCCCACGGCGAGAAAAGCGGGTGACGGCGAAACCGCGTTAGACAGGGCATAGTGGCGCGAAAGAGAAAAAATGATGAATGGCGCGCCCTGGGCCCTTTAGGACTGTGGGCGTGCGAAGCGGCGAACGGGCTTCCACGCCCATCGCTCCCGGCGATTCGCTGCAAACGCGCTTGGGATATCAGGACAGCACGTCGCCACGAAGATGTTCCACGATGGTCCGCTATGGGCGTGCCACCCATCAAAATGGATGTTTAGACGTGCGGCGCCTACCGCGGCGGCCGGGTTGGCTGCGTGGCGTAACGGGTGTCGCCGGCGACACCCGCGGCGTAGCCGCCGCCCACCACGTGCTGCTGCAGGGAGGCGATTCGCTCCGCCAGCCGCGGCTGGAGATTATTGGCCGCCAGCGATTTCTGATAGCTCGCCAGTGCCCGGGCAGCGTCGCCCTGTCTCTCCGCCAAATGGCCGATGGCCGCCCAGGCGCGGGGATGGTTCGGGTCCAAGGCGATCGCCTCGTTGAGTTGAATCTGGGCGGTCTTCAAATCGCCGAATTCCTCGTAAAGCTGCGCCAGCCCGAGTCGGGCGTCCGCGCTGGTCGGGTTCGCCTTTACCCACCGCTGCATCATTTCAAAGGCGGACTCGCTGCGATCGGTCTCGACCAGGAGTGCTGCCAGTCCGCGATGGGCCTCGACGTGGTTCGGTGCCCGGTCAATCGCCTGGTGGTACAGTTCCTCCGAGACTTGCAGCCAGGCGGTATTGGCCGTCGTCTTTCCCATCTGGTGGTAGGTGGCGGCCAGGTTGTAGTGGGCGTCTGCGTCCTCCGGATGGTTGGCCAGCGCCTGCTGAAACTTGGTCACCGCGGTTGAATACTGCCCCTGCTGGAAAAAGCGGACGCCCTCCGTGTTGTAGCCCTGCGACGCCATGTGGCAACCGCCGCCGGCGACGGCCAACCCCCCGCAAGCCGCCAGCGGGATGACGCGACGCCCGATCCACGCGATGAAACGGACCATAAAACGATACGAACTCATCGGGTGACGTCGCATGGCTTGGCTGAAAAGGCAAAGGCGAAGGAGTTTTGGCGGCCGCCACTTCCCGAGGCTCACGGCCCGGCGTCCGCCAAGCGGGTGGAAGGTAGCGGAAATGCCGCCGCCCAAGCAAGACGGGTTCTGCGGCAATCATGGAAATTTGGGACCAGTTCAGCTTTTGCGTGGTTTGTTTGATGTGATGGAAAGTCAATAGCGCCGCAGCGACTGGCGCAACGGGCTCGCGTCGTTCTAAGGCGAGCGGCAGAAATTAAATTCCCGCCGTTGCTGGACTTTGTGGCTTGATGGTAATGTCGTATTTGGGAAGCTTCGGCGAGCGGTGGAGGCGGGCTTCCCACGGCGCCATCTCTTTTCGGC
>Ga0180437_10001253_pt1 | contig 43799 bp, 27 predicted proteins | sample SS_ome_4_FD_132410 | JGI IMG/M metagenome (GOLD analysis project Ga0180437, IMG submission 132410) | Hypersaline lake sediment archaeal communities from the Salton Sea, California, USA - SS_3_D_1 metaG | ecosystem: Environmental > Aquatic > Non-marine Saline and Alkaline > Hypersaline >... | reverse complement strand
CTCGACGCTCCCGAGGTCGTGTGTCACGAAAACGATGGTCCTGCCCTGCCGACTGAAATCCTCGAATACGCTGAAGCATTTCTGCTGGAATTCAACGTCTCCGACCGCCAGCACTTCGTCCAGCAGCATAATCTCTGCCGGGACGTGAATGGAAACTGCGAAGCCGAGGCGTGCCAGCATTCCCGACGAGTAATTCTTCACCTTCAGTTCCATGAAGCGCCCCACCTCGGAAAACTCCACTATCTCGTCGTACACGCTCCGGACCTCTCTGCGGGTCAGTCCCATGATGATCCCGTTTAGGTATACGTTCTCTCGTCCGGTAAGCTCCCCATTGAAGCCAAGCCCGAGTTCCAGGAACGGCGCTACCCTTCCGTTCACCTCACAGCGCCCTTCGTCGGGCTCGTAGATTGACGCCATGATCTTCAGAAGCGTCGACTTCCCGCTTCCGTTCAGCCCGATTACTCCGAAGAAATCGCCGTACTCGACTCTCATGTCAATGTTGCTCAGGGCCTCGAACGATTCGTAATCCACCCGGCGGAATAGGTGGACGAAGTTCTCCTTGAGAGTCGTCCGGTGTTCCTTGGGGATGCGGAAGGTCTTCGTGACCCCCTCGAGCACCACTGCCGGCGCGCCGGTACTGCTCCCGTTGCCCTCGGCGCCTATTGAGTTAGAGCCGCTCGGCAATGCTAGACTCCTGTTTTGAGAAAATCAGGTAGCCCACCGCAAACACTACCCCGACCATCGCCACAAGCGCCAGGATAGGCCTAAGCTGCTGAGCCCCATTGTCGACGAGGGCATATCTAGAAAATGTGATCAACCTAGCCATTGGATTGAGCATCACTAAGCGTCGAGCCAATTCTCTCTTGCTCTCATCTGGAAGCCCAATCATATCAACGCTCCAGATAATAGGTGTCAGCCAAAACCCCATCTGCAGGACGATCTCCCAGATGTGCTGGAGATCCCGTATCCGCACCAGGATCACCGAAAGCGGCAGCGCTAACCCGAGTCCTAAGCAATAGAGCAGCAGCACGTACGGGACAAAGAGGAGAGCATTCATCCCAAAAGGCGGTCTCGGTCCGAAGATGAGATGGAACCCAAGGTATGCGACGAGATTCAGAACCAGCAGCACAAGTGATACGAGTGTTGATGACATCACGATGATGATTCGTGGCACGTAGACTTTCGTCACGAGGTGGGGCTTCCACAGAAAGGCATTCATTCCAACCAGCGTACAATCGGCAAGAAAGGTCCAGAGTATTATGCCGAGGAGGAGCTTGAGACTGAAATACGGGTCATCCTGACCTCTCTGCATGAAGAACGTGAAAACGACGTAGAGCACTGCAAAGAGCGCAAAAGGTTTCATCAGCGTCCAGAGGTATCCCAGGAATGACCCCTGGAAACGGATCTTCAGGTCGGTGAGCGCAAGCTCTCCAAGAATCGCCAGATTTGCCCTCAGGCTCCTGGGCTGTGGCCTCACGTTCCCCTCCGTACCACGGTTCACTGAGTCGCGAATGGTAACACCTAAATGGTCGGAATTCAAGATCACTAGCTCGTGGTGCAGCTACAGTAGTGCTGGTGTTCGCACCGATGCGGGCTGTGTGAGGTCGGGGTGTTCAAGCTCTTGCTCGCGGAGACTCGACACAGCAGGGGAAAGAGTGTGCGATGACAACTCGTCAATCGTCGGCCCCGTCGGTCGAGTTCGTGCTTGAAGCGCCTCCCCGAGTCCGTATAATGCTTGGGTTGGCTGCGAATCGACCTGCCGAGGGACTTGCTGCGTGACCGACGATCTGACACCGAAACGTGAGTACTATAGGCTCTTCGGCCCGGAATTGCGCGTTTGGGTCTTCATAGCGCTGGGCATCCGGCTCGTGCTGATGCCGATCTGCGGGCATTATGACCTACTCTGCGCTTACGGGTATGCGGCGCGGTTGATAGCTGGTACCATGGGATGGGCCGACCTGTACGCCGACCACTCGGCGTCTCTGCTGCACACGGCAGTGCTGAAGGTGATGCAGCCATTTGTGAAGACCTTCATCCTCAGCGGCGGCACCGTGGGGATCGACGAGGGCACGTGGGGATTCTGGCGCGCCTATGCCAAGACGCCGGAGATATTGCGGGCATTTGGACTACTCAAGCTTCCCTACCTCGGATTGGACCTTCTCTCCGCGTGGCTCATCTTGAGGATAGTCGGGGCACATCCGAGGGCCATCGGCTCGGTCAAGCTCTGGCTCTTCAACCCGGTCAACATATTCGTGATGTACATGTTTGGCCGCTTCGATATCGTGGCCGTGCCGTTTCTGTTCGCCAGCATCCTGTCGCTCAAATCCCGTCGGACCGCGCTCGCTGGTCTGCTGTTCGGAATATGCCCAGCCGTTCGCTTCTACTACATCCTCTTTGTCCCTGCCTTCGCGGCCGTTTCGTCATCGAGGTGGCGGGACCGGGTCGTCGTCTTCCTTTTTGCTCTGTTCCCGATTCTTTTCCAGACGGCGTCTCTTGCGGCTGGGGTGTTTCCACTTGCGTTCCTGGTGGGCACGGCAGGGGTGACTCTGCTGCTTCTCTCCGAGCGCTTCCGGCGGCACGAGATCGCAGTCCTGATTGTCTCGCTGGCGGGAGCTGTGGTCCTTCTGTTTTCGGACTCTAGTTCAATTGGGCCGGCGTTTTCGTACAGCGGATTCGGCATGGTGGGGTTTGCGCTCCATGCCGAGTTCCCTTTCCGGATCGGGATGGAGCTCTGGCGGGACGAGGCCATCTACCCGGTGTTCGTGGTCTACGGCCTGTTTTTGCTCTGGGTCATTGGACTCAAGCGCTGGTGCCTGAGTTCCTTTGCCGCCCTTTTCGCAATATTTCTGCTTGGGTACTACAGCGTCAGCTTCTTTCACCCGCAGTACCTTGTCGCGCTGGTTGCGGGCGTTGTCCTTGCCTCGACTTGGCAGCCGAGGCTCGCCGGGCTTCACATCCTGCAGTGCTTCCTCGCTCTGGTGCTTGTGTTCAACTACCGCGTTCACGCCACCAACTACTTGTTTGCCGCGTTTGATCCGGACGCGGTGTTCGCCAGCAGCAGGTTGCTGGACCTTGTCGAGGCGAAAGTCGGTGCCTTGGGACCTAAGGCAATCATCGGGATCTCCCGCAGTTTATTCGTGGCCGTTTCTCTTTGGATGATCTGGCATCTATTCAAACGGGTCCGCGAGGATGCCGCGGGGCCAGCGTCATGCTGGACGCCGACAGTACACGCGGAAACTTGAGATAGGCGCGGAACAGATGGGGCTTTTCGAGACTCGATGGGATTGGGTGTCGTTGTTGGCGCCGGTCGTTCTCGTCGCTTTGGTGATCCTTGCGGTCTGGAGTTTCGGCCGCGTCAGGAGATACAGGCCCTGGCGACTCGTCATCGCGACTGTTATCGCGATGCTGGCACTGTGGCCGGCGTTTGCTTACTACTTCGGGCACTACAGGGTACGGTTGGAGACAATCGTCACCTTGGCCCCGCGCCCGGACAAGGACGTCGAGCTTGCTTCAAACGCAGCCGTTGAGACCTCCGAGAGAGGGATCAATTACTGCGGAGACAGTCTGAAATCGTACATTCAGTGGACAGGCTTGCGCCTTCCTCCCGGGAGGCGGTACTTCCTCGAGGTGGAGATGTGGGCCAGTGGTGGGAACCTGAGTCGTGTCTCGTGGGCCGGCGCCGACGGGATCTTCCACCCGAGCCAGTTCACGGATTTCCAGGGGGTAGTCAAGTACACGAAGCTTGTTCCCTGGTACGAGTCTGCTCCCCACAGATACTTCGTGATGATCGGCGATTGCGACTACCCGCTTACGGGCGTGCGTCTTGCGCCCAGCAACGTCAAGGCCTTCGCAGGCATAAGATCCGCCAGGGTGGTTGCGCTGGCCGAATAGGCTTCGTCCGCTTCCGTTTGAGCATGCCCGAGCCCTCTCGCGGCTCTAAGTCCGGGCCAAGGGGCCCGCTAGGTCTGCTCGTCAAGGACGCGATGGAATATCTCAAGCGCGGAATCCGCTTGCGTCGCCGGTGAGAACTTCGTGGCCGCGATCTCTCGCGCCCGCTGACCGAACTGGCGACGTGTCTCCGGTGAGTCTGCCAGGCGAAGGACTGCTTCCGCCAGTTCTGCTACATTGCCGGGCTTGATCAGGATCCCGCAGCCGTTATGCTCAACCACTTCAGGAATGCCGCCCGCCGTGCATCCGATCACCGGCTTGCCCCATGCCATCGCTTCCGCATAGATAATTCCGAATGATTCGTAGAGAGACGGCGCTACGAATATATCGCACTCGCTGTACTCCTGCTGCAGCCGCTCTTCGTCTACGCGCCCTAGGAATCTCATCTTCTTCAGCGCGCCGCTTCTACTTAGGAACTTGGCGTAAGCGGCTCTAAGCGGAATCCCCTCCTCGCTCGGCAGCGTGTCGTCACCAACAATGACGAACTCAACATGTCGGTTCTTCCGGATTATTGCGGGGGCTGCATCAAAGAGGGTGTGGGCTCCCTTCCGCTTTTCGAGCCTCCCGACGAAAAGTACGCGTATCGTGCCTGCATGATGATTCTTTTTGGGGACCTCCTCCGGCATGTCCACGGCGCAGTAGACTGTTTGCGTTGGTTTGGTGCCGAAGTCGACGTCGTAAAGCTCCTTGACCGTCTCAAGTGCCGCTCGCGAGGAACTCGCAATCCCCCTTGTGCCTTCCATCTCCAGCACTCGCTTCTCAAGTTGGCACATCAGAGTGAGGTCGGGAGTTTCTGGCCACTCGTTGGTCTTCATCACTGTTTTGAGCTGGCTTTCAATATGCACCACGAACGGGACGGTCGCGTCCAGGCCTACCGCGTATCCCTCCACATCCCAGAGCGGCGCGTAGAAGAGATCCATCCGGCGTGCAAGAGCCAGTTCCTTGACAACTTGTCTAACCGAGTACGCGTGGCGCAAATGTCGAAGCGCCTCTGGCCGGTCGCTGAGGAAACCCAGCTCAGGCAAGCGTTCATTTGACACCTCGACAACCGGCACCCCGTAGTGGTACCTGGTGCGACGTCCTTCCCCTCGAGTTATTACGTAAGCGTCATGTCCACGGCGCGTCAGCTCCTTCGCCAGAGACGCCGTCCTTCTTGCGATCCCCGCCGTACTGCCTGGGAGATAATCCTGGCTCGCCAAGCCTATGTGCAACCCTGTCTTGCGCGCCACGGTTGGGGCCAGCATCGAGAAGTTCTTGAAAGGGCGCTCTGGCTTAAGCTCGTCCGGGCTAAGCGTTCTCCTGGGCCGGAGGAATCCCAGCCGCAGTCCGCGAGATGCCCCCGATAGCAGCCGCAGAGCAATCAAGCCCAGGACCGTGAGGGATCGTGGTCCCATTACGGTGTCGCTCCGAGCCCACACGACAGGCAGGAGACACGCTCGCAAGCTTCCACGGATCCGACTCAGCAACCCGAATCGCCCCTTCGTCGCCTTCAGAGCGAAGTACACAGTGTTCTGCCCGATGGCCTCCAGGTTAGCTCCGAGCCACCCCCCGCGCAGCCCGCCTACCACCTGCTGGTGCCTAACCGGGGCATCCACGGAGTGGTCGATCTTGTATCCTGCTTGGATCGTCCGGTAAACGACATCAGCCTCGTCATGGTAGTAATTGTAGGTCTCGTCGAACCCGCCTATCTGCTGGAGGACGTTGCGGCGAAAACTCGAGTTGACTCCCATCAGCGTGTTGAAACGCACGCCGTCGGCTTGATTGAGGTTGCTGGGGGAGGGCCGAACGCCCTCCACACGTCCCCATATGTCCAGGACCCCATAGGAGAACTGGACTTGCTTCCGATCCGCTGAGACGACCCTACCGCCCGCGCCTCCGACTTGTGGATCCCGGTAGGCGAGTACGAGTTTGTCCAGCCAGTCCGTGGGAGGCACCCCGTCGTCGTCTATGAAGGCAACGATCTCGCCCGCCGCAAGCTTGATCCCGATGTTGCGCGAAATGGAGAGGTTCCGCGTCGGGTTCTTCCCGATCTTGATGCGGTGTGCGCACCTGTCTAACAACTGCGAAGTACCGTCAAGGGACGGCCCATCAACAACAACCACCTCGAAATTTCGGTATTCCAGAGCGTCAAGCATCTCAAGACAGTATTTCAGGTAGCCGGCTCGATTGTAGGTACACACCACAACTGACACCTTTGGTGTTGGCTGTGGGCTGCTTCCGGATCTCAAGTTTGCCTCCGAAGGGCCGCTCGGACTATCTGAAATGGTCCGACGGCTATCTTCTCATCTACCTCAAGCACGGCGAATTCGTTAAGAAGCTTCTGGAACATCTCGTCGTCGAAGTTCCAAAGATGTGTGGGATCGTAGAAATCCGTGGGGACCGTGAAGACGAGCCGTTCCCGAGCCACTCTTATTGCCTCGTCTATGATCTTCCTCGGATCCGGCACGTGCTCGACGATTTCGGGCAAAAGGATCGTGTCGAAGGATTTGTCCGCGAAGGGGAGGGCTTCAGCAAGCCCGTTCACGTACTGAGTCGGCGGCTCTCCCGCTTTCAGCCGGTCGAGTGATATGTCGAGACCAACCAGAAAATGGTTTTCTGGGTCTAGCTTCCCGATTATGGCGCCCTCCGCACAACCTACCTCGAGAACCGCTCCCGGCGGGGTCAGAGAGAGAACAGCGTCCCGCCGCGCAGCTTGGTCTTTGTCCTCAAACTCCCCCCCACATTTGGGCCACAACTTCTGGTATCGCGCAAAGACCCGTTTCATCCATTCCGTATCCTCAGCGCGCACAGCGTCGCGATATTCCAGGCCAACTGATGTCTCTTCACGTATGAACTTGACTCTTTCCTCGACAGCTTCAATGGACTTCCATATCCTGTCGAGGTGTCCACCTACGTCTTTGCCGTAGGATATGAAATCCTGGCGCAAGACCCTGACATCCTCAGTGAGCGCGTGCAGCCAGGCCTCAAGCGAGCTGACATTGAGCCGCAGGCCGTGCAATGAATTGCCCGGTCCGACCACAACGTTACGCAGTAGCTCGGCAAGGTTGACCGCTACGTTCAAAACGTCAGTGTTCATCCGTTCTTGCCTGCCTGTGAACAAAGCCAATGCTCTCTTGATTAGACGCTTGGCTCGCCCTCCGGCCCCGGCGCCCTGCAAGCTGGCAACGTAGGTGTTCCGCAGATCATCCAGCAGGCTCAAGTGTCGCTCAATCTCTTGCTCGAATTCCGCCGGGCGATCTTGTTCACTTTCCATCGCATCGCTCCAAAGCGAACAACGTGGTCAGTGCGGCCTCCAGCCAATTCTCCGCGTCCACATGGCGCAACCTGTCCACCCGTTCGCGTTGCGTCTGAAGTACTGCTTCGCGAAACTCCCTATCGCGTATCAGAGCGTCAGCCACCTTCGCGACGGCGAGAGGGTCCTTGGTTCGGAGCAGAACACCAGCTCCGTTCATGGTCTCCTCGATTGCTCCCGCAGCGCACGCCACGACCGGGATGTCGTTGTGCATTGCCTCCAGGATCGGCACACAGAAGCCCTCGTGCTCGCTCATGCACACGAACACCGACGCAGCCTTGTAACATGCTCTGAGTTGATCCTCCGTAACCTTTCCCGTCATGATAACCTTGCCCGGCACCTGAGTTGCCGCCAGCGACCTCACGAAGTTTCTGTACATGGGCAGATTATACTCATCCCCAACAAGAAGCAGCCGACCGTCACGTCCGAGGACTTGGGTGTAGCACTCCATCATCCTTACCAGGTCGTGCTGACACTTGTTGGGGGAGATGCGGCCGACGAACAATAGCTTTGGCGGGCCTTGGGAGATCTTCTCGAGAAACTCGCCATCCACGGGGCCTGTAAAGCGGTCCCAGTTGATCAGTATTGGGAGGACCCCCGCTCGTTTGGCTCCTGCCTGAATCGCCTCGTCCCGATTGAACGACGAGTCGCCAAGGACGAGATCTACCTTGTCTGTGCACGCGGGCAGCATATGTTTGCAGTGCCGCAGCCACTCGCTGGGCCGGGACACGGACCACCCCGGCCAGTGTGCCGGGTTCTCGTCGTAGGGCGCGAAGTACTCCGCCGGAGTCGAATTGTGGTACACGAGGATCTTCCGCTCGGGTAGTCCTAGCGCGTAGGAGATGGGCGAAGCCCATGCAGAGTAGTGAATGATCACCACGTTGGAGGGCATGCAATACCTCTCGTACCTCTCGAATCGCAGCACCTCCCGGGCGCTTTCCTCGTCCCAATACTCGGTGAACACGTGGGAGCGGTATCCCCAGTTCCTGAGGATTCGCCTGATGCTGAATATCTCGTCGCTTATCGCGTCGCCAAACTGGATAGACGTGTGAAACTGGTGAATCTCCACCTCGTTCTCCTATTTACGGGCGACAGCGATGTAGTGGGCTGCGCCGAAATCGTCTTTGGCGCGACTCTGAGAAGCGGGGTCAAGGAACTCGATGGAGACCTCATCAAAACCTTGCGCGCGCAAGAGGGCCATCATGGATTGAGGGTTGAACCCTCGCAGGCATCTGGGATTGCCCCTCAGGAGTTCCTCCCCCGAAGATGAGAATGGGTTGATGCCCTCGACCACGAACACTCCGCCGTGGTCAAGCTTGGCGAACGACTGCGAGGAAATCTCTCGGAAAGTATCGAAGGACAGCGTCTCGGGAAGCCCGGAGCAGAAGATCATCCCTGCTTCGCCAGGCCGCAATCGCCCCAGGAAATCGGCGGGGTCCGCCTCCTCGCACTGTAAATCCTTCTGCCGGCACTCGCGCGCCAGCACGGGTTCCTTTTCAGCTCCGCGTGCGCTGATTCCCCTCTTCTTAGCCATTTCGAGAAACTCGCCAGCGCCTGAGGAGAGGTCGATGACGCTTCCCCCCTCGGGAATCAAATCGAGGTACGACTCGCGCATGCGCGCCAGCGAGGGGCTCACCCCCCCTGGATATCCCGAGGGAATCCCAACAGGCGATGCGTACCGTTCGACCTGGCTCTTGATCCTTGCCTTGGTCTCCGGGTCGACACCCTCGAGCTTGGACAGGAAGTCATCGAGCACTTGCCTGGAGCGGACGGCCGAATCGCTCAGCAGACGTGCCTTGTGCCCGTGAATTTGTGCCCGGAGTTCCTGGACTTCCTTCCTCAGGTCATTCAACTCGGCCCTGGAGTACTCTCCCGCAGTGCGGACCGCTGAGAGTTCGCCGGTTATTGTGGTTGCCACTTCCCAAGCCCAGTCGCAGAAGGATCGGGCAACTCGGGCATTGAATTCATTCTGCTTCAGGAGAAACGGGCTGATGATGCGTCTCAACACGGAACGGGTCTTAGCCAGGAGGTACCCCATTGGCCCCCCGCGGGTTCGGAGCGGCGCATTGTACATGTCCGCATAGGGGAGTAGGTCCGACGCGTCCGGCACTGGCGTCGAAAGCAACGACGGTGGGGGAATCGGCTCTGTCTTGTCCGGTTCCTCGGGCTCTTCTTCCTCACCCAGCAGACGTGCCAGCTTCTCGTCGATCTTTGATATCAACTCTTCGTTATTCATTTCCTCATAGTCCTCTCAGAGACCAGTTCCCCGTTACGATGCCGCATGCGACGGACCGTGGCCGCTGGGCGCGTCGCCCTCCCCGCACACCCGTGGCTGGTACAAGCCACGATATTGTACCAGTGTGCCCATGGGGGGTCAATCAGGTCGACATCTCGGCAGACCGGCCCGGTAAGCCGTGCAGCATCGCTCTGGGGGACGGTAGATCGGCAGCGTACGAATCATTCCTTGAACTGCCTGAATAGACACCGGTAGTATAGTGCTGACGGCGCGAGGTGAGTGTGCATGTCCTTGCCGACACAAGGGCCTCTCCCGTGGAGAGAGACGACGTGACTGGAAGGAGGACAAGTTGAACAGGTGGACGTTCCTTCTCTGTTCCATATGTGCGCTGCTGGTTTCGTTCGTTGGGCTGATCGGACGCGCAATCGCCGCGACAACCGGCAGACCCAACATTCTGGTATTCATCACCGACGACCAGAAGTGGGATACGCTGGGATGCTACGGCAACAAGGTCATAAAGACCCCGAACATCGACCGCATTGCGAGAGAAGGCGTTCTATTCAAGTACGCCTTCGTCCAGGTGCCCCAGTGCTGCCCTTCACGCACGAGCCTGCAGACCGGGCGCTATCCGCAGGCCCACGGCGTCCGGTGGAACAACATTCCGCTTCCTGACGACGAAGTAACCATAGGGCAACTCCTCAGCGGCGCTGGTTACCAGACTGCCTGCTTTGGCAAGCTCCATGTCCCTCCCCAAGACCCGCAGAGGCTGGGCTTCCAGTATTCCAGGACCCACGGCGACTATGGTCGATACTTGAGCGAGCATAGGATAAAGGGGGGAATGCATGCATCTCAGGGCCCCTACGTCAAGCTAGGAGGTAAAGCCGCTGTCCCCGGCACCTTCCCTTATCCCAAGGAGCACTACATCACCAACTGGATAGGAGACCATGCCGTCGAGTATTTCAATGACGTGCGCGACCCTGACAAACCTTTCTTCGTGTATGTATCTTTCTTCAGACCGCACGTTGCCTGGAACCCCCCCGAGCCGTACGACACAATGTACGACCCCAAAGACATTCCCCTTCCGCCCAGTCCTCCTGAGGATCTCGGCGGCAAGCCGGGCTTCATACGTGCGTACCGGAGGGTAATGGGAACAGACAAGATGAGCGAGGAGGAACTCCGTGCCATAATTGCGCTGCATTACGGGCTCGTCACGCTCGTCGACGATAACGTGGGAAAAGTCCTCAAAGCCCTCGATGATGCAGGTGTTGCGGAGAACACCATCGTTGTCTATCTTACCGACAACGGCACCTTGTTGGGCGACCATCAGCTGATCCGCAAAGGCCTTTACATCTACGATGGCAACAGCCGGACCCCCTTGGTGATGAGGTGGCCCGGGCAGTTCCCTGTCGGAAAGGAGCTCGACGGTCTAGCCGAAGAGGTCGACATAATGCCGACCCTATTGGAGGCCGCCAGCGTCGGGGTCCCTGACCGCGTTCAGGGCGCGAGCCTCCTGCCGGTCATCAGCGGCGAGAAGCCGGGGAAGGACGCCGCGTTCACGCAGATTGGCTTCGAAGGCAACAGGTACATCACCTCGGTCCGCACCCGGAAGTGGCGGTACGTGTACTACACGACGGGGGAGGGTGAACTCTACGATCACGAGAACGATCCCTACGAAATCACGAACCTGTTCGAGGATCCCGAGCACAAAGAGGTAGTCTGCGAGTTGCAGGAGAGGCTGCTTAGGTGGCGGACCGAAATACAGGACAAATGGCCGCCTCCCATCACTCAACCGAAGCCTAATACCCGACCGCCTCGTGAGCAGCCGCCTGGCGAACTGCGCGAACACGGGAGTGAGGGGGAGTAGAAACGCCGTCGACACGTTGCTCGTCGGATAGAGAACGACAATCGTGGGCGCCAGCGGCTCTACTTCAACATCGCCAAGCTCAACGCCATGATCGCCATTCCGGCAACGGTTCCAATTATTGCGGTATGCGCATGGCCATACTCACGCGAGGCCGGAACGAGTTCGTCCAGAGATATATACACCATAAGCCCTGCCACAACTCCCAGCATCATCCCCAGTACCGAGTCGGTCAGAAAACGGTACAGCACCAGCGCGGCCACTGCTGCTCCCAGCGGCTCGGCTGCGCCCGAAAGGAATGAGTAGCCGAATGCTTTCTTCCTGCTCCCCGTTGCGGCGTAGATTGGCGCGGCGACCGCCAGGCCCTCCGGGATGTTGTGCACGGCAATCGCAACCGCAATGGCCAGACCAAGCTTCGTGTCCTTGAGAGTTCCTGCAAAGGTCGCCATGCCCTCGGGGAAGTTGTGAATTCCAAGTCCTAGGGCGACCAACATTCCGGTCCTCAGCAATCCCTTGCCTCCCGGGTCGTGGTGCTCCGCCATGTATTCGTGCGGTATTGACAGATCGATAACGAACATCAGCGCGATGCCGCCGAAGAATGCCGCGTTCCCCACGAGAAACGAGCTGCTGTCAATCGCTCCTTGCAGCAATTCGGCGAACGAGATATAGATCATCACTCCCGCAGCGAAGCCGAGAGTTAGGCTCATGGCTCGAGCGCTAGGCTTCTTCAGGGCGATCCCCAAAACAGATCCAAATGTGGTCGAAAGTCCCGCCGCGCTGGTGAACAGCAACGCCAGCCATATGTTCGCATCCATCGTCTTCCTCCGGCCAAGCGTTCCGCAACGTCTCCCGTTCCCTAGCCTGATCGCCAAGAGGAGAGGCGCTGCCTTCCTTCGTCCTTTCTTATCGGCCTTAGGGAATACCGTTGGAAAGATCGCCTCCTATGCTACCATATAGGTGGCAGGCAAGTCTGTTTCGTGGAGGCTTTTTGTTCCTTTTGGGGGAGGTATGATGAGCATGTCCAGGCGGAATTTCTTAAGAGCGGGCATTGGTGCCGGCTTGGCGGCCGGCCATTTGGGGCGAAGAGCCCACGCGTCGTCGACCACGGCGGAGCCGCCGCCGGCCATCCCCCGTCGCCCTCTGGGCCGAACGGCCGAGACCCTATCCGTGATAGGCTTCGGCGGGATGGTGGTCAAAGACGCTACCGATTCCGAGGCAATAGAGCGTGTGAGCGCTGCCATGGACCGGGGCGTGAACTACGTGGATGTTTCCCCGATATACGGGAACGCTCAAGAGAAACTCGGAGTAGCTCTCGAAGGAAGACGCGACAAGGTCTTCCTTGCGTGCAAGACGAACAAGCGCACGAAGGCCGAGGCAGCCGCGGAACTCGAAGAGTCTCTCCGACTCCTCAGGACTGACCACGTCGACCTCTATCAACTTCACTCGATGACCAGCAAGAAGGACGTGGAAACCGCTCTCGGAGAGGGTGGGGCCGTCGAAGCATTCGTGGAAGCCCGAGAGAAAGGTCGCACACGCTTCATCGGCTTTTCCGCACACTCGGACTACGCTGCCATGGCGTGCATGGATCGGTTTGACTTCGATACGGTTCTCTATCCTCTGAACATCGCGCTGTGGGAAAACGGCTTTAGCCCCCAGGTTATCGAGCGAGCCGAAGATAAAGGCATGGGCTGTCTGGGCCTGAAAGCCATGGCCCTCGACGTTATACCTCCAGGCGAGAAGAAGAAGTTCAAGAAGTGCTGGTACAACCCCATATCTGAACCGGCGATGATAGCTCTCGCTCTTCGGTTCGCTCTATCCAAGGGGCTGACGGCGGCAGTCCCCTCGGGGGACGAGGGGCTCTTCACGATTGCGCTCAATTCGAAAGACCTTGCCAAGCCCCTGGACGAGGCCGAAACGGCATCTCTGAGGAAGCTCTACGCGGGACTAAACCCTCTGTTCTCCCCTTACGTAGGAAACGGAACGCGCAGAACGAGAGGAACGTGAGCTTGTCTTCGGGGGTCTGGCGCATGTCCTCGCTGATGGGGTAGGGGACTGCTCCTCGTGGTGCACCAACTCGCAGCAAACTTCGCGACACATGCTGAGCGACGCAGGCGGAGGGCGTGATCGCGCCCCAGCACTCTTGACAGCGATGCCAGGGCAGGCTATTCTCGCTACTTTGCGGCTGGTATCAGGCATTCGTAATCGAGGGCAGCTAAGCATGGTGCATGAAAGAGACAAGCACGCAAAGGGAACGTGGGTTACTTCCAGGCCCGACATAACTGTCTTGGACTGCTCGGTTCGGGACGCGGGTCTCATGAACGACCACAGGTTTGAGGACGGCTTCGTCAAGGCCGTCTACGATACCTGTGTCGCTGCGGGTGTCGACTATATGGAACTGGGATACAAGGCTTCGAAGGGCATTTTCTCGCCTTCGGAGTACGGGAAATGGAAGTTTTGCAGCGAGGACGACATCCGGCAAATCGTCGGCGATAACCCGGCACCTCTGAAGCTCTCTGTTATGGCCGATGCGGAACGAACCGACTATCACGAGGACATCCTTCCGAAAGACCAAAGCGTCATAGACGTCATACGCGTCGCCACGTACATCCACCAGATACCTACCGCTATTGACATGGTCAAAGACGCTCACGACAAAGGCTACGAGACAACGGTCAACCTAATGGCCATCTCCGTGGTGCAGGAGCGAGAGCTTGCCGATGCGTTGCAGGTGATAGCCGACAGCCCTGCGGATGCGCTTTTCCTGGTGGATAGCTTCGGCAATCTCTATTCGGAGCAGATAAAGGATCTCACGCTTACCTATCTGGATGCGCTTCAAGGCACAGGCAAACAGGTAGGGATCCACGCGCACAACAACCAGCAGCTCGCCTACGCGAACACGATTGAGGCGCTTATTGTGGGGGCGAGTCGTCTTGACGCCACCATTAACGGCATAGGACGAGGCGCGGGGAACTGCCCGCTAGAGCTGCTAATTGGCTTCCTCAAGAACCCCAAGTTCCATCTCAGGCCGGTGCTCGAATGCATTCAGGAAAACTTCCTGCCTCTCCAGGAGCAGATGGAGTGGGGCTGGCGAATTCCCTACATGATCACAGCCCAGCTCAATCAACACCCACGCGCCGCGATGAAGGTGCGCAACGGTGACTCCCGCGACGACTACGTCTCTTTCTACGATCAGATGATCGAAGAAGATTAGAAGTAGACGCCCGCAAATTGGTCGAACCCCGTGACGGGCACCCGGCTCCTTTACCCAATGGGGGACGCGTCTTGCCGTCAGGGCGCGGAAGATGGAAGCCCCGGTGTCGGTTTGGGAGCAGGCGTGGGCGTTGGCAACGGCGTCGGCCTTGTCGGCAGGGAGAGCAGATTCACTCTTCCCAACTCCACGGGATCATCGGGATCGGACGTGTCGAACAGGGCAAGCTCCGCCTCGGACAGGTTCGCCGTGAGGTCTCTGGCGGCTTGGAAGCTTCGGCGCACGGGAGTCCCATGCTGCATCATTCCCCGGCGAGTCAGAGAGTCTTCTCCGAAAGTAAAGATCTGGGCACCAGACACGTAGCCCTCGCGACCGAGGTCCCACCCTGAGAAGGGAAGAAGCACAAGCCCTGTCTCGATGTCGCCATCCGGCGCCTCGATCTCCACAGCGTCCTCCAGGACCGCGAATGCCCGGTGATCCCACGACGCCTCCGACCAGCTGTAATCCGCCTCAACCTCTGCGCGGTCCATCAGTGGATCGGGATCGGTTAACTCCGTGATGTCGTACAAGCTTACCGACATCGTGCGGCCGCTCTCCTTGTTGATCCCGACCGCTACCAAGCGTGATTCATCGGAAACGGAGCGGAAGAAGCTATTCCATCCTGACACGATGAACTCCGACATCTCGCGCGCGTAGCCATCGTCGCTAATGTAGAATGCGTGGAAAGGGTCTCCCCGCCTGGCGGTTTGAAAGAAGGCCTTGTTCCCCACGAAAAGCGTCGCGTAGAGGTCCTAGCCGTCACCGAAGGTGTCGTGATCGATTGGCGCAAGATCCCCGATATCGCTCGCGTCGAAGGTCTGGATGTGGTTCGTGCGGCTGCCTCCCCACCGGCTCCCCGACACGACTCGTAGGATGTCATTGTAGAAGTCTAAATTGAACTGGTTCCGGATCCACCCCTCAACGCTCACCGGGTCGCCCATCTCCATGTGCCCGTCCGGGTCACTGATGTCGACAATGGCTACCCGGCTTGTCCGGTTCCTCTCGTTCCAGTCGGTGCTCGCCACCATGAGCGCTTCCGTCGTGGCCCGCACATCTGCCACACGTCTCCCCAGATTCAGCTGGCTCCGTTTCCGCAGTTCGCCGGACGACACGTCGAAGCTCGTGACAACCGTTCTGGTGTCCCACGTTGTCTCACCATCCTCATTTGTCCATTCGGACCACCCGCCGGTCACAACGTACAACGCTCCGCCCGCAGCGTCACGGGTGAGCCGGCTGGTCTGAATGTAGCCTGGGACGCGAGCAGCGTCCGTGACCGACGGATTTGCCGGGTCGCTAAGGTCCACCAAGAGGACACGGCTGCTTCCATATCCTCCCCGCCAATTCGAGGTGAGCACAAGCGCGTGATTGCCCACGAACTGCAGCTCAACCGGTGAGCCCGGCACCGATAGCCGGCCGATGATCTTGGGATCGTAAACATCCCGCAAGTCGATAAGCTGTAGCCCGCGATAGGCATTCAGGTTGGCAAGCACGTTCCCAGGAAGCAGGTGACAGATGTCACCCTCTTCCACGATGCGATCTCGGGGGGCCTCATCCCCAACTGCCATGTAAGTGTCGCCCACCTCGGCCCGAGCTGGCTGGCTCGAGCCCAGAAGGAACAGAAGCGCGAACGCCATGCCCGGCCAAGCCAGCAGCATAAGTGCGGACTTCTTCCGCTTCACCACGCTCTTCATCGCGATCCCCCCTTGACTGTATGTACAAATAGTTGCCCCCATAGGCTCACAACACACGCCTTCCACGGTGTCAAGTGTTGACCCAGCCCCATCGCTTTGTTGAGTATCGAATTCGCTTCGTCCAGACGACCCAACCTAACTCTATCTGAGAGCGGCCACAATCAGTTCTCAGGTTACGGCGAGCCCTCACTCACGCTGCCGGCAAGGTACAAGTCTCCCGCCGAGTCAATGTATCCTACTACCTGGTCCGCGGCGTTCTTGACGACAAACGATCCGGGTGGGGGGGTGAGCGTGCTTTCCTGCTGGTGCGCGGTTCCTTCAAGTACAAGGTTCCCGTTCTCGTAGATGGCGGCAACCACAGCGCCACCAGGGCTCTTGATCAGCAGCTCGCTGCCCGTGGTCCCTCTGGGTGTTGAGCTCTCGATCAGAGAGCCTGCAAGCGCCAGATCTCCGGCGCTGTCCAGATACGCAATCGTCGCGCCCAATGAATCCTTGACCCGCAGCCCGCAAGGCCCGCCGGGTGTTGCGGTTACGAAGATTCCGGAAGCATAGTTGCGCACGGGATCGTAGGCGAAGACCGCGTAGTAGTAGGGCGTCCCGTCGGACACATCTGTATCTGTGAATGAGGCTTGCGATACCTGACCGTTGTGGACCTGTACGGCGTTTGTGTCGCGGGGACCGGACGGATAGGCCCCCGTCTGCCGGAGGATCTTTATGCCTTTGAGGTCAGGGTCGGCGGGGTTGTCCCAGCCTATCGTCACCTCTCCCGGCCCCGTGTTGACCTGGACGTTGGTCACGTTCCCCGGCGGGGTCGTCTCGAGCGGCCATCCGATGATTGCGTGATTTATGGGGGTCTCTTCGTGGAGGTACTGCGATCCATATATCTCCGCCTGCCAGTTTGCCTTTACGACAGCATCCACCGACGGCCTGGCGTCCTCATATGTCGTGTAGCCCGGAACGGTCGACCAGTCGTGCGGCATGTGCACATACCCCCTGATGCCGTAGGCCGGGCTGTTGATGTAGTTGAAGAACCCGTCAAACCAGTCATCCCACGATTGCTGCCCTTCTCCGACTCCCGTCAGCCACGCCGACGCCTCTCCAATCATGACGGGAAGCCCGCGAGATACGGCGTCAAGCGCAAAGGCTTTCGACTGAATGACTGCAGGCGAGTCGTGATTCCAGTTCGGGTCGCTCTGAGGCCCGAGGATCTCGTGAGACCACCAGTGCACGTAGTTGTCCCCAGGGTACCATTCCATATAGTCGAAAGGCGCGTCCATTATGTGCACATTCCAGATGTAGCAGACGTTCGTCACGCCCATGTTGTCCCAGAAATCGACCATGTATCGGAACGCGTCTACGAAGTACTCCTGCTGGTAGTTGTTCCACGCGCCGTTGACCTCGTGGCCGAGGTCCATGTATAGGGGACGGTTCATGGATAGGAACTTGTTTCCCCACTCTGCCAGCAATACATCCTGGGAGCCGTTGGTGATCAACTCCTCCCTGTCGTCGAAGTGGAGGTCCAGGTGGATCACCTTGTCAGGGTACTCCGCGAGGTAGCTATCTAAGGGGGCAAACCCTCTTAGCTCGTAACCGGAGAATGAGTAGAACCTCAGAGCGGAGTAGGGGAGGGTGTTCGGGAACTCGCTTTCATAGAGGTCCATGTCTCGTCCGTACCACCCGAACCCGTCAATCATACGGCCATCGGTAGGCACGTACTTGGAAAGCGTGGCAAGCGGCTCGTCGGCGAATCCAGGCCGGCAGAAGATGAGCGGCACGGACGCCACAAATGAAACCAGCACCCATCCGCGTTTGGGCATTGCCCCAGCCCCCATCAGTCAATCAGTTCCCCGATCATATTATGCTACACGCGTGGCCGGCTCGCAAGGCACGCCCGGCGCGTTCCGGACAGTGACGCGGAATGTGCTTGAACAGTAAGCAGATATCGGCAATAATGTGCGCTTCCTCATGTACCATCTCTGTTGGGGAGTTTTTCAATTGAAGTCGTGTGGTTGGGTGGTTGATCGCCCGCCGACGCGGTTAGGAAAGGAGGAGCCAGATTGAATCATCGGCTGGTTAGGCTCGGTATCATCGCCGCCGCTCTGTTGGCGACGCTCGGGACGGGCGCATTGGCGCTCGAAAGCGAGCAGCCGGTGTTCAGATTCGACATGGGGCCGACCGGTTCGCCTCTCGAAGAGGGATTCCTCAGCGTCACACCGGATTCGGCCTATTCGCCTGAGACAGGATACGGGTGGGAGAAGAAGCCCTCGGGTGCAGTGGATTCAGCAGACCACATCTTCGAATACTGGGGCCAGAAGCACCTTGCTGTCGGCTACGTGCTGGGGGTGGATGACCTAACGGTGGATTGTGTCAACGACCCGGAGTCGCTTCAATTCCGTGTGGACATACCTGATGGCATGTACGATGTGGCGGTTTGGGTGGGCAACCTGTCAGTGCCCCTGGCGCATATAAGCGCGTTCGCCAATGGGAAGCCGATCAAAGAGGATTTTGACTCACGTACTCTGTGGTGGCACACCATGGAGACTGAGTTTGGAGCGTACCACCGCGTGCGTTCCAGAGTTGAGGTGACCGACGGCAAACTCAGAATCGAGGTCACCGGCGACAAAGAAGCCGAAGTGGAATATGTCGAGAAGCCATTGGGAAGTAAGGAAGAGATGACGAAGCTCGTGTCTCGGATGGCTTTCACAGAAGTTGCCGTCCAGGGGATCGTCGTCCATCCAGCAGTTTGGCCGGCACTCACACAATCCGAAGGCAAGCTGACGACCCATCGTTCGGACGTGCCCGAGGAGGTCAGATCGTTCATTGAGCACTTCAACTCTGGAGACTACTCCGCTGCGCTCGCCCAGGCGCAGGCGATCGACGGCGACAAGTGGCCGCTCTTCAAGGCCGAAGCGCTTCTGTGGCTCGTGGGAAGGCTGGAACTCGAGAACGAGCGCGAACTCCTGCATGAGGCCATCGACATTCTGAAGGCGCAGGTCGGGGATGACCGGGACGGGCTTCTTGTAGCAGAGCTGCTCTGGGATGCCCAGCTTCTTTGGAGATCCGTCAAGGCCTTCTACGACTTCTCATATTCTTACACAGGACTGGGGCTTAGACAGCAGCTTGGCAGGACGGAGGCGTTGCTGACACAGTTGGACGACCCGAATGGCCCGCTCTACTGGAAGACGAAGCTGTATCTTGCGCGCTCGACCTGCATGCAGGACCCGATGCGGTGGGTGTGGTGGTTTGAGCGTGGGCAGGAAATGTTCAGGGAAATTGAGAAGGAGTTTCCCGACAACAAGTACGTGAGGCTGTATCTGGATGACGAATACCGGACGGCTGATGCGCTGAGAGGGATATTCCCCGAGCCACGGACGTGGAAGGGGTGGGAGGTGCCGGATTACAGGGATGGTACCGAGGGAGCACCGGAGTGGGCCGTGTACATGCGGGAGGAGTTCGCAAGGGCAATCGACCTCATCGACTGGTGGATCGACAACCGGCAGTTGGATAACGGTGAGATAGGCGGCGGCTGGGGGGATGATGTGGAGTTCGTCCCATTCTGGGCCTTCACCGGGATGATCTCTGAAGGGGCGAGCGACAGGATCATGAAGGGAACACGGAAACTTGTCGATGGGGTGTGGAACTCCGACGAAGTGGACCAGGAGGAGGGCTTCGCAACCATGTTCACCTGGGTCAAGCCCGCCTCAGAGTTGGTCGCGTACAGCCAGCCGATGATGATCATCATTGATTACGGCAATCCGCGATACGTGGAACGGGCGACGAAAACCACCAAATTCCTGCGCGACTTCGCTACGGGAATAAACGACAGGGGGCATAGGCACTTCAAGTCGGCCTACCTGAATGTCTCCAGGTTGGGCGCCGAGGACAACACGAAAATCGACGCGCCGCTTTGCCTCAGACCTGCATTCGGGGCCGCTGCGCTCTGCTGGTACAACGGCAACCCGGAGGCGGTCAGGCTGATGACCGAGTGGCTGGACTCGTGGTACGAAGACTCGCTGAGAATGGACAAAGGGAAGCCGAAGTACATCTTCCCTGCGGCGGTTGCCTTTGAGACGGGCGAGTTGGGCGGCCCCGAGACGCAACACTGGTACGACGGCAGCGAGCACGGCGTCATGGACGACTCTTTCACGTGGCCTGCCTATCAGGACTATCTCTACGACCTCTTCACGCAGTGGTACCTGATGACGGGCGAAGAGAGATACCTCGAGCCGATGTCGGCGCTCGTGGACATAGCACAGCACTACCTTCCCGGTGCCGAGGACACGCTGCCTGAGGGCACGTATCCCTGGTTTGAGCAAACGGTTCATCCAAGATTTATGAAGTCCAGTCGTTTCCTGGGCCGCGCTGTCTTGAACACGAAGCTAATGGCTGGCATCGACCGGTACGACGACTACTTGCTGTCGTGTTTGCACTCAGGCACGGGGGTCGGCCCGGCTGGCGCGTACTCGCGGTTCATCCTGGAGGGGGAGCGTGCAGAGTTAGCAAACGTCATGGAGCGTAGCAGGCGCACGCTGCATTCACGTTGGCCGTTTCTTACCACCGAAGCGGGAATGACGGACAGAATGGGTGTGCCCGGGTTCTTCGACCTCTTCTTCGCAGCGACAGGCGGCTGCGCCTCCGTGCTCTTCAAAGGAATGGCGTTCCACGCTGTCACCTACGAAGACACTACCAAGAACTTCGCCGCCATGGTTGGTGAACAGAGCGAGAAGGACCTCACCCTTTGGATCTACAGCTTCCTGTCTGAGGACAGAGAGGTGGGAATAAGGCCTTGGAGGCTGCAAGTGGGCGGAACGTACGAACTCACGGTTGGGCCGGACACAGACGAGAACTGGGAGATGGACGAAGCGGGAACTGCAAACGAGTTCGTGCTGGAACACCGAGGGGACTCGGTGCGGTTCAATCTCCCGTCGCGGCAACTGCAGGTCGTCCAAGTGAAGCAGACGAAAGCGCCTGTCGCCCAACCCAAGTGCTTGCCGGATCTCGGCATATCCGACGAGGATGTCTTCTGGGTGAATGAGCAAGAGCTCGCCGTCAGGGTGCACAACATAGGGAGCCAATCAGCGAGCAATATCCGGGTTGAGTTGTTGGCCATAGAGGAAGATGAGAAAAAGAAGGTGGGGGAGGCGGTAATCTCGTACCTGGACAGTCCGCTCACTTTGGACCCGCAGACGAAGCTGGTCTCGTTCCTGGTGGAGGAGGAGTTGCGAGACACGTCGCTTGTTGTGACGATCGACCCAGACGACGAAATCTATGAGATCACCGAGCGCAACAACCTGCTGGAGCTTCCGGCCGCAGCGATGGAGTGATCCCGAGCGGCGAGGGATGATATAGTAGGCGGATGAGCCTGAGGAGCGACTCCGCGGCTTCCCAGTACTGGCCGTGCTAATAGTCGAGCCTCAGGCTCATCTTGTCGTACATGACAAGCCCATCGGGATCGCGGAAATGGAGGGTTATCGAGGTCCTCGCCCTGAGCTGGCTTCTGGGTATCTTGATCTCCCAATCCGTCTTCCCCTCGAACCGGTTAGCGATCTTCGCCATCAGCCTTTCTTTCCGCGAACCTGAAAGGAAAGTCCCGGGCATCACTCTTCTCGTCCCGCGCTTCCATGGGCAGACGAGCCCGCGCAGCTTCTTGTCGTTCACCTGGACGTCGAATATGTAGTCAGACGTGCCGAGCAAGCGCTTGCCGGTCTTCCCGCCACGGATGATGAGGGCCGCCGCCTTCAGACCCTTCTTGAAACCGGCGGGCAGGCGGAACGTATAGGTGGCAGACTCAGACTCCGAAAGGAGGTCGCACACGTCTCCTGTAAGCGGCGTCACGGTTCTGACCTGGCCCCATATCCACCCGCCGTCTTCAAGGGTGCCCTCTGGTCGCTTGATGTAGTAAACGGAATCCCCCTCCTTGAGATGGGTCTGGGGCGGGTCGCTTACGCGCTGGTCTTGATCGGTCAGTCCCCTTATTTGCTCGACCAGCTTCATGAAGGACTGCTCCTTCATCCTCCCGGCGTGCCAACCGGCCTCCCCGAAAAACGCCGGCAGGAAGAGATCCTTAGGGCCGAACTTGCGCGTCTGGACAAGGGCCACGGAGGTGTCCATTGCATACTTGGTGACGGAACGGGATAATCCGGCGTAAACCTCGCGCATCAGCTTCCGGCGCATATCGCGCCATTCCGGAACGTCTCTCCTGTCGTAGTTGCCCACGCCGCAGCCGCAGATGGTGTAGCCGTACTTCCCCGCTTGGCCGTAGAGCTTGGCGTGGTCTATCAGGCTGCCTCCCTCAAACGTGGCTTCATGAGCTATGTCAACATGCTCGGCCTTCGGGATTATCCCTCCCGTCTCTATCATCAGCACGGAGCGATGATCAACGTTTTTGAGCCCCCTCGCGAATTCCTTGTCGAGAAGCTGGCGCAAGCCAATACTGTGGATCATGTGCAGGTCCGGCCGCTCCCTCAGCAGTGCATCTATGACCGGATTCGCCATCATCAGGTAGCGCTCGTCGGCTGGGAGCTTCGAGCACTTCTCGCAGTCGCAGTCCGGGAAGTCGAGGATGCCCGTCTGGAAGACGAGACCCTTCAGCTTTGGCAGGGCGCGGACAATATCGACGATTCTGCGGACCTGCCAGTCGAGGCTCTTGGGATCGGATGGACAGATAACGTAACCGTTGGGAGAGAGCTTCACCCATTTCGGCGGCGGATCGGGCAGCCATGCTTGTCCGCGGTGGACCTGTATCTGAGTGAACTCCCAACTGAAGATCCCCATGGCGAGATAAATGTCAACGCCGCGTTCCGCCGCGTATTCGAGAATCTCAGCCTGCTCCAGCACGTACGTATGCCCGCAGATCATTAGAACGTTCTGCTTCCATTCGCTGAGTCGGTCTATGTAGGAGCGCCAATCGCCAATGTAGTAATCCCAGGTCACGGCACCGCGGTGAAGAGTAGTCGGGTGGCTCCGGGAATCCAGTCTGAGAAGAGCTTGGCTAGACCTTCCACCGCTGAGGTGGTAGTGGCAGAGGTCTCGCACGGCATATAGGGTCCCGCGTTCGTCCTCGCCGGCAAGAACAAATGCACGCTTGCGCGGGTTGACGGGGTTGCGGACCGCCTTGGCCGCGTAGCCTTGCTGGTGTGCTTCGGGGCGAAATGCCTTCTTCCCCGCGAGCGAGGCCACCAGCTCGTTGCTGCTCTGCGAGCCGAGGATGAAGAGCGGATAGGAACCAAGACGTCTGGGAGATACTTCCTGCAACCTTACAGGTTCCGCCTCGACTCGAAGCTGTTCCCTCAGTGCGCGCTTGAGTTCATTTGCGGCGAACCGCTCGACCCTGGACGGCCGCCTACCGAGTGCAATAAGGTAAGTTGGCTTCGCACTTGACTTTGCCACTGTTTACTTTCTCCCGAATCCATGTTCACGAACTCATACGTTTGGGTGACCGGCTCCCGGGAACCAGATGAGATCCGTGATGATCGACAGGAACGTCCCAATCACTGCGCCCGCCATGAGCCCCAGGAACAGCGGCACAGCACGCCTGTACGCCGGGATACCTCCGAGTTTCAATAACGCGAACTTGGCGACCCAAGCGACGAACGTTGACATGAATAGTGCCTGGATTGGCCATACTCCGGCGACAGCGAAGCCTATGGGATGAATGGGCCACATCGGGAACCGCCACATGAGGGTGTTCAGGGCCCAAACGAACACCACACCGCCCGCGAAGAAACACAACCCAGGCCAGCTCGTGGTCACCGGGTTCCTTGCGGCGCTCACCACCGTCGTGAGGAAGGCCTCCGGCTTCCAGAAAGGCTGTAGCTCCACATTTGCCGCTCCGTGCTTGTAGCAGAGCAGAATCCCCATCACCACCATGGCTGCGGCAGCGCCCAGGGCCGATATGTACCCCAGAGCGGCGACAGATCGTGTTTTCTTCATTACGTGAGCAAGCTTGCCCGCGTGTGCCGACGAGGTCATCACAAACGTGTCGTAACCTCCACGGAGCGCTATGCGCGTTGCCGCAAATGCTCCCGTAGTGCTTTGCGGCAGGCCCACCGTGCCCAGCATGTTACCCGCAATGTATTGCGGCGCGAGCGCAGAGTAAACGTAGAACAGTCCCGTCTCGCTGATTATCCGAGCCACGGCAAGGTAAATGACAACCCACCCGCCCAGGAACACCGCAGTTAGCGCCGGCGTCATCCCCGCACGACGAAGCCAGCCCGCAATGTATATCAGTGCGAGGACAGCCCCGCACAGCGCGAACCTGTAGGGAAGGATCTCATCCGCATCGTCTACATCAGCCTTTTTGCCGAAAGCTTTCCTTATCACCCCCCACAGGTGTCGCCGTGCGCGCCATAGCCCCAACACCACCAGCGCCATCATCCCCCCGAATCCCTGCCACCCGACGCCCGCGGATGCCGCAATGCGTCCTTCCGCCCCTTCCAGCACAAAGCCTAACCGGTTCGCGATTCCGACCTGAACCACTGCAAGGAGCGCGAAGAACCAGACGCTGAACAGCATCTGCAAATTTGCGAAGAACGCCAGCCCCAACACAAACGGCTCGATATTTAGATATATTGGGGGGAAGCTGCGTGCAGGAGTAATGCTCATCTTGCCTGCAATCGCGAAGGGAGTGGTGATGCGCGGCAGCGTGGGATAGAAATGGGTCACCACGTTCCACGCGAGCGAGCAACCTGGTATGGCAACGCCGACCCAGAAGACCTTTGACCGGAGGAGCGGCGTGAACAACTCCGGCCTTGCACTGTCGCGAGCGACCTGAAGCGATGCCTCCGCCAGAGGGAACACCAGCCTTTCGTGCTCAACCCACTGCTTGCGCAGAATCACCGTCGCGCAGAGGGCGAAAAGCTGCATCGCGGCCATGAGCGAAAACCACCAGAACAGCGGCCCAAGCCACGCCTCCCACGGGATAGACTCGCCCGGACCTAGACCCATGAAGAAGGCGGTCATCTGGCCTCCCTCGTTGGTGGGGAATAGGTGTCCGGGAAGATTCGGCACAAGGTACGTGTCCCATTGGTTTGCCGGGCTCGCGAAATAGTATGGACTGGCGATCAGCCATATCAGAAAAAGCGGCATGTCGCCCAGCACGAAGCTCATCGCCATCAGTGAGATCATCATGACGAAGATCAGCTCTCGGGCGGAGAGACGGAACTTGGAGCTCAGCAACTTCGCCACGAAGTTCGCGGCGGCCGCCATCACGACTATTGTCAATAGCCCGTGGGCGGGAGGCTTCGCCGTTCTTGCAGCAATTCGAACGTACGGCGGGACGACGGCTATGAATGCTGCGATGAGCAAGCCGATGCAGATGGAGCGCCTTGTCGGGAAGTGCTCCAGTTCCTCCGAGGCCCCCTCCCAGTCCTCCCCAATGTCCTCCACTTCTCCCGAAGGAAGCTCGCCTTTAGCGGGCTCGCCTAGTTGCAAGGTCATGCCTTTCGTGATGCGTGACTTCCGCGCCTATTACGTCGCACACCCGTGCTGCCAACAGCACAGTCCCGGTCCGCACTCCCATACGTTGATTTGGGACATCCTAAGGAATTAGCGCCGTGAATTCAAGTGCCTAAGGAAGAATCACATCTTCGGAGAAGAGAGATGCGGAGCCTGAGGACAACAAAGTCGTCACGACACTTGGAGAGGAAAGCGCCCGCCCGGATACCAGGTGAAGGCTCCGCACAAGCGCCACAGTTGCTCGACGTTCTCTCGCGACATAGTGCGCTCACGGCATCGCGGATTGCTGGGAACAAGCCGCATGGTCTCGCCTTCGACAAACAGTCTTGCCACAATCGTGATGTCCCTCGCCACTGCAAGGCAGATGTCACCACTTGCCGGCTCCTGTGCGGAGCTGAATATAAGTATGTCTCCGTCGGCGAAAAGAGGTTCCATCGAATTGCCGTGGAGAATGCAGGCCATGGCATGGGTGTCCTCAAGGCCGGGCACCGAGAGTCCTCCCTCCGGAGTTCCCAGGAAGAGGCCCCCATCACTAGCAGATTCGGGAGCCACCTCCAGGTTGAAGAGAGGCACACCCTCCTTTGCCTTGGGCCTGGGTGCGGCCCTCTTCTCGCTCACGTGCGCGTAGACCTCCCTGAGGAACACGCGTGTCACGCTCTTGGCTCTCTCCAGCGTGGCGAGCTTCACTAACTCGTCCTGCTCAGGCTTGGATAACCCAAGCCCCTTGCAGATCTTGCCCAGCGTCTCGTCCGATGGAAGCTGGTCGCCGTGCATCAGCGCGAAGAGAGACGGCATCGATATGCCCATCGTGGCAGCCTGTTCCGCTCGCGTCTTTCCGGCGCGGGGAAGAAGTGATTTGAATTGTCTCGCAAACGCTCCCATAGCAAACAGACTATACGCTACCACGTGTCCGTTGGCAAGACCTGCGACTGCCACTGCGCGGCTTCAGGTGAGAGTTCATCCCGTCCGGATAGCCTTCGAGGCAGCCTTGGATCGCAACCGCGTTGCGGCTACACACCCTCCCAGACTCCCTGGATTTGGTAATTCCACTTCCGAATCCACCGGAAGTCGGGACTCCGGTTGTTCTGGCTAATCCCGTGCCCTTTGGCTGGCCTGGTGCGTAGCATGCTTTACGCCTAGCTCGCGTCACGGCGGCGCCCCCGGACCGGCTTCCCATCGCCTCGGCGCTTGTCCCCCGGCGTTACACCGTTGGCACCATGCGCGACAGCGCCCTGTTTCGCCGCTCAAGCATGCAATATCGACGCTGTTTCCAGCAGACGAAGACAGTTGCGCCGAGGTCCAGGAGTCCAGAGATGCGGTCAAGCCCCCGTGTAGGTGCGGCAGCAACTCTGTCATCGGATCGTCAGTCGCAAGGCAGATGCACGGCAATCTGAGGCGAGGAATGAGGTTCAGGAGCCTCGGGCGCCAGAAAGGGGGCTCGCCGGACAGGGCGGGTAGCACATCTTCGCGGAAACCAGCATAAACCTATCGTCCCGTTAAGCCGATTGTAACAGTGGGAGGAGAGAACAACGGCTGCGGCAGGGCCGCAGTCGCGCTACAACGCCAATCGCGCAAACGGGGGCGGAGGTCGACAGGCGTGTTCCAGTGCCGCTGGCCTGAGTTTGGGAAGGCAGCCGGGGAAATTCACCAACCACCCGCCCACACTCGGCGATTCGATGGATGTGGCAAGGTATTTGCAGTCTTGTACAAGTTACAGTTGGGGACATGTCTGGCATGAGGGCCTCTACGGTTGGGCATGTTGCTGGAGAAGCCATAGGAGCGACGGAGGCGGAAGGATGAATTCCATAGGCAATACTGCGGGTGAAGTGTGGCAGTACCTACAGAGCAACGGAGAAGTTACTACGGCGAAGCTCATCAGAGATGTCGGCGAGCACCGCGACCTCGTCCAGCGGGCAATTGGCTGGCTCGCCCGCGAGGACAAGGTGCACGTGGAGAGGGTCAAGCGAGGGGAAAGGATCAGACTCCTTTAGCAGGCTCCAACGGCTCGGCAGACGACTTGGCCGCCAACCGTGGCCGACACGAAGTATTTGAGAGGGTGTTCTGAGTACGCTTGGCGTTAGCGAAAGCGAAAATCAGATTCGCAGTGCTGCGAATTTCATTTGGTCCAAGAACTCCCAGGGACCGGTTCTGGAGGGTAGCCGAGATGAGACTGGACAAGATTCTGCACAAGGTGCTGAACGCGCATAGGCGACGGCTGGAAGCGGCGTCCGTCACGGTGGTGGAAGAGACGGATATCAGGGAGGTCAAGTTAGGAGTCTCGTCGAAGAAGCTCGTGCGTGTCACAGAAGAGGTGATTGACAGGGCACTGAGAGCAATGGAGTCGGTTCCGGAGAGGAGGCTGGTGGTCCGTTCGCGTCGGGCGAACTGGGGCGCGTTGGTGGAGATTGAGTACTCGGGGACTGGTGCCGAGGAGCCCAGCACCGCGGCGCGGGCCTGCCACGAGACGGAAGAAGAGACGACCCGTGAGTTCGTCAAGTACCGTGACGCACTGGGCCAGTGGGGGGGCCGTGTGTTCATCAAGGCCGTCGAAGGCCGCAACACTCGGTACATAATCGAAGTGCCAGCCCCCGAAGGGACGAAAAGAGAAAATGCGGCCTGAGCGCCGACCGGCGAGGTCAGTCGCATTGGTGACATGATGATGAGAATAGGCCTCGTGTCCTGGGAATCTATGCATTCCATCGCGGTTGGCGGCGTAGCAGCCCACGTGAGCGAACTGTCCGCAGCCCTTGCCCGACGGGGGGACGAAGTTCACGTGGTGACGCGCATCGGGCCTGGCCAGAATTCATACGAGTTGGTAGACGGCGTGCACTACCACAGGTGTACGTATCATCCTCGTCAGGATTTCGTAGAGGATGTGAACAGCATGTGCGGGGCATTCGTGGACAGGCTCTTCCAAATTGAGGACTTCTCCGGGCCCCTGGATGTCGTGCACGGACATGATTGGCTCACGACGAAGGCAGCCACTTGGGCGCGGTCGGGGCGAGGGAAGAAAGTGGTAATGACGATCCACTCGACCGAGTACGGGCGATGTGGGAACTACTGGCATGAAGGAGGGTCGAGGAAGGTAAGAGACTACGAGTGGGAGGCGCAGTACGAGTCGGAGGCGGTGATCACGGTGTCCAGGGCGCTCCGTGAAGAAGTGATACGCATTTACGGAACGCCTGAGCGGAAGGTTCACGTGGTCTACAATGGCGTCGACCCTCACCGCTTCGAAGGGCAAATTGACCAAGGCAAGATAAAAGAGCAATGCGGGGTAGGCCCTCTCGACCCCGTAATCCTGTTCGTGGGCAGAATGGTTTATCAGAAGGGGCCCGACCTTCTTATTGAGGCGATTCCGCAAGTGCTTCAGCAGAGGCCGGACGCTCGCTTCGTTTTCGTCGGCGAGGGGGACATGCGGCACTCTCTCGAGGCGCGAGCGTGGGAGCTTGGTGTCGGGCACGCGGCGCGTTTTCTGGGCTACCGCGGAGGCGACGAGCTGGCGGCTTTGTACCGGGGCGCAGATATCGTCTGCGTGCCGAGCAGAAACGAACCGTTTGGCATAGTGATCCTGGAGGCATGGAGCGCAGGAAAGCCTGTTGTGTCCACGTACAACGGCGGTCCGGCGGAGTTCGTTTGGCACGGAGTGACCGGTGTGAAGACACCTATGGAATCGGCAGAAATCGGTGGGGCGTTGTCGATGTTGCTGAACAGCAGAGAATATGCAGAGTGGATTGGGCATAACGGACGAGTGGCAGCGGAGAACGCCTTCTCCTGGGACCGAATTGCTTCCAGGGTCCAAGAGATATACGAGTCAATCCAGTAGGTGGAGCTCTATGCAGTGCGGGGCCTTGGTAGCATGGCCCGCTGGAACAGCGGAAAGAGATGAAGAGATGACAACGGTTTGCGTTGAAATGGCTTCTCAGGTCGAAACGAAAAAGCGGCGCCCCAGGGCTAGGGTACGCGAACAACGAGTGAGAGAGTTTCGTGTGCCCCGGGTACGTCGTCCGGCGACGTTCCCCGAGCGGTATGGCCAGACCTATGTGTCCTTGATGGAAGTGGGGGCTTGCTCGCTGTTCGCCTATTGGGAGGCCACTCGGGAGGATCTGGCCCGTCTCAGGCGGGAGTTGGGGGGCAGCGGCGAAATCGTGCTTCGCTTCTATGACGTTACCTACATCATGTTCAATGGGGAAAACGCGCACACTTGGTTTGACATCACCGTTGATGAGGGGGCCACGAGCTGGTATGTGAACTTGTGTTCGCCGGGCAGATCGCTGATAACGGATCTGGGGCTGAGGGACCGTGAAGGAAACTTCGTGGCGCTTGCTCGATCCAATTGCGTTCAGGCTCCACACGCTTGGACTGGAGAAGACAGCCGTCAAGAGTGGATCCACGTGGAGGGTGATCCGAGGAAGCGCCAACGGGTGGGTGCGGAGCAGTTCGCGCCCGGGAAGGTTATTCGGCTTTGGGAAAACAGGGTAGTCGAACTGCAGAGAATCGCGCCTTTTGGAATCATGGCCTCCGTAGACCGTGGCGATATAGAGGAGTTCTACTCAGAGCTTTTTGCATCTGCCGCAAGCTTGGCGGGCCAAGCGCCGAGGCTAGTGGACGGCAGTCACCCGCTTCGCGAGCGGAAGGCCGGCAGGGAAGGCTCTGCGGCTTAAGGGCGTTCCAGAAAGGAGCATCGTGCCTGGTGGGTATGGGCTACCTGTGCGTCGTGCTGCATGCCCACCTACCGTTCGTCCGCCATCCGGAGACCCCCGGCCCACACCGTGACGACTGGTTTCTGGAAGCCCTTGTTGAATGCTATATCCCCTTACTTCACATCCTGCATAGGCTTGTCAAGGATGACGTTCCCTTCCGTCTGACCCTGTCGGTGAGTCCCTCCCTTCTGAGCATGTTCCTGGATCCTTTCTTGCAACGGAGGGCGTGGGAACACCTGGAAGGCCTTGTGGAACTGGGTGAGAAAGAACTCGTGCGAACCCGCAACACACCTCAGGTGCAAGCGGTGGCGAGGATGTATCGCGACAGGTTCTCCGAGGCTAGGGAGTTCTTCATCGGCGAGTGGCGCAGCGATGCGGTGGCGTGCATACAATCGCTTGTTGAGCATGGGCGCATTGAGCTAATAACCACGGCAGCCACGCACGGATTCCTCCCCGGACTGAAGACAAATCCGAACGCCGTCAGAGCCCAGATCATGGTGGCTCTGGATTTGTACGAGAAAGTGTTCGGGGGCCGCCCGCAGGGATTCTGGCTGCCCGAGTGCGGGTACTACCCGGGGCTCGAGGCGGAGCTGGAAAGGGAAGGGCTCAGGTACTTCTTCGTTGACGCGCAGGCAATTCTCAGAAGCCGACCTCGTGCGAAGTATGGGGTTCACGCACCAGTATACACCGGGTTGGGGGTTGCCGCGTTTGCGCGTGACCCGGATGCGTCCGAACAGGTATGGTCCTCGCGTGTGGGGTATCCGGGCGACCATGATTACCGGGAATACTACCGCGACATAGGGTACGAGCTTGACTTGGGCTACATCGGTCCATACCTTACGCGAGACGGCGCGCGCAAAGACACGGGATACAAGTACTGCCGCGTGACCGGTCCTGGGGAGAAGAAGGAGGTCTACGTCAGGGAGTGGGCTCTCAAGAAAGCGGCAATGCATTCCCGGCATTTCTTGCAGAGCAGCATCGACAAGGCGTGCGCCATGTCGCACTGGGTGGAGCGGAAACCGATCTCCGTGGCTCCGTTCGACGCGGAGCTTTTCGGCCACTGGTGGTTCGAAGGGCCGGAGTGGTTAGACTACCTCATCAGGCAGACGGTTTTTGATCAGGAGGCGATCGAGCTTGTAACTCCGGCGGACTATCTGGATCAATATCCGACGAATCAAGTGGTGGAGTTGTCGCCGTCTACGTGGGGCCGGGGGAGCGACAGCACGGTATGGGTAGGCTCAAATAACGACTACATCTACCGTCACCTGAAGTGGGGCGGGGAGAAGATGAAGGAGCTGGCGAACCAGCAATCTGTGAACGGTGGAGTGCCCGGGCGGGCGAAGGCACAGGCCGCAAGGGAACTCTTGCTGGCTCAGTCGAGCGATTGGGCGTTCATGATGGCAGACGACAACACGGCTGAGTACGGGCACAGGCGCTTCCGGACGCACATGCTGAACTTCATAGGTCTGTATCGCCAGATTCGGACTGACTCTTGCGACGAGCGGTGGCTTTCGCGCCTGGAAGCCACGGACAACCTGTTTCCGTATATCGACCTTACGCATTTCAAATAGAGCGGGGAGCTTCTGTGGTCGGCAACTTCGCTGAGGAGGAACGATGACGATCGCGGTGCACGTAACGCACGAAGCGGTTCACAAGATGGGTGGGATAGGAACAGTTCTGGAGGGACTGATCACTTCGCCGCGATATCAGGAGGAAGTGTCACGTACCATTCTGGTGGGACCGCTTTTCGAAGCTCGACTCTCGGCGAAGGATATGCTTGGCCCCGGCGGGAAGCTTATCTATTCATCGCTGGATGGCCTCGATGAAATAGACGGGCAGCGCCGGTTCGGGCGCGTGTGCAAGAGGTACGGTGTCGGCTTGGTATACGGCACCAGAGTCCTGCGTGAGGAGTGGACGGGGCGCAGCGTGGACGTAGAGGTGTTGCTCGTGGACGTCGTCAATATGAACCCCGGCCCGCTGAATGAGTATAAAGGGCAGCTGCACGAAAGGTTCAGCCTGCACTCGGACCGCTATGAGTTCATCTGGGACTTTGAGCAATACCTGCGGCTCGCGCTGCCGGGGTTCGAGGCGCTCCGCTGCCTTGTCGGCGAAGAGCCAAAGGACCCGGTGGTCATCTTCGGGCACGAGTTCATGGGCGTGCCGATGGCGCTTCGAGCGCTGATGGAGGGCGATCCTCGATTTGCGGCCGTGTTTTACGCGCACGAGGTGGCTACGTCACGCAGGATAGTAGAAGATCACCCGGCCCACGATACGATGTTCTACAATGTGATGGACAAAGCAGGCCTGGACGGAGTGTATTTGGAGGATGTCTTCGGCTCTCAGGACGGCTTCTTCAAACACGGCCTGGTGGAGGCGTCGCGTTTCTGTGATTCGGTGTTTGCAGTTGGACAGTTTGTTATGCAGGAACTCAAGTTCCTTTCCAAGGAGTATGCGGCCAAGGAAATCGACCTCGTGCCTAATGGGATCCCGGCAATGGATGCCTCGGAGGAGGAACTCAGAAGATCTCGCGGTCTGTTGCAGGACTACGCGGAGGAACTCCTTGGGTGGAGACCAACCTACGTCTTCTCTCACGTAGCGCGATTGGTGAACAGTAAGGCGTTCTGGCGCGATGTTGACGTCCTGGGTCAGATGGACCGCAGGCTGCTCGAGTCCGGGGAAAGCGCAGTGCTTTACCTGCTAAGCACCGAGGGGGCTGTTCGTAGCACGGAAGACGTTATGCGGATGGAGAGGGACTACGGCTGGCCGTGGGCTCATCGGGTCGGGTACCCAGACCTTACGGGGTCGGAAATCGGCCTGAATTGGTTCCTACAGGATTACAATCGGAGGTCCAGGGCGACTAAAATAGTCTTTGTGAATCAGTTCGGATGGGACCGAGCAAGGTGTGGGGAGAGGATGCCGGAGGAGATGAGCTTCGTGGACCTTCGGAAAGGGTCGGATGTGGAGTTCGGGCAGTCCATATACGAACCGTTTGGGATCAGCCAGCTGGAGCCGCTGACATTCGGAGCGATCTGTGTTCCGAGCAGCGTGTGCGGATGTGTCGCATTCGCACAACAGCAGGGGGCGGAGCAGGCGCGAGAGAGCCTAGTCGTGGCCGATTTCGTGTCCATGAATGAGAGTGCGGCTTCACCCGGTATCTTGCTGAAGCTCTCGAGCGAGGAGTTCGACAAGGTGGGAAAGGCGACTGTCCGCTCGGTGGCGGAGCAGCTTGTCGATAGGCTGCGACGGTCAAACGAAATGCATACGCGACCGGCTGGTAACGCATACGAGTTTGCGAAGCGGATGAGCTGGGACACGATCGTTGCGGATTTCTTCATCCCCGCAGTGCACAAAGCGGCGAAGCGCGCCGCTGAAAGGGTGAGGCCAAAGTGAGAGAGAGGGCGAACCGTCTAGGGATTGAGCTGGGAGCGGAGACGCTCTCCTCGCCGGAGCGTGCGCTTCCTCTTGAATGGGTGCTTGGTGACGGAGCCGGGTCGTATGCTTCGTCGACCGTGATTGGCTGCAACACACGGCGCTACCACGGCCTGCTCGTGGCAGCGCAGACGCCTCTGGCCGATAGAACCGTTTTGCTCTCCAAAGTCGAAGAGGAGATATGGATCGGCGAGAAGAGGTACAGTCTGTCAACGAACGAGTACCCCGGAGTGTTTCACCCGTCAGGACACGAACATCTGGTGGGATTCCACCTGCGCCCATTCCCACGGTGGACATACGACTTCGACGGAACACTGCTGTGGAAAGAAGTGATGATGCTGCGAGGACGCAGGGCCGTATGCGTGACGTATCGCCTGGTGGGGCTGGATGGAGAGGCGACGCTGAGGGTTGCCCCCATGCTTGCGTGCCGCGGAATTCACCAGTTGGCAGGCCCCGGAACGGCTTTCTCCGTTCGTCCGGCTGGCCAAGCCCCGAGAGTCACCGTTCAGGGCGGACCTCGACATCTGACGATACACGTGAGCGCGTCCGATGGCAGTTTCGAGGAAGAGCCGCTGCGCTTCCAGCGGATGACCTACCGGCGTGAACGCGAGCGAGGATTCGACTGCGAAGAGGAGCTTTTCTCGCCGGGATCATTCGTGGTGTCGTTGAGGCCGCAGCAGTTGTATGCCATCACGGCTGGCGCCGACCCTTCGCATGATATCGACCCAAAGGCCGAACGCCGCCGCGAGATTCAGAGAATCTCCGCTCACCTTGGAAAGCTCGATCCCAGCAATCCGCTAGAGCGGACACTCGCGCTGGCAGCCGATGTGTTTCTCGTTGGGGAGGGAGCGGGCGGAAGTCAAGGAATCATCGCGGGCTATCCGTGGTTCGAGTGCTGGGGGAGGGACGCGCTGATTTCGCTCGAGGGGTTGGCGTTGGTGACAGGTCGGATCGAAGAGGCGGGGGCAGTACTAACTAGCTTCGCCGATCGGGTTGCAGGTGGGGTTGTGCCGAACTACCTTGCCGCCGACCCCGCGCACGATGCGTTGAACAGCATAGACGCAGGCCTCTGGTTCATTCATGCGGTATCAAGGTATCTATCCTACAATGGCGATAAGGAACTGGTGCGACAGCGCCTGTGGCCGAAAGTGGTCGAGATTCTGGAATCGTATGCGGCTGGGACGCATTTTGACATTCGTGCGGACGGTGACGGTCTGCTGCGAGGCGGCAGCCCTGAAACGCAGCTCACCTGGATGGACGCGAAGGTGCACGGGCAGGCCGTGACACCCCGCTATGGGAAAGCGGTGGAGGTGAATGCTCTGTGGTACAACGCGCTTCGCGTCGGGGCAGAACTCGCGCAGCACTTTGGGCGGTCGCCCGAGAGCTACGCCCGGCATGCGGACAAGGTGAAGGCCGCGTTTCACGGAGTGTTCTGGAGCGACGAGTGTGGATGTCTTTACGACTACGTCGCCGGAGATACCGTGGACGCACGGCTGAGGCCGAATCAGATTCTCGCCGTCAGCCTTCCGCACGCAGTACTGGAGGAAGACAAGTGGGCGGCCGTGGTGTCGGTCGTCAGGGAGCATCTTTACACACCGTACGGACTGCGTACGCTGGCACAGTCGGAGCTTGGCTACCGCGGGAAGTACGCGGGAACCGAAGAAGCGAGGGATGGGGCTTACCATCAAGGATCACTGTGGCCGTGGCTCCTTGGGCCGTTCTATGAGGCGTATCTCAAGGTGAACGGCTTCTCGAGCCCCGCCCTGCGGAAGGTGAGACAAGCGCTGTCAGTATGGAAAGGACATCTACACGAAGCTGGGCTGGGTAACGTAAGTGAAGTCTTCGACGGAGACAGCCCACACATACCGGGCGGATGTGTTGCCCAAGCTTGGAGCGTGGCGGAGCTCCTGCGAATCTGCCGGATGATCGAAGCGGGGAGGTCACGAGACGCCAAGGCACCTAGTGTGACAGGCGGCGAAGGAGATCCAGGTTAACACTGGTGGAGTGAGTGGAATGAAGCCTACGGGGACATTCGTCGTGGCCGCGAGCTTGCCGGAGGCGCTCGAGCCGCTGAGAGAAATCGCCTACAACCTGAGGTGGTGCTGGGACCGCGACACTATCGAATTGTTCAGAAGGATAGACCGAGACCTGTGGGAGGAGACCGAACATAACCCCGTGAAGCTGCTAGGATCCGTGTCCCAAGAGGTCTTCGAGAGGCTGGCTCAGGATGAAGGGTTCCTTTCTCACCTGCAGCGAGTCCGGCAAGGGCTGAAGGAATACATGGAGTCAAATGGTTGGGCCCGTGATGCATTTGACCATAATTCGCAGCCGCTCGTCGCGTACTTCTCCGCCGAGTTCGGCATCACCGAGTCGCTCTCCCTCTATTCGGGAGGGTTGGGCGTCCTTGCAGGAGACACGCTGAAGTCGGCGAGCGACCTCGGCTGTTCAGTCGTTGGCGTAGGGATACTCTATCGACAAGGGTATTTTCATCAGTATCTGAACCGAGATGGGTGGCAGCAGGAGGCATATACAGACTCGGATTTCTACACTTCTCCGGTGGAATTGGTCCGGCGCGACGGGAACCCAGTGCTTGTGGAGATACCTCTGGCAGGCTGTTCCGCCAAAGTGCACATCTGGCGGGCACAAGTGGGACGTGTTCCTTTGCTGCTGCTCGACACCAACATGCCTGAGAACCCTGAGAGTGTCTGCACTATATCAGCTCGACTCTACGAGGGAGACACGGAGCAGCGTCTCCGCCAAGAGATACTGCTCGGCATCGGCGGGGTCCGGGCGCTGGCGGCGCTCGGCCTGTCCCCTGTCATCTGCCACATGAATGACGGGCACTCGGCGTTCCTGACTATGGAACGGATCAGGATGCTGATGAAAGAGCACGGTCTGTCGTTCGAAGAAGCTAGAATTGCCACTTCCGCCGGGAACGTTTTCACAACGCATACGCCTGTTCAGGCGGCCTCCGACAGATTCGACAGGCAGCTCGTGGAGAAGTACTTGGGAGGGCTTCTGGGTGAAGTCGGCCTGAAGACGGAGGAGTTCATGGCTCTGGGGCGGGAGGATCCGACTGACAGCCAAGCCCCGATTTGTATGACCGCTCTGGCTTTCAGGCTGGCCGAAAGCGCCTTCGGCGTGAGCAAGCTCCACGGGCAGGTCTCGCGGCACATATGGAATGTGGTTTGGCCGCAAGCTCCGGAACAGGATGTCCCCATTGGTTCCGTGACCAACGGGGTCCATATGCGCTCGTGGGTTTCCAGAGAGATGGCTGATCTGTTCGACCAGTACGTCGGCCCTCACTGGCGAAGCCAGCCCTCGGAGCCTGAAGACTGGAACCGCGTAGACAGTATCCCCGATGAGGAACTGTGGCAGGTCCACGAGCGGCGCCGCCATCGACTGGTTGCCTTTGCGAGAAAACGCCTGCGGGAGCAGCTGGTGCGAACAGGCGCGAGTCCCTCGGAAGTGGATGCGGCCGACAGAGTGCTGGATGTCAACGCTCTCACCATTGGATTCGCCAGACGGTTCACGACCTACAAGCGTGCGACCCTTATTTTCCAGGACGCTGAGCGAATTCGACGTATATGCAGCGATCATGATCGGCCTGTGCAAATAATTCTCGCCGGGAAGGCCCATCCCGCGGACAAAGCGGGGAAAGAGCTGATAAAGCGAGTCATTCATCTTGGCCGGGATGAGCAATTCGGAAGGCGGATCATATTCCTGGAAAACCACGACATGATGGTGGCTCGCTACCTTGTGCAGGGAGCGGATGTGTGGCTCAACACACCGCGCCGCCCGCAGGAAGCCAGCGGCACCAGCGGCATGAAGGCGGCGGTCAACGGTGTGGCCAACCTCAGCGTGCTCGACGGCTGGTGGTGCGAGGGCTACGAGGCCGGAGCCGGCTGGGCCATAGGGAACGGCGAGGAGTACGAGGACACTTCGTATCAAGACGCCGTCGAATCGGCGGCTCTCTACGACCTTCTCGAAAAAGAGGTCGTGCCTATGTTCTACGACCGGGATTCGGACGAGCGGCCGCATCGGTGGATAGCCATGATGAAGAAGTCTATTCGCAGGATGTGCCCGGTCTTCAATACTAATAGGATGCTCGGCCAGTACGTGGAGGAATACTACGTGCCGGGGGCGGCACGATGGACGGAGTTCCAGGAGGGCAATTTTGAGAAAGCCCGGCGCCTTGCCGAGTGGCAGGCAAGAGTTCGAGAGGCGTGGACGGGACTTGCCATCAAGCAATTGAAGCTCGACAATCTGACGGAGCTGAGGGTGGGTTCGACGTTCACGGCCCGGGCGCTTGTCAATCTCGGCAAGCTCACACCCTCTGACGTTTCGGTTGACCTGTACCTGGGCAAAGTGGACGCAAGGGGCCACTTGAGCAACGCGCGAGCAGTCCCGTTGAACCCGGGGGAGACCGTGGGAAAGGGAGAGTTCTGGTTCGAAGGGCAAGTCACCAGTGAGGCGTCGGGGCGGCACGGCTACTCAGTGCGAATCCTCCCCAAGCACGAATATCTCCGTAATCCCTACGCCCTTAACTCGGTCGTCTGGTCCTAACTAGTCACATTACCGTGGTCCTGTAAGCAGTCAACTGCACGGCGAGAAGGGGCAGGTGCGGCATTTCCATCGTGCGCCTTCGCTGGTCGCTGTACCCTCTAGCCCTCAGCATCGCCGGGCACGGCATCTCGACATACGGTGCATCCCGTGCACTCTGACCATTAAGGACCTGGTCGAGCGCGTCGCGTCGTTCTGAAAGGTTTCGATGGGCCGTAGCCTAGCTCTCCGAACGTTAACAGGTCCTCTTCCACGCTCACTCATCTGCCGGCAACCCAATGACTAGCGGCAAGCGAGGGAGGTATAATCAACACCGGACACATTTCTAGCCGCACAATGTGAGAGGCAGCTTCCGATGATTCTGGACTCATGAAAGCGGAAGCCCTTAGGCGAATCCTGAAGAGGCGGTCCAGCATTGCGCTCTTGGCCGCGTGTGCGCTCTTGGCCGCGCTCTGGCTGTTTCGTGGTCAAATCCTGCATCTCACTCTCGTGCCCTGGGCCACGAAGAAGGTCGAAGAGACATTAGGTGTGCGCCTCCGGGTAGGCGGTGTGTCCGGAACGGTTCTTAACAACATCCACCTGACGTCCGTTAGAACAGTTCAGGAAGGCAGCACAACGGCCGTCCAATCTGTGCAATTCGACAGGTTGACGGCGCGGTACTCACTCGCCGGGCTTCTGCTTCGAAGGAGAGACTGGCTGCTCGCGCTCGAAGTAGATGGTCTGCGTGTGGCGTTGGACACCAGCCTCGGAGGACTGGGGAAAGAGGGCGGCCAGCGACTCAGCGTCGAGGACATGTCATTCCCGAACGTCGTCGTCCGTCGCGCTTCCGTGCTGGTCAGGTCGCCAAGTGGCCAAGCGTCCCTGGATGACCTAACGCTAAGTGTCGAGCAGCGTCATGACGGGCTGCTTTCGGGATCGTTGGGAGCAGCGAAGCTCGAACTGGCATTTGGCAGGTACTCAAGAAGCTTCAGTGACGTGTCAGCGCGGTTTGAGGCCGGCAGGAACGCCGTGGTCGTTTCAAAGGCTGTCCTCTCACCAGAACTCCGAGTCGATCAACTTGAGATCGACACGTCGGACGCACAATTCCCGAGCTTCAGAGGGACTATTCACCTCTGGGGAGGGAGCCTTAGTGCGAACTCCAAGACAATCCAGGGCGAGAAGCTCCAGGTGGCTTTGGAGGCAAGAGACCTGGACCTCGCCCAGGCGTTGCGGGATCTCAATGCCCCGGCATTCCTGACCGAAGGCAAATTGTCGCTCTCCATGGAGGGTTCGATGCCGCTCTGGGATGTCCGAGGCATTAGCGCCGGCGGCGACTTCGCAATTTCGCAGGCCGCCCGTAGAGAAATGCGTTTCGGCGACCTCGAATCCCAATTTCGTCTGTCGGGCAACAGTATGGTGTTCGAAGGAACCAGGCTGACACGCGGCTCGTTTGAAGTCACTGGGAGCTTGGGACTTGACCTTGCGAGTGTGACTTCAGTCTCTGCGGACGCGCTGTCGAGTATTGTCGTTGACGGCGACGCCCGGATAACAGCCAAGGACCTGTCAGAAATCCCGTCATACCTTCTACCGCATGAGCTTCACGGACAGCTTTCCGCGGATGTGAAGATGCGTGGCGCTCTGCTACAGCCGGATATCACTTTCTCTGCAGAGGCCCACGGGCTTGGATTCAGGGAACTGCAGCTCGACTCTGTCCACGTCCAGGGCTCGTTCGAGGGCGGAGAGTTGAAGCTCTCGTCTCTGAATGCTGTTGACGGCAGCAACGTCTTGTCCGCCTCCGCTGCCATCCGGCTTGGCCCGAGCGTTGAGTACAGTGCGGAAATCGACGCGGAAATCGCCGACCCCGCGGAATATGAGCGACTGCTTGCCCCGGGGAAGGCGCTTCCAGCCGGGACGCTCCAATTGAACGCCCGAGCCAAAGGTGGAGCTCCAGCCCTTTCGGGGTTTCTCGACGGGCGCTACGAGGCCAGTGGCAAGCTTCTGTACGAGCCCTCGGCCGAATCAACGCTCCCAAGCGTTCAGTCCGAATTCAGGATCAGTGAGAAAGAGATTGCGTTGCTGGATGCTTCGTTCGTCGGATACGGCTCCACGCTTCGGGCTTCGGCGTCTGCCAAGCACAGGCGCGGGAAGCTGGCCGAGCTTACGATAGCAGAGCTGACAGGGCAGACGCGCAACTCGCCATTCGCGCTTTCCCGGCCAACGACCTTGTCCATCACCGAAAATAGCGTTGGATTCCAGGAATTGGGGCTGCTGGTTGGCAACGGTATTCTCAGTGCCACGGGGCGGGTGAGCCCCGATGCTCTGGACGTGGACCTGGAGCTGAGAGAGATAAGCACACGGGCACTCCTGATGCCTGCACTGGGTGACATCCGACAAGAGGTCATTTTGCAGGGGACCGTATCGCTGTCCGGTGTGCCGCGCGAGCCCGTGGTCGAGGCGCAGCTGCATGGGGAGACTCCCACGGAACCAGGAGAAGAGAAGCTGGAGTTCGACATCCATGCTCGCGTGTCCCGTGAAGATGTCGCTTTAGATAATGTCACGCTCACCATTGCCGGCCGACCGATCCTGAACGGCAGGGGGACTTTGCCGTTCGCCCGTCTTCGGCGTCATGAAGGGGCTGAGATGTTCGGCCTGGCTCGTGTAGAACTTGACGCGCGCCGGATTTCCTGGTCCGACCTCAATCCGTACCTCCCGCCATCCTGGCAGGGGAGGGGTGAATTGTCCGGGCGGGTCGATCTCGGTGCAGCCGAGAATGGTCGTATCCTGCAGGCCGATATCACCGCCAGCGACATCATGCTGCCCGGCGGATTGATGCAGCGCAGCGCTTTTCTCCGCTCCGCGTTCCCGGCTGACCTGCGAACGAGACTTGTGGCGACAAGAGAGTTCCTGAGGATTGAGGAACTGTCCGTCAAGACGCCCTCCGGCGACGCAGAAGCAAACGGTGCGGTGCCACTGGCGGACATCGGTTCGTGGCCTCCTTCCATGGGGTGGCTTGACAAAGCGAAGCCCTTCACGGCGTACATTGAAGCGAATAACTTGCGGCCCCCCAAGACTGCTCCCCGCTGGCTTGTCGGCACCATCGGCGACGTAGTCATCGAGGCACATGGTCCTGTCTCGAATTACATTGCGGACATAGACACTCATGTAATCGGCCTGAACCTGCCCTGGCCGCGATACGGGGCAGCTTCCGCTGACCTCGAAGTCACTCCCGACCTCGTAACCGTGCGGGCCTTTGCGTTGGGAGAACCCGAGACCTCCGGGGTTCAGGCTTCCGGCAAGATCGGATCCTACGTTAGACCATCCGTTAGGAGCCTCGACGACTTCCTCCCTGGCGACGCGAACCTGGACTTAGCGTGTACGGTGCGTGAGAACTCCCTGGGCGAGATCTCGGCTGCGCTGGGACAATCAGACCTCTTCGACGGCAAGCTCGCAGCGGAATTAGCCATCACCGGCACACACGCGGGCCCTGTTCTCGCACTCTCGGTTCAAGGAGACGGCGAAGTGAGAGTCCCGGTGGGCGATGGGGGGCTGCTGGAGGATTCGTGGGAGATCCGCGGCCGAGCGCAATACCAAAGCCAGATGGTCTCTGTAGAAGGGCTTGACGTGCAATTCCGCGACGGGCGCTTGGCCCTCAGCGGCCAATGCCCCATGGAACTCCGCGTTCCTTACGGACCGCGGGGGCATTGGCCTGAATGCCCTTGGACAGCCCAACTCGTGCTTGAGAGCATCGACCTCTCAATCCTCGCCACGCTAATTGTGCCGCTGCGGGCATCCGCAGGGCTAGCCAGTGGCAAACTCATGTTCGCGGGTGGAGCGACCCAACCGGACATCACGGGCAGGCTGCATATCCAAGATGGCGATGTTCGCATCTCCCGGCACGTCCCGCCGCTTCAGAACATTGATGCGGAAATCAATATCGACTACCCGGTCGTTGCAGTTGCACCAAGCAGCGCAGAGATGGGCGCAGGCAAAGCGACCTTCGAGGGTGAACTAACACTGAACGGATTCCGATTCGGAAGCGGAAGACTCAATCTTTCGGGCGAAGACCTCCTGCTGTACAGAAGCCCTGAGGTCAATTGCCGAGCGGACCTGTCGATACAAGTTCTTGCGCGAGAGGAGGATACCGAAGTTTCGGGACAGGTCGAGATTCGGGACCTCGCCTACAGCCGCGAGATAAGCTTCGTTCCTGCGGGCGGACTGAAGAAGGGGGAGAGGCTGGATGTCCAGCTTCCAGATGCGCCGTGGGCGGAGAGCCTGGCGCTGGACGTCGAAATCGTGGCTGACAAGTCCTTGCGGTTTCGTACAGACCTCTTCAATGGCGACGCTTCGTCTCAACTCCATGTGGGTGGCACGGCCTTGCTTCCAATACTGTCGGGCTCGGTGGATATCGTCGGATCTGTCATAAGGTTCCCCTACTGTGCCTTTCGCGTGGAGACCGGCGTCGTGGAGTTCTCTGAGAGCGAGCCGCTGAGGCCGCATGTGACGATTCTCGCCAGAGGGAAGCGAAGCGGCTATGAGATCACCCTAGGTGTTACGGGGCCGTACGATCGCCCGTCCGTGTATCTTTCATCGGTCCCCGCAGCACCAGCCGAAGACCTGTGGACGCTGATTCTCACCGGCCACACACCGGCCTCTCTCATGGAAGCAGGAGCAGGACGAACGGCAGCGCTGCAGGTGGGCAAGTATTTGGGGCAGTCGCTGGTTCGTAAGCTCGCAAGACAGCGTGGAGGAGAGGAGATCGCAGACTGGACGGAGCGTATCTCGATCACCATCGGGGCGGACCAAAGCGCGTCCGGCGCAGACGTCATCGATGCGATCGTGGTGTTGACAGACAACATCGAGCTTCACGCGGAGCGGGATGAGTTCGATGCCTACAATATGGACGTGGTCTTCGTGTTGAGGTTCAGATAACGTCGCCCGCTGATGCGGGCCAGGAAGGCCGCTGAATGAGAGATTCCCCGGAGATCGCTGTGAGACCTAGGCGCAATGTCATATGTGTGGCAGGAGTGATGGGCTACGCTCTGCTCCTGGGCGCGTGCTTGGCCGCAGGGCCGGAGCCCAGATTCGAGGGCAATAACAGCATCAGCACGCGCCAGCTCCTGGTGGAGATTGACGAGCAACTCCGGCGATTCGAAGAGGGCGAATACCACGAGGTCGAGATCAACGATGCCGCCTACTTCATTGCCGAGTCGTATCGCCAACATGGCTATCCCTTCGTCAAGGTCGGATATCAGATCGATTATGACGTCCGTCCGCCTCTCGTCGTGTTCCACATTGAGGAGGGGCCGCTCGTCCGACTGGGCGGGGTCGAGCTGTCAGGGGTCGAGGCCTTTCCGCTCGCTGACATCACAGATATGCTCATGCCTCGAACGCCGCTGG
>Ga0180437_10001251_pt1 | contig 43808 bp, 31 predicted proteins | sample SS_ome_4_FD_132410 | JGI IMG/M metagenome (GOLD analysis project Ga0180437, IMG submission 132410) | Hypersaline lake sediment archaeal communities from the Salton Sea, California, USA - SS_3_D_1 metaG | ecosystem: Environmental > Aquatic > Non-marine Saline and Alkaline > Hypersaline >... | reverse complement strand
CCTTTGCTGGAATGTCAGCAGGGCTAATGATAAACCCAGAGAAACCGATTTCAAACTGTCAAAGAACCAACTGCACGATGTTATGGCACTTCTTTAACTGCACGATGTCCTGACACTCATCACGTAATGTTTTAAAACGAGCACGTGAGCAACATACAGAGCTTGACCAATTGATAGTAAAGAAAATTAAAGCTCGAGAAATACCTCGAGCCGTTGATATTAGAGATAAATTAACCGTTATTGCAAAATCCAAAAGGACATTGAAAAATTTCGCTTCAGAAAAAGTAAGTTTTCAAAGGGCTTACGAAAGTGCTCAAGCACGAGGGATTGGTAATGCCTGTTATACAAAGTTACATAAATTTCGAATATGGTTAGCAGAAACAGATAGAGTTGAAGATATCGATGAGATGGCACCAGAAATAAGGAATAAGAGTGAATTTGAAGTAAATAAGATAGAAAAAAGATGCCGTAGTCTTAATAGGCGACTAGAGGCAGTACATAAGTAGTTATTTATTAAACTTTTATACAATGCAGAACCATAATTCATGAAAGTTTCCGTAGTTGTTGGTAAATATCATTCCAACTAGTAACTCTTAATATGTTTGAAGGTAAATATAGTCTACCACGGTTTAACTTATATGGAAGTAGTGAATTATAACTATTATATGGTTGTTCAAAGAGGAAAACTATATCACAAAGGTGTGATAGCTTTTTTGCTTTGTCTATATCATCTTCAACGAAAAATCGAATACGTTTTTTTCTTGCAATATTGTATCTATTTTTAAATTTTGATCGTGGGTCACAAGAAAAATCATTACCTTTCTCGAGAATAAATTTATGGTGATGAATTTTTTTTCTATTTAACCATTCTTTTGTAATTTTCTTTAAAGGTTCTTCTTTGTATTTCACTAAAATAGAATCTCCAATAGTTCCCAGATATTTGCAAACCTTAAGAACTAATATTTTTAAGGAGGATTTACCCACGTTATCTAAGAAAATTTGTACTGTTTTGATAATTTCTTTTCTATCTCTGTGATCTGGCCAAGGTCTATATGTGAAGATATAGACCTTTATATTTAAAGAATTCTGAATTTTCTGTATGATTTCTGGTGCTTCGTTTATTACAGGCATCTTGGTCCAATATTCAGGATTGTTAAAGATTTTTCTTTCCTCTTCTCTGGTGATTTCAATTTTAGGATTTTCATTAACAGGAATAATAACAATTTCATCTGGTGAAATATCTTTTTGTAGTTCCTTATTAACCATATAACAAAAGTTTTCTCTATGCTTATTTAATACGCCATCAATATCGATTCCTAATATATTGGATTTCAAGTATTTATACTCTCTGTAACGAGCATATATCATATAAATAATTATGTGAAATAACATAAATACAAGTGATGAAACAACTAGCAAAATACCTGGAGTGTTTCCCCAAGTTGTTTTGCACAATATGTATAAAGCAAACAAAAAATACGATGTATTTATCAGTGAAAGCACCACTATAACTGGAAGAAAGTATGAAATTTCAAAATAGGAAGGTATATATGAGCTCTGAGGCAATATGCGTAGTTTAAGCTTTAAATCAATTTGCATTTCCGAAGAGTCAAAATAATATTTTCTAATACTATTAATCACTCTTGCATATAATACAGCATCTAATCTAAGATTTATTATGTAGCACATGACTATGATACCAGCTATAGCAATACCGAAAAATGAAACTACAATTATATTGTAATAGTCACTCACTAGCTGTATTTTATCGTTAACAAAAAGGTATGCGATTGAAGAAATTGGAATTGAAATTATTAATAAATAATATCTAAAAAAAGTTGATATAGTTTCTATTGATTTGAAATGTGCTTTAGCGATGTTATTATATTCTTCCATTAGAAATTTGTCTAGTTTTCCATTGATAGCTTTATACATATAAATAAACCTCTGATTATAGGGATTATTTAATTAATCAATTTCAACTGTACTCATTGAAAGGATGATATCAAATAAGGGACAATATTGTTTTCACCTCAGTTTTCTTTTAGCGAGTATTCAATCGACTTAATTATATGTGTATACTATGTCCAAATCAAGTATAAAAGAATTGATAATAGTTAACATTTACCCTGCTCAACCACCCCCAATAGCTTAGTATAATCCTCGAACTTACAAAATGATGGTGCCATATGCTCCTTAAAACTCTTGTCATTGCGCTGTACGCTGTTATGATCATTGTCGTCGGTGTCATCGGTCTCAAACGAACGAGATCTTTATTAGACCTCCTGCTTGCGGGAGGAAATGTCGGGCCATGGATGACCGCGTTCTCGTATGGCACTGCCTATTTCTCAGCCGTAATTTTTATTGGTTTTGCCGGAAAGATCGGCTGGGGATTCGGTTTTTCGGGGATCTGGATCGGTGTGGCCAATGCGCTGATCGGGGTCCTGGGTGTCTGGTGGTTGCTGGGCTGGAGAATCAAGCAGATGGCTCTGCGCTATAACGTCCAGACGATGAGTGAATTCCTGGCCAAACGCTATCACAGTCCGTTCATGAAGCTGTTCGCATCGCTTGTTATTTTCATCTTCCTGGTCCCGTATTCTGCCTCCGTTTTTATGGGCTTATCCTATCTGTTTACCGCCTCGTTTCCGGGGATCGACTATTGGCACGCCATCGTGTTCATGGCGACATTGACCGGGCTCTATCTGGTCATGGGCGGATATCGGTCCATGGCCATGCTGGATGTCATCTTCGGAATGATCATGACGGTGGGGGTGGCCATGCTGTTGCTGTTCACCGTCAATAAAGGCGGCGGGCTGTCAATGATCGCCGCGAAATTGTCAGAGATCCACCCAAAACTCACTGCTGCGATCGGGCCTCCCGGCTGGTGGCCTCTGTTCTCTCTGATCTTCTTGACCAGTGTGGCTCCTTTTGCCATGCCGCAGTTGGTTCAAAAATTCTATGCCGTGAAAGATAAGCAAACGGTCAGATTCGGCATGATCGCGTCAGCATGCTTTGCGTTATTTGTCGGAGGGATCGCCTATTTTATCGGTTCCACCACCAGGATCTTTCTCAACCCTGATACAGCTCCGGCAGCGTTTACGCCAGAGGGGAGTCCCATTTTTGATACATTAATGCCGGAATTGCTCACCCGGATCATCCCGGAATCGCTGTCCGTGATCATTCTCTTGCTGATCTTATCGGCGTCCATGTCAACATTAGCTTCTCTTGTCCTGATCTCGAGCGCCTCACTGACCAAGGATTTTTATCAGGGACTTCTTCATCCGACGATATCCGACAGGACATTGACAGTGCTGATGCGATGCGCCAACGCAGCCTTCGTGATCGTCTCTGCTGTACTGGCTCTCTTGAAGCCGGCCACGATCGTCACCATCTTAGGGATATCATGGGGCGTCATCGGCGCGGCCTTCCTGGGCCCGTTCATCTGGGGGCTGTTTGGTCAACGAGCGACCAGGTTCGGGGCGATCTCAGCGGGCGTCAGCGGAGTGACGGTGACACTGCTGCTGTTTTTTGTCGGCGGGTTTCCATCACCCCAGGCCGGGACGATCGGCATGCTCGTTTCATTGGTCATCCCGGTTGTGGGGCTTTTCGGCAAGCAGGAGGCCTGCCTTCCTAATTTATGATCCACGAGTCTCGAATCTAGAATCTCGCCATACAGAAAGCCTTCCAATGCGCTACGTCGATTTCCGTGACGCCATTGAAAAAGCGCTCAAGAAGCATCCCGCCGGGATGACCTGGCCGGAACTGAGGGACGGCTGCCGGCTGCCGTACAAGAGCCCCTGCCAGACCTGGGTCCACCAGCTGGAGTGCGATATCGGTCTGTTCCGGGTCAAGGGACCGGGAAGGGCGCTGATCTGGAAGGTCCCACAGGGCTAAGCTCTATCCCCCCCGAAAACCGAATCCCGAACACAGGGCTGGGTGAGACAGAAACCTCATGCGGCCCTGTCGTTTCTCGGGCGGGAAAGACTCGGATTTCTCCTTGACACATTTTTTTCTTTATGATACAATGGATGTAATGCCCACGGATGGGATAAGATCCGTGGGATTGAGGAATTATAAAAAAGCTGAGACCACCTGTCGTTCCCCTAAATCGAGGCCGACCTTCCACAACCGAAAGGCGGGACAGACCGTGAAAGCGATCATGGTATCCATGGCGATGGTTTTTCTGCTGTTTGCTCCGGCCGTTGCCGACTGGTCCGATGACCCCGATACAAACACCCCCATCTGCACCGCCGAAAGATCTCAAGGGTACCCCGAGCTGGTCAGCGACGGCGCCGGCGGGGCGATCATCACCTGGCATGATAGCCGCATCGCCGGCCAGATGAGCATCTACGCTCAGCGGATCGACGCCGACGGCGACATCCTGTGGCCCGCCGACGGTGTGGTCGTCTGCTCCGTCGCAGGGGGACAGTACTTTCCCCAGCTGGTCAGCGATGGCTTCGGCGGGGCGGTCATCACCTGGTTGGATGACCGCGACAGCACGAGAAGTGACATCTATGCGCAGCGGGTCGACGCCGACGGCGACATCCTGTGGCCCGCCGACAGCGTGGCCATCTGCACCGCCGCAGGGAATCAGTTTGACCCCATGCTGACCGGCGACGGCGCCGGCGGGGCGATCATCACCTGGAGGGATTACCGCCACAGTACCGTGTACAGCGACATCTATGCGCAGCGGGTCGACGCCACGGGGGACACGCTCTGGTCCCTCGATGGCGTGGTTGTCTGCGCCGATACAATGGACCAATGGCTCCCCCGGCTTATCGGCGACGGTTCCGAAGGGGCCATCATCACCTGGCAGGATTACCGCAGCGGTACGAACTTCGACATCTACGCTCGGCGGGTCGAAGCCGACGGTGACCTGGCATGGTCCAGCGATGGCGTGGCCGTCTGCACCGCGACAGGGGATCAGTGGGCCCCCATAATGATCGGCGACGGCGCCGGCGGGGCGATCATCGCCTGGATGGATGACCGCAACACCACAACAAGTGACATCTATGCTCAGCGGGTCGACGCCAATGGCAGCACCCAGTGGTCCGACAACGGTGTGGCCATCTGCACCGCGACAGACAATCAATGGAATCACCAGCTGATCGGCGACGGCTCCGGGGGGGCGATCATCACCTGGGAGGATTACCGCGACAGCACGAAAAGTGATATCTATGCTCAGCGGATCGACGCTGACGGTGATACTCTGTGGCCCGCCGACGGCGTGGCCGTCTGCACCGTTTCAGGGCATAAGAACTATCCCCGCCTGATCGGCGACGGCTCGGGAGGGGCCATCATCACCTGGGAGGACTACCGCGACACCACGAAAAGTGACATCTATGCTCAGCGGATCGATGCCGACGGCGACACACAATGGCCCGCCGCCGGCGTGGCCGTCTGTACCGCCACAGACATGCAATCTTTCCCCCGGCTGATCGGCGGCGGGTCCGGGGGGGCCATCATCACCTGGCAGGATGACCGCAGCGGCGAGGTCTCCACTGACATCTACGCCCAGCGGGTCAATCACAACGGCACCCTGGGGGGTGATCCGCCGCCGGCCGGCATCGGTGATCTTACCGTCTCTGTGGCCGCGGAGGACCTGGTGCTGATGTGGCCGCCGGTGACCGTGGACACATCGGGCGCCCCTCTGGCGGTGGATCTCTATCGCATCTATCGGGACACCGTGGCCGGGTTCGAGCCCGGCTCTGCCCCCTTCGACTCCACTCTGGATACCTCCTATGTGGACACCTCCGGAGTGGTCGGCGAGACCGGGACGCAGTACTTCTACGCGGTGACAGCGGTGGACGGCGGCCGTGAGTCGGTGCCCTCCGAACAGGTCGGCGAGTTCGATAGAGAGGTGAGCAGCGCCCCGTAGGAGTGATCGATCAGTGTCTTTACCCCGGCAGCACGTTTTCCCTTCCTGATAAAAAACCCCGTTGATAATTCCCCGTTCATTTCATACATTATATGAAACAACAATCCCATCCCGTGAACGGGGAACATATCCAGATGAAAAAACGCCTGCTCATCATCCTCGGCGCCGTGGTGGTCGCCTTCCTGCTCTTCCGCATCATCATGCTGGTGGCCGGGGGCTCGGGCGGCGGAGGACCCAACTCCCGGCGGCCGCCGGTGGCCGTGGAGGTCGATCAGGTCCGCTATGGGCCGATCAAGGAGATCCGCCAGTTCACCGGGTCCGTCTATCCCGATTATCAGTACGCCGCGGCCCCCAAGGTGGCCGGCCGGATCCTTGAGATCCGAAAGCGCATCGGCGATTGGGTCCGAGAGGGCGAGGTCATCGCCCGGATCGACGATGCCGAATACCAGCAGGACGTCATCGAGGCAGAGGCCAGCCTGAAGATCGCCCAGGCCTCCCTGGCCGAGGCCCAGAGCCAGTTTCTCCTCGCCGGACAGGACCTGGACCGGGTCCGGTCGCTCCAGGAAAAGGGCATCGCCTCGCCGGCCGAGCTGGACGCCGCGGTGACCAATTACGACGCCCAGGGGTCCCGGCTCCAGCTGGCCCAGGCCCAGGTGGAGCAGAAACAGGCCGCTCTGAAATCGGCCCGCATCCGGCTGAGCTACACGGTCCTGGCGGCCACCGAGCCGGGCTACATCGGGGAGCGCTTCGTGGACGAGGGCACCCTGCTGGCGCCCAACGCTCCGATCCTGTCGGTCATCGGGATCGACACCGTCATCGTCCGGACCACCATCATCGAGCGCGACTACGGCCGCATCCAGACCGGGCAGCCGGCCCGGGTTACCGTCGACGCCTTTCCCGAAAAGAGCTTCACCGGCCAGGTGGCCCGCATCGCCCCCATGCTGCAGCAGGAGTCCCGCACCGCCCGCATGGAGGTCGAGGTGGCCAACGACTCCCTGGTGCTCAAGCCGGGCATGTTCGCCCAGGTCGAGGTGGTCCTGGCCGAGCGGGACCGGGCCTGCATCGTGCCCACCGCGGCCGTGGTCAGCCACGGGGGCCAGAAGGGCCTCTTCCTCGTCGATCCGGACAACGCCACCGTCCGGTGGATCCCCATCGAGGAGGGCATCGTCACCCCGGATCAGACCGAGGTCCTCTCGCCTGATCTCTCCGGCACGGTGATCACCCTGGGCCAGCACCTGCTGGCCGACGGCAGCCCGGTGATCCTTCCCAGATCCGGCGAAGAGCCGCCGCCCGACGCCTCCCCGGACGCCAAATCCCCATCCGCTCAGGCAGGGTCGCAACCATGAACCTCGCCACCGGCCCGGTCCATCGCCCCATCCTGACCACGATGGTCTTTCTGGTCATCATCACCCTGGGCGTGATCTCCTTCACCCGCCTGTCCGTCGATCTCATGCCCGAGATCACCTATCCGGCCATCTCGGTGATCACCAGTTACGGCAACGTCGGCCCTCAGGAGATGGAGGAGCTGGTTACCCGTCCCATCGAGGAGGCCCTGGCCGCCGTGCAGGGCGTCGAGGAGATCAGCTCCACCTCCTCGGAGGGGCGCAGCAGCGTGCGGGTCTATTTCACCTGGGGCACGGACCTGGAGGAGGCGTCCAACGACATCCGCGACCGCATCGACCGCGTCCTCGGCCGGCTGCCCGAGGATATCGACCGCCCGATGATCCGCAAGTTCGACCTGTCGGCCTTTCCCATCCTGATCATGGGCATCTCCAGCGACATGAATCCGCTCGATCTGCGCCAGATGATCGAGGATCAGGTCAAGTACCGCCTGGAGCGGGTCCCCGGCGTGGCCGCAATGGACATCTGGGGCGGGCTCAACCGCGAGATCCATGTCGAGCTCAAAGCGGCCCAGCTCAAAGCCCTGGGCATCTCACCCAACACGGTGCTGGCCGCCCTCCAGCGGGAGAATCAGAACATTCCCGCCGGCCTCTATGAAAAGGGCAATCAAGAGGTCCTGGTCCGCACCCAGGGCGAGTATCGTTCACTCGATGAGATCAGCCAGACCGTCATCGCTCTGCGCGAGGGCTCACCGATCCGCATCGCCGATGTGGCCGAGGTCAAAGATTCCTGGGAGGAGGTCCGGCGGATCAACCGTATCAACGGAAAGCCGGGGCTGCGTATGTCGATCAGCAAGCAGTCCGGCGCCAATACCGTCAACGTGGCCAAGGCGGTGCTGGAAGAGGTCAACCGGATCAACCGGGACATCCCCCAGATCAGTATCCTGCCCCTGATCGACACCTCCAAATACATCCAGCAGTCGATCAACAACGTCGGCCGCTCCATTCTCATCGGCGGCATCCTGGCCATCCTGATCCTCTTTCTCTTCCTGCGCAACATCTCCAGCACGGCCATCATCGCCACGGCCATCCCCATCTCGGTGGTGGCCACCTTCGGGCTGATGTACTTCGGCGGCTTCACCCTCAACATCATGACCTTCGGGGCCCTGGCCCTGGGCATCGGCATGCTGGTGGACAGCTCCATCGTGGTCCTGGAGAACACCTACCGACACCGCGAGGCCGGAGAGTCGCCGATCGACAGCGCCCTGGCCGGCTCCTCGGAGGTCTCCTCGGCGATCATCGCCAGCACCCTGACCACCCTGGTGGTCTTTCTGCCGGTGATCTTCATCCGGGGCATGTCCGGGATCATGTTCCGCCAGATGGCCTACGTGGTCAGCTTCGCCCTGCTGTGCGCCCTGATCGTCGCCCTGACCCTGGTGCCCATGCTCTCCTCCCGGTTCCTGCGCTATTCCTCCAATCAGAATCCCGGACGGAAGGGGCGCCTGCACCACCTCTACGTGGCCAGCGAGAAGTCCTTTCGAGAGGTGGAACGGCGCTACGCAGCGCTGCTCGATTGGGCCCTGCATCATAAAAAGACCGTGGTCTTCTCCACCCTGGCCCTGTTCGTGGTCTCCGTGCTCCTGGTCCGGCTGGTCGGCGTGGAGCTGATGCCCCGGGCCGACGAGGGGGAGGTGCGGGTCGATCTGGAGATGGCCGTGGGCACCCGGCTGGAGGTGGTCGATCAGATGACCCGGACGGTCGAGGAGATCGTCCGCCGGGAGGTGCCGGAGATCAGCGACATGATGTCGCGCTCAGGCGGCGGCGGGTGGCGCGCCAGCGGCGGGCACACCGCCCAGGTGCGCATCACCCTGGTGCCCAAGGGGGACCGCAAACGGTCCAGCGAACAGGTGGCCAATGCCCTGCGCGGCGCCCTGGCCGGGCTGCCCGGGGTGACCGCCCGAACGCGGGCCGGGCAGGGGCTGTTCCTGCTGTCCATGGGCACCTCCGGGGGCGACAACATCAGCGTGGAGGTCCGCGGATACGACCTGGAGACCGCCCAGCGGCTGGCCACGCAGGTCGATCAGGTGGTCAGGCAGGTGCCCGGTATCACCGACACCCGGATCAGCCGCGAGGAGGGCAGCCCCGAGCAGACCATCCGCATCGACCGGCGGAAGGCCTCCGATCTGGGGCTGAGCGTCTCCGATATCGGCGACGCCCTGCAGACGGCCGTCGGCGGGACCTACGGCTCCTCTTTCCGTGAGGGCGGCAAGGAGTACCGCATCCTGGTCCGGCTCAGCGAGGAGGACCGCAACGACCTGGCCGAGCTGCTCGACCTGACCGTGATCAACGACCGCGGCGAGCCGGTCATCCTGCGCAACGTGGTCAGGGCCGTGCCCGGCGAGGGTCCGGTCAGCCTGGAGCGCAAGGACCAGGAGCGGATCATCACCATCGACGCCAACTTCACCGGCCGGGACATGGGCTCGGTCGTCTCCGATATCCGCCGGGGCCTGCGGGCCATCCCGGTGCCCCGGGATTTCGCCATCCTCTTCGGCCAGGAGTACGAGGAGCAGCAGAAGGCCTTCCGGGAGCTGCTCTTCGGCCTGATCCTGGCCCTGTTCCTGATCTACATGGTCATGGCCGGCCAGTTCGAGTCGTTCCGCGATCCCTTCGTGGTCCTCTTCTCCATCCCCATGGCCCTCATCGGGGTGGTCCTGACCATGATCCTGACCAACACCATCTTCAGCATGCAGGCCTTCATCGGCTGCATCATGCTGGCCGGGATCGTGGTCAACAACGCCATCCTGCTGGTCGATTACACCAACCAGCTGCGCCGGAGGGAGCAGATGGACCTGATGGCGGCCATCCGCCTGTCCGGATCGCGGCGGCTGCGTCCCATCCTGATGACGACGCTGACCACGGTGCTGGGGCTGTTCCCCCTCTCGCTGGGCCTGGGGGAGGGCGGCGAGGCCCAGGCGCCGCTGGCCCGCGTGGTCATCGGCGGCCTGCTCAGCTCGACGCTGATCACCCTGGTGCTCATCCCGGTGGTCTATTCGATCTTCGAGCGGCGGCTGAAGGGGGGGCTCTCCCTGGCCGGGATGCGCAGGGCGCTGGGCGGGAAGGGAAAGGCGGCGCCTGCTGCGCAGGGGGGTGGGTCATGAGGCGGGGATTGGTGATGTTAGGGCTGTTGGTTGTCCTGGCCGCGGGAAACGCCAACGCCCTCGCGCCCGAGGACAGCTGCTTTTCCGCCGATGCCCCGCAGGACACCCTGCGCATCCGCCTGCAGGAGGCGGTGTTCACCGCCCTGGAGCGCAATCCCGACCTGTCCATCCAGCGCCTGGGGCCGGCCATCGCCAAATCCTATGCCGATGAGGCCCGAGCCGAGTTCGATCCGGTCCTGTCGGCCTCGGCCGGGCGCGACGAGAGCAAGACACAGCGCTTTCTGGGCGCCTCGCCCGAGCCCTTCGAGCTGACCTCCGAGGGCACCGAATACACCGCCGGCATCTCCCAGGCCCTGCCCACCGGCACCGAGCTGTCCGTCGATGCCTCGGTCACCGGCTCGGAGTCGAGCGTCTATGCCACCCAATATACCGGAGAGATCAGCCTGACCGTGAACCAGCCGCTGCTGCAGGGGTTCGGCTTCGGCGCCAACCTGGCCGACCTGCGCAAGGCCCGGGCCGATCTGGCCATCTCCCGCTCCCAGCTGCGTGGGATGGCCGAGGCGCTGGTAGCCGGGACCGAGGCGGCCTACTGGGATCTGTACCTGGCCGCCGAGGAGACCCGCATCCAGGAGGAGTCGCTGCGGCTGGCCGAGCGCCAGCTGGACGAGTCGCTCGAGCGGGTCGCCGTGGGCAAGCTGCCCGAGCTGGAGCTGGCCGCCGTCCGGGCCGAGGTGGCCAGGCGCCGGGGGAACCTGATCGACGCCCAGAGCCGCTACGAGCAGGCCCGGCTGGACTTCCTGTTCCTGGTCAACCCCACCGACCAGGCGCCCTGGGCGATAATGCCCGTTCCCCTCGACCGGCCCTCGGTGCTGGCCGATTCCCTCGATAACCTCACCATATGTGAACAGCTGGCCCTGGAGCGTCGCCCGGACCTGGAGCAGGCCCGGCTGGCCCATCGCAAGGGCCAGCTCGATGTGGCCTACACCCGCAACGGGCTGCTGCCCCGGTTGGATTTCTTCATCACCCTGGGGCGGACCTCGTATGCCAAGACCTTCGATGAGGCCCTTCCCGATCCGGACAGCCCCTTCTACCGCGTCGATGCCGGGCTCTCCTTTGATTTGGGGGTCCCGTTGCGCCAGGAGCGGGCCCAGTATTCGCGGGCCAGACGCACCCGGGAGCAGCTGGAGCTGGCTCTGGGGAACATGGAACGGATGGTCCAGCGCGACGTCCGCTCGGCCTACACCGAGGTACTCCGCACGCGCCAGCAGATCGAGGCCACCCGGGTGACCCGCGATCTGCAGGAGCAGAACCTGGCGGCCGAGCTGGAGAAGTTCCGCGTCGGCCGCTCGACAAACCTGCTCGTCCTCGGGGTGCAGCGCGACTTCACCGCCAGCCAGCTGGACGTCATCCGGGCGGCGGTGGATTATCTCAATGCGCTGGTCAACCTCTACGTCATGGAAGGCACCCTGCTCGAGCGCCGGGGGATCAATGTCCCGGCTGACGGGCGGTGAGTTTCCACGAAGACATCAGCCCGACCGAAGCAGAAAGGAAAGGGATCCGATGCGCTACGTCGATTTCCGCGATACCATCGAAAAAGTGCTCAAGAAGCATCCCGCCGGGATGACCTGGCCGGAGCTGAGAGACCGCCACCGGTTGCCGTATAAGAGCCCCTGCCAGGTCTGGGTCCACCAGCTGGAGCGCGACATCGGCCTGGTCAGGGAAAAGGGACCGGGCCGGGCGCTGATCTGGAAGGTGCCGAAGGATTGACCACCGTTTGTCCGCTCATGAGCGAACCCTCCACACATTCCCCGCAGCCGAACTACTATCAGACCACCTACGCCGCCTGGTACCCGCTCTTCTCCCGGTTCTACGATCTGTTCATCCGCTTTCTGTTCTTTCTGATCAACGGCGGCTTCGGCGGTGCCCGGCGCTGGCGGCAGATGATCGTCGACTGGGTCGATCCCCGGCCGGGGGAGAGAATCATCGATCTCTGCTGCGGCACCGGGACGCTGACCGCCCTGCTGGCCGAGCGGCTGGCCGAAAAGGGCCAGGTCGTCGGCCTGGAGCTGTCCCCGGACCAGCTCCGCATGGCCCGGAAGAAGACGAATCCGGGTGGGCTCATCTTCCTGGAAGGCGATGCTCAGCAGATCCCCTTTCCCGACGGACATTTCGACAAGGGCGTCATCTGCGCCGCCCTGCACGAGATGCCGGCAGGGGTGCGTCACCGGGTCCTGGCCGAGGCGCGCCGGGCCCTTCGGCCCGCTGGACGGATCGCCTTCGTCGAGCAGCACCCGCACCGCAACCGTATCATGAGATGGACCTGGGATCTCCTGGAGCGGCTCAATCCCGAGTACCCCACCTACCGGGACCTGATGCAGCGCGGGCTGATCCACGAGATCGAGCAGGGCGGGTTTCAGGTGGTGCGCTCCGAGATCATCGCCGGGGGATTCTTTCAGATCGTGGTGGGGGAGAAGTCGTCAAGGAAGGGATGATCTACGTCATCGTAAATCTATCTGTTAGGATTCTTTGATATTATTGATTGACTTTTTACCATGAAGATGCTGAATTGGATCAGGCAGCAGCACCCTGAGTTGATGGAACAGTGAATTTTGGTTTACTTTTTGCTTCTCTCAAACCTTCTGGAGATCTGAAATCTTCAGAAGGTTTTTCTATTCCAAGGACCCATACCATGATCCACGACCACATCCTCTCCACTATCGGCCGCACCCCGCTGGTGCGGATCAACAGGCTCACCGGCCCGGATGACGCCGGGATCGTCGCCAAGCTGGAGTTTGTCAATCCCGGCGGATCGGTCAAGGACCGCATCGCCGTGGCCATGATCGAGGCGGCCAAGCGAAACGGCGAGCTGCACAAAGGCGGCACCATCGTCGAGCCCACCTCGGGCAATACCGGTATCGGGCTGGCCATGGCCGGAACAGTCCGGGGCTACCGGGTCATCCTGGTCATGCCCGAGACGATGAGCGCCGAGCGGCGGGCCCTGGTGGAACATCTCGGGGCTGAGATCGTCCTCACCCCCGGAGAGGAGGGCATGGACGGCGCGGTGGCCGAGGCCCGGCGGCTGACCGAAGAGCACAACGCCTTCATGCCCGATCAGTTTGCCAACGCGGCCAATCCCGAGATCCACCGCCAGACCACGGCGCAGGAGATCATCGACGATCTCGAGGATAGGAAACCGAATGCCTTCGTCTGCGGCGTCGGCACCGGGGGGACGATCGCCGGGATCGGCCGGGCGCTCAAGGAGGCCTTCCCCAGGATCATCATCGTGGCCGTGGAGCCGGCCGCATCGCCGGTCCTCTCCGGCGGGCAGGCAGGGCCGCACGGGATCCAGGGCATCGGGCCCGGATTCGTGGCCCCGGTCTATGACCCGGATGTGGTCGATCGGATCATTCCGGTGACCGATGACCAGGCCATGAAGACCGCCCGGGAGCTGGCCCGACAGGAGGGCATCCTGGCCGGCATCTCCTCCGGAGCGGCCTTCTATGCTGCCCTCAAGATTGCCCGCCAGGTCGGACCAGGGCAGCTGGTCCTGACTCTCTTTCCGGACGGCTGCGAGCGCTACCTCAGCACCGGGCTGTTCAGGAGGCCGTGATGGCCCTGACCTTCATCGAGGACATCAAGGCGACCCGGCGCAACGACCCGGCGGCCCGCAATCCGCTGGAGATATTGCTCTGCTATACCTCCCTGCACGCCATCTTCATCCACCGGGTGGCTCACTTCCTCCACGCCAGGCTCAGGATCCCCGTCCTGCCGCGGTTCATCTCGGTGCTCAGCCGGGTGTGGAGCGGGATCGAGATCCATCCCGGAGCCCGAATCGGCCGGGGCTTCTTCATCGATCACGGCACCGGGGTGGTCATCGGCGAGACGGCCGAGATCGGCGAGGGCTGCGTATTCTTTCACGGCGTCACCCTGGGCGGCACCGGTCATCACCTGGACAAGCGCCACCCCACCATCGGGAACAACGTCCTCATCGGGGCCAACGCCACCCTGCTGGGTCCCATCATGGTGGGGGAGAACACCAGGATCGGGGCCACCACCGTGATCATCAACCGCGACGTGCCGGCCAACTGCACCGTGGTAGGCGCCCCCGGCCGGATCGTCAAGCGCGACGGGAAGCATACCGACGAGCCGCTGCCGGTGGCCCATTATCAGCATCGGAATCAAGCGAAGTGATACAGGTCCGACCCTGACGTTTCATCGCCTCCTGATGATTCCTGTGACCCCCTATAAAAGAAACGGGCGCCATCTTTTCAGATGACGCCCGTTCTCTTGTGCGTAATCTTTCTATGAGCAATCTTTATAAGAGATTTTTCTAGAAGAAGATTATCGCTTGACCACATTACTGGCCTGGGCCCCCTTGGGACCCTGCGTGATGTCGAATTCGACCTCATCGCCTTCGCCTAACGACTTGAAACCATCGCCCTGGATCGCCGAAAAATGCACGAACACGTCCTCGCCATCTTCCTGCTCGATAAATCCAAAGCCCTTGGAGTCGTTAAACCACTTCACTTTTCCTTCTGCCAACTGTTTTCACCACCTCTCGACGTTTGAAGCCTGATACGATATACCTGATAGACAGCACCAGGTACAAAAAAAGGCAAGAACCGGAACTTCTGATCCTTGCCGTTTCGTCTATTTTACAGCCGATGCACAGGAAACAGAACTGCAGTATTTCGATTAATACCCTAGTATAAGTCTTATTGTGTCGAAAGTCAAGCTTAATCGGTTGAATTTAGAAAAAAATGGAAAAATAACCTCAGCCGGCTGATGTATGGTGGTCCCTGCCTCCCCCTAAGCATATCTTTTTGCTTAATAATTTGAGCAATCTCAGGTATAATGGATCTACTGAAAGGAACATTATTCCGACGGAGGCATGGCTATAAAAAAACTCCGATCTGTCCTCTTCTCACTGCTTATCCTGGTGCTCATCGCTCCCCAGGAGTCCTCCGCCGTGCCGGCCCAGGACTCCCTGGCGCTGATCGATCTGTACATCAGCACCGACGGGCCCAACTGGAGGTTCAATAACAACCAAGGACCTTGAGCCCAACGTGGGCGTCTCCAGCTGGATGTTCAGCTACAGCCCCCAGGACAGCATCGGGACCCGCCGGGACACCATGGTGACAAGCGGCGAATTCAAGATCAAGCCCTATATTCTCACCCGTCTGACGTCCGATGGCCAGTACGAAGATTTTATAGGCAGTGAAGATGGCCAGAGCTTCGCGAATGTGGACACGATCATGTGGCCGGAAAGCTGGTGGGGCGGCGATCCCCCGCGGTTCGATTACATCAACGGGATCGATCCGTACAGCCCTGCATATTGGAAATCGTGGGCAAACCAGTGGGTCGGTAGTTGCACTGGCTTTGCGGTGTCGAGCTTGATGGCTTTCGATGATACCACCCGATTTCGCGAGATATTCCCGATGGGCGATTTTCAGAATCTCAGAGAGCTCTCCATCGATTGACAGCATCGGCTTCGCCGACAGCGTCGCCTTCGAAGGGATAGCGGGAGCGATTCCGATTATCCCGGCAACCGGATCGTATCACCCGCCCATCGGCTATTATCTGCCCCCGGGGGACTATTCCGTGCGGATGTGTCAGTTCGATGAGCCGTACGCCTATTTTCGCGCCTTCGGCGCCTCAGCTGTCTACGTCTCCCCGGATGGGATGCGCCCCTCTTTTTTTACTATTGTCTTATAAATGCCCGTTGCCGGTGGTGCCATAGAATGCTTCCGGCACAACATTTGCAAGAAAGAGAGCAAAACGATAGACAACCCGCTTCCCCGGGGGGCCTGGTCAATCTCCCGGCGCGGCAGCAAAAGCCTTATCAGACCGCATCATCGTCCTGACAGGTGTCACGGTCAGGCGATTTTTTACCGTTCCCGAAAAGGATCATTTCTCACCAGGAAAGGATGTCCGGTGCCAAGACAATTCCTTATCATGCTTGCCGTTCTGTCGATCGTTACGTTCCTGGCGGTCCCGGTCCCGGCCGACCAGCCTCCGGGTCTGGACCCTGTTCATTTTCAGATCAATGCTGTTCGCTTTGATCCCTCGTATTACTACGATTGGCCGGTGCCCATCGAGCAGATGGCCGATCGGCTGGCCGAAGAATGGCGGCGGCACGGTGTGAACACCGTCTTCTTCAAGGCGTATGACCCCATCTACGGGGCAAAATACCACACCTCCTACGACCTCAACCAGATGACTGACTACGGCCGGATGGATCTGCTCGGCACCGTCATCGACGCCTGCCGGGAGCGCGGCATCGAGGTCTTCGCCTGGCTGCCGGCCTTCCAGCACCGCTCGGCCTGGGAAAAGCGCCCCCGGTGGCGGGTGGTCTCGGCCGACGGGTGCGACTACATCCCCACCCGCGACAGCCATCTGCTCTGTCCCGCTCATCCCGAAGTCCGCCGCTGGTGGCTCGGATTCGTCGAGGACATCCTCACACACTATCCCGGGCTGGCCGGCGTCGACATCGCCGAGCCGATCATCAGCTGGCAGGGGGAAGGGTGCCACGGCGAGGGGCACGGCCATCAAGCCGGGACCGGGGGTCCGGCCGCAGGCCTGACCAGCACCCTGGCCGCCTCGGTGGAGCTAATCCACCGCCACGGCCGGAAGGCCTGCGTCACCACCGTGGCCAGCGCCCATCCCGACGGCCGGCTGTACACGGCCTTCGAGCAGATGCGGCGCACGGGTTTCGACCTGCATGCCGTCCTGGAGAGCGAGCATCATCCCGACTGGATCTGCGTCGAGCTGATGTGGCAGCAGTGGGCCGATCTGCACAGGGGCCCGGCCGTCTTCACGCCGCAGTGGACCCGCCAGGCGGCCCGGACGATCGTGGGCCAGGTCAACGGGCGGGCCGACCTGATCGGCCACCTGGAGCTGACCTCCTTCGAGACCCAGCCGGTGGAAGCCGAGCAGTTGGCGGCCGCTATCCTGGCCGCCAAGGACGCCGGGATTGAGCACATCGACGTCTACGACACCCATCTGCTGGAGGTCGAGCGCGCCTGGGATCCCCTGGAGGCCTCCCTGCGGTATATCCCCACCAGGAAGGTCCTCGTCTGCACCGACGCCGCGGGCGAGAACGATGCCAAACAGGTGGCCACCCTGGTCAGCCATTTCAAGTCTCACATTCAGCTGTTTCAATTCGGCAGCGATGATCAAGCCGGGCCGGACTCGCTGGACCGTTTCGACGTCATCATCGTGGTCGGGGTGGATCCCGAGGCGATCTGGCCACAGGCTTTCCTCGGGAGACTGGCCCGCTTCGAGGGCACGCTGTGCTGGCTCAATGACGGCCTGGACCAGTACCTGGATGTCGCCGGAGAGGACCGCTACGGCTTCCGATTCCGCGGGGCGCGGCACGACTCCACCTGCCGGACGGTGCACTACAACGGCCGCCGGCTGGACAAGACCGATCCCGATTTCAACGCCGTGTCCGTCACCGACAGCACCATCTGCCGCAGCCTGGCCGCAATGACCGGCGGTCCGGAGGCGCTGCCCTACGCGCTGCGCAGCGGCACGTTCTGGCACATCGTCGATCTGCCCACCGCCTTCGTCACCGAGGGGGGACGGCACATCGTCTTCTGCGATCTGCTTCACGAGATCGTCGGTGAGAACCACCGCGCCCGGAAACTGGCCCTGGTGCGGATCGAGGACGTCAATCCGATGTCCGACCCCGAATCCCTGAGGCGGATCACCCGGTACCTGCGCTCCCGGAAGGTGCCCTTTTCCATCGCCCTGGTGCCCTTCTATCTGGACCCGGAATCGAACACGGCCGTGGCCCTGTCCGACAAACCCGAACTGGTCGAGGCCCTGCATGAGGCGGTCCGTTCCGGGGCCACTATAATTATGCATGGCTCCACCCACCAGTACCGCGGCGAGACCACGGCAGACTATGAGTTCTGGGACACCATGGCCCAGGGTCCACTGTTCTCCGATTCGGAGGAATATGTCCGCCAGCGGCTCATCGCCGGCCTGGAGGAGTTGATCAAGAACGGTCTCTACCCGCTGTGCTGGGAGACGCCCCATTACGGCGCCTCGCAGCTCGACTACGGGGTGATCAACCAGTTTTTCAGCACGGCCTACGAGCGCCGCCAGACCATCGACCTGCACGGCTCCGACCAGCTGGTGCCCTATCTGGTCCGCCGGCACACCTCCGGGGGCCGGATCGTGCCCGAGAACCTGGGCTATATCCCCCTGGACCGGCCCGAGGCGGCCCCCATGCTGGCCGCTGCCGAAAACAACCTGGCCCTGCGCGACGGGACGGCCAGCTTCTTCTTCCACCTGTTCGTCGATCACCAGGCGCTCAAAGATCTGGTCTCCGGCCTCGAGGAAATGGGCTATCGCTTCAGCAGCCCCCGCCTGACCGCCAGCACGGTGCAGTGCCCCGGCTATGCGGCCCTGGCCGGGGCCGGGGAGGTCGAGCTGGACCTGGACGGTCAGTATCTGCACGAGTTCTTTCTCGACGATCGAGGACGGGTCAAGGATGAGACCTATTCCGATGGGCCCTGCGACGAAACGGTCCGCAAGCGGCTGACCGCGCCCCGGGGATGGATGTACATCGCCGAGGGCGTGTCCGAGAAGCCCAGGAACTGGCTGGTCCGGGCCCTGGATGCGGTTATCCCGTCGACTCCCCGGTTGACCGGCTCCCTGGTCGGTTCCGGGAAGCCGCTTCAGGACGCCGACGTCGTGCCTCTCAAGCCGTTGGTCCTGCAGGACCGCGAGGCTGAGGGTGATCTGGACACCAGCCAGGTCAACTTCGTCAAAGCCCTGTCCAGCGTCGGGGTGGATGTGCGGGCCCTGGACGTGTCGGCCTTTCTGGAGGTGCCCGAGAACGTCAACCTGATCATCGTCCCCCGGGCCGCCGCCGCCCAGCTCAGCGAGCAGCAGCAGCTCTTTCTGGTTCACGCCCTCCAGGCTGGCATGAACCTGATCCTGGAGAAGGGCAGCAGCCTGGCGCAGAGTATCGGCATCCGTCCCGGGGAGGAGACGGTCGAGGTGCGCCGGGTGACCGACGAATATTATCCTCAGGTGGGTATCACCTGGATCCGACCCGATTCCCTGCAGGCCTTTGATATCGACCTGGACTACGTATCCTACTATACCGACAAGGATTCTCAGCATCCGGTGGTGGTCGGCGGCGAATACGGACAGGGCAAGTACCTCTATTTCGGCGCCCTGTTCGATCCCCATACCGACGGCGGCTACGGCCGGTTCCCCTATTTTATCGATCTCCTGGAGCGGCAGTTCATGCTCGTCCCGGCCGTGCGGCGGCATAACGTGGAGGTCTATTTCGAGCCCGGCGACCGGGAGGATATCGCCATCGAGGACCTGGTCAAGGTCTGGCGGAACAACGGTGTGCGCCGAATCTACGTGTCCGCCTGGCATTTCTACGAGGAATACACCTACGATTACGAGCGGCTCATCGATCTGGCCCACCAGAACGCCATGCTGGTCTATGCCTGGCTGGAGCTGCCCCACGTCAGCCAGAAGTTTTGGGACGACCATCCCCGGTGGCGTGAGCGGACGGCCACCGGCCGCGAGGCCATCGTGGACTGGCGCCGCCACATGAACCTGGATAACGAGGACTGCCGGCAGGCCGTCTTCGACGAGCTGCGCATGGCGCTGACCGGTTACGACTGGGACGGCGTCAATCTGGCCGAGCTGTACTACGAGTCGCCCCTGGGCTACCGCTGGCCGGAGATGTTCACCCCGATGAACGATCAGGTCCGGGAGACCTTTGCCCGGGACCACGGGTTTGATCCCAAACTGCTGTTCGACTCCGCTTCGGAGTATTACTGGAAGCGCAACCCGGATGCGGCGCTTGCCTTCGACCGGTTCCGCGAGGACCTCATCGTGGAGCTGCACCGGAAGTTTCTGGAGTACCTTTACAGTCTGAAGCGCGAGCATCGGCTCGACTGGGAGGTCGTCGTCACCACCATCGATCACCTGCTTTCCCCGGATGTGGGCCGGGCCACCGGCATCAACACCCTGCGCCTGGCCGAGCTGGCCCGCCGCACTCCCTTCACCCTGCAGATCGAGGATCCTCAGGCCCTGTGGCCCCTGGGACCGGACCGCTACACCCGGATCCTGGAGGCCTATGCCGGGGTCACCGAGCAGATGCCGCTGGTGCTGGACATCAACGTCGTGCCCTATCGGGACATGTCGCTGTCCCAGGCGCCCACCGCGCAGCCCTCCGGCCTGGAGCTGTATCAACTGGCCCGGGCGGCCGGCAGCGGGCAGACGCGGGTGGCCTTCTACTCGGAGGCCAGCCTGTACGAGGTCGATTTTCCGATGCTGCCGTTCGTCATGGCCATCGAGGCCAGCGAGCAGATCACCGACCGAGCCTGGACGATCGAGTCCCCCTATACGGTCAGTGTGGCCATGGACGCCCGGGCCCACAACGACGTCATGGTCGATGGCAAGATCTGGCCGGCCTATCACCGCGGCCGGGTCCTGATCCCGGCCGGCCGGCACACTATCCAACCGCTCTCCCGGCTTAAAAATTTGACCGGCTGGTTCCGCTCCAAGACCCGTCTCATCGATCTCTCGGGCGAGCTGCTGTGGGCCACAGCCTTCTCCCGGGGGGTCCGCTTTCAGTACGAGTCCCTGGCCCCCAATCTGGTGCTGCTCAACGAGCGGCCCCGGGAGGTGTTCATCGACGGCCGGCCGATCGAGCCGAAGATGCTGACCAGCGAGCTGGGCTGCGCCGTTCGCCTGCCGGCCGGCAAGCATGTGGCCACCCTGTACACCCGCTCCCGGTCCAACCTGTTCATGAAGCATGCCAGCATCTGCCTGTCCGGCCTGATCGTTCTGATCGGCGCCTCGGCCGGCAGTCTGCTGTCCTTCATTTATGTCAAAAGCTCCCTCAGAAGAAGGCGAGCCTGATCGTTTTCGGGAAACACGGAGAGGAGAGGAGACCGTGCCGCTGCAGCATTCATTTATGGATCTGTTATTTCTGGTCAGCGTGGCCGTCATCTGGATGATGATCGTCTATCAGCTCATCCTGACCTTTGCCGGCTACCGCTACCGCCAGAGGATCTACGCCGAGCAGGACCAGATGGAGAAGACCGAGCAGCGCCTCGAGCCGGTCTCGGTGATGATCCCGGCCCGCAACGAAGCCCTGGTCATCGAGCAGACCATCCGGCGGATCACCGCCATGGAGTATCCCCGGGACCTGCTCGAGGTGATCATCATTGACGACGGGTCGGACGACGGGACGGGCGCCATCGTCGAGCGGATGGCTCGTGAGGACGATCGCATCAGGCTGGTCAGCCTGCCGGCCGGTCAGACCGGTCACGGCAAGGCCTATGCTCTCAATGTCGGACTGAGGGAGTGCTCCCACGACATCATCGCCATTTACGACGCCGACAATCAGCCCCAGCCTGACTCGCTGAAGACCCTGGTCCCTCATCTGCTGAAGAGCGAGCGGACCGCCGCGGTGGTCGGCAAGTTCCGGACGGTCAACCGTCACGCCACCTGGCTGACCCGCTTCATCAACATCGAGACCCTGGCTTTCCAGTGGATCCTCCAGGCCGGCCGCTACAACCTGTCCCGGGTGGCCCTGCTGCCCGGTACCAATTACGTCATCAGGCGCTCGGTCCTGGAGGGTTGCGGTGGATGGGACGAGAAAGCCGTCACCGAGGACTCCGAGCTGAGCGTGCGCATCTATCAGCAGGGTTTTCGCATCAAGTTCGTGCCCCTGAGTATCACCTGGGAGCAGGAGCCGGAGAAGCTGGGAACCTGGATCCGCCAGCGGATCCGGTGGGTGCGGGGCAACAACTATGTCATCCGCAAATTCGCCCCCGAGATCGTCCGGCTGAAGAGCCATTTCCTGGTCCTTGACTTCATCTATATGTTCGCCCTGTACTATCTTTTCCTGGGAGCCGTGGCCCTCTCGCACCTGTTCTTCATTCTCAGCGGGCTGGGTATCGTGGCCCTCGATGTGCCCGGTCCATACCTCGGGGTATGGATCTCGGCCTACCTGCTGTTTGTGCTTGAGATCGTCGTGGTCCTGTCTCACGAGGGCGAGGACGGTTGGAAGAATGTGGTCTATGCCTTTCTGATGTACTTCACCTATTGCCAGCTGTGGCTCTATGTCGTCTTCAAGGCCCTCGTCCTGGACCTGCGCCGTCACCGTGTGGGTGTCTGGGACAAGACCGAGCGGTTCGTCACCGTCCAGTCGTTCGATTGCACACCGTCACCGGTTGGGAAAGGGAGTGAGCAACCATGAGACTGCGCCATCACCCTTGCACAGCATCCCTGGCGCTGCTGCTGATTCTGATCGCCATCGCGTCGGCCGTGCCGGCCCGGGCGGGTTCGGTTCAGAGACCGAAACTCTTCGCCGAGCTGTATAACGAGACCATCAGCATGGGCCGGGAGAACCGCAACCTGATCACCATGACCCAGGCCCTTCAGGGATTGCGAACCCGCGTCGGCGGTCTGACCACCCTGGATCTCTATCTCAAGCAGCGGCTGGGGGGTGATTCCGACCGGGATTACTGGAACAACCGCGGCGAGCTGATGGTCGGCGCCCGGGCCCGTTTCTTCGAGAAGATCTACCTGGCCCTGTTCGCCGAGTACATCCGGGGCCGGTATTTCGATATCGACGAGTCCCACGAACGGAATCCCTACGGGACGGACTACGAGGACCTCCGCTACGGGCTGATTTTCTGGCAGGGCTGGGACCGGGCCTGGTCGGTGCCCGAGACCGGCCGGTTCCCGCTGTCCTTCTGGGAGGAGATCTATGGGGAGCTGATCCATTTCCGCCGGGACCGGAACAACGACATCGGGTACCTCAAGGCCAGGGCCGGCCTGCGGATGCTGCGCCTTCACAGGACCACCGTCGGGCTGTACGCGGTGCATCATCTCAACCTGGACGCCAACGGCGATTTCTGGAACAACCGGGCCGAATTGGGCCTGGGAACGCGGATCAAGCCCTGGACCGGCAGCGGCCTGAGTCTGTTCGTCGAGTACCTCCGGGGCACCTACCTGGATCGCGAGGGCCGCTATGATAATCCCTACCGGACGAACTACGATGAGCTGCGCGCCGGGGCCATCTTCTGGTTCGGCCGGGAATTCTAAAGGATATCGAAAGATCAACATGCGAACACTATCCGTCTGTCTGTGTATCCTCTCGATCCTGCTGGTTTGGGTCGGGACTGTTATGGCCCAGGCCGCGACCGAATTACTGTGGGACTTTCCCACCGGCTGGGAGGTCAACTCGGTGGCCGCGATCGGCGACGTCAGCGGCAACGGCGTCGGTGACGTGTTGGCCGGGGTGTCGGACGATCATGTTTATTGCATCGAGGGCGGTGGTCCCCAGGCCGGCACCGGGCTGTGGTCGATGACCACTGCCGGCGATGTCTGGGTCGTGGCCGCCATCGCCGATGTCAGCGGCGACGACCGCGACGACTGCCTGGCCGGCGCCGCCGATAATCATGTCTACTGTCTCTCCGGCGCCGACGGCTCCCTGCTGTGGTCGTTCATCTCCGGCGGTGACGTCTGGGATCTGACCGCCATCGGCGACGTGAACGGCGACGGCCTGGAGGACTGCCTGGCCGGCGGGGCCGACAACACCGTCACCTGCCTGTCCGGCGTCGGTTCCGGCAGCGGGCAGGTCCTGTGGCAGTTTGTTGCCGGCGGCGATATCCGCGCCCTGGCCCGGACGGCCGACCTCGACGGGGACGGCCGGGAGGATTGCCTGGCCGGAGCCTCGGACAACACCGTCACCTGCCTGTCCGGGAACGCCTTCACGACCGGACCGCGGCAGATCTGGTCCTATGCGGCCAGCGGCGATGTCTGGGACGTGGCCGCCATCGTCGATGTCAGCGGCGACGGCCGCGACGACTGCCTGGCCGGCACCGCCGGCAACCAGGTGCTCTGTCTCTCCGGTGCCGACGGCTCCCTGCTGTGGTCCGCCGCGGTCGGCGGCGACGTGTGGAGCGTGGCCGCACTGGGCGATGCGGACGGCGACGGCACATCCGATGTGCTGGCCGGGTCGGCCGACAACCGGGCATACGCCTTCTCGGGCAGCGACGGTGCCGCCCTGTGGGAGACGGCCTTCGGCGGCGATGTCTGGGATGTGGCTGCCATCGGCGATATCGACGGCGATGCCCGGTCCGACGGGCTCTGCGGTACCGGGTCCGATGATATCGCCGTCATCGGAGGCGGCGGATCGGAAGCCGGCCAGATGCTGTGGTCGCAGAAGGCGCTGGGCGGCATCCGGACGGTGGCTGTCTGCGGTGATCTCAACGGCAACGGGCGTCCGGACGTGATCGCCGGCTCGACCGACAGCTTCGTCAGAGCCTACGAGGGCAACACGGTCATGGCCGGCGTGGCCGCGGCCGAGTCGCTGGCTCTGGCCGACCTGTATCACAGTGCCGGCGGCGACGGCTGGATCGATCGCACCGGCTGGCTGGACGGGCCGGTGATCGACTGGCACGGGGTCACCGTCATCGACCACCATGTAGTCGCTCTTCAGCTGGATGCCAACGGACTGTCCGGCACCCTGCCGTTCTCCATTGGCGACCTGGTCCATCTGGAGGTCCTCGGCCTGGCGGCCAACGATCTGTCCGGGTCCATTCCCGACGGGATCGGCGGTCTGGAGAATCTGAAAGGGCTGTACCTGCAGAACAACCACCTGTCCGGCGCCGTCCCGGAAGGGATCACCGGGCTCTCAGCGCTGCAGCATCTGTGGATCCAGGACAACCGGCTGGAGGATCTGCCCGGGCTCGGCTCGCTGGGCGGCCTCACCGATCTGCGGGTGCAATCCAACCGGTTCACCTTCGAGGACATCGAGCCCAACGTGGGCGTCTCCGGCGGGATCTTTCTGTACAGCCCCCAGGACAGCATCGGCCAGGCGGCCGATACATCCCTGGCCCCGGGGCAGTCGATCACCCTGTCGGTGGCCTCCGGCGGGGCGCACACCCGTTTTCAGTGGACCCGGGACGGTTTTGAGATCCCCGGGGCCGATCAGGCCAGCTATTCCATCGTCTCGGCCGCCCCCGGCGATGCCGGCCGGTATGTCTGCCGCCTGACCAACACCGTGGCGCCTGAGCTGACCCTGTACAGCCGTCCGGTCGATCTGTCGGTCACCGGCGTCAGCGAGCCCGCTGCCGGGGATCTGTGGCTCGCCGGTCGGACCCATACCGTCCGCTGGCAGGTTGACGGCAGCGCCGTGACCATCACCCTGAGTCTGGACGATGGACAGACCTATGACCGAACCATCGCGGCCGCGCTGCCCAATACCGGCCAGTATCTCTGGGAGGTTCCCGACACGATCCTGTCGCGGACCTGCCGGATCCGCGTGACCGGGAACAGTCAGCCGCCGGCCGAGGCGGTCAGCGGCTCCTTCCGCATCAAGCCCTACCTGCTGACCCGCCTGACCCCGGAGGGCCAGTATGAGCCCTACGAGCTGGAGGAGGATGCCTGGTCCTTCGGGAACGAGAACGCTTTGCTCTGGCCGGAGTCCTGGTGGGGGGGGAATCCGCCGCGATTCGACTATACCGGCGGCGACGATCCGGTCACCGGCCTGGACTATCCGCCCGAGCTGACGGCTCTGGATCCGCCCCCGGAGACCTTTCCCGACTGGCCGCTATGGGCCGAGGCCTTCGGGACCGGCCGGTGCTACTGGGACGAGTCCTCCGGGCGGTACCGTCAGGCGGCCGTCGCTCGTTGGGACGCTTGCCGGGGCCCCTGGCGCGGCAGCTCGGCTGGGCTGGCCCTGTCCAGCCTGATGGCTTTCGACGATGCCGCCCGCTTTCAGGCCGCCTTCGCGGTGGGCTCCTTCGGGAACCTCGGCGATCTGACCCTCGATGATGACCGCCGGGAGGCCGTCAATCTGCTATGGACCCGATCGCTGAGAGCGGCATGGACCGGGCATCTGCAGGAGAACTGGGACCGGACTCCCACGCAGACGCTGTCCGAGCTCGAGGAGATGCTCCTGGCCGAGGCCGGCGATCACCGGATTCTCTACCTGGTCGATGAGTGGATGAGCATGGCCCGGGCGGTTGTGCCCATCTCGCTGTCGGCATCCTCATCTCCGAGCTCGGTCGATCTGGCCGTCTACGATCCCCAGGTCCCCGGCTCGGTCCAAACGGTGCGTATCGACACGCTGGCCGGCATCTGGGACTACGGTGCCAGTTGGGGCGGGATGCGGGGGATGATCCTGATGGGGCCGGTCAGCGAGTTGTATGATACAGATCTGTGGAAGGGCATCTCCGGACCGGATCACGCGGCACGTGACAGCACGAAGGCCGCCGCCGGCCCGGGGAAGACGGCCGGCTCGGTGGAGCTGTATGGTCCGCCGAACGCCGCCATCCGCATCACCGATCAGAACGGCGACAGCCTCGGCTGGGCCGACGGCTCGGCGTTCGATGGCCTGGTCGGGGGGATCCCCATCATTCCGGCCGGCGGCGGATCCGGTCCGCCTCTCGGATACCGGCTGCTCTCCGGCGAGTATGAGATCCGGGCCACCAGCGTGGCCGGCCCGCGAACCTGTTTCCGGGTTTTCACCGACTCGGTTCTGTTCGCCTGCCGATGTGCCAATGACGCCCCCGACTGGACCACCCGTCTTTTCTGCGGCCAGGGACTCGGGGTGTCCAATCCCGACGGTTGGGCGAAGGAGCTCACCCTGAGGACCGTGCTCATGACCGAGACCGGCGACCGGGTCTTCGAGCTGATCGATATCGGGCTGTCTTCGGAAGACTCACTGCACGTGGAGGCGGTGGGGGGCTCCGCTCTCAGGATTGTCAACGCCGGCGCCGGCACTGCCTATGATCTGCGGCTGGAATCAATCGGCCTGGTCCGGCGATGCAGCTTCCAGCACGGCGGCATCGTCCTTTCCGGCCAATCATCCCATCTGATATCACCCGACTGGCAGAACCTGACCGATCAGCCAGTGATCATCTCTATCGACCAGGGCCTCGACGGCAGCATCGACCAAACGCTCGACATCTACGATGAGCGTACCGCGGCCGGGGAGCAGTCCGCCCCGGGTCTTCCCTCCGAGGTCGCCCTGTCGCAGAACTATCCCAATCCGTTCAATCCGCGCACCGTCCTGGAATATGATCTGCCGCGGTCCGGAGAGGTTCGAATGACGATCTATAATGTGCTCGGGCAGAAGGTAGCCAGCCCGGTCCGGGGCCATCTTCCGGCCGGACATCACCGCACCGTGTGGGATGCTTCCGGCTTCGCCTCCGGGGTCTATTTCGCCCGGCTGGAGGCTGGGGAGTATTCCTGCACGGTCAAGATGCTGCTGTTGAGGTGAGGCCGCCGGCTGCCCCTCCGGCCTCCCGTGGCGCCCCCGCGGAGCGGCTCCGCCAGACCTGTGGTCTCGCCTCTCAGCCCCCGTAAAATCCCCTTGACTTTTCCTTCCTCATTCCCAATATTGCAATAGCTCAAACCGTATACCAAGGGCAAAGGGCTTGCGGACTTGGCCCGCGGGCCGGAGTTCTTCCCCCGGCAGGGAGGATCTCATGGAAGCCATACCCAAAAAACGTCTCAAGAATATCCTGGACGAATTCGAGAAGGCCCGGATCATGGTCCTGGGCGATCTCATGCTGGACCATTTCGTCTGGGGCCGGGTCGACCGGATCAGTCCGGAGGCGCCGGTGCCGGTCGTCCGGGTCACCGGGGAGACCCAGCGGCTGGGCGGCGCGGCCAATGTGGCCCACAACATCCGGGCCCTGGGCGCCACCCCGGTGCTCATCGGCCTGGTCGGCGAGGATCCCCACGGGGAGGTCCTCCTGGAGGCCGTTCGTGGAGAGGATATCCCCACCGGCTGGATCGTGGCCGATCCCGATCGGCGGACCACGGTCAAGACCCGGGTGGTGGCCCACAGCCAGCAGGTGGTGCGGGCCGACTGGGAGGACGACGGCGAGGTCTCCGAGGCCGTCTTCGAGAAGCTCATCGACCGGATCGGCGATCAGCTGGAACAGGTCCAGGCCCTGATCATCAGTGACTACGGCAAGGGCGTGGTCACCGCCAGGATGCTCAAGCGGGTCCTGGAGCTGGCCCGCGAGCAGGCCCTGTTCGTGGCCGTCGATCCCAAGGAGTCGCACTTCGACCTCTACCGCAACGTCTCCCTGATCACCCCCAATCAGCACGAAGCCGGCCAGGCTTTCGGCAGAGCGATCACCGATCGGGACAGCCTGGAGGAGGTCGGCCACGGGATGATGGACCGGCTCAAGCTGGGCGCCCTGCTGATCACCCGCGGGGAGCGGGGCATGTCTCTGTTCGAGGCCGACGGCGAGGTGACCCACTTTCCCACCCTGGCCCGCACGGTCTATGACGTCACCGGGGCCGGCGACACGGTCATCGCCTCTTTCGTGGCCGCCCGCACCGCCGGAGCCGCCCTCAAGGAGGCCGCCCTGATCAGCAACCACGCCGCCGGCATCGCCGTGGCCGGGGTGGGCACCACCGCGGTGAGCTTTGAGGAATTGTCCGAGGATCTCTACAGCACCGCCGGGGAGTGAGCATGGGCCGGGTCGTCTCCAGGGAAGAGCTGATCGCCGTCCGCCGGGACGCCCGCAAGGGTGAGCTGGCCGTGGTCTTCACCAACGGCTGCTTCGACCTGATCCATCCCGGCCATATCGACCTGCTGGAGAAGGCCGCCGCCCTGGGCGACCTGCTGGTGGTGGGTCTCAATACCGACCGCTCGGTGACCGAGCTCAAGGGGCCCTGCCGTCCGGTGACGCCCGAGGACGACCGGGCCCGGGTGCTGGCCGCCCTGGAGATGGTCGATTACGTCTGCCTGTTCGACGAGGACACCCCGGCCGAGCTGATCGCTGCGCTGGTTCCCGACGTGCTGGTCAAGGGCGGCGACTACGGTCTCGACGAGATCGTCGGCCGGGAGACGGTGGAAGGGGCCGGGGGCCGGGTGGTGGTGGTCCCGCTGACCGAGGGTTACTCGACCACCGATCTGATTGACAGCATCGTCGACCGGTATCTGGAAGCGGACCGGGAAGGATCCTGACCGGTGGCGGCTCCGCCCGGTCGATAGTGAGCCGCTCCGCCCGACACCCTGAAACAGTTTCCGGCTTGACAACGAGCCTTTCGTATGCTATTCTTTTAGTTCGATCTCGATGCTTTTTCCAACCAGGAGGTGATCGCGGTGAAGGGCCGGCGGGATTCCCAGATGGCCAGACTGCACAGGAAACTGCAGGCCGAGGAGACCTCCCGGGTCTTCGCCCGGCTGGCCGACACCTTCCGCCGCAGCGACCACCTCGAGGAGGCCATCGAGCTGTGCCATCGGGGGCTGGTCCATCACCCCGAGTATGTCAGCGGCCACATCGTCCTGGGGCAGTGCTACCTGGACCTGGGCCGGCTGGAAGAAGCCCGCGACTCCTTTATCCGGGCCCTGGCCCTGGATGAGGATAACATCCTTACCCTGCGCAGCCTGGGCAACATCATGTTCCAGCAGGGCGAGCTGGAGGAGGCGGTCACCCATTACCACCGGGCCCTGCGGCTGGATCCCCATGACCGGGACCTGCAGGAGCTGCTCCGGGAGGCCGAGGCCCGGCTGGCCGAGCTGAACGCCCCGCCGGAGGAAACGGACTCAGACGGGGAGACGCCCCCGGCGGCTGAGACGGATAGTGATGGGGCGACGAGCTTTTCGGCTGAGGCGGATGTGCCGGCTGAACCGGATCCCGGGGAAGAGCACGAGGAGCCGCAGGAAGAACCGCCGCAGCGGACCGATCCGCCCGCCGACCCGGCCCTCTCCGGCACCGCCATGATGAGCGTGCCGGCCTTCGGCCGGGAGGTCCTCGAGCCGACCGATACCGAGGAGCATCGCCGCTGGCTGCGGGAGATGACCCGGGGGTCGGAGGCCGAGGCACAGGATATCGAGGACCAGGCCGGAGTTGTGGAGGAGGAGAACCGTGATCCGGAGGGCGAGACCGGTGATGGCGAAACCGGCGGCGCCGGCTCTCCGGACCCGGATCTGGAAACCCTCAGCCAGAATGCCGGCTCTCCGGACCCCGACCCTGACTCCGGGGACAACTTGCCCGACGCCTATCTCAGCCCCGAGGAAACCGAGCTGCTTCGCGACGAGCAGGACGAGCACACGGCCAAGGGCCCTCCCCGGGGCATGGCCACGGCCACCCTGGCCGAGATCTACTTTCAGCAGGGCTATCTGGACAAGGCCATCGAGATCTACCTCAAGGTCCTGCGGCACGACCCCGGCGACGAGAAGTCCCGGGCCCGGCTCTCCGAGCTGCGGGCCATGCGCTCCGGCCGCCCGGAGGAACCAGAGGAAGGAGAGCTCACACCGTGAACAGACGCATTCAAGCCCTCATAGACCGCTTTGCGGAGCATACCATCGACGGCATGCTGCTGACCTACGGGCGCAGCCTGCGACATATCACCGGCTACAGCGGATCGAACGGTTGTGCCCTGGTGGCCCCCGACGCTCTTGTTTTTATCACCGATTTCCGCTACAAGACCCAGGCTGAGGAGCAGGTTCCCGATTTTGAGCGGCGCATGGCCAAGGCCGAGCTGTTCAAAGAGCTGGCCACCGTGGACTGGGTCTCCCAAAAACACCGCCTGGGCGTCGAATCGACCCGCCTGAGCGTGGAGCAGCTCCAACAGCTCGAGGAGCTGCTGCCCGCCATCGAGCTGGTCCCGGTCAAGGAGCTGCCCGAGGCGGTCGGCCTGATCAAGGACCAGGAGGAGATCGAAAATATCCGCCGGGCGGTGGCCATCAGCGACGGCGTCTATGAGGAGATCATGCCACTGATCAAGCCCGGCCTGCGCGAGGTCGAGCTGGCCGCCGAGATCGAATACCGCATGCGCCTGCGGGGCTCCGAGCGGGTGGCCTTCGACGCCATCGTCGTCTCCGGAGAGCGCTCCGCCCTGCCGCACGGCGAGCCGGGGAAGAAGAAGATCGAGGCCGGCGACCTGGTAACCATGGACTACGGCGCCCGGGTCAACGGGTACTGTTCCGATTTCACCCGCACGGTGGTGGTGGGCAAGGCCACCCGGGAGCAGCGCCGCATCTACGAGGTCACCCTGCGGGCCCAGCAGGCCGCCGAGGAGGCGGCCGGACCAGGCAAGACCGGCAAGGAGGTCGATGCCGTGGCCCGGGAAATCATCACCGAGGCCGGCCACGGGGACCATTTCGGCCACGGCCTGGGGCACGGACTGGGCCTGGAGGTCCACGAGGGGCCCCGGCTCTCTCCCAAGAGCGCCACCGTCCTGGAGCCGGGCATGATCACCACCGTCGAGCCGGGCATCTACGTGCCGGGATTCGGCGGGGTGCGCATCGAGGACGTGGTGGTCATCCGGGACAAGGGCTGCGAGGTGCTCACCCAGGCCCGCCGGGATCTCATCGAGCTGTAAACCGTCCTCGGTTTTCTTTTGATTTTCACCAACACGAACACGATGTTTGAAAGACGACATCTGAAGGAGGCTGCATGGCCACGACAGCCGATTTTCGCAACGGTATGACCATCATCATCGACAAGGATCTCTACAGCATCGTTGAGTTCCAGCACGTCAAGCCGGGAAAAGGCGGCGCCTTCGTGCGTACCAAGCTGAAGAACGTGCGTACCGGGCGGGTCATCGACCGCACCTTCCGGTCCGGCGAGTCGGTCGAGGAGGCCCGGCTGGAGCGCCGCAAGATGCAGTACCTGTACCGTTCCGGCGATCAGCTCTTCTTCATGGACACCGGTTCCTACGAGCAGATGCCCATCTCCGAGGAGACCATCGGGGAGGATGTCAAGTACCTGGCCGAGAACGCCCAGGTGGACGTGATCATGCACCAGAACCAGATTATCGGAGTGGAGCTGCCCATCTTCGTCGAACTGAAGGTCAAACAGACCGAGCCCGGGGTGAAGGGCGACACCGCCTCGGGGGGCTCCAAGCCGGCCACCCTGGAGTCGGGCGCGGTCGTCCAGGTGCCCTTTTTCATCGACGTCGATGACACCGTCCGGGTCGATACCCGCAAGGGCATCTACATGGAGCGGGTCAAGGAATAAGATCTATCGGAAGATCGCTCGCGCCCGATATCCTTCCACCTTCGCAGGGAGCGGCCGATGAAAGAATCACAGATCAAGCGTTTGATCAAGATGGTGGAGGAAAGCCAGGTCGAGGAGCTGGAAATCAGCCGGTGGGGCAGGAAGGTGCGCATCTCCAAGAAGGTTCGTCCGGTGATCGCCGGGAAGGGCCAGACGGTCGTCGCCGCCGGCGCAGCGGCTGAGACCGCTGCCGCAGCCCCGGTCGAGAAAGCTCCTTCGACAGAAAGCGCCGCCCCGTCCAGGGACCAGGCGGCCATCACCTCGCCGATGGTGGGGACCTTCTTCCGGTCCCCGTCGCCCGAGGCCGAGCCCTTTGTCAAGGTCGGCCAGAAGATCGAGAAGGGCCAGGTGATCTGCATCGTCGAGGCCATGAAGCTGATGAATGAGATCGAGGCCGACCAGTCGGGACGTATCGCCGAGATCTTGGTGGAGAATGCTCAGCCGGTGGAGTTCGGCCAGCAACTCTTTCTGCTGGAGCCGGCCTGATCGGCGCCGGACCTGTCCCCGGAAGGAGGGCATCGTGGCACACAGTCTGAAAGAACTTCTGCAGAAAATGCGGGACCAGGACGCCTCGGATCTGCACCTGCGGGTGGGCATGCCGGCCACTTACCGGATCAACGGCGAGCTGATCCCCCAGGACACGCCGCCCCTGACCGCCGAGGACCTGGACAGGCTGATGGGGGAGATGCTGACCGACTCCCAGCGCCAGCAGTTCGACGATAACTGGGAGTTCGACGTCGCCCTGGATCTGCCCGATCAGGGGCGCTACCGGGTCAACCTGTTCCGCCAGCGCAATGAGATCGGGGCCGTCTTCCGGGCCATCAAGAGCGAGATCCTGGATTTCCGGCAGCTCGGTCTGCCGGCTGTGCTGGCCGATCTGTCGCTGCGCCGCCGGGGCCTGATCCTGGTCACCGGGACGGCCGGCAGCGGCAAGTCCACCACCCTGGCGACGATGATCAACCACATCAACCAGAACAGCACCATGAACATCGTCACCGTCGAGGATCCTATCGAGTTCATCTACACCAACAGGAAGAGCATTATCGCCCAGCGGGAGGTGGGCAGCGACACGCGGACCTTTCATGCCGCCCTGCGGCACATCCTGCGGCAGGATCCCAATGTGATTCTGATCGGCGAGATCCGCGATCCGGAGACCATGTCGGTGGCCCTCAAAGCGGCCGATTCCGGGCATCTGGTGCTCAGCACCCTGCACACCATCGATGCTCCCCAGACGATCAACCGGATCATCTCCTTTTTCCCGCTCAGCGAACAGCACCACATCCGCTTGCTGCTGGCCACCAACCTGCAGGCGGTGATCTCCATGCGGCTGCTGCCCCGGGCCGACGGCCAGGGGCGCATCCCGGCCGTCGAGGTGATGGTGGCCACGGCCACGATCCGTGATTACCTGCTCGACCCGGACAAGTCGCGGCTGATTCCCGACCTCATCGAGGAGGGCACCAGCCAGTACGGCATGCAGTCCTTCGATCAGTCTCTGCTGCAGCTCTATCAGCGCAAGCTGATCACCCTGGAGACAGCCAAGAAGTTCAGCACCCGGCCGGGCGATTTCGAGCTCAAGGTGGCCGGTATCGTCGGCGCCTCCGACCGCAGCATGCGCTTCTTCGATCAGTCCATGGAGGAGAACAAACGCTCCGGGGGGGACCAGCCGGGGACCCCAGGCCAGTCCGGCGCTTCAACCGGGGACGGGGAGCCCGATACGCCTACCGGTCAAGAGTGAGGTGGGATGTTCAGAAAGGTGCTCATCGCCAACCGTGGCGAGATCGCCCTGCGGGTCATCCGGGCCTGCCGGGAGCTGGGCATCGCCACGGTGGCCATCTATTCGCAGGCGGACGAGAACTCGCTGCATGTGCGCTTTGCCGATGAGACCGTCTGCATCGGCCCGCCGCCCAGCGCGGATAGCTATCTCAACGTTTCCCGTATCATCAGCGCCGCCGAGCTGACCAACGCCGACGCCATTCACCCCGGCTACGGCTTTCTGGCCGAGAACGCCGACTTCGCCGATGTCAGCGCGGACTGCGGGATCACCTTCATCGGCCCCTCCGGGGACATGATCCGGCGCATGGGCAACAAGTCCCTGGCCCGGGAGACCATGTCGGCCGCCGGGCTGCCGGTGGTGCCCGGCTGCGAGGGGGTCGTCAAGGACGCCGATGAGGCCCTCAAGGTGGCCGGGGAGATCGGCTACCCGGTGATGATCAAGGCCAGCGCCGGGGGCGGGGGACGGGGCATGCGCATCGCCGCCGGCGAGGAGGGGTTGCGCCACGCCTTCGAGCTGGCCCGCAGCGAGGCCGGGACCGCTTTCGGCAACGACGATCTCTATATCGAGAAATTCCTCCAGCGGCCCCGGCACGTGGAGTACCAGATCCTGGGCGATCACCACGGCCGGGTGGTCCACCTGGGCGAGCGCGACTGCTCCATCCAGCGCAGGCACCAGAAGCTGGTCGAGGAATCTCCCTCTCCGGCGATCACCCCCCAGATGCGGGAGAAGATGGGTGCCGACGCCATCCGCGGGGCCCAGAGCATCGGCTACCGGGGCGCCGGGACGGTGGAGTTCCTGCTCGATCACGACGGCGCCTATTATTTCATGGAGATGAATACCCGCATCCAGGTGGAGCATCCGGTCACCGAGGAGGTGGTCGGGATCGACCTGGTCAAGGAGCAGATCCGTCTGGCCGCCGGCGAGCCCCTGGGATACGGGCAGGAAGACGTCGTCCAGAACGGGCACGCCATCGAGTGCCGAATCAACGCCGAGGACCCGGAGGCCAACTTCCGGCCCCATCCGGGCACCATCACCAGCTTTCATGTGCCCGGCGGTCACGGCATCCGGGTGGACACCCATGCCTACGCCCACTATCTCATCCCGCCCTACTACGACTCCCTGCTGGCTAAGCTGATCGCCCACGGCCGCGACCGGGACGAAGCGGTGGTGCGCATGGAGCGGGCCCTGGAGGAGTTCGTGGTCGAGGGGATCAAGACGACCATCCCGTTCCACCAGCGGGTCATCGCCGACCCCCGCTTCCGGGCGGGACAATTCGATACGACTTTTATACAGGGAATGGAGAGTTTACCGGTCAAAGAGGAATAATCAACAAGGGAAAGGGACTGCATGATGGTACCGAAAGAGTTGAAGTACACCGAGGAGCATGAGTGGGCCCGCGTGGAGGACGACATCGTCACCGTGGGGCTGACCGACTACGCCCAGAACGAGCTGGGCGACATTGTCTTCGTGGAGCTGCCCAACGAGGGCGAGACCCTGGTCCAATCGGAACCCTTCGGCACGGTGGAGGCGGTCAAGGCCGTCTCGGAGATCTTCGCCCCGGTCTCCGGCGAAGTGGTCAAGGTCAACGACGCTCTCGATGAGACCCCCCAGCTGATCAATCAGGATCCCTACGAGGAGGGCTGGCTGGTCAAGGTCCGGCTCTCCGACGCCGGCGAGCTGGAGCATCTCCTGGGTCCGGATCAATACCGGGAGCTGATCGGCGACTGAGATCCGGCCTTCACCGGAGAGCGACCATGCCCTTTATTCCCAATACCGATGCCGACCGCCGGAAGATGCTGGCGGCCATCGGCGTCAAATCCTTCGAAGAGCTCCTCGAGGCCATCCCGGACGCACTGCGCTGGAAGGGAACACTGGATCTGCCGCCGGGCTGTTCGGAGATGGAGGTGACCCGCGAGCTGGAGGCCCTGGCCGGCCGCAATCTGTCCGCCGCCGGGGCGGTCTCCTTTCTCGGCGGCGGGGCCTACGATCACTTCATCCCCGGAGCCATCGCCGAGCTACTGGCCCGCTCGGAGTTCTACACCGCCTACACCCCCTACCAGGCCGAGGTCAGCCAGGGGACCCTGACGGCCATCTTCGAGTTCCAGACCCTCATCTGCCAGCTGACCGGCATGGACCTGGCCAACGCCTCGGTCTACGACGGCGCCTCCGGTCTGGGCGAGGCCGCCCTGATGGCCCATGCGGCCACCGGTCGCGACCGGCTGGTGGTGGCCGGGACGGTCCATCCGCTGCACCGCCGGGTGCTGCGTACCTACACCGGCGGGCTGGGCATGGAGATCCGCGAGGTGGCCTGCCCCGGCGGACGGATCGATCCGGCCGAGCTGAACAAGCAGGTCGGGCCCCGGACGGCCGCCGTCATCATCCAGCACCCCAATTTCCTCGGCATTCTGGAAGAGCAGGAGGCCATTATCGGACTGGCCCACGAGGCCGGCGCCCTGGCCGTGGTCTCGACCGATCCCATCTCCCTGGGCATCCTCAAACCGCCCGGAGAGCTGGGGGCCGACATCGTCGTCGGCGAAGGCCAGCCGCTGGGCATTCCTCAGTCCTTCGGCGGCCCATACCTGGGCTTTCTGGCCGCTCGTCAGAAGCTGTTGCGGCGCCTGCCCGGCCGGCTGGTGGGGCAGACCACAGACGCCCGCGGCCGGCGGGGATTCGTGCTCACTCTGCAGACCCGCGAGCAGCACATCCGCCGGGAGAAGGCCACCTCCAACATCTGCACCAACCACGCCCTCTGCGCCCTGTCCGCCACCCTGTACCTGGGCCTGATGGGCCGCCAGGGACTGGCCGGCGTGGCTCGTCTGTGCGTCCGGAAGAGCCATCAGGCCCGCGACCGGATCACCGCCATCCCCGGCTTTCAGGCCGCTTTCCAGAAGCCCTTCTTCCGCGAGTTCGTCGTCCGCACCCCGGCCCCGCCGGGAAAGATCGTGACCGCCCTGGCCGGGAAGGGCATTCTGGCCGGCGTGGACCTGAGCGGATTCGACCTGGGACTGGACGACGGCCTGCTGGTGGCCGTCACCGAAAAAAGGACCCGCGAAGAGATCGACCGGCTGGCTGAGGAGCTGGGGGCCTTCTCGGCCCAATCATAAAGCGTGTCTTCAACCGGTGGCTCCTGCAGGGGATAACAGCGGTCCGTGCCGTCTCCAGGGATTTGCTGATATCCCCTTTTGTGTGAAGGAGAGGACCTGAAGGATTTCATCGCCTATCGCTGGATCGCCATCGCGGCGGCCCTGTGCCTGATCACGGCCTGCGGCTCCGGGGGAGACCGCACGGAGCAGGCCGGAGAAGATTCCCGGTACGGCGGCACGATGGTGGTCGGCATCCGGGTGGATGTGGACGCCCTCAACGAGCTGGTCTCCACCTCGGCCGTGGCCCAGGACATCATCGAACTGCTCTTTCTGCGGCTGACCGAGTACGGTCCGGATCTGGAGCTGGTTCCCAGCCTGGCCCGCTCCTGGGAGTTCTCCGAGGATCACCGGACGCTGACCTATCATCTCCGGCCCGGCGTGCGCTGGACCGACGGAGTGCCGGTGACCGCGGCTGACGTGGTTTTCACCTACCGGATGATGACCGAACCGATCATCGCCTACCCGGGGATCAGCGATTTCGACTTCGTCGAGCGGGTCGAGGCGATGGACGATTCCACGGTCCGCTTCATCTTCACCCGGCCCTACGCCGATCAGCTGGGCGACACCCGCATGCTGGTGCTGCCCAAACATCTGCTCGAGCCGGTGGAACCGGAGCGGATGCGCTTCGCCGAGTTCAACCGCCATCCGGTGGGCAACGGCCCGTTCAAGCTGCACAGCTGGGCCAGCCAGGACCGCATCGTCCTGGTGCCCAACGGGGATTATTGGGAGGGCCGGCCCTACCTGGACCGGGTCGTCTTCCGGGTGATCCCCGACGAGACCACCCGCAAGGTGGAGATGGAGACCGGCGGCATCGACATGTTGCCCACCGTGCCCACCCCGGATCAGGCCTACTGGGAGACGCAGGATCAGGTCCGCCTGTTTCGTTATCCGGGCCGCGACTACGTCTATGTGGGGTGGAATCTGCTCCGTGCCCCCTTCGACGATCAGCGCGTCCGCCAGGCTTTGACCATGGCCACCGATCGTCAGGGGATCATCGACGGCCTGCGCTTCGGCCTGGGCGAGATATCCACCGGACCGATCGTTCCGACCCACTGGGCCTATCACGACGGCATCGAGCCCTGGCCCTTCGATCCCGACCGGGCCCTGGACCTGCTCAAGACAGCCGGCTGGGATGATACCGACGGCGACGGCCTGCTGGACAGGGATGGACGGCCCTTTGCCTTCACCATGACCATCATCACCGATAACCGCATCTCCGAGGAGATCTCCACGGTGATGCAGGAGGCCTTACGAAAGCTGGGCATCGCCATGAACATCCACGCCCTGGAATGGAACGTCTTTCTCAAGCAGACCCAGGCCAAGGATTTCGACGCCTGCATCCTGGCCTGGCGGGGAGGTTTCGTGATCAATCCCACGGCGGTGTGGCACTCCAAATCGATCGACGGGAAGTACAACCACATCTCCTACGCCAATCCGGAGGTGGACCGGCTGATCGAGGAGGGCCGCCTGACGCTCGACCGCGAACAGGCCAAGAAGATCTGGCGCCGTTTTCAGGAGATCATCGCCGAGGAACAGCCCTATACTTTTCTTTACGTGTCCCATGACTGCCACGCCATTGACCGCCGCTTCCGGGACGTGCACATGGATATCCGGGGCGAGTACCGCAGCCTGCACCGCTGCTGGGTGCCCCGCGAGGAGAGGAAGTACTGAGATGACGAAAGAGAAGATGCCGGAAGGGCGCGAATCCGAGGAGCCCGAGCCTGAGAAGCGCGAGCAGGAATCGCGCGACGAACCGCTGATCTTCGAGCTGGACGCGCCGGAATGCCCGGGACCCTGCCTGCCGGAAGCCGACGTCCCCGCCGGACCGCTCGAGAAGCTGTTGCCCCCGGAGATGCTCCGCGATGAGCCGCCGGAGCTGCCCCGGGTCAGCGAGTCCGAGGCGGTCCGCCACTTCACCCGCCTGTCGGTGATGAACCATCATATCGACCGGGGCTTCTACCCCCTGGGCTCCTGCACCATGAAGTACAACCCCAAGTACCACGAGTCCCTGGCCCGGCTTCCCGGCCTGGCCGGGCTGCATCCCCTGCAGCCGCCCGAGACCGCCCCCGGCGCCGTGGAGCTGATGCACACCCTGGGCTGCTGGCTGTGCCAGATCGCCGGGCTGGACGAGATCACCCTGCAGCCGGCCGCCGGCGCCCATGGGGAGCTGACCGGCCTGCTGATGATCAGAGCCCTGCTGACCGAGCGGGGCGATCCCCGCCGGCGGGTGATCATCCCCGACTCGGCCCATGGGACCAATCCGGCCAGCGCCCGCATCGCCGGCTATGACGTCGCCCAGGTGGCCTCGGACGCCGACGGCCATGTCGATGTGGCGGCTTTGAAGGACGTGGTGGATGAGCGCACCGCCGCCCTGATGCTCACCGTGCCCAACACGCTGGGCCTGTTCGAGCCCCGCATCGCCGAGATCGCCGAGCTGGTCCACGGGGCCGGCGGACTGATGTACATGGACGGCGCCAACCTCAACGCCCTGCTGGGCCTCGTCCGGCCCGGCGACATGGGCTTCGATGTGGTCCATTTCAACCTGCACAAGACCTTCTCGGCGCCGCACGGCGGGGGCGGGCCGGGCTCCGGCCCGGTGGGGGTGAAGAAGGAGCTGGCCCCGTATCTGCCCGTCCCGGTGGTCGCCGCCGGCAAGGACGGCCGACCGTTCCTCGATCACGACCGGCCCCGGTCGATCGGCAAGGTCCAGGCCTTCTACGGCAACTTCCTGGTTATGGTCAAGGCCTACATCTATCTGCGCCGCCTGGGGGAGGACGGCCTGCGGCGGGTCAGCGAGAACGCCATCATCAACGCCAACTACCTGATGCGCCGGCTGGAGGGGGTCTTCGAGCTGCCCTACACCCAGCATGCCATGCACGAGTTCGTCCTCTCGGGCCGGAACATGCGCGAGCACGGCCTGCACACCCTGGATATCGCCAAGCGCCTGCTGGACTTCGACGTCCACGCGCCGACCGTCTACTTCCCCCTGATCGTACCCGAGGCGCTGATGATCGAGCCCACCGAGACCGAGAGCCGCCGCTCGCTGGACCGTTTCGTGGAGGTGATGAGACAGATTGCCAGGGAGGCCCGCACCGATCCGGAGACGCTGAAGAACGCGCCGCACACCACCCCGGTGGGACGCCTCGACGAGGTCAAGGCGGCCAAAGATCTCCGGCTGCGCTGGCAGCCGGGGGAGTGAGATGATGAGCGCAGCGGTTCCACTCTGCGAGATCTGCGGCCGGCCCTGCCGGCCCCGGCCGATCTCGGGCCGCTCAGTGCTGTGGCGCTGCTCACACTGCGGGCACGTCATCCGGGATCTGCAGATGTGCCCGGCCGGCGCCCGGGAAGAGGTCTACGGCGGATCGGTCCAGTTCGACCGGTTCCGCCTTTTTTTCACCCGCCGCCGGCTGCTGCGGCTGCTCGACCGGCTCGACCGGAAAGGGCCGCTGAATATCCTCGAGATCGGCTACGGCGGCGGCTATCTGCTCAAGTTCTTTCAGGACCGGGGGCACCGGGTCTGGGGCATGGAGGTCTGCCCCTCGGAGGGTTCGCTGGTGGAGGGGATCCGCTCCCGCGGCGGACAGCTTTTTGACGGGGGCCTCGACCGGGCCGATTTGCCGCAGAACACGATGGATCTCATCTACCTGGTCCACGTGGCCGAGCACCTGCCCGATCCCCTGGCCGGGTTCCGGGCTCTCTCAAGATGTGCCCGCGACGGTGCCCTGCTTTATCTGATCACTCCCAACGGGGACTCGGCCGGGCTGCAGCTATTCGGCGATCGCTGGTGGCATTTGGAAGACCCCACCCACCTGCGTTTCTTCACTCCGCTATCCCTCCGGGCCGGCCTGGAGCAGGCTGGTTTCCGCGTCCTCAATCTTCGGGCGCCCCTGGCCGACAGCCTCAGCCTGGAGGTCAACAGCCTGCTGCGCTATGTCTGGCGCCGCGGTGCGGTCATGGATCGCCCCCTGACCAAATGGCTGGACCTGCTGCTGATGCCGTTTGCCCTCGCGGGCAGGCTGTTATGGCCCAGCCTGCGGCCCAATATCGAGGTAGTGGCACAGAAGGTTGTCGATCAGGAGGCGTCGTGATCGAGATTAAGCATCTGCGCTACCGATACCGCCTCGACGATGACACCGGGCTGGAGGCTCTGCGGTCCATCTCCGCCGTCTTCCAGCCCGACGAATCGGTGGCCATCGTGGGCACCAACGGCTCGGGCAAGAGCACCCTGGCGCTATGCCTCAACGGCTTACTCCAGCCCTCAGCCGGGCGGGTGCTGGTCGACGGCCTGGACGTTGCCGAGAAGCCGAAGCTCTCCGAGATCCGCCGTCTGGTGGGCATGGTCTTTCAGAATCCGGACAACCAGATCATCTCCACCACGGTCGAACGGGAGATCGCCTTCGGGCTGGAGAATCTGGCCGTGCCGGCCGGTGAGCTGCGCGAGAGGGTGGAGCAGGTCCTCGATCAATTTCACCTGCGGCCTTTCCGCGACCGGCCGCCGCATCTGCTCTCCGGCGGTGAGAAGCAGCGCCTGGCCATCGCCGCGGTGCTGGCCATGCGGCCGCGCTACCTGATCCTGGATGAGCCCACCTCGCTGCTCGATCCGGTCAGCCAGCGGGAGGTGGGCGAGCTGATCGACCGGCTGCACCGCAGCGGGGAGGTGGCCGTGGTGCATATCACCCAGTTTCCCGAGGAAGCCGCCCGGGCCCAGCGGGTGCTGGTGCTGCACCGCGGCGAGCTGGTCATGGAGGGCCCTCCGGAGGCGGTCTTCTCCCGCCAGGAGGATCTGGCCCGGCTGGGGCTGCGGCCGCCATTCGCCCAGGAGCTGGCCGGCCGGCTGCGGGGCAGGGGGGTGGAGCTGGGGGAGAGGAGTGTGACCGGGCTGGAGGATCTGGCCGAGAGGCTGGATGGGTTGGCGGAGCACGGAATGGAGACCGGGGTGGAACACGGATCCAGCGGCTTGCCAAAGGGGGAATCCAGGGTCGATCGCAAGACGGCCGGCACGCCACAGCCGCGAAGCTCAGCTTCCTGGAGACCGAAGAAGCTCTCCCGCCCGGATGAAACCGTCCCCGAGCGCATCCGCTGTGAGGATCTCTGGTACCGCTATCATGCAGGTCTGCCCACCGAACAGGTGGCTTTGCAGGGCGTCGATCTGACCATTCGCCGGGGCGAGCTGATTGGGCTGGTGGGGTCGATCGGCTCGGGCAAGAGCACTCTGGTGCAGCATTTCAACGGCCTGCTCCAGCCATCCAGGGGAAGGGTGCTGGTCGACGGAGTGGAGGTCGGTAAGGTGAAGAAAGCCCTGGCGGAGATCCGCCGGAGGGTGGGACTGGTCTTCCAGTTTCCGGAGAAGCAGCTCTTCGAGGAGACCGTCTTCGAGGACGTCGCCTTCGGTCCCCGCAACGCCGGTCTATCCGACGAGCAAGTAGGGAACCGAGTCCACAATGCTCTGGAGCAGGTCGGCCTCGACGCCGACCGTTTCGCCGGCCGCTCGCCCTTCGATCTCAGCGGGGGGGAGCAGCGAAGGGTGGCCATCGCCGGGGTGCTGGCCCAGGAGCCGGAGATCCTCATCCTGGATGAGCCCTTCGTCGGCCTGGATCCGCAGGGCTGCCGGCAGATCCAGCGCATTCTCCGTCAGCTTCACCAGGGCGGCGCCACCCTGATGCTGATCAGTCATCACATGGACCTGGTGGCCTCGCTGGTCGATCGCCTGGTGGTCATGCAGGATGGGAAGGTGGCGGCCGACGATGCGCCCCGGGCCATCTTCGGTAACGCTGACCGGACGGCCGAACTGGGCATCGAACTGCCCCAGCCGGCCAGGTTGAGCGGGTTGCTCAAGAGGCGCGGGTGGAAGATCGAGGCCCCGGCGCTGACGTTGGAGGAGGCCGAGGAGATGGTTGTCAAAATGTTCATGGTCGAATAAGACGTATCGGACTGGAAAAGTAATCTGGGGGAGTTGCGCAAGTCGTCACGATTTGCGCAACTCCTTTTTTTATGACCTTTTTCTAATTTTGCGCATCGTACCATAAATAGCCATAATGGGTCAATTTCAATAATAAAATGGAAACATATTTTAGTTCTCGTTATGGTCATGAAATCGCGCCAATTCTTTTCAATCCGTGTCGAAAATACATAGGACTGGTTGTCCATGGCATCATTCACTCTGTTCGTTGGGAGGGAAATAAATTGGTAACAAATCTTGTTTTGGCTTCTCTCCGGAAACTAACATAGATTAGAAACGAATTACGCTAAGTTTGTGAAACGATTTTTTATGAAAATTTACCTCCCCACAGTATCTATAGTTAGGAGGTATTTATATGATGACTCGGGTGCATGAATATGATTCAAAAAATGTTTTTTCCTACTGTTAAAAAAAAGTGATAATGTCCTGTTCGCGTTAAGTAGAAATGTCCTCTTGAGAGTGTTATCATGTCCTTCTGGAGAAGGAGGACATGATGGGCGAGAAGGACATTGTTATAATGACGGG
>Ga0180437_10001250_pt1 | contig 43843 bp, 64 predicted proteins | sample SS_ome_4_FD_132410 | JGI IMG/M metagenome (GOLD analysis project Ga0180437, IMG submission 132410) | Hypersaline lake sediment archaeal communities from the Salton Sea, California, USA - SS_3_D_1 metaG | ecosystem: Environmental > Aquatic > Non-marine Saline and Alkaline > Hypersaline >... | reverse complement strand
TCTGCGATGTTGCGGTCCAGCGTTGGGAGGAGTTCACGGGCAAGGGAGCCCACAGAATGGGAGGGAAGGCATGAACAAGACCCACGTTCCCACGGTGATTATGGGAGCCCTCCTCCTGGTGGGACTCCTCCTCTGGTTGGGAGTCTCCTACCAGGCAGAGGCCCAGGCGCAACAGACGCGGGGCGGGATGACAATGTACTCCCCCTCGATCCTCGCGGAGTTGAAGAAGATCAACGGCAACCTAGAGCGGATCGCCAACGCCCTGGAGGAGGCGAATGAGTAAAGTCACGGCCCACGCCCGCACCCAAAGGCACATGGCCCTAATCTCCAAGTCCAAACGGGGAGCCCTCACGCCCTCAGAATTGGAGGAGCTGGAGGAGTTCGAGGCCAAGTATGATGGGGGGGGAGGGGTAGGGGAGGGGGGGGAGGCTCTCAACATTGCCCTCGAGGACTTTGTGGAGGAGGCCACCCAACTCCTGATGAGAGGCGTCTTGGCGGCCCTCGCCTCCTGGGAGCGGAACTGCTCCGGGAACGTAATGAGGAAGGCCAAGCAAGCCTCCACCACGGCCCTGGACGCCTTCCGAATGCTGGAGATGCTGAACGAGGGAGGCCAAGGGGTGGGGCGGCTCCACAGAGTTGTCCTCCAGGTCCCCAAGGAGGTCCTCGAGGAGCCCCTGGAGCATCGGCGCCAACTGTTGGCCACTATGCGGGCCATGGAGAAGGAGATCGAGGAGGAGGAGAGTGGCGGCGATAATGGCAGAGGCTGAACTGGTCACGGCGGACGATCTGGAACGGTCCATTTGCCAGGACTCCTTCCACGCGTTCCTTCAGACCTTTTGGCCCGTGACGGTCCCTGAGGATCCCGTCTGGAACTGGCATATAGAGGTCATTTGCGGGGAGATGCAGGAGTTGGCGGAACGCGTCTTCCGCGGTGAGCCCAAGACTCACGATCTCCTGATCAATGTCCCCCCAGGCTCCACCAAGTCCACCATCTGCTCGATCATGTTCCCCGCGTGGGTCTGGACGAGGTTCCCAACGGCGAGGACGATCTGTGGGTCCTACAGCTACCCTCTCGCCCTGGAACTCTCCCGCAGGAGCCGCGACGTGGTGAGCTCGGAGCGATACGTGGAACTCTGGGGGATGCGACTCCGGCAGGACCAGAGGACCAAGGGCCACTTCGAGAACCAGCACGGCGGCTATCGCTTCTCAACGTCCACGGGCGGCTCCGTGACGGGCTTCCATGGGCATTTCATCCTAGTGGACGATCCCCTGGACCCGGAGCGGGCGGTCTCTGAGATAGAATTGAAGACCGCGAACGACTGGATGCGGAGGACCCTCTCCACCAGGAAGGTGGACAAGGCCATAACGCCCACAATCCTGATCATGCAAAGGCTCCACGAGGACGATCCCTCCGCGGATATGCTCTCCGGGGAGACCCCTGTCCGCCACGTTTGCCTTCCCGCGGAGGTGGACGAGAGGAACCTGGACCACGTCAGTCCCCCCTCCCTCCTCGAGAAGTACCAGGACGGGCTCATGGACCCCAACAGAATGAGCCGGGAAGTCCTCAACGAGGCGAGAGACAAGCTTCTCGAGTACGGCTACGCGGGGCAGTTCCTCCAGAGCCCTGTCCCCCTGAGCGGCGGAATGTTCAAGGTTGCGCGGATGCGGATCGAGGCCCCTCCCTCTGGACCCGATTGGCTCCAACGCGTGAGGTTCTGGGACAAGGCGGCCACCCACGGAGGAGGAGCCTACACGGTGGGCCTTCTCATGGGAGAGGATCGCCATCACAGGTTCTGGATCCTGGACGTGAAGCGGGTCCAGGTGGACTCCGGGGAGCGCGAGCAACTCACGAGGCAGACCGCGGAAGTTGACGGGGCGGATGTTGTCGTTGGAGTAGAGCAGGAGCCGGGATCTGGAGGCAAGGAGTCCGCGGAGACCACTGTCCGCAACCTCCGCGGCTTCATCGTGGAGGTGGTGAGGCCCACAGGGGACAAGGCTCTGAGGGCGGAGCCGTTCTCCACCCAGGTGAACTCCTCGAACGTGTACCTTGCCCCAGGCGAGTGGAACCGGGAATATATCAATGAGTTGGCGCTGTTCCCCAACAGCAAGTATAAGGATCAGGTGGACGCCTCGAGTGGCGCGTTTACGGTCCTAGCGGCGCCACGGGGTAGAATAGGCGTCTGGTAGTAGACAGGAGAACCAAATGAACGAGGCGGCAACGGCGAACGAGGAGCAGATCATCCGGGAACTGGTGGACAACGCGAGCCTGTGGCGGGAGACCTTTATCAATCGTCTGATCGACCCCAGGCGGGACATTAACGCGGAGTGCGGCTATCCCACGGAGTTGAATACCCAGGACTACAAGCAGATGTATGATCGGGAGGGCGTGGCCACTCGAGTGGTCAACCTGTACCCGGAGGAATCCTGGTGTATGGATCCCTGCGTGGTGGAGGACGAGGACCCAAAGGACACCGACTTCGAGAAGGCGTGGAAGGCCCTGGAGATGGAGCGGCAACTCTACGGGTATATGCTGAAGGCGGACAAGATCAGCGGCATCGGCTGCTTCGGGATCCTCCTCCTGGGCATGAACGACGGGAAGCCCCTGAGCCAACCCGTGGACGGGATCAACGAGGAGGGGGAGAAGGTTGGGAACGCCTCCCACGATCTCCTCTATGTGCGGGCCTTCGATGAATGCCAAGTCCGCGTAGACGCCACGGAGACCAATATCAACAATCCCAGATTCGGGAAGCCCACGTCCTATACGGTAAGCTTCATAAACACAGGCAAGCCCAACGCCTCCCACGGACAGAGGCAGACCAAGGAGCGGCTGGATCAGAAGGTCCACTGGACCCGCGTGATCCACATTGCGGAGGACGCGGAGGTGTACGCGGTTCCGCGTATGCAGACCCTATTCAATCGCCTCTACGATATACGCAAGATCGCGGGCGGCTCTGGGGAGATGTTCTGGAAGGGCGGGTTTCCGGGGCTCTCCTTCGAGATGGACCCCAACGCCAAGCCATTGGGTCCCACGGAACTCGAGGAACTGAGGACAACGGTGGCCGCCTACGCGGACGGGCTCCAGCGATACCTCACCCTTCAGGGAATCACGGCCAAGTCCCTGACGCCCCAGGTGGCGGACCCAGGGAGCCACATAGAGGTCCAGCTTGAACTCATCTCCATTGCCCTGGGCGTCCCCAAGCGCGTCTTCATGGGGAGCGAACAGGCCCAACTCTCCTCCTCCCAGGATACCCAGAGATGGCATGGGCGCGTTTCCAGGCGACAGAATAAGTATCTGACGCCCTACATTATCAGGCCCACTATCGACAGGCTACAGGCCTTCGGGACGCTCCCAGAGGCGGACTATCGGGTCATTTGGCCCGACCTGGACACGCCCTCCGAGAAGGACAAGGCGGAGGTGATGCGGATCCAGGTAGAGGCCCTCTCCAAGTATGTGGCGGGCAACGTGGACCAGTTGATCCCGCCGGAGAACTTCCTCTCCATGTTCGCGGACATGGACCCGGACCAGGTGAAGGAGATCATGGACGCGGCCCTCGAGAGGGAGCGGGAACTGGAGGGGTTGGAAACGGGAGACTTCGAGGAGGACGAGACGGGCGGAGAGGCTGATGGCGAAGCGTAGACTTGCGCTGGATCCCACGAGGACCACAACTCTGAGGGCTCGACACGTCGCGGACATAACGCGGCGCTTCAAGGCCGTTAAGAAGATGGTGGTGGAGGCCGTGGCCGTTCTGGACGTTTTCGGCCTGAAGCCACGGGAGCCCATGGTCCTCGAGGCGGCGATCCCTGTGGCCAATGAACTCCCAGACCCCAAGGCGTGGGCCTTCACAACGGACGCCCAGAAGGTGGAATCCTTCAACTCGTGGCTCCAGAACCAGATCAACGCGGAGATCCTCTCCGTGGACGTTCAGGGGGACCCCTGGACCGCCAAGTATGTGGAGGCGGCTTACAAGAAGGGGACCGTGAAGGCCTATGCTGATATGCATCCGGAGATCATGGCCAAGAGTCCGGACTACTACAAGGGATCCAGAGAGCAGTTCCTGAAATCCGCCTTTGAGCAGCCAGAACGCCTCTCCAAGCTGAAGCTACTCTACACGCGATCCTATGACGAGTTGAAGGGGATCACGGCGGCCATGGGCCAACAGGTGAGCCGCTCCCTTGCGGGCGGCTTGGCGGCGGGACAGAATCCCAACGTGATCGCCCGCAACATGGCCAAGGATATAGACGGGATCACCAACAGGCGGGCCAAGGTTCTCGCCCGGACGGAGATCATACACGCCCACGCGGAGGGTCAACTGGACGCCTTCCAGGAGATGAAGGTGGAGAAGATCCAGGTACAGGCGGAATGGTCCACCGCGGGGGATGACCGCGTCTGCCCGATCTGCGAGCCCCTGGACGAGACTGTGTACACGATAGACGAGGCCCGCGAGTTGATCCCCGCCCATCCTAACTGCCGTTGTGCGTGGATCCCTGCGGGGGTGGGCGAGAAGAAGAAGGGCGAGCCCTCCAAGGCGGCCCAGGAGGAAGCGGCGAAGGCTGAAGCAGAAGCCCAGGCCGCGGCCCAGGCCGCAGCATTGGCCGCGCAACAGGTCAAGATTGCGACGGAGAACCTCTACAAGACCTCCGCCAAGACCTACGTTCCAGTGGCGGCTCCCCAGTCTTATCCGGAATACCTCGCCACCATGCAAGCGGCGGACGAGGCCTACGATGCCGCGGTCAAGGCAGGGGTGGGACCCAATATCCTCCAGGCCGTTGGGCAGGAACTGGAGACCAAACAACAGATTTTCACGTCGCAACTCCAGGGCATGAAGGCCGCGGAACTCAAGGCGTTGGCCAAGGAGACCAAGCTATCTCATTGGCAGTTCGCTAACAAGCAGGACTTTGTAACGCTGATGAGCGACCCAGACCCCAAGGCGCGGGCCGCGGTTCAGGCCAAGATAGACGAGAAGTTCAACATCTGGAAGGCCAAGCACGCGGGGAAGAAGTACCCCAAGAAGAAGCCCGCCCCACCTCCTCCCACGCCACCTCCAGCGGCGGCTCCCGCTCCAGCGATACCCTCGCCTCCCCCCACGCCACCTCCTCCCACGCCCACGCCCGCGCTTCCCAGTTTCGCGGACGTAGACGCGGCGTGGAAGAAGAAGGCCAAGCCCGGGGAGTTCACGTTCCAGAGCCGCGCCCAGGTGGGTGGCGCCCACTCGAAGGAGTTCTGGACGGACAGCGCGGGAGATCGTTGGCTATTCAAACCAGTCCACGAGACGTTCCGCGCCCACGGAGACGAGGCGGCCTACAAGATCCAGCGACTAGTTGACCCTGACGCCATAGAGGTCCGCTTCATTGAACTGGACGGACGGGCGGGCTCGATCCAGAGATGGCGGACGGATCTCAAGAGTAAGATAGACTTCACGGGCGTGGACGTTACCACGATAACCGCGGACGAGTTGGCACAGATCCAGCGGGAACACGTCCTGGACTGGATGATCTCCAACCATGACGGACACGCGGCCCAGTATGTGAGGGCCACGGATGGCCACGTCTATGGGATCGACAAGGGCCAACTCTACAAGCATTTGGGAGAGGACCGCCTCTCTATCAGCTACCACCCCAACTCCAAGTATGGAGCGGATGAGCCTCTCTATAATACGATCTTCCGCGCCGTGAAGAATGGGACCGTGGAGGTGGATCCGAATGAAGCCCTGAAGCACATCCAGGAGATCGAGAAACTCACGGATGACGAGTTCCTAGAGATCATAGACGCCTACGCCCGGGGCCGCTTCAAACGGCAGACCACGGCAAGGAAGCAGTTCCTGGAGATGGCCCTCGAGCGCAAGCGCAACCTTCGGAACGACTTCGAGGCCTTCTACGCGGACGTTCTGGATCAACCGGGCTTCAAGTTCGGGGACGCCCTCCCGACGCACCCGGAGGCCGTTGGCGATCCGCGGCGGGCTCTCTATGGAAACTCTCCAGAGGTGGCCAAGCGTGCGGAGGTGGCCAAGAGTAACGGCGTCCCAATAGCAGGGGACCGCGAGGACATAGAGGACCTGAGCCTCCTCGTATGGGAGGAGATCGGAGAGACGGGGAATCCTCAGACAGCCCTCCAGTTCAAGGTCACAAGAAGCGGGAGCGACAAGATAGCCGCAACCCTGAGGGACGAGCTGGACAGCGCGAGGGCCGCGGCGCCCTCCACCGCGAACATCCACCCAGAGGACACATACTGGGCCACGGTGGAGAAGGCCGCCAAGACGGTGGGAGCCCACGCGGAGGACGGGGAGTATAACGTGGTTACTCTCGAGGCTATGAACCAGGAATACACCAACATCCTGGAGAAGTTGAAGACCGCCAAGGGCGACACCAAGAAGATGCTGGAGCATTACGCGGACGCCATTGAGGAGATCGACAAGGCGCGGGCGGCGGGAACGGCTCCAGCGAAGAAGTTGACCCAGTACGTTGTCCCAACCAAGGCGAAACGGGCGCGGCGTAGAAGTTCGATGCACGCAAGGAGGGACAGTGGGATAGAGTTCAAAACCGCAACCTTCAAGGACGGGACGGGCAAGATCAGGGCCTCCGATCCAAACAGGTTCTCAAGTAACGAGGCGTACACGATCAGCACGGACGAGGGGATAGAGATCAAGTTCTTACCCACGGATGGCGGGCTCTCTGAGCAACAGGGGCGAGCAATGGCGGGAACCGTGCGGGTCACTGTCCCCCAGAAGGTTGGAGAAGACGCGGTCCAGAAGGCCCTCGACATGGTGGAGGAGTTGGGCGTCTCGACCAAGCCACCCTCCGCGGCCTTCGAGGAGGCCCTCTACCTCCACAGGGGCGTCTATATCAACAAGAAGGCGGACATGGCGTCCTATAAGGCCATCTGGGAAGACGAGACGATAACGGATGAGGAGCGGGTTGTTAAGCTCAAGGCGTGGATCAAGAAGCACATGGGGATAGACGTGGACGAGGTCCCCTCGTATGATCCACTTGGCAAGACCAAGCACGCGGACGGGAGCGGGTTCAGGGTCTGGGAACGGTGGGACCTCACCGCGGACGATATTAGACGGGAGATGCCGGACTACACGATCCAGCACACAACGGGAGGCCTTGACCAGAGTCCACAGGGGGCCGTTGCGCGTATGCTGAACGGCGTCCTGGATAGTGGTGGAGAGTTCACGTCCACAACGGGACGGATCCGGAAGGGCGTGTCCGTCTATCAGACGGGAGGGGCCTCGAGTAGTTCTGATGTGTCCACGGGCGGGGCTAATTTCTTCTTCACCAGGGTCCGCAGGGTGAACCAGACCAAGCAGACCTATGGAGTCTTCTTCCGTCCGTCCACGTTGTCCAGGCAGGATCTCCTAGCCTACCAGGGGGACAAGTTTGGACGACTGTCCGCAATGGCTCAACGGAAAACCTCTATTGCTGACTTCAAGGGAATGACCTCGAACGTATATAATGAGGCAGGGTTCAAGGAGGGCCTGAGCCTCTCGGATATAGACTTCATCCGCGTCAGGGCCTCAGAGAAGAAGGACGTTCTGGACGCGTTTCTCAGTAGAGGGATCACGGAACTCCCAGACGGGCGCAAGATCGAGGACGTGGTGATAACAGGAGCCAAGACGCCAACCTCGAGGAGCATATAGTGGGCAAGGTAGAAGACCGCGTGGAGGAGTTGCTGGAGCGTGGGGCCGTGATCCAGTTACTATTCCCTGATGACCCCATGCTATCCTTCACCTTGGCGGGGGTGATCTGGGGAGAGGATCGGGGCGGGCGGTATATGAGATGGTCCGCGATCTTCCCGGAACACCAGGGCCACGTTCACGGGCTCTACTTCGACAAGGCGGAACTATCCCCAAGCGGGCGGGATGTTCTGTTCTACAAGGAGGGGAAGCTGATAGGCTCCGTTGTTCCATACGAGGAGGGGCCGATCCCCATAGACGAGGTGGAGGAGGCGTTGGTGGAGTGGAAGGCTCTGATGGACTACCCAGGCAAGGCGGAGGAGTTCGCCTACTTCCTAAGGACGGCATGAATGAAGCTCAGGTATATGATCGAGTACACGCTGGAGAACGGCCAATACAAGCCCATCGGGGTCTGGATCCAAGGCCCAGGCCCAGGCCTGGACGTTGTCATCGAGTTTCTCCCAGGCAACCAGGCGGCGGCAGAGGACGCGGACTGGGTCCTCAATCGCCTCGTGGAGCAGGGCGCCACGTCGCTCCCGGAGGACTTCCTCGAGTACCACCTGGAGACCATGTCCCCATACATTGGGACGCGTGGGCCGATCCAGACCACGGAAGACTATGACACCGCGGAGGAAGCAGCCGCGGCAGTTCTCGAGAGGATCAGGAATGCCCAGGGTGCGGTTGCGTGATCTCGTCTATTATTTGACGCTCCTCGTGGTTGGCTACATCCTGGAGTTGTGGCGGAAGTTGCGAAGGAGGAGAGGTGGGACCCGTGGACTACAGCCACGAGTATGAGGAGGAGTGGCTCTACGATCTCCGCTGGTGGGAGGGCTTGGCCCTCGTGGTTGGGCTTGTGGTCCTCGCGGTAGTTTGCTTGTGTCTTGCGCCTTATGTCTTGTGGGTGGACTGGTGGAGGGAGAGTTCCGCGGGATGGTCCCGCGAGAAGAAGACCCTGGAGAGGGAAGGAGGCGGAGAATGAGGAAGGTCCTGTCCGTGCTGTTGGTGGTGGTGATCGCGTGGATGAGTGGAGGCTGTTCCACTGTCATGGGCCACTATGCCCAGAAGAATCTCAACGCCACGGAGATCGCGAAGGCATACTATGATCAGGACAAGGTCTACAAGCCCATGGAGATCACTGGATTGGCCTCCGTGACGCTCCAGGCGGCAGAAGGGAAGGAACTCACGATCACGCTATCCTCCCAACTCGAGCCGCTCCAGATCCTCCCGCGGCATCCATCTGCTCTCCAGGCCCTTGGCGATCTGCTCCTCAAGGCTGGAGGCGTGGCGGCGGCGGCCTACGTTGGCGGGGAACTCGTTGGGGCTGTCAATGATCCCGCTGTTGTAACGAAGGAAGTCCCTGTGATCATTCGCCCATAGGAGGGACCTTATGAGGTACGTCATCAGCGATACCCACTACGCGGATCCGGACAGTTGGTGGGCGGGCCTGGACGAGTTCGCGAGCAAGCACGGCGGGGAGACGGTGGTGGCGGGGGACTTCGCTCATTGGAGTTTCCAGCCCCTCGCCTCCCTCCAGGACATATCCCCATTTGAGCGCGTGGTCCCTGGGAACCATGATGCCGCCCTGATCGGGTGCGAGCTCCTGAACTACCACGATGAGGAGGTCCTGATCCTGGACGAGGGGAAGCAACTCGTGACCCATGGCCACAACGCGGATCCAGTCTGGAACGGCGAGGGCGGGAAATGGCTCAACGCGAAGCGGCGGGTGGGGCGGTTCCTGCTCGCCATCGGCTACCGTTGGGAGCGCCCAGGCCGCCCAGATCCGGACAAGCTTCTCCGGGCGGTCAAATGGACCCATGACAAGCTGATCCCTCGAGGTTGGCACGTTGACAAGCCCCACAGGTACATAGACCACGCGGAGGCCTTGGCCCGCGAGCATGGCGCGGACATCATCATAATGGGGCATACTCACCGCCCAGGCGTCTGGAAGCGTTGGTTGGCGGACGAGAATAGAGAACTCTATATCGTCAACGTGGGGGCTTGGGTCCCGCTCAACCAGTCCTGGAGAGTCCACTTGGGCTCCCAGGTTGGTCCGCTCATGAGGGTGGAGGACGTTCCGTGCTGCGTTTGGGACCTCGAGAAGCGGAAGCTTCTGAGGTGGGACGGTTACGACTTGCGAGAGATGGAGGGGAGGTAGAATGCCGCGATCCCCTGAGAGGCTGGAGCAACAGAAGGCGGAGAGGGAGTGGGTGGAGAGCATTCTGGCCTCCGCCCAGAGCCGCGAGTGGTTCGGGACGATCACAATAGAGATGAAACGCGGGAGGATTCACCTCCTGGTAAACAGGGAGACCCTGAAGCCTCCGCCCTCATGTGCGGGCGTGGGGACTTGACATGGGAAACGCTACAGGCTAGGCTAGACCCGCAGATGTAGGAGCCCCACCAGGAAGGGACCACGTCAGGAGGCGCGGTCCCTTTTTGCGTTGGAGGTCTTAATGGCGGACGATCCCAGGCAGATCCTGATCAACGAGGGGGAGACGGACACCAGGGAGCAGTTCTCCTCGATCACCTTGAACCTCGAGGCGAACAAGGCGGCGATCCGTCACGATAGAATGGAGGGGCGGGATCACCTCGTGGTCCCGTGCGTAATGATGACCACGGGAGTCCACAAGGGCTCCCAGGGGGCTCTCTACTACCCGGAGGAGGAACTCTCCAAGACGCCCGCGGTCTGGAACGGGAAGCCCGTTGTGGTCTACCATCCGCAACTGAACGGCGCGGCGGTCTCTGCGTGCGATCCGACGATCTACGACAAGCAGAAAATAGGCGAACTCATGAACACCCACTGGGACGAGGACGGTGGGCGGCTCAGGACGGAATGCTGGATCGAGGAGGACAAGACCAGGGAGGTGGATGATCGCGTCCTAGAGGCCCTCGAGGAAGGGCGAATGATGGAGGTCTCCACGGGGCTGTTCTCGGATAACGCCTACGGCGAGGGGGAGTGGAACGGGGAGGCCTATCAAGCCACGGCGAGGAACTACAGGCCCGATCACCTCGCGGTCCTGCCTGATCGCATTGGAGCCTGTTCCATTGAGGATGGCGCGGGACTCCTGCGGAACCAGGAGGGCGTTCAGGAGGTCAAGGACAAGCTGAAGGGGTGGGTGGAGGACGGTCTGGACATGGCCCTCCAGGAGGCCCTCGAGGAGGCGGTCCAGAACCAGGCAAGGAAGACGGATGATGGGCGGCTCTATCCTGCGGCGGCTTACGCCTACGTTCCGGACCCCAGGAAGCCCTCCACCTGGAAGCTCAGACTGTGGGAGACGCCCGACAAGAAGGAAACTCCAGCCCAGATTGGAAGGGCTGTTGCTGCGTTGGGGAAGGGGTTCAGGGGCCAACGGGTCCAACTGCCTACCAACGCGATAAACGCTGTTAAGGCCAAGATCAGGGCCGCTTGGCGGCGGGTCAACCCTGGGAAGGCGGCGGCAGATATGCCGCGGGTATTGAGAAATGAGAAGGAGGATGGCATGGACTGGAAGGATCTCGTGGACGATCTGATCGCCAACGAGGAGAGCCCCTGGTCTGAAGATGACAGGGAGAAGCTCATGGCGTTGGAGGGAAGCTTGGGCAACCTCCAGGAGGAGGCGGCGGACGAGGAGAAGGAGGAGACGGGCGAAGGCGAAGGCGAGGAGACCACGCCCAACCAGAACGAGGGGGAGCCCGTGACCTTGGCGGAGTTCCTCGTCAACGCGTCCCCAGAGGATCGGGACGCCTTCGAGGAGATGAAGAGAGCCCACGATCTCCAGAAGACCACGGTGATCGAGCAGATCACGGCCAACGAGAAGAATCCCTTCTCCAAGGAGCAACTCCAGGCCAAGAAGTTGGACGAGTTGCGGCAGTTGGCGGTCCTCGCGGAGGGATCGCCAAAGTCCGCGAGCAAGCCCAACTACAGCGGCCAAGGGCAGACAGCCCCAAGTACCAACCAGGGCGGAGAAGCGGCTCTGGTGGCTCCCACGCTGTCATTCGAGAAGGAATAGCTGGACGTTGACCAAGGCAAATCCTCGAGCCCCAGGCTCCAGGACAGAAGGAGGAAGACATGAGTACAGACAACAGGATCCACCTCGTGGGAGAGTGGAGGCGAGAAGAAGCAGCCGCCGCCGGGACCATTTCGCCCGGGATGCTGATCGAGGAGGACAGCAACGGGGAGTTCCAGGCCCACTCGACTGAGGGCGGGACCGCCATGAGACTCGTGGCCGTGGAGGACGCCCTCCAGGGGAACACCATCGATGACGACTACTCCGCGGACGATCTCGTGAGCGCGAACGTGGAGCAGCCGGGGAACGAGGTCCAGATGTACCTCAAGGCGGGCGAGAATGTGGCCATTGGCGCCGATCTGATCAGCGCGGGTGATGGTACGCTGATCGCGGACGGGAGCGAGGACTCCCTGACGACGGTCCTCCAGAGGATCGGCAAGGCAAGGGAGGCCCTCGATCTGAGCGGCTCCTTGGCCGTGAACACCCTCATCCGGGTAATGCTCTACTAGGGAGATCCGTTGGGTCCACGGACCTGAACAAGGAAAGGAAGCAAACATGGAAAACGATTTCATTCTGAACGGGCAGGCTAGCGGAGACGTAGCCTCGAGGCTGCTCAAGGCTGGAATGGATCCCCACGTTCTGCGGCCCTGGGAGGGCGAGGATGGGCGGTCCTATTTGGCCGTGAACGAGGGCGGGGAGCGCGTGGCGCGGCCCGTGAACAACGCAACGGCCACCCTCAGGAAGGACGACTGGATCCAGTTGGACTCCGCGGTGGTGAAGGTTGCCAAGGAGCGGCTGAAGGCCGTGGCAGACCTCCGCGGGATGGGCCTCACCTACAGCATTCCCAACGGAATGGGGAAGACGGTCCTACAGACGGAGACCCAGTCCGACATTTCTGAGGCGATCATCAGCATGGACGGGATGAGGAAGTCCGCGGCGGATCGGCCCGTTTTCGAGCTGAACAACCTCCCCCTCCCGATCATTCACAAGGACTTCGACTTCTCTCTCCGTCAGGTCCAGACCTCAAGGAACAACGGGAGCCCAATCGACACCACCACGGCGGAGCTCGCAGGGCGCAGGGTGGCAGAGGAAGCGGAGAAGCTTCTCCTGGGGACCTCTGGGACCTACGCCTACGGCGGCGGGACGATCTATGGGTATGTGAACTTCCCGCAGAGGATCACCTACTCCATGGCGGATCCCACGGACTCGACATGGACGCCCGCGGACACCGTCCAGGATGTCCTCAACATGAGGCTCGACGCACAACAGGCCTTCCACTATGGGCCTTATCGACTGTACGCGAGCCTTCCCTGGGACGTGTACCTGGATGACGACTACAGCGACCAGAAGGGGGACAATACCCTGAGGGATCGGCTGAAGATGATCCAGGGAATCCAGGACGTTGTCACGCTGGACTACCTCTCCACCACAGACTACGTCATGCTGTTGGTCCAGATGACCAGCGACGTGGTCCGCGAGGTGATCGGCATGGATATAACCACGGTTCAATGGGAGACCCATGGTGGGATGCAACTGAACTTCAAGGTTATGGCCATAATGGTCCCTCAGCTTCGAGCAGACCAGAACGGCAACTCCGGAATCGTACACGGCACCGTCTAGCGCGTTGTCTGTGACCGGCACAGGTAGGGGGGGCAGGGCTCCAGGCCCTCCCCCCTGCCCGTGACTCCCAGAGGGAAGGAGCGGCCATGCTGCGATTCAGGTTACTCCCGGGGTCTGGGCGGCATTCTCAACGGGGACCCGACGGGAAGACGCGGATCTATCTTGCGGACGAGGACGCGGTCATTGAGTCCGATCTGGACTTGGCGGCCAAGTTCCCCAACAAGTTCGAGAGACTGGATCCGATCCAGCCAGTTGGCGATCCAGATGGCGATCCCCAGGCGGAAGCCCCAGGCGAAGATCCACCCGTACGGATTGTCCTCGATCTTGGAGAGGAGCCCACGTCCGCCCTGGGGAGGGACATTACCCACAAGTTCCCCAAGGCCCAGGCGGAGAACTTCCTGGTTCTCTGCGATGGTGGCGCGTTCTACGTTGTGGAGCCGGAGGCTCCGGACGTTCCGCTCAATTCGAGACGCCTCCACAAGGATCAGGTGGAGCCTTTCATCGAAGAATACCTTAGCACCTGAGGAGGGGCCAATGCCCGACTGGTTCCCGGAGCCGATCTGGAAGGGGTGGCCCTGCTACATTATCGGCGGCGGCCCGTCCCTCGAGGGCTTCCCGTTCGAGCGGCTGGAGTTGCTTCCCGTCCTGGGCTGTAATGCCGCCTTCTATCTTGGGGTGGATGTTGTCCCCATAATGATCTTCGGGGACTCCGTCTTCCTGAAACAGCATGAGACGGGCATCAGAACCTACGCGGCAGAGGGCGGGTGGGTTGTAACCTGTTCTGGACGGGTCAAGGGCTCCAAGCGTCCGGACTTCCTGCGGATCATGCCGCGGGAACTTCGAGGGCTCTCCCTCGAGGCCCTGGGGTGGAACGGGAACACGGGATCCGCGGCGATCAACTTGGCCCTTCTCCTGGGGGCGGACCCTATCTACCTCCTGGGCTATGATATGCAGTTCGGGAAGGGTGGGAAGGCCAACTACCACAACGCCTATGGACGGGGACGGACGAGGACGCCCAAGCGGAAGACCTACGAGAGATTCATCAAGGGCATGGGGCGGGTTGCCAGGGATCTGGATCGCCTATTCCCTGGGCGCCGCGTGATCAACCTTGAGGACGGGACCTCCGCCCTGGACGTATTCCCCAAGGAGAGTCTAGCGGCTCATTTCGAGGACAAGGAGGAATAGACCAATGGCGTCCAGTGTAACGGCGGACAAGGTGGAGGAGATCGTTGAGGTAGATCCGTCTATCTCGTTGGACATCTTCATAGAGGCGGCTCACTCCCTGGTAACGAGGGAATGCTCTGATAGCGGATATGATGACGAGACCCTGGAACTGATCGAGGCCTACCTCGCGGCCCACTTCTACAAGCTCAGGGACCAGTCCGTGGCCTCCGAGAAGGCGGGGAGCGTGGCCGTATCCTATCAGTACAAGATCGGGATGTTTCTTGCGGAGACCAAGGAAGGGCAGATGGCCATGATACTGGACACGGCGGGCAACCTCGCGGCCCTCTCCAAGCGGACGGAGGAGGGCGAGTCCGCAACGGTGAGCATGGGGTGGCTTGGCACAGACTACGAGACGGAGGAGTATTACAGATGAGGAAGGCTCTACTGTTCGGAATGCTGCTCTGGGCCTCGTGGATCACGGCCCAACCAACGGACACGCCCACGCCCACGGCCACGCCCACGGCCCTCCCTGTATACCCAACCCAGACGCCCACCTATCCCACCTATATCGACTGGGGGCGGCGATACGTTACGGACTGGGAGAGCCAATTCACCACGGTGGTGGACGAGGCTCACAAGATCCCCGCGGGAACCGTGCGGGTTGGGCTGAATATGTACCCAAGCGACGATGCCGCCTACAACTTCACCGTTCGGACTGCCCCTGGAGGGGGTGGGGACGAGTACCTGAGGATCTCGGAGGGAGCCCTCCAGACGGAGGAGTACGCGGTGGATTACGACTTCGCAACGGTCCAGTTCCACTCCTCCAACGTGGGGACAACGGTCTATATCAGCTATACAGGCCTGAAGTCTCCGATCTGGGCGGTTGACATGAACAAGCTCACCCTGAATCAGCTAGGGCTCATGGACTACCTGGACAACTTGGGGGATCTGTACGTCCTGAAGGCGGGCGACACCATGACGGGGACCCTCGTCATGGACGTACCACCGGGGAACGCCATCGAGATCGGGGACCCTGCTCTCCTCTGGTTGACCCATGACGGTGGCCTAACCTCCCTGGACGGTCCCATAAGGCTCGAGGCTTCCACGGGGACTCCGCCACTCCTCTACCTGGATCCTCTGCGGGCCACGTTTGAGACCAAATGGGATGAGGACGATCTGAAGATCATAGAGGTGGTGGAGTCTGGATTCCCTTGGATCGGGGACTACTATCTATATCTAGGGGATGACTTTACCGTGAGGTTCGACGGGACCACGGACATATCTGGAGACGTGTCCATAGGCGGGACCAACGGATTGGCCCCGGCTATTGACCTGGACATCCGGTATTCTAGCGCGGTCCTCTCCAATACGCTCTATCCCAACATCCGACTATTCAACGAGAACCCAACGGGAGCCTCCGTAGTTGGGCTGGAACTGATAGCGGATAATGGCGTCTTCTATTCTGGACTGTTCGCGGACGGGAATGGGAGCCTAACAGGAGGGACCCCTGGGCTATTCATGAGAACCTTTTCAGCACATTCCATATTCTTGGCCACTGGAGGGAACACGCGGAGGCTTGTGGTGGACCCTGGTGGGAACGTGGGGATTGGACCTAGCCTCTCCCCCTCCAGCCTCCTCCACGTTCAGGGAACGGCCCGCTTCGACGGGGATGGCTCCAACTATGCGACCCTGGACGGGAACGGTCTGGACTTCACTGGAGACGTAAGCGGCAACAACTACAACTTCCTAGACCTCTCCGCCATTACGGGCGGCGGCTCCCTGGATCGGATCCTATGGCTGAACAACGAGAACTACTGGGACTTCCTGGGCAAGCTCAACGCCACGGAGGTATGGACTGGGGATGTGAACTTCTCCAACTCCGCCACGTCCTGGGCGGACTGGGACGATGGGGACCTCAGCCTGATCGACTTCACCAACGTCTCCGGGACAGCGGACGCCAATGATCATCTGATCGAGGCGGACACATGGGAGGCGGACTCTGAGGGACTCCAGGACTGGACGGTGGACTTTTCCACCGGCTCCAAGCGCGTTTTCGACTTCACTGGTTGTACAGGTATCACTTCGGACGATTGGCTAGTTTTCGGAGGAGACGGAGGCGGCCTCCTAGATAGGGACTTCGGAATGAGGGGAGACGGGTGGCTCCAGGTTGCGGCGGTCTATCCTGTGATCGATGGCGGTGGGGTCATTGGCGGAGACGTGGCGAGGTTCGACAAGGGAAGCTTCTCGAACTTCGAGATCAGCACGCGGCTCGAGGCGCCTCCGCTCATTGTCCCGGATGGCTCTGGGGATAACATCCGGATCTCTGTGGAGAACGAGGCCACGGCCACGGTGGAGATCGGGAGCGACTCCCAGGCGGAATATGCCTCCTTCAGCCAACTGGGACTTCTCTCGTGGCCCACCCATGCCGCGGAGAATACCGTGGCGGTCCTGGACGTGGACGATCTCAGGATCATGGGGAGCGGACGACTGGAGACGGACGATCTCACGGTCATCGAGTTCCGCAACTTCACGGGATGCGCCAAGGCGGTGGGCTATGAGTACACCATAGACGCGGACCAGGACGTAAGTACGGAACTCTCCAGCGTTCCCCTCACTGTCATGGGGTCCGCGATCCATATAGACAAGCTATACCTGGAGATCGTAACCTCCAGGGCGGCGGACTATGTGGATACCATCGAGATCCGCTCCAAGCAACTGGGAAGCCCTGGGTACATTGTCGAATGGGGACCAACCACGATCAATCTGGGATCAGGGAACACGGGGCTCCAGCAATGGCAGACCTCAGGTCTGGACATCGATCCAGCGGGCTATTGGTGGATCCATACGGAAAACGTATGTGGCTCCCCCACGGCCCAATCGATCCAGTACCACAGGGTAGCCGCGGCATACTTCACCCAAGACCTGGGAATACAATAGGAGCAAGCCATGGATGAGTGTGTCTTCTGTGGGCGGGAGGGTGATCCTCTCCCAGTCTGTGTCGACGATCCAACCCAATATATCTGCAAACGCCACCAACTCCACTACCGTGGCGAGCTCCTCTGTCCCGTACACCACGCGGAGAAGGTCAAGGGAGACTCGGAAGACGTGAGGCAGTATATGGAGGACTGTGTCTCCAATCCCCCACCCATGCACAACGTACCAGAGATCAGGGCGGCATTGGCGATCCTCTGGGAGCATCTGGAGGTTCTCTCCTCCGCGGTGGAAGCCCTCGAGGATGAGCAGGAACGGATAAAGAAGATCGGAGGAATCCTCTAGTGGAAGACCTCCTATCCAACGAGCTCCTGATCCTCAAGATTGCGGTGGGCGGGTTGGTCTCTGGGGTTGGCTCAATGGGTGCTATCGCCTTGGCCTCGATCAAGTTGGTGGGACACCTGAAGCGCAACGGGACAGGGCATTCCAGCCCCTGCAAGAACTTGGAGACGCTCATGGATGACGTTCGGGAGGCCTTCCGCGATCTTGGCGATCTGAAGACTAAGAACGCGGTGGCAGAGAAGGCCATCGAGCTGATGGCCAAGGACGTGGAGGAGACCAAGCTGAACTCCAGGAGACTGGTGGAGAAGCTTCTCTCCGATCACAAGACGGATCCGGGTACATAGTATGTGGTGGCTTGTGGCGTTCATGCTTCTCCTCGCCATTGTCACGGGATACTTGATACAGAAGGAGGAGCAGGGAAGGAGATGAGGGTATGCCGTTGATCGACTTTGGGGCCATGTTCAGAGGGATCCTGGGGCTAATCTTCAAGTTCTATACCCCTAAGGGGTTTTGGAATCCCAACGAGGAGCGCAGGGAGTGGGTCAAGGAGTTGGACATAGACCAGGAGGAGGACACTCTCCGCCTCGTGGTGGAATGCAAGGCGTCAGAGTTCGCTATGTGGATGCTTCTGAACGGACGCCCCGCCATGGACGAGTTCCTGGACCTCGAGGACGGACGGGATCTCCTCTATGAGGACAAGATCCCCGACGCCCCACAGTAGTGAGGGACGGGGCGTGGGGCGGAAGCAGTAATTAGCATCCCCGCCGCCCCGCGCCGCCCTCATAATACTAGCACAGGAGGAGAAAATGGCAGGAGTAGGAGGCCCGATCATCCAGCCCGGATGGGATCCCGCCGTTGACACGCCCCTCCGGATCAATGACGGACAAGTAGTGGTAAACTCCAGGGATACCACGCTCTACTTCTTCTGTAAGTTCGCGGGCTGGATGCGGGTGATCAATGGAGAAGCCACAACGATCTCCGACTTCTCGAGCGCACAGAGGATCCCCTACGCGGAGAGCATGGCGTGGACGCTCCCGGACGAGGGAGACAAGGAGTATTGGATCTCCGTTGTTTTCGACGCCTACGAGGGGAACAACTCCCCGATTGCCACGGCCTCCGTCAACCTCGTGGAGCAGCCCACCCCGGGCGCGGCGGATGATAACTTCTTCCCGCCCTCGAGGGTCATGAAGCAGAAGGCGGTCTGGTGGGATGTGGACGGGATCGACGCGAACGGACAGCCCACCCACGCCCTACCCGTGGAGATAGACGTGAGGTGGGAGGAGGTGGCGGAGGAGTTTATCAACTCCGACGGAGACAGGGAACTCTCGCGGGCTCTCCTGGTGGTGGATCGGGATGTTCAGATCAAGGGAATGATCATGCTTGGAGAGTTGTCCAGCGTGACGGAGGCCAATCCCAAGGACATGGAGGGCGCGTGGGAGATCCGACAATGGAAGAAAACGCCCTCGTTCAACGGGAGGAAGTATCATAGGGAGGTCTTCCTGTAATGGCTCGAGTGCTTCAAATTGAGGGGATGGAGGGGATCCTGGACTCCCTTCAGAAGGTGAACAAGGACCTGGGGAAGGACGTCCAGAGAGGCCTCACCCAGGGCGGTCTACTCATTCAGAGGGAGGCCCAGAAGATCACGCCCGTGGACACAGGGAACCTAAAGAACAGCGCGGGAACGCGGGTGTTCGGATCAGGGTGGGCCACGGAGGTGGTAGTCTTCTATACGGCGGAGTATGCTGTCTATGTCCACGAGAACACCCAGGCCGCCCACGGCGAAGCGTTCAACAAGAAGTACCGCAAGGAGATTGCCTCCAAAACCAACAGGACCAGAAACAGAGGGAGTAACCAAACGGCCAAGTTCCTGGAGATCGCGTTGAAGCGCAACTGGGAGACGGTTCTCCAGATGGTGGCGAAGAAGGCGGAACTATGAACCATTCCCCGGCTGAAATAGTGGCCCAGTTCCTGATCTCGAAGGGCGCGGTGGTGGCTCCTGACGATAGCGGGTATTGGCCCGTCTACGTTGGGATACTTCCAGACGCGGCGGGCGTCCGTGATGAGATCGTCTCGAGCATGGACACGGAGGGAGTCAAGGACGGGCGGCCCATGGGCGGGGATCCACTGTTCCACAAGGGGGTACAACTTATGCTTCGAGCCCAGGAGTATAACTCCGGCTATATCAAGGGGAGCGCGTTGGCTGCTACCATGGCCACGGCAAGAAGGAGCCGCGTCAGGATAGGAGATGACGCCTACAGGATCGACAGCGTAACCCAGACCACGGACGTGGTGGCAATCGGACAGGAGGAAGGGACAAAGCGGCGCTGGCTGTTCTCTGTAAACTTCCTCGCGACACTACAGGAGGTGTAGCATGGCAAGGATCGATGATGGTTTCGCAACCCTGATCAGCTTCGCGCTGGACTCCAGCGTGCTGATGTGGGAGAAGGAGGTCACGCCTCCAGGAGTGGACGGTGGCGGCGAGAACGACACCTCCACCATGAGGAACACCAACTGGAGAACTAGGGCTCCTAAGGGCCTGATCACCTTGACGGAGTCCTCCCTGGTGGTGGCCTACGATCCGGACGTATACACGGAGATCATTGCAATGGTCAACCAGAACCAGGCAATAACGATCACGTTCCCGGATGCGTCCACGATCACGTTCTGGGGTTGGATCAATGAGTTCTCCCCGAATGCCAACGTGGAGGGCGAGCAGCCCACCGCGGAGGTAACGATCATCCCGTCCAACCAGGACGCGGCAGGGGACGAGATCGCTCCCGTGATCGCCTAACCAACTAGAGGGAAGGAGAGGCAAATGGAAGGGACCACAAACGAGGTCAAGGATGAGGGCGTCCTGAGGCTGTCCATGAGGCGCCGGGAGGTTCCTGTTGTCTTGTTCGACGGGGAAGGAGAAGATGCCGTGGAGCGGCGTTGGACTATCCGCGAGCTGGACGGGACTGGGCGCAACAAGTATCTGGACAAGGTCAAGGACCGGGTCAAGATCGGGAGAGACGGGAGGACCCAGGGGATCAAGTCATTCGACGGGTTCCAGGCCGATCTCCTCAAGATGTGCTTGCGGGACGAGAACGGGGAGCGGATCTCCGTGGAGGAGATCGAGGGTCTCCCCGCCTCAACTCAAGGGCGGCTTTTTGACTTGGCCCAGGAGGTCTCTGGACTGGACCGTGGAGACGAGGACCAGGAGGGAAACTCCTAGAGGGTGAGAGGCTCCTGTGGTATCGGGTAGCCTCTCACCTCAGGATGACAGTCCCCCAGGCTCAAGGCTCCATGACTTCCACAGAGTTCCTCGAGTGGGTCTGGTTCCTGAACTGGAGCGCAACGGAGGAGTTCAGAAGGGAGGACTTCTACCTCGCACAGATCGCGGCTCTGATAGAGCGGGCTCACTTCAAAGGATCGCGGGCCACGATTGCGGACAAGATCCTAGAGTTTAGACCTGAGCGCAGGGGCTCCGCCACAGATCAACGGGAAAGGATCGCCAAGTCTAAGGCCTTTTGGATGGCCTTGACTGGAGCAGATAGGAAAGGCGTGAGGAAGGGGCGCGGAATGGAGGCAGACAAATGAGAGGGCTCAACCTGGGGACCCTATGGGTCAACCTCACCGCAAGAACGGAGAAATGGTTCCGTGACTTGCGGAAGGCGGAATCGGGTCTCAAGACCTTCTCCAAGAATGCCGCGGCCATGGGTGCGAAGATGTCCATGGCCGTTACTCTCCCGCTCACGATCATGGGGGGGACCGCGGTCAAGGCCTTCGGAGACTTCGACTCCGCGATGACACAGTCCACCGCGATCATGGGGAACGTCTCCTCCGAAATGAGACGCCACATGGAGGACACGGCGCGGACGGTCTCCACGCAATCCATAACCTCCTCCACGGAGCTCGCGGAGTCCTACTTCTTCCTAGCCTCTGCGGGACTGGACGCGGCCCAGGCCACGGATGCCCTCGCGACGGTCAACCAGTTCGCGGTTGCCGGTATGTTCGACATGAGCCAAGCCACCACGCTCCTCGCGGACGCCCAGGCCGCGCTTGGGCTGAAGACCGCGGACGCGGTCCAGAACACAGAGAATATGGTCCGGATCTCGGATGTCCTAGTCCGGGCTAATACCTTGGCGAATGCCTCCGTGGAGCAGTTCTCGAGGGCTCTCACAACTAAGTCCGCCGCGGCGATCCGTCTCCTGAACAAGGACGTGGAGGAGGGCGTGGCAGTCTTGGCCGCGTTCGCGGACCAGGGGATCAAGGGGGAGGCGGCAGGGGAGAAGCTTCACATTGTACTCCGTGACCTCCAGCGGGCCACCCTCAAAAGTTCCAAGGAGTGGGAGAGGCTTGGGCTCCAACTCTACGACGCGGAGGGAACAATGCTTCCCCTCGCGGACATCATTGGCCAACTGGAGCGCCACTTCATGAGCCTAACGGACAGGGAGAAGAAGGCAACGGCGGAACTCCTTGGTTTCCAGGATCGCTCCTTCTCCGCCCTCCAGACGCTATTTGGGACCTCGAAGAAGATCAAGGAGTTTGAGAAGGAGTTGAGGAGCGCGGGCGGCTTCACGGAGGACGTGGCGAACAAGCAACTGGCATCCTTCAACAGCCAGATGAAGATCATGAGGAACAACATGAACCTTGCCTCCCAGGAGGTTGGGCGCATATTGGCTCCCGCGGTCCTCAAGTTGAGCGAATATGTGAAGGACGCCACGCAATGGTTCAGGGGTCTGGACGAGTCCTCCAAGCGTTGGATTGTTGGCCTTGGCGTAGCAGCCGCGGCCATCGGCCCACTCTTGACCGGGCTTGGGGCCATTACAGCGATGGCCTCCAAGCTGATCGCGGTCCTGACTGGAGCCGTATCCCTTGGGGCAGTTGCGGCGGTGGGTGCGTTTGTTCTCTGGGCGGCGGCGTGCTGGTTGGTGATCGAGGCCCTGGACGGAGTGGAGGGTGGCCTCCTTGACCTGATAAACAATGCGAGGGTTAGTGGCCTCAAAATAACGACATGGTTCCAGCTCGCCTCCCTCGAGATCCTGAAGGCGTGGAGTTGGATGGTAACGGCCACTATCCAGGCATGGGAAACTCTGAAGTTCTACGCCCTGAACATAGGGACGAGGATCTGGAGATTCTTCCTGGAGGTGGCCGCGGGGATCCAAATGGCATTCTGGGACGCGGTGAAGGGCGCGGCCAAGGCCTTCTCGAGCCTTGTGGCGGAGGTTCGCAAGAATCGCATTCTGAGGAAGCTCATGGACTTGGGGGATCAGCTATTCCAGCCCGCAGGGGGGAAGCAACTCACGATGTTCGAGAGACTGGAGAAGCGGGCGGCGGCGGCGGCTTCCAACAGCGCGGAGGCATTCTCCAAGGCCATGGAGAAGAGTCTGAACGACACGGAGGAGCGGGCGTCCTCGTATTACGACAAGATGGCGGACTTGGATCGACAGCACGCGGACAACGTGGCCGCCTATGAGGACGCGAGGACCGCCGTGATCGACGCGGATGCAAGCGCGGCGAACGTGGCCAAGTCCATGGAGGACGCGGCCAAGGCTACGGAGAAAATGGCCGCAGAAGCAGAGGGAGAAATGGAGAAGGTTGGCGGGGGCTTCAAGACAGGAGGAGAGTTCCGGCAAATGTCCTCCCGTCAGTTCACCTTCGGGGGGACTGCCGCGACTCCAGCCAAGAAGACGGAGGAGGTGGAGGACAAGACGGTGGCGGGGAAGCTGGATGAGGTGATATTCATCCTATCAGGCAGGGAAAGGGACCCTGCTCTACTTGGGAGATAACTATGGCCAACGTGCTAGACGATAAGCTTCCGGTCCTCGAGGCGTCAGAGAGACATGGGTCTCTGCGGCGGATGGTGCGCCTATTCCAGGTGGAGGGCATTATCGCCAACGACTGGAGCGCCCTCATGGACGCCCTCACCCATGCAGGGATGCCGGAGTATATGTCCACCCTCACGGAAAGCGGGAGCCCTCCTGGGGCCTTTGACCTCGTTCTAACGGAACGCAATCCCAAGGTGGTGGACACGGGAGGCGGGACTGTTCGCGTGGATGTTGAGCTAGTCTATGAGAGTTACGCGGACATCCCTGAGAACCTAACCGCCCCAAGGGACGGACTCGTGGGCGGCGAGGTGCGGACAAGCCTCCAACAGAAGCAGACCAACGAGGACGAGAACGGCGAACAGATCAAGCTATACTACACCTACCCAGGGGACACGGAGCCAACAGAGGCGGGCGGTCAATACACCTACTTCGAGCCACAGAGGAGCATATACATACAGGGCCACAAGCAGACCGCCACGCCCTGGGACATTGCCAACGTCATAACGGGATGTGTCAATGAGGTGGCATGGTCTGGAGGCGATCCGCGGCATTGGCTATGTACCGGATGCTCCTGGAGGTTCGCGGGAAATGACGCGAACCTCAACAACTGGTACTTCATGAACTTCGAGTTTCAATATGATCCGGACTCCTGGGATCCCACGGTCTGGTTCATAGACAAGGAGACGGGACAGCCTCCTCCGGATCTGGTGGAGGGTGGGGAGTTTCCTGGGAAGCTCACAATACCCAAGCTTCCAGCGTGTGACTTCGAGGCGGTTATGGGAGTGGTTCTACAGGGCGGATAACATGGTCTATTGGAGCGCGGAGAAGTTGGCGGAGAATAGGTGGGTCTTCACCTGGACAAGTGGAAGCTCTCAGACCTGGGACCTCTATCTCATTGGGCGCAAGATCGCGACGGTGGAGGGAGGGGAGTATATCTACGACCAGGGCGGATATGAAGAAGATGCGCCGCCCCTGGAGATCGTTGAGGAGGGAGCCCAGGCTGATAGCGTCAGATATACGCCCTTCGTATACCTCCAATGGAGGGAGGTGGACGGGGAGGCGGGCTATCTCATCGAGAAGCTTGTGGGGTCTACCTGGACCAAGGTGGGCAACCTCACGAGGACGGGCCGCGGCTTCCATGTGTTCAGGACCCAGGCTCTCGAGGACGACACGGAGACGGAGTTCCGGATCTTCGCCACCAACTCCCAGGGGGAGGTTGGGGAGCCTTTGGAGTTCACGGCCCGCGTGGTCCGCAACCCTGCTCCTCCTGTGGTAGTCTATGAGATAGACAGTACAGGGGATCTCGTGGTTGGGGAGGCATAATGGAGGCATACAAGGGCCTAGACTCTGTGGGGATCTATCTCTCTGGGGGTCCTGAAAACATAGACCCTTCAGCCTCCCTTGGCGGGGAAATCTCTGGGCGTCTGGTAATGGGGATCAACGCGATCTACACGGACCCAGTACAGGGCCTAGTGATCGAGGAGGCGAGCCCAGAGAACGGAGAGGGGGACGCCTCCATTCTGATCTTCAACGACACGGCCACCTATACGCCTCCAGACGGACTTCCTGGGCTTGCTGTTCCCATAGCAGAGGGGGAGCGGAAGGTCCTCCAGGGCGCGGACAGCGCGAAATATGTCCGCGTCTATCGCGAACCAGGGCAGAGGTTCTCCGGTCCTGCGAGGTTCAGGCTCGAGAACTCCACCAACGGGGTCTTCTCCATGGACAACGTACCAGACGCGGAGCGAGTCTCTGGGAGCGTGGTCTATCGGGCGGTCTTCCTCAAGGGGCTCGAGGCAGTAACAGATATAGAGGTATGGATCACCTCCTCCTTCGGGTTCGTTCCCTACGCGTTGGGGACAGAGGTCCCGGCCTCTGACGGAACCATACAGACGATCTCTGACGAGTACACGCTACCCGCGGGTGTAACATTCCAGATCGTGACGACAGAGGCGGCGGCGTTGGACGTTGGCGATCTGGACGCGGACGAGACTATAGGCCTTTGGGTGAGACGGATCATATTACCGTCTTTTGACGCGGAACCAAACGTGGATGTGAATGTCCACCTACGATGGAAGGGAGAATGACATGGCGGGCGTGAGGGCTACGGCACAGACGGGCGAGATCACGAGTGGGACTACTAAGTTGACCCTGCTCCAGATCATAGCGGCGGCCAATCATCGGGTAGTTGTGAGGGAGATCAGCGTGAGCTTCAAGGGAGTCTCCAGCACGGCCTCTCCTATCCTTGTCCAGGTGCTACGGCAGACGGACGCGGGAGCGGGAGGTACGGCGTTGACTCTCAAGAAGATGAACGAATCGGATGACGAGTCCCTCCAGACCACGGCCCAATACGAAACCAGCACAACAGAGCCCACGGGGACGGACGAGGTCCTGGGCGAGGAGGTCCACCCACAGGGCGGCTACACATGGCAAGCGCCTTTTGGTGGGGAGATCATTGTCCCGGGCGGGGATCGCTTGGGGATCGCTGTTACGGCGGCGGCTTCTGTTGCGGCCAAGGCGCGGATGATCATCGAGGAGTAACCAATGGCGTCTTCCAACCCTGGGAACCCTGCCGCGGAGGGGATCCCTCGAGGGTTCCGTCCTGGGACAGAGGTGAGCGCGGAGCAACTCAACCGGATAGCCGATATGCTGGTGAGACGGATCACAGGGGCCAACGGGGTCCGGGTCCGCGCCTTCACGGGCGGTCAGATCATCATCGAGCTGGACGAGGGGGATCCCGCGCCCCAGGCGGGCGGCATTGGTCCCCACGTCCACTCCGGAGAGACGGACGATACCCTAGAGTTATCCTTCGAGCGGACCAAGGTGAAGAGAGACGCGGCTCCCAACGAGGAGGGGACCTTCGGGGTCCACTACAACGCCGGGAGATGGTACTCCAATAGAGCCCTGTATGGGTAGGCTCCATGTCCATATTCTACGCCATAGATCCATTCGAGAGATTCTATAGGGGATACAGCAATGGGAGCCTGAAGGTTCGCGGGATCAGCTATGGGCGCCACTTCTTCCCGCAACCTCAGGACGAGGCCCAGGCCTTGGCGTTGGCGCAATATGTGGGCAGATCCACGGGCTTCCAGTTGCCGGATCACCTCACCTTCTGGGCGCGTCTCAACCAGAGATTCCAGAACTTCGGCGCGGGGCCGTTCCCAGTTTACGATCCGGAGGACTTCACCTATTGCGATGAAGTACACGCGGAGTGGGAGACGTTCAGGGCCACCTACATAGAGGCAGTTCGGACAATAGAAAACTCCTACTTCTTCGAGAACGCCCAGTCCAACTTCCCATGGGATCAGGCCGCCTATGAGCGGCCCCTAACAGGACCCTATTATCCTGGAGCCAATCCCTCCTTCCGATACCCTCACGCCCGCCTCCCCATGGACATGAGGGCGGCCCTTGAATACTGGCAGTATAGACTACATTGGATCCTGGACGTTTACGGCTTCCCCATTCCAGACCTTTGGCACATGAGCAAGACCGCCAAGGTGGTAGAACAGGTGTTCTGGGAGGGGCCATCAGATCCCAGATGTCCCGCGAAACCAGAGAACATTCTCGACTCTGGGGCCATGAGGGGGTGGGCTGGAGACCTCAATGGGCAATGCATAAACCTCCTGAAGACGGAGCCCGTGGGATATGAGGACGTAGGGGAGAGCCTGTGGTCCTGCCCGCGTCAGAAATGGTGGAAGTACGTCCTGACAACAGACGCCTATTCGGAGAAATGGTTGGGAAGCTACGCATACACAGGCTTCCTCGAGCTAGGCCACAAGCAGGGCTACCAGTGCGATGTTCGGCTAGGTATAAGCAGGGTCCTCTTCTCCGTGGTCTGTGATAATCAGATCCCTATCCTGAATCGCCAAGCTTGCCTCCATATTGGAATATTCCAGGACCTCGAGGATGACCTGGGAACCTGGAACGTGGAACTTCTCCGCCTTCCTGACAACGCCCACCTTCTGAGCCCTGCGGATCAATTCGACGCCTTCAACGATTCGGGGAACGTAGTTATTGCCACCTTCCCAGTAACGGACATGGTGAACAACATCCTGAAGTTCCCAGTAACGGAGCCGGAACTATTCGAGTACACCGCCACGGGGAGGGTCAACTACGGCTTCCGAATGGAGGGGGATACTCTGCAATGGACCGGGGGCGGTGGGAATCTCGTGGTTCCTGACAATATCCCCCTGGACGGGACGGACAATCCGGCGTGCGACTGGGATGATGACGTTCAATGGAGGAACAGCGACCAGGGCGGCGCCTACGGGACCTGTACCGTTCGGGGGGTTAGCGGGCTGGACAAGAACGAGGACAACTGGGTAATGATAGATAACACCTTCGTGTTTATCAATGTAACTGCTTGGTATCCGGAACTCATGGGGATGGACTTCTGGCCGTAGGAGGCAAGCATGGCATGGTATAGATCCACTCCGCCCGTCCTGGGGCTCAGGCGCGAGGTCCAGAACTACAGGCGCGAGAACCTGGAGGAACTCGAGCGCGGCGGATCGACGCGGTGGATGCCTCTCCGACCGGATGAACCAGTCTTCCGGATCCGAATGGTCCGCGGTGGGCGGGACTTCTTCTTCCTGTTCGCGGCGGTGGGCTCCTCCTACCGCAGGGGGCCGCGGCGGATCACCAATCTCCGGGTCTATCGCGAGGAGTTCCGCGTGGCAGAGGACGCCCTGGAGAGGTATGAACTCTATCTAGGCGAGGACGCCCCGCCCGATCTGAGCGACTCAACGCAACCCGTGGACACGTCTCCAACGCTCCCGTTCTCGTACCCGCTGAACCTTCCGTCCTCTGGGCAGGAGACGGAATACTACGCGTTGACAGCCTACAGGAATCGCTTCGGGCTCCTTAGCTTCAACCAGCACCCGCGGCTGATCACGATCAACGACACAGGGGAGGAGGATCCTGGGGTTCTATCTCCTCCCACGATCAGGCGCGTCTTGGACGACGCGGTGGGGACCATCTCCGTCTATAGCCTTTACGCCTACGGAGTGGACAGGAATGAGGCGGACGCGTGGGAGGTCTATGTCAAGGACGGGGCGGACCCGGTCCCTGGGGTGGATAGCCCTGTGGCATCGGGGACGCTCACGAGGTTGGGCGGGGACTACCAATGGAAGGCCACGATCTCAGAGTCCTGGTTCTCTCCAGGGATGACGCTCCACGTCTTGTCCGTGGTCTATCGGACGGACTCCCTGGACGACACCCTGGGAGAGTCTGAGGTGGTGGAACACGTTCTAGCGGATACGGTGGACCTGGATCCCCTCACGGCGGGGATCTACTGACGGAGGAATGAGGGAAGGTGATCGAGACCAGGCAGGAGACGGATGGCGTTGGCGATCCAGCGCGGCCCCGCGTGGTGGCATACTTCACGATTGGGACGCCCTACGAGGAGGAGGCGGCCAAGCTCAAGGCGTCCCTCGAGGAGTGGGGATACGCCTACACAATCGCGGGGATACACCATCGGGGAAGTTGGCAGGAGAACACCCAGGCCAAGGCGCCCTTCTGTCTCCAAATGCTGGAGGAGTACGAGGGAGAGCCCCTGCTCTATTTGGACGTGGACGCCCTGATGATGCGGCCTCCCGTCCTCCTGGACGGTGGACTGGACGCGGACCTCGCGGCTGTCCGCTTCATTCACAGGGACGAGTTGCTCTCTGGGACTATCTGGTGGGGGAACACGGTCCAATGCAGGAGGGTAGTGAGGAAATGGATCTATCTGAACAAGGCCCATCCCAGGCGGCTCCCAGGCGGGAAGGCGGCATGGGATCAGCGGACCCTAGATATGGCAATCCAGAAGGTGGGGGGGCTACGGTTCTGCTCTCTCCCCCAGGAGTACACATACATCCAGGACCTGACACCCAGACACCTGGATCCGTGTCCCCCCCCTGTTATCCTTCATACGAGGGGCTCCCAGAGGTTCAAGAAGCAGATCGACAGGAGGAGGGCGCGGTGAGCGTGGACGTATGGGCGGCATGGCCGACGATCTCCCCCATGCTGTCCAGGCCCCAGGTGGAGAAATGGCGCGAACTGGGCTACAAGGTCGCGGTTCTGGTAAATCCTCCCTTCGGTCCTGAGGACTTCGAGAGGGCGGACATGGTGATTGTTCAGGAGGAATGGACGGGCTTCCCTGTGGCGGCCAACGTGCTATGCCTGGAGGCCCCTGGGGATGTGGTGGTGATCGTAGGGACGGACATAGACCCAGACACAAGCAGGACAGCCCAGGAGCTTGGGGGCCGCTTCCTGGAGAGGTTCCCCGATCTCTGCGGCGTTATCCAGCCAACGGGGGACGAGTACGGGGAGGTCCAGAGTTGCGCGGTCTCTCCCTGGATCGGGCGCGGCTTCATTGAGAAGGCCTACGGCGGGCGCGGCCCGTATTGGCCCGGGTACTTCCACTATTTCTGTGATCGAGAACTCCAGGCGAAGGCCCAGGCCATGGGAGCCTTCGAGCAATGGCCCCAGGTGATCCAATACCATCGGCATTGGCAGAGGGAGGCGCAACCCAGGCGCCCCAGGCATTTGAGAACAGCCAAGCGGCTCCACTCCAGGGATCGGGCCATATTCGAGTCCAGACAGGCGGAAGGGTTCCCAGATGGTCGCTGATCTAAGGGAGAAGGAGACAACGTGGGGCTCCCACTTGCCTGTCCTCACGGCGGTCCTCGAGGTTCTCAGGCCACAATCGGCCCTGGAATGTGGGTGCGGTATCTTCTCCACTCCTCTCTTACGTCGCGTTCCAAGGCTCCACTCCATCGAGCATAGTGCTGGATGGGCGCGGGCTGTTCGGGGGAGATACCCACCCACTCCAGGGCATTCTTGGACGGTGGAGCGAGTCCCCACCACTTGCTCCAAGCCCGCTCCAGAGGTGGATCCCAAGCGCGTGGAGACCATCCAGGCCTTCTATAGAGCGTTGGCCCTCGAGGAGGCTCCCGTGGATCTCCTATTCGTTGACACGTTCGCGGCTTGTCGCGTTCCTGCGGTCTTGGCCCTGGGACCCAAGGCTCAATGGATCGTTGTCCATGACCTCGAGCCTCCAGGCCGCGAGCATTACGGATGGCCGCGGCTGGACGCCTTCTTCGAGGACTGGAAGCAGTACGTTTACAGGCCACCCCATGGAAGCGCGTGGACGGGGTTGGCATCGAGGGAGCCCCTGGACCTGGACAACCTGAGCCACGCGGCTCTCCATGAGGCGCGGCGGCTCTGGGGGCAGGATGTCCGCTTCGAGGAGGGGTGGTATGGTTGACCTCGTGGCCGGGTATGCTCGCGGCTACCACGCCCGGAAGGTGCGGCCCTTCCTCAAGTCCCTGAGAATGACGGGCTACGAGGGGCGCATCTTATGGTTCGCGGACAGGGGGGCCGCGGAGGAGGGGGAGAGGTGGGGGGCCATGGTCCGCCCTCCGCCTCGTCCCGTGACCAAGGTCCACCATGATAGATTCTTCCACCTCGCGGCGGCGGTCAAGGAGATAGCGTGCGAGGGCGTCCTGGTGGCCGATACGCGGGATGTAGTGTTCCAGAAGGACCCAAGCCAAGCTCTCCCCTCTGAGGGCTTCCACGCCTTCGAGGAGGACCTCTCCATGAGGGTGGGGAGTTGTCCCTGGAACTCCAAATGGATCCGTGAGGCGTTCGGAGAGGCGGTCCTGGAGGCCATGGCGGACCTCCCCATCTCCTGCGTTGGGGCTTCCTGCGGAGATCACAGGTCTATGAGCCTGTACCTGGATCAGATCGCGGCGGGGATCCGCGTCCATTCCCAGGACACGGCCCACCATAACTCCATTGTTCGGCGCAGAGCCAACGAGGTCTTCCAGGGCTCCAGTCTGAGGGTCTGGGGCAACGAGGAGGGCGAGGTCTACACGGTGGGCTATGTCCCCAGGGAAACGGTGAAGATCGTCCACGGGAAGATCGTCAACAAGGCGGGGAGGGTCCCTGCCGTGGTCCACCAATGGGATCGACATGAGAACCTAAGCGCCTTTATCAAGGAGGTCTACAAATGACGCGGAATTTTATCACCAACCAGCGGCTAGCGGAGCTCGCGGGCCTGAACTACGACGCGGAGGCTGTCCAGCCGGGGCCAATCGTTTACTCCAGGACCCAGAAGATCCATTCCCAGTTCCGACAGTTGGGGGCGTTCCCGCCCTGCGTGCTGATCACGAGCTACTCTGACGCGTGCGTAACGGACGGAATGCTCCGCGTCCTGCCTCCAAACGTCCGCCGCTGGTATTCCAACAACGTGAGGACCAGGAGTCCGCTGGTGAGGGCGGTCCCCATTGGTATCAGGACTTCCGTGGAGGGGGAGGCCCTCCTGAGGGCGGCAATGGACCAGGGGCGTCCAGATCAGAAGGGGCTCCTGTACCTCTGCTTCTCCAAGAAGATCCCAGGAGGCCCCACGCCCAACCCAAGGCGCGGACTCTATGAGAAGTTCGAGGACCTGGAGTGGGTCACGGCAGAGGGTGGAGGGGAGCCGGTCCCCATGGAGCAGTTCTACGAGGGGATAGCGTCCCACCCATACGTCCTCTCCCCTCCTGGGGCGGGTCCTGACTGCCATCGGCATTGGGAGAGCATTCTCCTGGGCTCGATCCCTGTGGTCCTGCGGAGCCCAGAGGTGGAGGCGGTCCTCGAGGGCTTTCCCTGCCTGATGGTGCGGAGGTGGGACGAGGTCACGGAGGAGCGGCTCCTCGAGGAGTTGCCTGGGCTCCAGGAGCGCTTCGCGTTGCCAATGGAGTCCCTGTGGTTCGAGTATTGGGAGAGCCTGATCCTGGAGGACGCGGGATGCCTCGACTCGTAGCGTGCGGGATACCCAGGAGCGGCTCAACGCTGATATGGCAACTTCTCCAGGCCATATTCCCCCTCCAGGAGATCCAGAAGGTCCACCCGGATGTCTGGAAGCCTGAAGGGGCCACGGCGGTGATCTCGATCCGTGACCCTCGCGACGTGGTGGCCTCCCTCTACAGGATCAGGCTCGCCCGACGCCATCGGAGAGGGAAGGGGGCGGCCCGGGATCTCACGGCGGCGATCCAGCGGATGGAGGTGAGCTTCCGCGCCCTCCGCGAGGTGGTGAAGGGTCCCTCCTTGCTGCTCTGGTATGAGGACTTCTGGAACAATTACGGGGTGATATTCGACGCCCTGGAGGAGGAGTTCTCCGTGGCGATCCCCGCGGACTATCGGCGGATGCTGTCTGGAGAGTTCGGGGTCTCGAGGAACAGGGAGCGGGCGTCCAAGCTGGAGGACTTCGGAGAGTGGGACGAGTTCCACATCCATGGGGACCACATCGGGAGCGTGAGGCCTGGGGCCTGGGCTTATGATCTGCCAGAATGGGCGAGGGCTCGCGTGGAGGAGGCCTGTTGTGGGGTAGGGGAGGAATGGGGGTATGGATCCCGGAGGCTTACGCCCTAGCGTGGCAGGGTTGGGGCGCCTTCCCTCAACCAACAAAAGGCCCTAGCCCTGCCGCGTTTCCCTCCCCTCGCGGACGCCCGCCCTGGGCGATCCCATAACCCAGAGATTCTTCATCCAAACGCCCGAAAACAGTCCGTTTTCCCTTGACTTCCCTTGTATAATCCACTATACTGTTCAACATGAGATACCAAAACAACAGCCAACAAGCAGAGAAGGGGCTCCTGGGACCGTCTATGGTATCTCACCCAGGAGTCCCTCCTGCGTTCTCAGGAGGTAGTGAGATGATGTGGTACAAGGGCAAGCCCGCGGGAACGTTCTACTGGGAAGACTGGGCGGACGAGGAGGCCCAGGAGGAAGCGGCAAAGAAGCACGCGGAGTCCTGCATCCAGGATGTGGAGGACATGAGCGAGAAGGCTATAGAGGCCATGGCGGAGCAACTGGAGGCCCGTGGAGGCATGGCCGCGGCGAAGGCCCGCTACAAGAAGGCCCTGGAGGAGGAAGGGGAGCGACTGAGCAAGGAGAACGCGAGTCTGGTGGAGTGGGCGGAGGAGACCCAAGCCAAGTTGAACCGGGTCAAGATGTTGGCGAAGTTGGGCTACAGCCCCAGGGTCTGCCGGTCTGCCCTCTCGGATCTGGAAGCGGCAATGTGGGCGTTCCGTTCCGCCCTGCCGGAGGAGGAGCGGGATCGGCTGGAGTGGTTGGAGGCGAACCAGGAGGTGGCGTCATGATGAGCGCAAGGGATCCCAACGCGTACCTCCCCGCGTGGGCGGAGGCGGAGATCGAGGACCTGGAGGGGACCTGTGAGAAGTTGGAGGTGAAGGTGGAGGAGTTGACCGCGGAGCGCGACGATCTGAAGGAGGATGCGAAGGCGTTGGTATTGGAGCGAATGGACCTATGGGAACACGTTGACAATCTGGAGGCAGAGGTGGAGAGCCTCCGGAAGAAGATCAAGGGCCTGGAGTGGGAGAAGGTGGACTTGGCTCTCGCGGCCTGTGTCGAGATCCTGGGAGGTTCAGAATGAGCATCTGCTACGGTTGCCATTACTGGGGGATAGACTGTTCCGATCCTATTGATCCCGGTTGGCCCGGGGTTCCGGACTGCTTCGAGCCCTTCCGCCCTGAGCCGCTGGACTACCCTGGAAAGGAGGAACTAGAGGAGGAGGGTTGCCGCGGTTGCGGTGGCCCTCTCACCAACATGGAGGGCGGGGACTACTGTCTGGAGTGCGTTGGGGTACTCCAGGAGGAACACCTACCAGAGCCGTACCCGCAATAGAGACGAGGGAAGGAGGACAGCATGGGCGCGAAGAAGGACGTGGTGATCATCGAGGTGGAGGGCGGCAAGGAGGCGAAGTTCACCTTGGGAGTCCCTGGGGTGGTGGAGATCGAGGGGGAATATGGGCCTTGGTCTCTGCGGACCATGAAGGTCAAGATGGCGGACGGATCCACCCATGAGGCCATTGGGGAGTTCTCGGACGTGGACTCTGGAGAACACGGGGGGACGGGGCTCCTGTCCAGGGACGGGCGTGAGTTCGTTTGGCAGGGGGACCCCGGGTTCCTGGAGGCATTGGGGAAAACTTCGGAGGAGGTCTTCCCGTACAGGTACAAGCCCTACATTCCATGTTCTCGAGATCACCACATTGGAGAGGATGGCTGGAGCAGATAACACCCAAGGAGGGAAGGAAGATGAAGCTGTACGAATTGACGGACGACTACTTCGGCATACTGGAGAGGATCGGGGAGAGTGGGGAGGTGGACGAGGAGACCGCGGCCCTCCTTGAGGCCCTGGATGATGAGATCGAGGTCAAGGCGGAGAACGTGGCCAAGGTGATCAGGACCCTGGAACTGGAGGCGGACGCGATCAACCAGGAGGCCAAGCGGCTAGCAGATCGGGCGCGGGCGAAGGCCAACAGCGCGGCCCACCTCAAGGACTACCTCCACAGGAACCTCGAGGCCCTGGGGAAGAAGAAGGTGGAGGGCGAGGTTCTGACGGTGAGCCTCCGCAAGAAGCCTCCATCCGTGGAGGTAGTGGACGCGTCTGTGATCCCTGACGCCTTCACGGAGGAGAGGGTGGAGACCCGGGTGGACAAGCGGGCCATTCTCCAGGAGTGGAAGGAGACAGGGGAGACGGTCCAGGGTTGCGTGATCCACAAGGACGGACACAGTCTACAGATCCGATAGACCAACAAGGAGGACGTGAGATGACGGACATAATCCAGCTACAGTCTGAGACGATAGGAGCCCTCGCCAAGGCGAAGGCCGCGGCCCAGGCGGAACTCCAGGATCCTGTCAAGACGCGGGAGGTCAAGGTCAAATCGGCCAAGGCTAACTTCTCCTATAGCTTCGCGGACTTGAACGACTGCGCGGCCCTGATCCGTCCAGTCTTCTCGAAGCATGGGTTGGCCATTACCCAGAGGGTACTTACCACATGGGTGGCGGACGATCCCCTCCTCGTCATCAGTACCCAGATCACCCACGGGGAGAGTGGGGAGTGGGAGCGCGACTGGTACGCCCTACCGTTCGCCAAGGGCAGGACCCAGAACGGGACGGAGTACCTCCTGGGCCACCAGGAACAGGCCAAGTTGATCACGTTCAACAAGAGATACTCCCTCGTTACTATGTGCCTTTGTTGCCCCAAGGGGGATGATGACGACGGGAACAGCCTCCCCGACAGTTTGAGAGGAGAGGTCTCCCCCCCCAAGGAACAGCCGCGGCAGCCACGGCAACAGGGCTCCCAGGGCGGCGGTGGAGGCTCTGAGCAGAAGAAGCACGGCCCTCATGTTTGGCACGCGTGGGGCTTGGCGGGGAAGGTCTGGGAGGACTACGGTGAGCGAGGGAAGCAACTCACCTTCCAGGTTAAGACCCTAAGCACGGGAGAGGTTACGTCCTGGGAGGCCATGAAGGAGCGACCCGCAGAGGATCCCCTCTGGAGCCAACTGGAGGAGAGGCTCCGCGGGTTCATAGGAGGAGAAGGCAATGGCCAAGAAGCAGAAGAAGATGATGCCCCATTCTAGCGGACTGATCGACCACGGAGGAGGGCGGTACAGTGTCCCGAAAGGAACGACACAGAAGGAACTCCAGAGAATGCTCGAGGGTCTGGATCGGAACGGACGGAGTCCGTCATCCAATAGGAGGCGAACTTCACGGCGTCCTCCAGGCTACAGGTGGAAGAAGGGAGGCGGGATCGTCGAGTATGGAGAGGGCGAGGAGCCTTCTCCTCCCTCTCCTGGGCGCGTTGTTCGGATCAAGGGGAACCAGAAGGAGGAAGACGATGGCACAAGCTAGGTGGTATCACCAACTCCCAATGTCCTGGATCGAGGACGTTGCTTGTCCATGCTGCGGGGAGGTCAAGATCAAGACCAAGGTTCTCGCGGCCCTGCGGAAGGTTGGGCATAGGTACGGACAGATGATCTATATCACGTCCGCCTACAGATGCCCAAGCCACAACGCGAGCCTCCCAGGGTCCTCTCCTACCTCCAAGCACATGGCAGGGCTCGCCCTGGATATTGCTCCCCTAGCACAGGAGACGCGGGAGGCATTCGTTGAGACCCTGGACAAGCTGGAGACCGCGTGCGTTGAAACCAGGGAGATAGTGTTCATAAAGCGATACCGGACCCACGTCCACATTGATCTTCGCCCAGGCCAACGGATCTGGAAGCGGGAGGTGTAAGCATGAAGATGTCCAACCAAATAGCCCTATTGACTTGTCTCGTGGCGTTGCTGTCCCTGGTGGGCCACTATTGGCTCCTGTGTTACTGGGGACAGCATCTGGAACTAGCACGGGCAGAGATCGCGGCGGGGATCGCCAACGCGGAAGGGCGCGTCCTCAACGAGGTGATCTCCCAGGAGTTCCGGCTGGAGATCAAGGACCTGAGTCCAGAGGAGCGGCTGGAATATGTCGCGTTGCTTGCCTGTCAGGGCGAGGAGGGCGAGGAGATCCGTGGCGTGGAGGCCGTGGCCATGGTGGAGGAGGTGGCTCCGAATGAGTAGGGAGGAAATGCTGGAGACCATACAACAGGTGATGGATTGGCTCCACTATTCGGGCCACCACAAGCAGGAGGCCAAGCTATGCATAGCGCGGGACGCTGTCCTGGAGGTCCTTGGCGTGGCGGTAGATCGGAGGAGGCGGATCGAGGAGCTGTTGGATGCGATAGACGCCATTGTGATATCTCCGTCGGGTACTTTAGGCGTGTATCGGGCTAGAGAAATAGAGAGACGCATCCGCCAAGAAGTCGGAGGTGAGGGGTGAATTGGACAGGAGAAACCTGTGAGCATGGAGGGTATTGCTGTAATCCAGAGGAATGCGAGGCCGTGGCGAGGGGGAAGACCCTCCTGGAGGTTTTCGGAGAGGAGGAGAGGAAGAAGCGGAGACGCGTGGAGTCCCTGGTGGATGCTGCGCGGGCGGTATCGGAGGAAGCTTGTATCCTGAACGACAACGAACAAAGCGTGGAGACCAAGCTCCTCGAGGCCATGGACGCGGCCCTGGAGGAGATAGAGAAGGGAGGTCTGTGATGGCGTACCAGAAGGAGCGACGGGAGCGGCTCAGGATCCTGGTCCAGGAGATCAAGGAGGAGAAGGGCTGCTCCAGGTGCGGGGATAACAGGTTCCGCCATCTCGCCTTCCACCACAGGAACAGGACCCACAAGCGATTCTCTATCGCGGAGGCCCTCAGGTATCGGCTCTCCCAGAAGACCGTCCTGGAGGAACTCCGCCGTTGTGACATCCTCTGCCATTCCTGCCACGCCACGGTCCACCATGAGCGCAGAAGGAGGGCGGCGGCATGAAGCGGAAGAAGGCGGCGGGATATGTGAACTTGGAACTGGTGGAGAAGTTGGCGGAGAAGGAGTGCGAGCCCGCGGAGATCCTGTATTACCTCGTATTACGGGAGATGATGGAGAAGGGAGAGGAGGCCTTGACCCCTGACACGGTGGGCTCGCGGATCAGGCGGACGCGGATGATGTCGTGGCTCTACCTGGAGACCCTGGAGACCAGGGGCGTCCTGAAACGCCCAGAGGTGGAGAAGGGCCGATCCAGGAGGAGGAACGTCCTCAGGGATACCGTGTTCAACGTGTAGATTTGGATTGTAATGTGGCTCCCTGCGTGGTATAATACGGCATACTATAGCAGGGAGCCACTAGGAAGGAGGCAGTATGCCAGAAGCAACGGCAACATTCCCGGAAGGGCCGTTCCTCAGTTTCGAGGAGGCGGCGGCCATGCTCCAGGTGGACCGGACAACTCTGAGCCGGTGGATCAAGGAGGGCAGGGTCCCGGAGTCCTGCTACGTCCAGCCCTCGAAGAAGTACATATTCTCGAGGACCGCCCTGGAGCGTTGGGTGGGGGAGGGGGGTGAGTAATGGCCGGCAAGCCTTATCCGTGGATGCAGTTCTGGCCCACGGATTGGCTCAAGGACACGCGGATCCTATCCCTGGGCTGTAGAGGGTTCTGGATCGACCTCATAGCCTATATGCATCCGGATGGAGAGTGGACGGGGACCCTGGAGCATTTGGCGCGAATGGTGGGAGGAACAGCGGAGGAGGTGAGATCATACCTGGAGGAACTGAGAGACACAGGAACGGCGGACGTAACTTGTCACGAGGCGTCCCGCGGATGTCACGGTGAGACCTGGACCCTGGTGAGCCGCAGAATGAAGAAGGAGGCGAACGAGAGAACAGCCGCAACCAAGCGGAAACAGAGGCAGAGGGCCAAGGCTTCCAAGCCTCGTCCCGCCCATGTCCCACCTCCTCGTCCCGCCAATGTCCCGCCCATGTCACAGACAGAGACAGAATCAGAGACAGAATCAGAAACAGAGATAGAGAAGAAGGCTCCCTCTCCTGTGGAGGAAGTTCTCCCTGAAACCTTCGAGGGCTATTGGAACCAGAAGGCCGACGCGGTCCAGGGGCTTGTCCCTCTGTTGGCCATGGACGAACCTCTCCGCCGGGAACTGAAGGCTCGATGCGAGGACCCGTGGTGGGTGGAGCATTGGCTGGAGGCCTTGGCCGCGGTCCCGTCCTGCCTTTGGCACGTCCAGAACGGGAAAGCAACGCCGGACTGGTTCCTCAAGGAGGGGACCGTGAGGAAGATCCTCCAGGGCAACTTCAAGGCTACAGAGAAGGAGAAGGCACAGGAGCGCAAGGGCAAGCACGCCATGTACAAGATGCTAAATTGAGGGAAGGAGGGCAATATGCCCAGGAAGACGTTGGTGGAAGTTGTGACTACGAAGGCCTACAGGTGCGCGAACTGCTCCACGGTCCACGAGAAGCGGGAGAGTGTCTTCCCCTGCCCGATCTGCGGGGAGGCTATCTGTGGGAGTTGTTCAGAACTCGTGGGGCTTGGGTACTCCGTGGGGGAGGGCCTGGAGACGGAGTGGACGGACACGGGGAGCGTCCACGTCCATCCATCCTGCCTCGAGGATCGCGGTGGAATGCTGGAGAAGGCCCTCTCCGGTGAGCGGATCGCCAGAAGCTTGGCGCAGGGGCGGCGGCGGAAGTTCAAAACAACTTGCTTCCAGAAGAAGGGGGCCGCGGATGACTAAGCCCACCCCAGGACCATGGCGGAGAGGGCGTGGGAAGTCCTCCATATCCGTTTTCGGACGTGGAGGGGTTCCCGTGGCCGTGGCGGATCCGCGGTGGGACAGGAAGGGAGACGCCTACAGGATCGCGAGGACCAACGCCCAGTTGATCTCCGCGGCTCCTGATCTCCTCAGGGCGGCGAAGAAGGCCCTGGAGTGTGACGGTGAGATCCTGATGTATGACACGGGAGGCCTACCTACAGAGGCCACAGACGCCCTAGAGCGGGCGATCAAGAAGGCAGAGGAGGATGTGAGTGTCTGATCTCCTGCGGCGTGGCATATCTGCGGACGTGGCCCAGGCCAAATCTCGCGAGATCGAGGAGAGGCCCAGGGCCGTGGTCTATGTGGACGAGGAGGGGCGGGCGTCCTGCGAACATTGCGGGCAGTTTTTCAACCCGTCCGCCCGCTCCTGGTTCCTGAACAAGGCGCGGGGCCGTTGGGAGCATCGTTGCCTTCTAGGAGGGAGGTGAGGGGTGAGCAAGATCAGACCATTCTCCAACGGGAGCCAATACGCGGATTGGACGGAGAGGAACTGCGTGAGGTGCGGGAAATGGGACCCAGACAAGGCGGGGGACTGTGAGATAGACCTAGCCCTGGGCTTGGGCTACCTTGGGGACGGGCTCATTTCGGCAGAGATCGCGGACAGAATGGGCCTCCTTGAGAACCGCAGAAGCTACACTTGGGATTGTCCAGAGATCCAGAAGGGAGACGGGTGAGCGGACAGCATCTCCGCGTCTTCCCCAGGAAGACCTCGTACACGCCCACGGATCCGGCTGTCCGCTTCGGGCCTCCAGGCCTATTTGACCGCCCGGAGTCCGTGGACGTGTCCGTAACCTTCACATGGGATATTCCTCGAGGGGAGTGGTTGCGCCACCAATGGGAGATGGTCTGTGATCGGGTGAGGATCGGCGGCCCCGCCTTCGGAGATCCAGGGGGGGCCTTCGTTCCTGGGCGGTACGTCCGCGAGGGCGTGACGATCACCTCCAGGGGCTGTCCGTGTCGCTGTTCATTCTGCTACGTTCCCAAGCGGGAGGGAAGGATCCGCGAGCTGGAGACAATCCACCCGGGGAACGTGGTCAACGACAACAACCTTCTAGCCTGTTCAAGCGATCACCTGGAGCGCGTTTGGGCCATGCTAAGAACCCAGGGGGACATCCGATTCCCTGGAGGCCTGGACGCCACGAGGCTGAAGACGGACCACATAATGGCCCTCCGCGGGCTGTCCGTGCGGGCTCTCTGGTTCGCCTTCGACTCCGGAGAGAAGTGGCCCCACGTCCAGAACGCGATCCAGCGTTGCCGCGAGTATTGGACCAGGGACCGCCTCCGCTGTTATGTCCTCATGGGCTACACGGGGGACACGATAGACGAGGCGGAGGGAAGGCTCCGTTGGGTATGGGACCAGGGGGCCATCCCGTTCGCTATGCTCTACTGTGACGACAACGGGAAGACGAGAGGAGGAGAGTGGAGGAGGCTCCAGAAGATATTTGCACGGCCCGCGATCTTGCGCGGGATCTGTAGGGACGGGAGAGATTGGAGGTCTGTTGGTGAGGCGTGACTGGAACAGGAGAATGGAAGACAGGAGGAAGCAAAAGGGCTTCCGCGGGTGGTACGTCCAGAGGAATCCCCTCCGGAGCCGCTGGTGTATCCTCTCCAAGGGCGATGTTATCGTCTGTGAAGCGTGGAACGAGTCCACGGCGCACCTCCTATCCGCGGCCCCTGAACTCTACGAGGCGGCGAAGGAGGCCCTGGGAGCCCTCGAGGACCTGGACGGGACCCACCTCAGGATCCACGAGAAGGACCTCTACCCGCTCCAGGAGGCAATAGACAAAGCGGAAGGAGAAGGAGGTGGCGCGTGAGTTGGCATTATTTGGAGGGGCAGGAGGAGGCATTCTGGGAGGGATCCTCCTTGGATGGCGCACCGTCTGTGCTGTTGAACTTGATCCCTACTGTAGACGGGTTCTCCTCGCCCGACAGCGGGACGGAGTCCTCCCAAGGTTCCCGATCTGGGACGACATCCGCACCTTCGACGGGCGACCATGGCGCGGATCCGTGGACGTTGTCTCCGGAGGCTTCCCCTGTCAGGACATCAGCGCGGCAGGGAAGGGGGCAGGGATCAAGGGGGAGAGGTCTGGGCTCTGGACCCATATGGCACGGGTTATCCGTGAGGTGGGACCAGGAGGCGTATTTGTGGAGAACGTGCCAACTCTCACTTCTAGGGGACTGGGAACCGTTCTTGGGGACTTGGCCGAAATGGGGTACGATGCGGAATGGGGAGTCCTGGGAGCGGACGACGCCGGAGCCCCTCACAGGCGGAAGCGGATCTGGATTGTGGCCTACGCCCAGGGCAGGGAAGACCACGGACGAGACGGAGGAGGCGTGGAAGGCGCGGCAGGAGGAGGGGAAGGTGGCCACGCCTCCCCTCTCCTTGGCTGTCAAGATGTGGCCGACGCCCAACGCTCCCAACGGGGGGCAGATGCTACCCAGGGACGCGGTCCAGAAGGGGGAGGCCTTCTACCACAAGGGCCGCAAGTGTCAAACCACGCTACAACAGGCGGTGAAGTTGTGGCCGACGCCAACCCAGGACGCGATCTTCGAGAGGAAGAAGAAGTATGCCCAGGGCGGGACGCCCCTCTCCATGGCGGTCCAGAAGGAGGAGGCGGAGATTATGGCGGAGGTCAAGAACGAGGCGGCAATGTATTGGGAGGCTCAGACATGGCCGACGCCAACGGCGGGGGACGCGAAGGGTTTAGGCAATCGGAACCTGGAGAGGAGCAAGGCCCACGCGGGGACTTCCCTCACGGATGCGGTGAGAGGAGGACAGGCTCCCAGGCGCCAGGGGGTTGGTGGGAAGTTGAACCCGACGTGGGTAGAGTGGCTGATGGGGTGGCCTCTAGGGTGGACAGATTGCGAGCCCTTGGAAATGGACAAGTTCCACAGGTGGCTCGACTCGCACAAGTTCTCCTAACCTTGCGCTTCTACGATAGCCCGTGATACCCTAGGGAGCATCTCACTACGACAGGGGCCGGGTTAGACGGACTCGGTCCCTGTCCCTCCAATCCCGGAGGTCCTATGCCAAAGGCTCCCATACGAGTGGTCCAGAAGCAACTCTCCGACCTATCCCCAGACCCTGAGAATCCCCGCACCTTGTCTCCTGAAGCACGCCAAGGCCTCCAGGCCTCCCTCGAACGGTTCGGCATGGTCTCCCCTATCATCTGGAACGAGTCCACGGGAGAGGTGGTGGGCGGCCATCAGCGGCTGAAGGTCCTCCAGGACCTGGGCGTGGAGAAGGTCCGCGTGGTAGTCTGGAACGGGAGCAAGGAGGAACAGAGAGCCCTCAATGTGAGCCTGAATAATCCCGCGATCATGGGGGACTGGGACGATCAGGCCCTGGGGGACCGCCTCGAGGAGATCCGCGAGAGCATCGGGGACGAGGCCTTCCTCTCCCTCCGTCTCGAGCAACTACGGCAGGAGATAGAGGACGATCTCCCACTAGAGGGGAACACAGACCCAGACGATATTCCAGAAGACGCGGGCGAGGAGACCAAGACCAAGCCCGGGGACCTCTGGATCCTGGGACCCCATAAGCTTCTATGTGCGGATGCCGGCGATCCGGCGGCGATCCAGCGGCTGATGGACGGACGCGTGGCCCGTCTGCTCGCGACGGATCCCCCCTACGGCGTGGACTTCGACGGGCTGAAGTACGAGACGGACGGATCCGTGGGGCGCAAGGACTGGGGGAAGATCGAGGGAGATGCCCTCGAGGGAGACGCCCTGCGGGAGTGGTTCGCGGGCGTCCTCGCCCTGTGGTTGCCCCACCTCGATCCCCAGGCCGCGGTCTATATCTGGTCTGCCCCTCTGGAGCCGGGGTATGCTCTCCTTCAGGCTATCAGAGACGCGGGCCTCCATGTCCAGGCTCAGATCATCTGGGCCAAGAACTCCCTGATCCTGGGACAAGCGGACTATCACTGGAAACATGAGGTCTGTTGGTACGCCTTCCAGAAGGGGGAGAACCATCGATGGCTCGCGGGCAGGGACAAGACCACGGTATGGGAGGTTGACCGCGTTCCCGCTCAGAAGTACGCCCACCCAATGCAGAAGCCAACGGAACTCTACGCCCGCCCGATCCAGGCCCATACTCACCACGGGGAGACCATCCTGGACCTGTTCGCGGGCTCAGGGACCTCCCTGATCGCGGCGGAACAACTGGGACGGATCTGCTACGCGGTGGAGATAGATCCCAAGTTCTGCGATGTTGCGGTCCAGCGTTGGGAGGAGTTCACGGGCAAGGGAGCCCACAGAATGGGAGGGAAGGCATGAACAAGACCCACGTTCCCACGGTGATTATGGGAGCCCTCCTCCTGGTGGG
>Ga0180437_10001247_pt1 | contig 43937 bp, 36 predicted proteins | sample SS_ome_4_FD_132410 | JGI IMG/M metagenome (GOLD analysis project Ga0180437, IMG submission 132410) | Hypersaline lake sediment archaeal communities from the Salton Sea, California, USA - SS_3_D_1 metaG | ecosystem: Environmental > Aquatic > Non-marine Saline and Alkaline > Hypersaline >... | reverse complement strand
GGGACGGGGCTCGGGCTTACCATCGTGAAGCGTCTGGTCGAAGCGCATAAAGGGTGTATTCGCGTGAAAAGCAGGATCGGGGAGGGATCTCTTTTCAAGCTTGAATTTCCTCGTTTTATCCAATACTAAATATTCAGAATCTCTATTCTCTAAGCGAGGGTTTCCACTTCTTTCTTGAAAAGGTGGATATCAAGTGGCTCGTGAAGAACACTGATTTTTCTATCCTCGTTATGCTTCGAAATGAGGCTGTCGTAATTTTCACCAACATCTGCAATGATCAATACCGAAATAGCTTTTGTCTGTGGATTGTCTTTGAGGGATTCAAGAAGCCCCTCAATGGTCAATTTTGAAACCTTGGTACCGGATATGATAAATGCAGGCTTCATATTCCCGATGGCAATACCTATACTGATGAGATCTTTTGCAGTGACAACTTCGAAATCGAGCATTTCAAGCAGACCGCTCAGGAATTTGATCCTCGAATGTTCCTCCTCTATTATGAGAACCGATTCGTTTGAGTCGAGGTTCGGCATGTTGAACTCCTGCCGAAATCGCTCGAGTTCTGATCGCTCAATTTTATAAAAACCGCCTGGAGTAGTCTTCGCACGGATTTTTCCGCTCTGACACCATTTTCGAACAGATTGCTGAGATACACCCAGCAGACGAGCAGCTTCTTCAGTGCTGATGATTTTTCCATCACCTCTTAGCATAGCAAGCACCTCACTTGTGAAAATTTTTTCATTTTGGTCTGAGAACTTTCAGAATACAAGGAGTTGAGCAGAACGGGTCAACTCATTCATATTATAATAATAGGATTTTACCCATCTCGGCAATATTTATTGTCTCGATTTTTCTTTTTAATCACTTTATCCGCTTGATGATATGAGCGTCATTGTAGAGGAAAAAAAAGCTTATCCCGATGACAAGCATCCCGGAGGCGATCGATAGGTACGGCTTCACTCCTATGGCAAAGAGGAGATATCCGAAGACCAGTGTAACAACAAATGCGAGGACAGAGTAACTGATCTGACTTTTAAAATGTCTGTATACCGAAGTTTCCGCCGCAGCGGTGGAAATTATGAAATTGATAGAGAAAGGCGAGTTTATATCGCCAAAGCTTGCCCCCGAGATGACTGCGCCCACGGATGCGAATACCACGCTTTCAATGATGAGAGGATCTGGCATGCTCGAGCTTACAAGACGGATCGCCAGGGGTATGGCGGTGGACGCAGTGATGAGGAATGAACCGCTTAAAAAACTGATACAGCTAGAGAAAATGAAAAATATGAGTGGCAGAAACGGTGTCGCCACCGGCTTCTGAAAGAGGATACCGATGACAGATGAGGAGAGTTCGAGTTTCCGAGCGAGAGATTCGATCGACATGGCGAGCAGTAGATACAGAAACGTTACGAGCAGTGAATATGAGAGTGCGTGGTCTTTTGACTTGAAACTCGAATAAGATTCTGTTTTTGTAATCAGCGAAAAGAGAATGACATACAGTATGCCGGTGAAAAGCGCACCGATGAATGTTTTAAGATGTGTCTCCATGCTCATTATGCTGAATCTGTCATATCCTCGCCCTTTGACGATGAGGTTTGCGGCTATCATTCCGAAGACAAGAAGGAGAGCGCCGGCTGCGGCGAACGACCTGTTCACACTTGTCTGTCTCTTCGTGATCAATCCCATATCGAATGTGAGAGAATCACTGACTTTTGTTTTGTATTCCTGTTTTGCACCGAATCGCCGCATCAGAAAAAGCTCTTTATTCAGGAGAATGGTGGAGGCAGCAACGAAGATAGAAAATATGTTGTAATATTGGAACGGAAGGCTCCTGAAAAATGCCCTGGATGGAGAATATCCAATTCCCAGGCCCCCAAAAGCCGTTCCGATTGCCACAATGATCAAAGGAATGAGCGTGGTGAACGGTATAAGAGTTGCAAATGAAGAGCTCAGTGTATTGAGCAGAAATGCATGTTTTTCGGGAGAAAGCTTCTTCTTTTCTGCAAAGGGTTTGGAAAAGAGCCCGACGAGAAGAGACGCAAGGTAACGATCGATAAAAAGAAGAACAGTGGAGAGAGAGATGAAGTGCTGGAGGCGGTCAGTAGAAAGCCTCTTTTTGATGATTTCTTTGCGAATCGTGCTGAGATATCCTCCACGATTCAAAAGTGAAAAGAGGAGCACTCCTTCTGCTATGATGAAGAGCACGAAAACGTTTAGATTATCGGTCAATGCATTTACGATGAACACATCGGTGATGTTCAAAAAACCGAAAACCGGGTTGAATTTCGAAAAAATGATCGATCCGATGAACAATCCGCCCAGGAGGGGAAAAATTACGTCTTCCTGCCAGAGTACGAAAAATACACTGAGCACGAAGGGAATTGCTGCGAGAAATCCAAAGGAATCCAATACACTGCTCCGAATCTGACGGAATGATCAAAACAGGATCAAATGTACTGATTTCTTTTGGATTAATCAAATTCTACGGTATCGTTTTTACTGTTTGCTGTGCGACTTCGAGTCGCTTGAGCACTCTCTTCCTGCCAAGCAGTTCCATTGTTTCAAAGAGACCGGGTGAGACTGTCGTTCCTGTAATGCTCACCCGTACTATCATGAAAACCGGACCAGGTTTCATATCCAGTTTTTCAAGGAGGGTTCGGAACGCGCTTTCCAGCTCTTCTTTCTGAAAGGAGGTGAGGGAACAGAGCGTTTCTTTTGTCAGTTCCAGCACTTTTTCGGTGTCTTCTCTGTGAAACTTCTTCGGAATGAGTGCTTCCTTGTCCTTGATCTTGAAATGCCGATCGAAAAAAAACCAGGCACGATCACTCACTTCTCCGAGAGTAACCATCCGCTGCTGTATGAGGGGGATGATTTTGAGCACATACTCTTGACACTGCGTAAGTTCCTCATCTGTCAGTAGATTTTCCCTTCGCAGGAATGGATGAAGCAGTGTGTAGAGTTCTTCGACATTTTTGTTACGTATGTAGATCCCGTTGAACCAATCCAGCTTCTCATAGGAGAACACCGCAGGTGCCTTGTTTACCCGATTGAGATCGAAGCAACTGATAAGATCTTCCAAACTGAAGAGCTCGGTTTTATCGTCCAGGGACCATCCCAGAAGCGCGATGAAGTTCAAAAGCGCTTCACTGAGATAGCCCTTCTGTCTGAACTCTTTTACGGTTGTTGCACCGTGTCTCTTTGAGAGTTTTCCTCCCCCCTTTGCCAGTATTACAGGTACATGGGCAAATGCCGGGGGTGTCCAGCCGAAGGCTTCATAGAGAATGATGTGGCGAGGAGTGCTTGATATCCACTCTTCACCCCGAATCACGTGGGTAATCTCCATGAGGTGATCATCGACAACATTTGCCAGATGGTAGGTTGGATAACCGTCTGATTTCAGGAGGACTGTATCATCGATAATCGTATTCTGCGTCCTGATCGTTCCTCTGATCTGATCTTCAAATATGGTTTCCCCACCTTCCGGAACCTTCAATCTGATCACAAAGGGCACTCCGTCCTTCTCCCTGTTTTGAACTTCCTCAGGTGTGAGAAAACGGCAGTGTCTGTCATATCCGGGATTCGCCCCCATTCTTTTCTGTTCCTCTCTGACAGCAGCGAGCCTTTCGGGAGAGCAGAAACACTTATAGGCATGTTCTGTTTGAATGAGATTGGACGCGTATAACTGGTAGATCGCCAGACGCTCTGATTGCAAATATGGAGCATGTGGTCCACCTTTCCCAGGACCTTCGTCCCATATAATTCGCATCCATCTCAGAGATTCCAGAATGTCGTCCAGGGCTCCATCCACATAGCGGGTCCTGTCAGTATCCTCTATACGGAGAAGAAATTCTCCTCCGTGATGTCGGGCGAAAAGAAATGCGAAAAGGGCTGTACGGAGACCTCCGATATGAAGAAAACCGGTCGGACTCGGTGCAAATCGTGTTCTTACTCTGCTCATGTATCTTCCCTTTCAAGACTCAGCAGACTTAATATACTATCATGAAAAAATTATTGCAAAAAGATAGTCCGTACAATACATTAATTGGAGTATTCGGAGTGTGTGGATGGGTAAGTTCATCGTGGAAGGGGGCCACAAGCTTCACGGCTCGATTACTCCTGCAGGAAACAAAAATGCGGTGCTTCCGATACTGGCCGCAACGCTTCTCACAGACGAAAGGGTGACCCTGCGCAACATCCCGAAGATTCGTGATGTTGAGGTTATGGTGAAGCTTCTCAGGTCTATTGGATCGGAAGTAAAATGGGTCGAAGAGAACTCGCTCACCATACAAACGAATCTGCCGCCAGAAGATACAATCTCTCTCCAGAAGGAGTATGCCTGCGAGATCAGGGCATCGATACTCTTCGCCGGGCCACTTCTTGCACGGAGAAAAAACGTCCAGTTTCCGCCGCCAGGAGGTGACGTGATCGGCAGAAGGAGGCTGGACACCCACTTCTCTGCCTTTGAATCCTTTGGCGCGGAAGTGCGCACTGAAAAAAGGGGGTTTTTCATTCAGTCTACAGGTCTTCAGGGAACCACTTTGTTTCTCGATGAGCCCTCTGTGACTGCAACAGAGAACGCCATAATGGCAAGCGTATTCGCGACGGGAGAGACGCTGATCAGAAATGCGGCATCAGAACCCCACGTGCAGGACCTCATTGGTTTTTTAAACAACATCGGTGCAGATATTGTCGGTGCCGGGAGCAATGTGCTCCGCGTAAACGGAAAAACCGCGCTTGCTGGGGGGAACTGGAAGGTGATTGGTGATCATATCGAGGTTGGGAGTTTCATATCATTAGCAGCAGTCACAGGAAGTGAACTGGTCATCAAGGATGTCGAGGTTCGTCACCTGAACATGATACTCTACTGGTTTTCGAAGCTGGGAGTACAGATCGATTTTAACGGGCACGATATAATCGTTCCAGGAGAACAAAAACTTGTGGTGCGGGACGACCGTTTTGGTGAAATCCCCACCATATATGACGCGCCCTGGCCTGGGTTTCCCTCAGACCTGACCAGTATTGCCGTGGTGACTGCGACCCAGGTTCAGGGAACCGTGCTCATATTCGAGAAGATGTTCGATGGAAGGCTATTTTTCGTGGATAAGCTTGCGAGTATGGGAGCCCGGGTTGTGCTCTGCGATCCACACAGAGTTTTGGTCGTGGGACCATCGAAGCTCTACGGGGCCGAGCTTGTGAGTCCGGACATACGGGCTGGTATGGCGCTCCTCATAGCGAGTCTGTGTGCGCAGGGGAAAAGCACAATCCATAACATCCAGCAGATCGACAGAGGATATCTGCGGCTCGAGGAACGACTGGGGAAAATAGGGGCCCGAATCACACGGGTCGAAGATTGAAATATGAAGATTAAAATATAATGAAGTTTACCAAGATATCTATCACTATCCTGTTTGCCTGCTGTATGCTTTTCCTTGTGCATTTTCTTCATACAAGAGAGCTGGAGAAACGTGAGTATCTATTGCACCGGGAGGTGAGCATATTTGTGCTCACACTTATAGATGAACGGGTGAGTGCGCTGGGTCTCGAGGAGGAAGAAACACTCCAGGATCTGATGGTTTCTCTTTCGGACTATTTCGATCTTGAGGAGCAGGTGAAAATTCTTGTTTTCAGGTCAGACTCTGGTGAGTTAATCTACCCTGCGGGGATCATCGAAAGAACGGTGCAACCGGAAATTTTTGATGCGGTACAGGATGACATCGAGGGAGAGATACAGCTTGAGGACAGGATCGGCTACATTGTGCGCTACGATCCACTCAATATGGTTGTTCTGGTGTACACTCTGAAAAGCGAGCTGTACCTCGTAAGGAATCAGATTCTCACCATTATGGCTGCGATCATTTTTGTCTATGCGCTTGTACTCTTTTTTATCGATCTTCGAACAAAGAGGAGGATCGGAATCGTTACACGTGAAATAAGAAGATGTTTTGAGAGCGCATTCACGAAAAGAGGAAAGTTGCTCGAACCCATAGGGAAAAAGGGAGAAAAAAGAGTGGATGAGATGGTCGACGGCTATAACGCCATGGTGCGGAAAGCGGAAAAGATATTCGGACAGATGGAGAGCAGGATCCAAACCCTCTTTCAGCAGCGTGAGAATTTAAAAAAGATCATCTCCCTCTACAAGAAATACTCACAGGCAGAGACTGTGTTACGGATAAGTGAGAAGAACCTCTCTGATCTTGAAAGCAAGAGGCAGTTCATCGCATGTCTCAGTGTAGAGCTGGTCGACTACCTCGAGCCTGTGGACGAGCTCTATCCGCAGGTCATAACGAACGAGCTCACCAATTTCTATAATTTTGTGAAAACACTGGCCACTCACAGCGGGGGCCTGATCAACTTTTCCTATGGGTATTTCATGAATGTAGTGTTTGGCGCTCCCAAATCTGACCAGAGCGCGTTCCTGCATGCAATCGAGGGCTCGCGGCAGATTCAAAAGTGGATTGAAGAGAGGAACAGATCAGAACGGAATGTGAGCGGGGTGAAATGGGAGGCAAAAATGGGAATCTCTCACGGGAGCGCCGTGACAGGGACAGTGGGGGATGAGTATGTGACGATCGGGACAGCTGTGGAAAGAAGCATGCGGATGCTTGTCCATGCTCAGTACTATGGTGTTCCTCTGGTGAGCGATTGCCTCGAACAGATCGAAGCGCTGAAAGAGCTCAAGTTTCGGAGGCTTGACATAGTACAGGAGGGAAATGGAGGAAAAGGAACCGAAATTTTTGAAATATTTTTGAAAGAATCGCATCAGCTTGATGATGCAATACGGCTGTACTATCATGGATTGGACATGTTTTTCGATGGAAAGTATGAAGTTGCAGTATTCGATTTCAAGAAGGTAAATCAAATATTTCACGGGGACAATCCATCGATCATTTTTTTAAAACGCTGCGAAAATTATATAAAGAGCGATTAAAAAGCAAGTGCTTCACGCGGGCGTTATTTCGACCACCGCATCATTCTTTTGTAATTGATGCGGAGAGCGATCTGGAGGCCATGAGATGGAAGAGCTCACTGTGGAGGAAATTATCAAATACGCCATGAGAATAGAGCGTGAATCCTACGGATTTTATCGAAAAGCCTCGAAATTTCTGGAAGGAAGCGGGCTCGAGGGGTTGACCAGAACGCTTGCTGAGGAGGAAGTCGGACACCTCAATCAGCTGAGAAGCCTGATTGAACAGGAGAGAATTGCTCAAGAGGATCTGGCTGATCAGGTTGATATAGACACTTCCCTGTTCACCAGGATCATATCCACTCAGGACATTCCGTCCATGGCAACTGCACGCGACGTTCTTTACATCGCGCTCGAGCGGGAAAAGGATACACGTGCGAATTACGAAATGCTCCTTGGGATTGCTTCATTCAACGAAGAAATACGTTCAACCCTCAGGATGCTGAAAAAGATGGAAGAGGAGCATATGAGAATGCTCCGAGAACGAATCGATGCATTGAAGGCAGGTTCCTGAGGGTTTCCCTGTTTTCTGCTGACAAAGGAAAATGCACATGAGAAGATACCCTCTGGGAGAGGTTTTCATCATCGAAAAGAAACTGGAAGCGGGTATTGTCGGCGGCGCAGTGAAGGGATAAAGGCTTCTTAAAGATACACTTCTTCACTCCACATTGAAAATGCTGTAGACCTCGTACTTTGTGTTGCAAAGCAGGAGTCTTTTCCGGTTTTCAGGATTTTTTATCACATACACCAGCCGTGCCAGTATTCTCAGATATTTCTCTTGCTGGTTCTCAGGTCCGGCGATGAGAAGTATGATATGGACCGGCTGATTGTCCAGTGAGTCCCAGTTTACCCCCTTCTTATGTATGAATATGGTGATGAAAAACTCTTTTACCATGGACAATTTTACGTGAGGAATGGCGACTCCGTACCCTATCCCTGTACTCATTATCGACTCCCTTTTCAGGAGCGCCTCTTTGAACAGAGGCGCATTCCCAACTTTTCCATCCTCACGGGAGACTTTTATGAGCTCGTCCATGACGTTTTCCTTGGTCTGGGAAGAACTGAACAGTATTCGGTTTATGCTCAGGTACTCTGCGAGATGAACTTCCATTGCGGTATGCTCCTCGAAACCTCTTAATTCTAACACACTCGAAAAGAGAAATCAAAGGGTTCATTCCTGACGTTCGAATCGTGCGCGACCGAGCTCCTGGCATTTTTGCACAATCCTGTGCTCATCGAGTGTCATGAGCTTTCCCCCCTGCACCACGATTTTTCCGTCGATAATTACTGTGTCCACATCGGAAGCCCGTGCACAGCTGACAAGGTTCTGAAGGACGTTTGAGCGCATTCCTCTGTAGATGGGTACAAGATGCGGCTTCATGTAATCGACGATCGTTATGCATGCCTTCTTTCCAGGCTCGATTGAGCCAAGCTCCCTCTCCACACCGAAAACCTGCGCACCTCCCCGTGTTGCTGCGTGCAGGCAGGAGTGCGCATCCATTGATCCGGCTCCATTGTAGACTCGCTGAAGCAGCATCAAGCTCTTCATTTCAGAAAACATGTCGGCCGAGTCGTTCCACATGGCTCCGTCCGTTCCGATTCCGAGAGGAATTCCCTTTGCAATGAGACCAGGTACCGGTGCAATTCCGTCTGATATTTTCATTTCTGAAACCGGGCAGTTCACTATCCGTGCTCCCTTCTTTTTGAGAATGCCCATTTCCTCCTTTTCGATGTACACCCCATGAGAGCCGATTATGTTGCTGTGGAGGAATCCGATTTCATTCAGGTAACGCACAGGGGTAAGTCCGAACTTCTTTTTTGTGATGTCAACGCGCCAGTTCGTCTCTGCGAGGTGCATCTGTACGAAAGTGTCAAGGTCGGACGCGGTCCTGCGGATGAAGCTTAAAAGCTTCTCATCATAATGTTCCTCTGAAGGACCTTCGACGATGGGCATGATACCCGCTTCGTGAAGTCGAAGAGCGTTGCGCCTATACTCTGCAGGATCCATCTGCTCTCCTGTGAGAAAATCCTTTCGGTAGTCGAGCACGACTGCGCCTCTGATTCCCACATCCCTGAAAGGTCCGATGATCTCGTCGCCGTAGAACCAGAAGGGAACGTCGCAGAGAAAAACTGTTCCCCCTTTCACTGCCTCTATGTACTGCAGGAGCCTGGAATAATAACGCGCTTCGGTGTCAAGCTCCTTCTGGAACCATTTTTTTTTGCTCACATGGGAATCATTGTCCTGTTCGTAGAGGGACAGACCGTCACCGAGCCCTCGGGCGAGCGTCATATCGGAGTGGATGTGTCCGTTTATAAAGCAGGGCAGAGCAATCCTGCCCCGCCCAGATATGATCAGGTCACCCTTTCCTCTTGACGGTTTTGGATGTTTCCTCCCCCGGAAAAGAGAACTGATTTTACTCTCTTCGATAACGATGCTGAAGAGGTCGATCTCATTTCTCTCATTCATGGTGACGGTGAGTATGTCCTCGATGATTATACGCACTTCAATCTCCTTGGAATCGCACTGTGAAGCAGAAGATTAATATAATAGAGTCAAATCCGTATCAGTGCTACATTTTTCCATTTTCTCCTGACAGAAGCTGTGAGTATTATTATACCGCGAATGCGGTACTCTGCGAGGAATTTATGCGATTACATGCGATAGCGGAAGGATGTACTGATCTACAGCTTGCGGGCAATGCAGATCCAGAAATCCGGATGATCTGCTCAGACTCGAGACAGGCGAAGGAGGGGGCACTTTTTATCGCAATAGAGGGGTACAAGGACAATGGGATGCGATACATCGAGGATGCCCTCCGAAGGGGAGCGGTTGCAGTGGTAGTGGAGGAGCGGTGCAGCGCACAGCTTTCCAAAAGAATTTCGGCTCAGGTTTGCTACACGAAGAGCGCACGGAAGTGCGCGCTCGAGATCGCGCGAGTGTTTTTCGGACATCCTTCTGAGGCATTTTCTCTCATCGGAGTCACAGGTACAAATGGAAAAACAACAATTACCTATTTACTGGAGGCGATCCTGCGCGAAGCAGGAGCAAATCCCGGGGTAATCGGTACGGTGTCCTACCGCTATGGAGATATGGTGAAGAAAGCACAGAACACGACCCCTGATCCTCTGTATACACAGGCACTCTTCTCGGAAATGAGGGAAGGCGGGGTGAGCCATGTGGTGATGGAAGTATCCTCCCATGCACTCGCCATGGACCGGATCATGCCACAGGATTTCGACTTTGCCTTGTTTACAAACCTGAGCCAGGATCATCTGGATTTTCACAAAGACATGGAGGACTACTTCAGAGCCAAATCCATTCTCTTCACAGGTCTCAGGAAGGAAGCAGAAGCCGTTATCAACAGCGACGATCACTACGGAAAAAAGCTCCTCACCATGACAAGAGGAAATGTGCACACCTATGGCCTATCTGGAAGGGCTGATTATCTCGGTCAGATACAAACCCTGGATATCAGCGGTTCTCAACTTTCCATTAATTCCCGGCAGTTTGCGATGCGGCTTGCCGGGAAGCATAACGTGTACAATCTCCTTGCTGCCTACGGTGTGTCGAAGCTGCTCGGGATATCGGACGACAGTATCAGGAATGCCCTCAGGAGGATACAGCGCATACCCGGACGGTTTGAAAGGGTTGGGGATGGGCGCGATTACTATGTATTCGTGGATTATGCACATACACCCGATGCCCTTGATCATCTTCTTGACGCGGCGAACTCTCTGAGCAAGGGGAAGATTATCACTGTGTTTGGATGCGGGGGAGACAGGGACAGGAAGAAGCGTCCCATCATGGGAAGCATTGTAGAGAAAAAATCGGATATCGCAATCATCACCTCGGACAACCCGAGAACGGAGGACCCCCTTGCCATAATCGAGGAGATAAAAAACGGCTTGAATGGCAAAAATCATCTCATCATCCCGGACAGGAGAGAGGCGATTTTCAGGGCGATCGAGCTCGCAGAAAAGGACGACATAATCCTCATCGCCGGGAAGGGGCATGAGGACTACCAGATCCTAAAAGACAGGACCATCCATTTCGATGACCGGGAAGTTGTGGCAGAAGCGATGGCCGCCTCTGGTAAGTAGCTACATCTTCTCAACCATTTCTTCAATTATCTCAGGAAAGGCAATTTCCATCCACTGAGTGTGAAACTCGTCGGCTCTGTCGAGATTACACTGGACAGGAATTGTATTTTGCGGCTTTTGTTTCTCGGAACGGGAGGGCTGGAAGCTCTTTTCGGCAAGATAGCTCTGGAAAGGTGTCCCCATGAGAAAATCCAGGATGTAATCCGCACCTTCAGGATTTTCTGCACTCCTGGGAATGTAGGCGATGTTTTCCCCGGCCACCGTTATCACAGGGTACTTATCCTTCGAGATGCTGGAATACACCAGATCAATCGGGTAGCCTTTTTTGATTGATTCGGTTAAATATCCATCGATTCCAAGTATCGAAGGATAGCTGCCGCTTTCTATGGTGAAGATGAGCTCCTCCCGCGATTCCCTGTAGAGAGGAATGAGGCTATTTATGTCTTCCAATATTTCCTTCCCGTACGTATCGTAGAGCGTGTAGAGAACGAGCCACAGAAGCCGGTCTTTTTGCGGGTCCAGGGTCGTTATTTTGCCCTTAAGCTTTTCAATATTCAGCTCTATTTCGTCACTGAAAAGCCTGTGTACAGCGATGCAGCTATACCACCTCGACCATATGAGAATCCCATCACGGTAAAGAGAAGGATCCAGCCCCTTCAATGCCTTTGTATTGCGTTTCATTATTTTTGCAGGGATGCGCTGAGGACAGGTCCCGAGAAACAGGTCATAATCCTCACCCTGAGCTGTGGCAGCATCTTCCGGTATGCTCAGCTGTCCGATCAATCGGCACTCGAGACCGGTCTGGGAGCTGATAAATTCGAGTAATGGTGAAATGGTGGCCTGCTCGAAATTGGAAATTACACCGACCCGTTTCTTTATATTAGAGGGAGCCCTGGAGGATTTTTCCTCCTCAATGATTGATTCTTTCTTTTCCGAGGATGGATGCACGGATAGATGAGGACTCAGCATAAGAAACAGGAAAAGGAGTCGAAAATATAAATATCGCATTTGAGACGTGTTTATTTGGAAAATTAAGGGGCCGCTGAACAGTATCAGGGTCCCTCAGGACCAACAGAGCCCTCAAACCTCCCCCAGGACTCTACGGGTTCCCTCTCTTCTCATCCCTATCTTGACGAAAAAAACTCCTTCACCGCCTTCACACACTTTTCGTTTTCTTCTCCGTTGCCGATGGTGATCCTGAACAGCCCCTTTCTTCCTTTGAACGGGCTCACCTTTCGGATGAGGATGCCATGCCTGTCCATCACTGATCCTACGATCTCTTCGGTGGTTGCACCTGTCGGTGAGGCATCGATCAGTATGTAGTTTCCGTGGGTGTGGTACACCGTCAGCCCTTTGATCTTCGAAATCTCGCCTTCGATGAAGTCTCTTCCCTCGTTGGTGAGGCGGATCTTCTCTTTCAAACCCTCCTGATCGTTCAGCGCGGCAAGTGCTCCGAAGGTGCTCATGATGCTTATGTTCCAGGACATGATCGTCTTCGAAATGATTCCGATCGTTTCCGGCTGGCCCAGTGCGTACCCGAACCGCATTCCTGCGAGCCCATATGCTTTGGAGAGTGTTCTTGAGATGATCATGTTCGGGTACTTCTTCATGAGATGGATTTTGGAGTTCTCGAGCCCCGAATATTCAATGTAGGCTTCGTCACAGATCATGATAATGTCTTTTTTCACAAGCCTTTCGTACACACTGTCTTCGATCAGGTTTCCGGTTGGATTATTCGGGTTTGCGAGAATAATAATCTTCGTTTTTGGTGAAATGGCCTTTTCAATCGCATCGATATCGTACTCCCAGTCATCCTTTGCAAGCACTGAGATCGTCTTGCCCCCGAGTATCGCGGTTCTCTGCGCATAGATTCCGTAACAGGGAGTAGACTGGATGAGCTCTTCTCCGGGCTGCATAAAGGATCTGAGAACCATATCGAGAACCTCGGTAGATCCATTTCCGAGAACAACCCAATCAGGGCTGAGACCGAAGTTGAGCTCGCCGATTTTTTTCTTTATATTTTTCAAGGAATCGGGATACCTGTTTGCTGCTTCTGATCCCTCGACCAGTGCATCAAAGACTTTTTTCTGGGGTGGGAAAGGACCTTCATTGGACATCATCCGAAGGAGGCTTTTGTCTTCCCATGCCTTTTCGAGATGCTCTGAAAAGTAAGGCTTCAATCCATCCAGCCAGGGAACCATTAATTTTTTCACATCCACCATGTATGTACCCCTCCTCTGGGCAAATTTCTCCTGTAAGGTAATATGAATAACAAATAATTGTCAATTTAATAATCGCCGCTATATCACTTTTATCCCTTTACGTCTGAAAAGGATGAAGAACAGTGAGTGCACCGCAACGACGATGGCAACAACAATAGTGGACATTGCGCAGGCACTTTCGACGTAACCGTCGTCAATGAGGTGGATGATGGTGATGGAGGCGAGCTGTATCTTCGGAGAGACGAGGAATATCACTGCACTGATGGTGACCATGCTCCGTTCGAAGAAAAAGAGCACATTGTTCCAGAAACTCACGTGGCTCAGTGGGAAAATCACACGGATGAATGACCTGGGAAGGTCTGCACCGAGTGAGGTGGAAGCCTCATCGACTGAAATGTCGATGTTCTTCATGTTGGTCATGGTGGAGAGCATCCCGAGGGTGAAGTTGGCCACGATCACATTTAGGATGATGATCGATGCCTTGTAGTACAGCCAGTTTACCCGCACGAAGGCGAGGATGTAGCCAAGCCCGAGCACGAGGCCGGGAATAGCGGCCGGCAGCACGGTAACCAGGTAGAGAATCTGACCACCTCGGGGTTTGCGTTTCTCCACTACGTATCCGGCGATGAGAGACAACCACGCACCAAAAAAAGCCACCACACAGGATATCCAGAGGCTGGTCCATACCACCGATATAGATCTCCCGCGATGAGCAAAGTCGTAGTGGCGTGTGCTGAGAGTGGTAAGCCATTTCAGAATCTGTTTTGATTCTCCAGCCCGACCCCCCCAGACATCGACGATTGACGTCCAGAGGATAGCGAGAAAAATAACGATGATGGCCCCGGTTACTGTAACTGCGATGGCAGTGAAGATCGCTTTTTTTTGCTTGCTGGAAGGTCGCAGGAAGGGGCGTGCAGCTCCGCTTATGAGGGAGTAGTTCCGCTTGGTAAAGTAGTTGTTCAGTACAAACGCGAGCACTGCAGGGACGAGGAGTATTATGCTGATGGTGGCACCAAGGTCGAACCTCTGCATCCCCTCAACCTGTGTGTAGATTTCAGTAGCGAGTACGTTGTAATCCCCTCCGATGACGATGGGATTTCCGAAGTCGGTGATGGTGAGATTGAATGCAAGAGCAGCAGCAGAGAAGATGCCATATCGGGCTGAAGGTACCGTGATTTTGAAAAAAACCGTCAATGGTCCCGCGCCAAGGGATTCTGCAGCCTCATTGAGGCGGGTGTCGACTGCCGAGAGAGTCGTTACCAGAATAAGGAGTGCATAGGGGAAACAGTAGAAGATCTCTGAGATGATGATGCCGGTCGCTCCGTATATATCCCAGGTTCCCCCCACCCAGTTTGTGACGAGGCCGTTTCTTCCGAAGAGGGAGATGAGCGCGAGAGCCTGTACCACGGAGGGTGCCATGAGGGGAAAGGAAGAAATGGCCTTGTAGAACCCTTTCGCCCGTATGGTTGTTCTGGTGAGGGCATAGGCAACGAAGAAAGCCATGGCTGTGGTAATGATCGTTGTCACCCCTGCGACGTAGAAGCTGTTGTACAGGGATCTTCTGATGCGTGACTTGCCGAAATACTCGATGTAATTTCTAAAGGTAAATTGCGCTTCTGAAACGAAACTCGTCCTCAGGATTTGTATGAGAGGAAGAACAAGAAACATGAGGAAAAACAGTCCGAATATCGTTACTATGATGTAGGTTATCGTTTGATCTGGAATGATCGACGAGGGTGGACCGATTTTGATCTCCTCGGAATCCTTCATGCATATCCTCCTTATCCTTGAAACACCAGAAACTCATCAGGTGGGAAATAGAGAAATACAACTTCCCCCATTTTCAACAGGCTCTTTTCGAAATCTTTCTCCGTGATGTCCACGATAAGGTGTCTTTTTTCAAGCTTTACGAGCACCCGTACGATGACCCCGAGAAAATTGACGACCTCGATACCCCCCTCTTTCACGTTCTCTTTTTCCACATCATCCGGAATGTTTCGCTGTGTTTTAAACAGCATGATCTTCTCCGGTCTGATCGAGAGAGAGACACTTCTCGTTGCACTCTTCAGCGTCCTGAGAACATCTTCCGACACTTTGAAGCCCAAACCGGTTTCTGCATCGATCACTCGGTTCCTCTTTATTTCACCCTGGAAGAAGTTTGAGGTACCCACGAAATCGGCAACGAACCTGGTCTTTGGATTCTTATAGACCTCAATGGGTCTGTCGATCTGCTCGATATAACCGTGATTCATGACTATCACCCTGTCGGAGATTGAAAGAGCCTCTTCCTGATCGTGGGTGACGTAGATCATCGTGATTCCGAGATCCACCTGCACTCTCTTTATCTCGGCACGCAGATTCACCCGGATCTTGGCATCGAGAGCTGAGAGGGGCTCGTCCAGGAGCAGGATCTCGGGATAGGTTGCAATGGATCGCACCAGTGCGACCCTCTGCTGCTGTCCCCCTGAGAGCTCAGGAGGATGCTTGTATTTCTGATCTGCGAGCCCCACAAGATCGAGAAGCTCGTCCACACGACTGTTTATCTGGGTCTTGGGGACCCTTCTCATCTTCAGGCCGAAGCCCACGTTTTCCGCTACCGTCATGTGTGGAAAAAGGGCGTAGGATTGAAAGACGATTCCGAAGTTTCGTTTTTGCGGGATCACATCGTTTATTACTTTCCCGTTGTAGCGGACGATGCCGTTGGTGGGAACCTCGAATCCCGCGATGATGCGGAGCGTGGTGGTTTTTCCGCACCCGGAAGGTCCGAGAAAGCACACGAACTCCCCTTCCTTTACCTCGAGATTCATGTCGCGGACTGCCACGATCTGATCAAACTTTTTCGTGATGTTCTCGAGCAGAAGATTTTTGCTCATTCGATGCCTCCAAGGATATGTATCTCACTCGCCTCATCTGTACGCGTTTTCATATGAATTTTGCATTTGGTGAAAAAAAAGGGCACAGAAGGACTCTGTGCCCTTTTCCTGTTTGCTAACGGAGAAATTTGTCCTGCCAGGTGATGAGAATGTCACCCCTGTTTGCAGCCTGCCAATCGAAGTCCATGGGGATGAGCTTTATGCTCTCAAGTCTGGGGAGATCATCTCTCCCTGGAGGAATGCCTGGTTTGGTAACGCCGATCTTCCATTTTGCATACAGTCGCATTGCCTCGTCTGATATCGCCCAGTCAAGAAATTTTTTCCCATTGTTCGGATGTTTCGCCCCTTTCATGAGGGCGTTTGCTTCGAGCTCATAGGCGCTGCCTTCTGCGGGCAAAACCATTTCAACCGGCTTTCCCTCCTTCTTCAGGTTGGCGATCACGAACGCGAAGGAAGCACCGATCACATACTCTCCGGCTGCGGCATACTTTGCAGGTCGGGAGCCGCTCTTGATGTACTGGCCCATGTTTTTGTCCAGCTCCTCCAGAAATTTCCATCCCTCATTTTCATCTACCGGCTTGGTCTTGTATCCAGAGTCCATGGTTTCCAGAACTCCTGCAACCTGGAGAAAGCCGGTTCCGGAGCTTGCGGGGTTTGGCATGATGAGATGGCCCTGATACACCGGGTTTGTCAAATCCCGCCAGGATTTCGGCATGGGAAGATTGTACTCCTTTAGCTTCTCCGTATTGACGCAGAATGCGGCGAGATAGAGATCAATCGCATACCAATAATCGTCAGGATCCTTGAAACGAGTGGGGATTTTGTCACCATCCTTCGGTTTATAGGGTTCGAAGAACCCCCTCTGGGTGAAATCCATGAGGTAGGTGACTGCCCACCCGTATACCACATCCGCCTGAGGGTTTTGCCGCTCGGCGAGGAGCTTTGCGCCGACCACCCCGGTGGAAAATCTCGTCCAATTGATTTCGAGACCTGTTGCAGCTTCGGCTGCGGTTATGTATTCCTCGGTCTCATCCGTTTCCAGGGACGTGTAAACCACGAGCTCATTCCCCTCATCCACCATCGGTTTTTCTTCAGCTTTTTCCCCTTCAGCAAAAATGGCAAAGGGGATGAAGAAGATCAGCACACTGAGAAGAATCAGATACTTTTTCATTTTACCCTCCTCACGTAATATTTTTATGAAAAACACCCTTCCCACTTGCAAATATGTTAAGATTATGTTAATTTTATGTTAAATAATCTTTATTCTATCCTATCATGTGAAGGTGGTCAACCTTTTTTTTATCGAAAGGGAAAAGAAGGAGTGTCAATCTTTATACAGAAAAAGGAAAAGCCGATTGTGGAGCTCTTCAAACAGCATGCGGAGAAGGTTCTTGAGACTGTGGGTGCGGCACACGAAGCGTTTGCGTTCTACATCGAGGGGAATGCAGAGGAATCGAGGCGCCTTACAAAAAAGATCCACGAATGTGAGCATGAGGCAGATATCATTGAGAGAAAGGTTGAGTTGGAGATGTTTGCCGGGGCATTCATGCCCGCTGTACGGGAGCCTCTTTACCTTATGCTGGAGTTCGTTGACAAGGTTGCAAAAAGAGCCGAGATCATTGGAGATTTTCTGACTCTTGTTCATCCGAATATACCTCCGGAGATTCATGAGCACGTCAAACGTATGTGGAACCTGACATATGAGTGCGGAAAAGAACTGAAAGATGGAATTTACAATCTCTTTGATCAGGTAGATCTCGTGTTCAAGAATACCGCTGAAGTGGAAAACCTCGAAAGCTCGGTAGATCAATATGCCCGGGACGCGCTCACGATGATATTCAAAAAGATGGACTTTGAAAAATTTTCTCACAGAATGATGCTCAGGGAAATGGTAATGCATATTTCAGAGGTGACCAACCGGATGGTGGACGCATCGGAAAAACTCGATTTGATTGCACTGCGGATGAGGTTATAAGAAGCCTGCCACGCCTTTACAAAACAAGCACTTGTTTTTGTAAGCAGTCCCTGTTTTTTTGTTGCGTTTACTCCCTCTGATGGGTGTGCGAAATTTCTTCCATGCATCTGAGCTGGAATCGAGCGCGACAGTTCATGAATGCGGCTTTCCTGTTAGGGGTTGATGGATGTTCTGGCTTATTTCGGGTTTGTACCTCGGTTGGGGTTTGGGTGCGAACGATGCAGCAAATATATTCGGTACCGGTGTTGCAAGTGGAGTTATTCGGTACAGAACCGCCGTAGTGCTCACTGCAATCTTTGTTCTCGCAGGAGCATACCTGGAAGGAACAAAGGGGATTCTCACCTATGGAAAGCTTGCAGATTTTGATCCAGTCACCGCCTTTATTGCAACGCTTTCTGCCGCGCTCACGATCAATGTACTCACCATATTCGCACTCCCAGTGTCTACATCCCAGGCAATCGTTGGGTCAATGGTTGCGGTAGGGCTTCTCCATGGAGGGTTGAACCCTGCAATACTCCTCAAGGTCCTGCTGAGCTGGCTGCTGAATCCGATTGGTGCGGCACTCATCTCTTATTTCCTCTACAGAATGCTGGGGTGGCTGATTGAGGGGAGGGTGAAGAATGTACGGGTATGGTCTCTGCTAATGAAGAGTGGTTTTTTCATCGTCGGGATCTACGGGGCTTATACGCTGGGTGCAAACAATGTGGCGAATACGACCGGAGTATTCGTGAAAACCGGTCTGGTTACCGCAAAAATGGCGGTACTTATCGGAGGAGTGTCGATAGGAATCGGTGTTCTTACGTACAGCAAACGGGTCATGCTGACAGTCGGTGGGAAGATCACACAGATGAGTGATTTTGCCGCGCTCATGGCGGTTCTGGGTCAGGACATTACCGTGCATATATTCACCTGGGTGGGGGTCCCTGTATCCACGTCCCAGGCAATTGTGGGAGCAGTCATGGGTGTGGGACTCGTGAAGTCCAGCAGAGCAATCAATTTCACGATAATCGGAAGGATCTTCCTGGGTTGGCTCCTCACCCCCGCATCATCACTTCTGATAGCGCTTGCACTCCTCAAACTGTACGGTCTTTTGTTTCTTTGATGGGGATCGCCTGCAATGTTTGATCTATGCAACGTGTCAGGAGCAGTGTGAGCAGTTCCTGGAAAAACAACTGCTGCAGCCCGACTTCGACCCAGAAATTCCGGATTCTGATCCGTCAGATCCAGATCTGTAGGATTCCGATCCGCCGGATCTGGACCTGTAGGCGAATGCGCTGAAAAGTCTGCTTACCTCCATGCCCCCGCACTGCGGGCAGTTGATCTTTGTGTCGGGGGATTTTACGAGCTTCTCGAAGGCTTCCCCGCATGTTTTGCAGCTGTATTCATAAATCGGCATTTCATCACCTCAGGTATTGTAGACAAATAATATACTCAAACTGAGAGAATTCGCCAACAAGGAGCGTTGCGCAAGACGCCGTGATTCTATTCTCCAGCTCCTTCCCAGAATCCTTTTCGGAGAATTATTCTGTTGTCTCGCCAGCGGAGAATATTCTCTTTTCCGAGGCGGTAAAGGGTTCTGGACAATGTTTCCGGCATGACACCGATCGCTGTTGCAACGTCCTTTTTTGAGAGAGAGACTGTGTACTCTTCGTGTATTCCATACTGCTCTTGAATAAAACGAAACAGCTTCTCTGAAACATCGAGGGAGGAGAGCATAAGGATTTTTTCTGTCAGATACCGCTGCTTTTTCATGAGCATACGGATGAAGTCGTTTCTGAATCCCTCGTTTTGAAAGAGACATAGTACCTGGTGTCTTGGAATGAGAAAGACGAGACTGTTCTCCTTTGCACGAGCGGAAACCGGATAGGTATCCTGCTCGAAAAGGATGACCTCTCCGAAGATTTCTCCGGGTCGTATCAGCTTGATGACGACTTCTTTCCCCTCATTGCTGTGCTTGTAGAGCTGCACACGTCCTGTTCCAAGCAGATAGAATGCGTATCCCTTCTGTCCTTCGGTGAAAAGGATTTCTCGTTTGTTGAGGTTTTTTGGGAGAGAAATCTCGGCAAACGCCTGTATGCTCGACTGTGATATTCCGTGGAAGAAATCCGATCTGAAAAGGAGGGTTGTAATATGCATCGTTTGTCTTCCCATATTAAAAGGTACGTGTTCTTCAGGGTAAATCAAGCCTTTTCCTTCCCATGTCCCCATAACGCATTGATGAGAAAGGAATGGGGAACCGACACGCTTCATTTCATCCTTTTCTCACTCTTCTCCCGGGTATGGGACTGGAAAGTTGGTGTTGCACTGCGTTTTCGTGTGGATGACCGTGTGGGGGAAAACAGTATTTGACAGAACACTCTGGTTGGCATATTATAGCAAAAAGGGGGTTCTTTTCCATGGAAGATGAGCATCGCCGGAGGATGAAGGAAGACGGGAAAAGGCGGAGCATTGATGTGATCGTTAGGGCGGTTGCCACCGGCATATTCATCCTGAGCATATTTTTCAATGTGATATTCCTCATCTTGATCATCTTTTTGGCCTCACTTCTCGGATCTGAGAAATATAGAGACGTTGCGAAAATCGAATATAGAAAAGTGTATCAGGAGGATGGGTTTCCCATTTCGAAGGCACCCCGGGATGAGATTGCCCTTATCCATCTGACAGGAATGATCACTGATGCGAGCTCTGGTTCTTTGTTCGATTATGCCGAAGATCCGGTGAGCGCTGTGACGAACCGGCTCAGGGCCGTGAAAGAAGACGAAAAAATCAGGGGAGTCCTTCTCGTTATCGATACACCGGGAGGTTCTACTTCTGCGAGTGATCTGCTCTACAGGGAAGTGATGCAGTTCAAGAGAGACACGGGACTGCCTGTGGTGACGATGATGCGACAGATTGCTGCTTCAGGTGGTTACTATGTTGCGGTTGGAACCGATTATATTGTCGCTGAGCCGACCACCCTGACCGGGAGCATCGGTGTGATAATGTTCCATTTCAACGTGAAAAATTTAATGGAAAGATTTGGGGTGGAGTATCTCGCCATAAAGACGGGGAAATACAAGGACATCCTGTCCCCATTCAAAGAAATCGATGCTGAGGAGCTCGTCTGGATGCAGGACATCGTGGAACAGATGCTGGATCAGTTCATTGATGCAGTGGTGGCAGGGAGAAAGAATCTGAGCAGGGAACGGATACTCGAGTTCACCGACGGACGAATCTATATTGCAAAGGATGCGCTTGAGCTTGGATTGATCGATGAGATAGGGTATCTGGACACTGCGGTGCGTGTTCTTACCGAGAGAGCTGGTGTAAGCGAACCAAACCTAGTGGAATTTGAAAGGGAGCGGAGTATCCGGCATTTATTGAGTATGATGCGCGTGCAGATGCAGCACCGCTCTGTGCTTGAGCTGCTGCGCGAAAGAAGATTTCGTGATGCAGAACTTTTACGAGCAGGTGAATATTCCACAAGCTGGCGCTTTCATCCAGAGGATTACCATCCGGGGAATTTTTTCCCCATTAAGATATACTATCTCTGGGATGGTGTGATCAGTATGCACCGGTGAGTGAATATTACTTTCTTTAGATCATTTTATTCTTTATATGGAGCAACACTATGCGAAAAATTCTCTTATTACTCGTTCTCATTTTTCCACTCTGTATGCCGTATAGCCTGATGGGAGATCAGATACCCGGTTCGCAATATTTTTACCTGGGAAACGGTATCTCCTTTTTCCCTGTCGGGGCGAGTGGAGTATCATATTTCATGAGCATGGATTCAAATTACTACAATCCGGCGAGCTATGCGGACACAAAGAGAATCACAACGGATCTCACGGTTGGAGGACTCGCAGGCGATAACCTGCTGCTCGGCCTGAGGGGGAGTTTTCCCACAAACTACGGGGTTATTACAGGAAATGCGCTCTTTTTGTCCTCTCCTGACGGAAACACTGCGGGAAACATATACGGAATCAAGGGAACTTTTTCAAAGTTTATAAGCGAAGAGTGGCTCTTTGGGGCTGCAATCAACGGTGGCTATGCAAACGGTCCTGAGAACGATATCTATGCCTCTCTTGACCTCGGCACGATCTACAGGAAACAGGTAGATGGAACCGGTATTGGAATATTCGATTACTCTATCGGACTCGCATTCAGGAACCTGGGAAAAAACATTTCCTATTCTGGATATGATGGGTTTCCACCGCTCGAGATGGACATTGGAGCCAGGGCGGAAGTTTTCAGGAAGGGAATCTATAAATCGAGGATCGGGGGACATTTTGCCATGCCCGTGAATCCTTTCAACACCTTTTTTGGGGTCGGTCTTGAAAACATATTTCTCGACATGGTGAACATCAAGCTCGGTCTCAACTTCGGAGTTGAGGATATAAGCCCGTATTCATTTGGATTCGACCTGAACTTCGACCTTGAGGATACGGGGATACAATTTTCCTACTCTTTGCTCCCCATCGAGTGGGCAGGTGAGAGGCAGTTTACTCACAACGCGGGCATCAGCGTTGCATTTGGAACCTACGATAAGAAGCCTCCAGAGACGAGTGTTGAAATAGAGGACACATTTTTTTCGCCCAATCATGACGGGGTGAACGATGTTGCGAAGTTCGATGTGGATATCAAGGATAATACGATGGTGTTCGGATGGAAGATGGAGATTACGGATGAAAGTGGTACGCCGGTAAAGAGTTTCGCTGCACAGGATGTGAGAAAGATACGATATATGACTCTTGGAAAGTACCTGAGAAGGATATTCGCAAAGAAAGAGGAGGTAAAGATACCGAAGGTGATTGAATGGGACGGAGAAGACTCGGAGGGGAGGATTGTGGAAGACGGCATCTACTATTATACCATGACAGCGTGGGACGAAAACAACAACCAGACCGTGACGGAAAAGGGAAGAATGGTCGTTGACACCGTAGTTCCGCTCGTTGACGCACAGGCACAGCTGCTTCTCTTCTCGCCGAACAACGATGGAGTAAAAGAAACACTTGGAATTGCTATTCAGAGCGAGAATATCGCATCCGATGATCGGGTACTGATTCGAATTTTGAACCGCGACGGGAATGAGGTTCTCACGAAGGAGTATACGGGCTCCGTTCCTTCTGAGTTCATTTGGGATGGAAGGAATGCGAGCGGGGCGCTGGTTCTCGAGGGGACATACAGCTTCCGTATTGATGCCTCTGATATGGCGGGAAACAAGAGTTCCTCCAGTGTTGACGGAATCGTCGTGAAAACGGAATATGAGAAAGTATCTGCATCACCGACGTTTCGTGGATTCTCCCCAAATGGTGACGGATATTTCGATATCAATGATATCATTCTCTTTGCGAGCAGCAAGGAGGGGCTTGTGGAGTGGAACCTTGATATTATCGATAAGAACGACCGGGTTGTGCGAAGATACAGCGGGAAAAAGGATTTTCCCGAAGTGATAAGCTTTGATGGGAAGGATCAGAGCGGGACAGTTCTTCCGGACGGCCTGTATACCATACACTTCAGCCTCAGGTACGAGAGCGGCAACCATCCGGAATCCTTCTACAAGTTCATCAAGGTGGATAACACCGCACCTTCAATAGCGGTTTCAGTTGACATAACTGCCTTTTCTCCCAACGGGGATGGAATCAAGGACACGGTGAGCATCATTCACCAGATAGAAGCCGGTGAGGGTGACGAGTTCGAAGCGAGGCTGTTAAATGCCGCAGGGGCGGTGTTCAAAACCTTTGATTATGGGAAGAAACCTCCCGAAGTCGTTGTCTGGGACGGAATGGGAGACAACAACATCCAGCCGGTCGAGGGGATGTATACCTATATCGTGAAAGGCAGGGACGAGTACGGAAATGAGACAACACGGGTCATCGGACCGATCAAGCTTGTGACCGGGTTTGAGCAGGTCTCAGTAGAGCCCAGTGAGTACGTGTTCTCTCCCAATGGCGACGGGAGAAAGGACACTGTGAGCTTCAAGCTCAATACCAATAACCTTCAGGGGATAGTGGAGTGGAAGCTGGACTTACAGGATTCGAGCGGCACACTGGTGCGTTCCTTCAACGACAGGAATATGGGGCTCAGGCTTCCATCGGAAATCACCTGGGATGGTTCAAGCGACGCGAAAGTTCCCGTGAATGATGGCGTCTATGCTGCGGTTTTCAGTATCCTGTACGATACGGGAAACAGACCAATTTCCAAGCCGAAGGATGTGATGATCGACACCAGAGGACCGGTTATCGAGATCTATACCGATGATCTGCAGATCTCACCCAATGACGATGGCGCAAAGGAGACCATCACCATATTTCAGAAGATTACCGGCGGTGAGGAGGATTCCTATGTGGCGGCGATCAGGAATGCGGTCGGAGATGTGGTAAAGGAGTTTGGGTGGAAGGGAACGGTCCCATCCGAGATCGTCTGGGACGGAAGGGACGAGAAGGGCAACCCTCTGGATGAAGGGATATACAATTACTCCATCACAGGCAGTGATCCTGCAGGAAATGTTTCAGATAAACGCATCAGCGGGATAGTGCTCACCACGGAATATGAAAAGGTGAGCCTCGTTGCGAACCGGGTCGGGATCTCTCCAAACGGAGACGGGGTGCTCGATACGGTCGAATTCGTGCCGAGCCTGTCCTCGGAAAAAAACCTGAAAAGCTGGTACCTGGATTTCTACGACAATCAGGGGCAGCGGGTGAAGAGTATGGAGGGGAAGCCGCCGGTACCGACCATTATCACATGGGACGGTACGAACGACTCAGGCACGATTCTCGAGGACGGGACCTACTACTTCAAAATGGGGCTGATGTACCACAGCGGGAATCATCCATCCACAGAGACCGGAAAGATCATCATCGACAATTCACCTCCAGACCATACTTTCGTCGTCTCTCCGAAACTCTTCTCACCCGATGGAGATGGTGAGGCGGATACGTTGTATATTACCACCGAAATCATAGACAGAACCGGTGTCACTGAATGGAGCATATCGATCTTCAGGAAGTGGAACGAAAAAATAGACCGGACAACTGCGTTCAAACGATATTCTGGAAAAGGAAACTTCAAAGGCGTGATTCGATGGGACGGATATTCGGATCCAATGCCCATGCCTCCGGGACTCGTAGAACCTGACGCATACACCCACAAGAGGGTGGGTGAGAGGTGGTCGGTGCTCGTTGATTCTGCTTCAAGCTATGTTGTCGAGCTTACCGCAATGGACGCATATAACAACCGGTTCAGTGAGTTACGGGAATTCGAGACTGACATTCTCGTGATTCCGACCCCCTATGGGTTGAAGATCATGATCAACAGCATCCAGTTTGAATTCGACAAAGCAGAGCTCCTTCCGCAGAGCTTCACTATTCTGAACAGGCTCATCCAGATCATTGAAAAATTTCCGAATTACAAGATACTCATCGTGGGGCATACGGACTGGGTTGGGAGCGATGAGTACAACATGAAACTCTCCGAGAGGCGCGCCTATGCCGTGTATAAATATCTGGTTGAGCACGATGTGGACAAGGAGAGGCTCACCACCGAAGGAAGGGGAGAAACTCAACCAATTGATGACAATGAAACAGAGTCAGGGAGAGCAAGAAACCGGAGAGTGGAGTTCTATCTCACCAAACGATAAAAATAAAAACTGTGTGCGGGCTTTCGGACCCGCTCGTGAAGGGCCATCCGGTATTCCTTTTTGGGAACGGAATTCTGCTGCGAAAGGAGAGAGAAGAAGGTGAGAGTGGCCTTGTGTACCCCTCTGTTCAGTTGACAATTCTTCACCCCCCATGTATATTTTTTTTCAATTTTCTGGTGTGATTTTATTCCTGGCACTTTTTTGTAACGCGGATTGGTCTGTGAATGCCACATGCAGGTCATGAAACATTGATCGCTCTGCGGTATCGTGGTATCAATGAGGAGAGAAGGATGGAAGAAATACGGATTGGCATTCTCGGTGTTGGTACAGTAGGCTCCGGAGTCTACAGGCTCCTTGAAAAAAACCGGGAGCTCATTGAAAAGAAGTCAAACATCCGCATCATGATCAAAAAGGTTGCTGATAAGGATACATCGAAAAAAACGCTTCTGAAGATACCAGATTCGATTTTTTCTGCGGATGCAGAAGAAGTCGTCGCAGACCCTGATGTGGATATCGTAGTGGAGCTCATCGGAGGAACTACGTTTGCGAAGGAGCTGATGATAAAGGCAATTCGGAATAAAAAACATGTTGTCACTGCAAACAAGGCACTTTTTGCGGAACACGGAAAGCAGATTTTGCGGGAGGCGATCGATAACCGGGTTGAGTTCGGGTATGAGGCCTCAGTGGGTGGCGGTATTCCAATCATCAAGACGATCAGGGAGGCACTCGTCGGAAACAGAATTGAGCGGATAATCGGTATCCTCAACGGGACCACCAATTTTATTCTCACAAAAATGACAAAAGAGGGGATCAATTTCGAAGAAGCCCTGAAAACAGCGCAGAGGCTCGGTTTTGCAGAAGCAGACCCTTTTCTGGACATATCCGGTGGCGATGCACGACACAAGATCACCATTCTTTCCTCGCTCGCATTCAACACTCCGGTGGACATGCATAAGGTCTATGTCGAGGGAATAGACGGAATCGAAGGGAAAGAAATTCAGTATTCGGGTGAGTTCGGATTTGTGCTCAAGCTTCTTGCCATAGCGGAACGATACGGTGAAGGGGTGCTTGTGAAGGTGCACCCTGCTCTCGTGAGCAAGGAAAATCCTCTCGCAGGAGTGAGCTGGGAGGATAATGCGATCATGGTGTGCTCTGATTTTCTTGGTAAGTCCATGTATCAAGGAAAAGGAGCGGGGGCAAATGCCACCGCGAGCGCCGTGGTTGCAGACATAACGGATATTGCACTGCGGGTGAAGGGCTCCATCGAGTACAATGCAAACGCATATTCCTATTTTGAAGAACACCGCCAGATTCCTTTCGAAGAGAGCAGGACCCGGTACTACTTCAGGTTCAACGTGCTCGACCGCCCGGGCATTCTCTCCAAAATCGCAGGAGTGCTCGGAAACAACAATATCAGCATCGCCTCGGTTATCCAGAAGGAGACCGAGGAGGTACACGAGCACGTACCCCTCGTGATGCTCACTCATATTTCACAGGAATCAGATGTAAGAAGAGCGATAGGGAAAATCGACAATTTCTTTGAGATTGAGGGAAAAAGTAAAATAATTAGAGTGATAGATGAGTAGAAATTTTATTCATAGATTAAAAGTAGATAAATGAGGGATTTTCATATACACCGTCAATCATCGTAAATTGTTCCAGCGCAACTATTTTAATATTTCTTGACATTGACAAGGTTGACTATATAATGTATATGCGATTTAATGATTGTTAATACTTAATTATTTTATTTACGATTGGAACTGGAGGGTACTGTAAATAAAGGAGGTGGTAGAGTAAAATATAGATATAAAGTACGTTAGTGTACATCGGTAATTAATTTACAAGGTACATCACCAAGTTATTTAGCGAAAAGTATAAAAAAATTAAATGGGGAGGTAAAAATGAAAAGGAAAGTTCTGTGGTTTGGCGTTGTAATACTGTGCTTGTGTGGTGCAGCTACTTTTTTATTTGCTGGAAAGGAAAAACCCGCTGAAGAGCAGTTTATTACAATCCATTGGGCTCAATGGGCTCCAGCAGATTACCTCGAAAAACTTTCAGAGGGATTTACCACTGAGACAGGGATACGGGTTGTTGTAGAACAAACCCCATGGGAAACATTCGTTCAAAAGTATAATACAGAGATGATTGCTCGTAGTGATGCATGGGATATTATCGTTGGCGACAGCCAGGATATTGGAAACATGGCTGTAAATGGACACTATGTGGAATTAACCGATTGGATTAAGGATCATGGGGTTGACAAGACATTTACACCAGCATCATTGACGTATTTTGCAGAATATCCGAAGGGAGCAGGAAAATACTTTGCAGTTCCATGCGAAGGTGATGGACTGGCATGGGCGTATCGGAAAGATCTTTTTGAAGATCCAAGGAATAAGGCGTTATTCAAGAATAAATATGGGTATGAACTCGGTGTGCCAAAATCCTGGGATAATCTTAAAGATATTGCTGAGTTTTTCCACGATCCGGATAAGGGTTTCTATGGAATTGCAATTTATGGTGACAATGGATATGATTCGCTTGCCATGTTTGCGGAACAGGTTATATGGTCATTTGGTGGAGAACTCGGTGATTATTCAACCTACAAGGTTGATGGTTTGCTCAATTCAGAAGGGTCAATTGCAGGCATCAAGTATTACCGTGAGCTCTTTAAATTCGTGCCACCGGGATTTGGCGATGCATTCTACGTGAAATGCAACGACGCGTTTACTGCAGGGATTGTTCCCATGAGCTGCAACTACCTTGCATTCTTCCCGGCTCTTGCGAATGAAGCAACAAACCCCTATGCGGCTGATACTGATTATTTTGCTTGCCCTCCGCAGAAAGGACCGGATGGCAAGACCAGACAGTATGCAGCACTTGGTGGCCAGGGTGCATCAGTGGTGACTTATTCAAAGAAACAAGACCTTGCTTTTAAGTGGCTTGAATGGTTCATTAAAGAAGACACACAGATGGAATGGGCCAAATTGGGTGGATATACATGCCACGCAAAAGTGTTAGCATCAGATGAATTTCTCAAAGCAACACCGTATAATCCTACATTCAAGATAACAATGGAAATTTTTAAGGACTGGTGGGCATGCCCTGAATACGATGTGCTTCTGAGAACCTTCAGCGAGACTATTGCTGGTTATGTAGTTGGAGGGAAAGGTACCGCTGAAGAAGTATTGAACAAGTGTACCCAGCAGTGGAAGGCCATCTTCAAAGAAGCGGGATATTACGATTAATAGTAATGAGTAATAGAACTGCTCCCCCCGTTTTTCTCTTAGGGGGGAGCATGTATTAGGAAAAGGTGGAGAAGGATAAGATTAATGCGCAGAAGACAGAAAGAAAATGAAGGCTTGACTATTGAAGCTCACTATCGTTCAGTGAAGGATAAAACGTTGATGCGGCTGTTTATTCTTCCGACGCTCGTTTTGCTTATAGCCATAAATGTATTCCCGCTTGTTTGGTCGTTATTTCTAAGTTTTGCGAATTACACTGCAAAAATGACGAACGTCTGGGGTAAGAACCCTGAAATGATAGGGGTGGCAAACTTTCATCGCATCTTAACTGATCCGGAGATGTGGGTCAAATTTATCACAACAGCAAAATATGTTATTATGTCAGTTGTTGGGGAGATGCTTCTTGGTTTCGGCCTCGCATTACTCCTTCAGTTGAATTTTAAATGGAAAGGTATCATAACAACACTTCTCATATTACCAATGACCATGTCTCCAGTAATAGTCGGGTTGATGTGGCGGTTATTTTATGAACCGAATTGGGGGATGTTTAACTTTTTATTGGGATTGGGAAGGATAGATTGGATTTCTGATCCTGCGAGAAATTTATACTCTATAGTAATTGCGGATGTATGGATGTGGACACCTTTTGTAATGCTTCTCGCCCTCGCAGGGCTCTCTGCTGTACCAAAGTATTTATATGAGGCGGCTGAGATTGACAGGGCTTCCTGGTGGTTCAAATTTACACGGATTACTCTGCCAATGATCTATCCAATTCTTATGCTTGCCTTGATCTTTCGTACAATAGAAGCATTTAAAATATTCGATTTGCCGATGGGAATAACCGGTAGAGGGGCAATGGCACCTCCGCTTTTAGCGATGCATTTATACAATGTTTCATTTGTGACATGGAACACCAGCTATGGTTCTGCAATTGGTTATATCATGTTGATAATGATTCTCGCAATCACACTCATCTTTGTGAAGTATCTTAATAAAGCAAAACAGTAGGAGATTGAGTGAAAGGGATAGAGAATGGCGCAGATTATTGATAAGAAACAAAAGATCATTAGAGCTTTGCTGATTTTCCTTATTTGTGTGATTACTTTTATCTACCTGATACCATTATTATTCGTTCTACACACATCTTTTAAACCATGGGAACATATTCGGGATTATCCACCGAAATTTTTGTTTAAACCGACAATAGCAAGTTATATACGGATATTTACCTCGAGAACACCTCTTCCTCCAGGAGTAGCTTTTTCAGAAGAAGAAGTAGCAAATATGAAGTGGTACGAGCGTCTCATATACAAAGATACAAATGAAGAGATTGTGAGACAGGGTGATTTACCACGAAGATACTTAAATAGCATTATTATAGTGATAGGAAGTACTTTAATTACCATCTTCATAGGAACATTGGCTGCATACGGATTTTCAAGAGGTAAGTTGAAAGGGAGGGATGATTGGTTGTTTTTTATTCTGACAACGAGGATGCTTCCTCCGGTGGTGGTTGTTATACCCGTGTTTCTCATGTTCAGAGCGTTGAATCTCACTGACACCCATATAGGACTTATCCTTTTATATACAGTCTTCAATGTATCCTTTACTGTATGGGTGATGAAGGGTTTTATTGACGAAATTCCCATTGAGTATGAAGAAGCAGCAATGGTTGACGGGTATACAAGATTTCAAGTATTTAGAAAGATTGTAGTTCCACAGGCGACGACAGGGATCGCAGCCACATCAGTATTTTGTTTTATATTTGCATGGAATGAATATGCGTTTGCTTTTCTCCTATCAAGGAAGTATGCGCAAACAGTACCTGCCTGGCTCCCTTATCAGATGGGAGTATTAGGATACGATTGGGGGGCGGCAGCAGCAGGAACATTTCTTTTCTTACTTCCTGCTATGGTTTTTACCATAATTTTAAGAAAACACCTTGTAAGAGGTATCACATTTGGTGCAATAAGAAAATAGGAAACGGGAATGATCAAACTTTTAATTGCCATAGGCATTTATATCATTATTGGGGTGACCTTTTGGCAGTTTAAGCTTTTGAAGAGAAAATATTTAGAACCTGTTTTTATAGGATTTATGATTTTTGGCATTATTTCACTCTGTCAACCTATCCTATTCAAATTATACAGTTACGGTTTTGCAATTCTTTTAACTGGTACCGGTGGTTATATGTTTGTATCTCACATGAAATAAGAGAAATAACTACATTATAGCAATGCGCCAGAATTAAAGTATAAAATCCCTGAAATTTTGCTATATAAAGAATAATTAAAATTAAAAGTATAGTGGAGATTTTAGATGGCAGAAATAATTTTGGAAAATGTAGTAAAAAGATATGGTGACCTTATTGCCGTGAATAATTTTAATTTAGATATAAACGACAAAGAATTTCTCGTTTTACTTGGACCATCTGGATGTGGAAAAACAACCACACTTCGATGTATTTCAGGTTTGGAAATAGCAGATGAAGGAAAAATTTTCATTGATGGAAAAGATGTTACGAAAATACGGGCATCTCAAAGGGATATCGCCTTTGTTTTCCAATTATACGCGCTTTACCCTATTTTAACGGCTTATGATAACATTGCTTTTCCTTTGAAGGCGCAAAAGTACAATAAAGAGAGAATAAAAGAGGAAGTGAATAAGGTTGCAAAGCTTCTTCAAATAAAACATATTCTGAATAAAAGGCCAAAGGAGCTTTCAGGTGGTGACATGCAGAGGGTAGCACTGGGAAGAGCAATGGTTCGGAGACCGAAAGCGTTTTTACTTGATGAACCAATAGGAACGCTTGATGCAAAGTTTAGGGAAGAAATGCGGATAGAACTGAAAAGATTACACATTGATATTAGCGCTACTACTGTGTATGTGACACACGACCAGGTAGAAGCAATGTCAATGGGGGATCGCATTGCAGTATTGAATCTTGGTATTTTGCAGCAGGTTGGAACACCTCATGAAGTATATACAAAACCAAATAATATATTTGTTGCAAATTTTATAGGAAGCCCTGGAATGAACTTTATAAATTGTGAGCCAAAACGGAGAGATGACGAGTTCATGCTTAAGCTGTTGAGAGACGAAATCTATATTTCAATACCTGAAGAGATACAGAAAATAGTAGAGAAAAAAGTAAATGGTGATAATAAATTGGTTTTAGGGGTTCGACCTGAAGATGTGACTTTTAGTATGAAAAAAGAAGAAAATGCTCTTACCGTGAAGGTATATGTGATTGAAGAAACTGGCTCTTATAATATCATAGATGTCAACTTAGGCAGTGAAATGATTAAGGTTCGAACATTGCCGACAATAAAGCCGATTATTGGAGAAACCGCCTATGTGAGTTTTGATATGAAAAGGATAAGCATTTTTGATGGAGAAACGGAAAGATCAATACTATAAAAGCAATTATTTGGGAGAATATGTAGATGGCAAACGTAAAACTTGTCTCACTCACGAAGACTTTCGGTTCCATAACTGCGGTTGATAATATGAACTTAGAAATTAGGGATAAAGAGTTTTTTATTCTGCTTGGACCGACTGGAGCAGGAAAGACCACAACCTTACGACTGATAGCAGGCCTGGAAAAGCAGGACGAAGGTGAGGTTCATATTGATAATGTACTCGTTGATGATTACAGTCCTGCCTTACGGGACGTTGCATTTGTATTTCAATATTACACACTTTATCCGCATTATACTGTTCGTCAGAATTTAGAATTTCCTTTAAAATCAAGATTGAGAAATTATTCGAAATCGGAGATTTTTCGCAGAGTAGATGAGGTTTCTAAGGTATTGCATATTGATCGCCTTTTGGAAAGGGCGACAGTGAATTTAAGTGGAGGGGAAATGCAGCGTGTTGCGCTTGGTAGGGCGATGGTAAGAACACCAAAAGTATTTCTTATGGACGAACCTCTTTCGAATTTAGATGCAAAGTTAAGAGAGGAAATGCGAAGTGAGCTTTCTAGGCTTCATTTTGATTTGGGTGCTACTTTTTTTTACGTAACCCATGATCAGGTTGAAGCAATGACAATGGGTGATAGAGTGGCAGTATTGAATGAGGGCAAAATACTTCAAATTGGTACGCCGAATGAGATATATAATTCACCAAAAAACATTTTTGTTGCAAAGTTTGTTGGAAGTCCGGCAATCAATTTGTTTAATGTCTTTCTGGAAAAGGAAAATTTAATCTTTGGTGACAAAGATATGGTATGTACTCTTTTAGAAAAGCAGATGAACGTATTGAAAGATTATGAGAAAAAACAGCTCATCTTGGGAATAAGACCGGAGGATATTACTATAACACGCGAGAAACACAAGTTAAATTCATATAATTGTAAGGTATATTTTAATCAAAGCATGGGCGCAGAGGACATTGTAAATCTAAAAATCGATAATACAATGTTTAGAGCAGTGGCTCCACCGAGACTTAATATCAAAGTAGGAGAAAAAGTTTATGCCAATTTCAATATAGACAGAGCACATATTTTTAACCCTGGAACAGAAGAATGCGTCGCATAAAAAAAAATTAAAAATGAACTTAGCGATAAGAGGGTAGGAGTTTATAAGTGTACACTCATTAAGTTAGATTTTGTGATTGATATTAAGATACTGGCTCCAAAGATGTGTTCACAACCCTGGGTGAAAGATTTTAGTAAGATGAGTAGCAGCCGTTTGAGTAGCCCATGGCCATACAAGCATCTGCCCATGTTTATGATACGATTGGTGATCCGGATGAGTGCTGTTTCAATGGCATTGGTATTTAATGACGATCAGTAGTTCGTTTTGCTGATCCCAGAACATGTCGTATCAATCGAGAAACACACTTGCTCAAATTTATGTACTGGATCCTTGGAATCAAGCGCTCACCGTTTACCCGGGCGAAGGAGAGATGGATTGATGCCCATTGAGAACAAAACCATCGGGCTATACATCCTTGTGGTGTTACGTGATGGCACAGAGGATAAACCGATTATTTGATAAATTGAACCCCTTATTAAAGGGTAGTATCACAGAACTTTCGGATACAGCCAAACAATAAAAGGATTCTGATAAAATTCAAATCGATAGGAGGATAGGTTCATGAAATTGGGAGTAATGGCAAACTGTTTTGGAGATAAATCTTGGGAAGATGCAGTAAAAGCAGCAAAGGCTGCAGGATGTAATGCTATCGAGCCAGGGAGCGGGGGATTTGTGGGGAAAGCTCATTGTAACCCGGAGGTTTTATTAAAAGACGAGGGTGCTTTAAAAAAATTTATTGAAACCTATAAATCTCGGGATATGGAAGTAAGTGCATTATCTGTTCATGGGAATCCCCTCCATCCAGATCCGAAGTTTGCAGGGGAGCATAAGAGCGACCTCACAAATACGATAAAACTTGCAGATAAGATTGGTGTAAAGGTTGTCAATGGATTTGCCGGCTGCCCGGGGGCGGGAGAAGATGCAAAGTACCCGAACTGGATAACCTGTCCCTGGCCTCCATATTATGGTGATTCGGTGCTCTGGCAATGGGAAAAAAGGGTGATCCCATTTTGGAAAGAAATGGGAAAGATAGCGAAGGATGCCGGTGTTAAATTCGGTTTTGAGATGCATCCTGGCGATGTTGTATATAACCCTGAAGCTCTTTTAAAATTGAGGGATGCGGCTGGAGAGGAAATGTCGTGCAATTTTGATCCAAGCCACCTCTTCTGGCAGGGTATGGATCCATTGCAGGTTATTAAACTAATGGGAAATATCATCGTTCACGTGCATGCCAAGGACAGCAAAGTAGATGAAGGTATAGTTCGGTGGAGAGGGGTAAATGACTGGAAGCATTACGGCGATGTGATGCACAGGGCATGGACCTTCAGAACATGTGGATACGGGCATGATAAGCTCTGGTGGAACAGCTTTGTGAGCAACCTGCGGCTTATAGGATACGATGGAGTGATAAGTATCGAACATGAAGATCCCCTCATGTCTGCAAATGAAGGATTAAACAAAGCTGTACAGTTTTTAAAGGAAGTCTTACTCTATGAAGAAGTTGGAGAGATGTGGTGGGCTTAATTTCCCGCACGACAGTGCGATGTGAAGTACCTTCACCCTTGTAGTAGTAAGTCTTTTAACGGGGGTATATAAAGGATGGAGAAAAAGGTAAAAGTTGCTGTTGTCGGACTTGGATTTGGCGCTGAGTTTGTTCCTCTCTACCAAAAACATCCGAACGCAGAATGCTATGCAATCTGTCAAAGAACTGACAAACATCTCAACGAAGTGGGTGATCAGTTTGGAGTTGAAAGACGTTTTACACGGTTTGAAGATCTTTTGACAATTGACGAACTGGATGCAATACATATCGTTACCCCCATAGCAGAACATGCACCCATGAGTATTGCCTCATTGAATGCAGGAAAGCATACGGCATGTACGGTGCCAATGGGAGTTACAAAAGAAGAGTGCCTCGAAATTGTGAAGGCACGGAAAAAATACGGTACAGTATACATGATGATGGAAACGGCTGTCTATACGAGAGAGTTTCTCTATGCAAAAGAGCTTGTTGAAACAGGGAAGCTCGGAAAAATACAGTTTTTACGAGGTTCACACCAGCAGAACATGAGCCTTCCAGGATGGCCGGACTACTGGTATGGATTTCCACCGATGCACTATGCAACCCATGCAGTAAGCCCCCTGTTGAACCTTGCAGATGCGGAGGTTGAATCCGTGGTTTGCTTTGGATCGGGCACGATCAGGAAGGAGTACATAGAGAAGTATAATTCGCCATTCGCAATCGAAACCGCACTTTTAAAGCTCCGTGATTCCGACATTGCCTGTGAGGTGACGAGGTCGCTCTTTGATACGGTCCGTCAGTATAGGGAAAGCTTTGATGTGTACGGAACGAAACTTGCTTTTGAATGGGAGCAGATCGCAGGAGAGGGTCCTGTGATATATTCGGGGTATGAAGATGCAGAAAGGGTGAAGGTACCCGATTACGGGCACTCACTCCCCGGAGAAATTGCCCCATATACCGTAAGAGGTGTGTATGATGAGGAACATGAGCACACATCCTTTATACAGGGGGCAGGGCATGGAGGTTCCCATCCACATCTGGTTCATGAGTTCATCAGTGCCGTCCTAGAAGGGCGTAAGTCTTCTATCGATACAGAAAAGGCAGCAAACTGGACAATGACCGGATTATGTGCCCATGAATCAGCAATGGAAGGAGGAGCAAGAGTGGAAGTACCGAGGACATGATTGAAGTAAATCACCTATATTTAGACTCAGTAAACGTATTATTCGTGGATCTTGCACTTTTTCTCTGCAGTGAACCCGGTAAAGTTCAGGCCAGCAAAAAAACTTTTATCAAAGAAAAACACTTGCCCGGCACCCCAATGCAAAGGGAAAAAGTCGATGTAGATGATTCTTTTGTTGCGATGGTGGAGTTTAAAAATAGTACAGATAGCAACCTTTGAAGATGTATCCAGGGCTGATCTACTTTGGCATCTCCCGTGCAGCAGAGGCAAAGCACTGACATGAGATAAAATACTGATGGCTGGAGGAATGACATGAAGTTTGGAATCAATACCTTTCTTTTTGCGTCTCCGTTTACTGACAAGAGTATCAAAATTTTAAAGGATTTCAAAGCGATGGGGTTTGATGGAGTTGAAATAGCTCTTGAAAATAAGGGAGATTTCAATTACAAGAACGTATTGGGCGCCATAAAGGATAATGGGCTTGAGTGCTGTTCAGTCTGTGGTGCTTACGGAATTGGAAGGGACCTGAGAGGAACAACACAGGAGCAGGAAACCGCAAAGCAGTATATAAAGGACTGTATAGATGCGTGCAGTGCTTTAGAATGTGATGCGTTTATTGGTCCCCATTACTCCAGAGTTGGGAGAGCTGGCTTCGAACTGGCAGAAGCAAAAGAGGACCAGTGGATGCTGGTAGTGAAGAATTTAAAAGAAGTATGCATGTTTGCAGAGGACAAAGGTGTGTATGTTGCTGTTGAGCCCCTAAATCGATTTGAAACAGATTTCATCAATATATGTGCAGATGTTCTTCGGCTGATCGAAGATGTGGGAAGTCCCATGCTGAAGGTGCATCTTGACACCTTTCACATGAATATAGAAGAAAAGAGTCTGTCAATGGCAATTCTTGCTGCAGGTGGAAATCTCTATCACGTCCACGCATCAGAGAATGACAGGGGTGCACCTGGAACTGGAACCGTTGATTGGAAAGGTGTGAGAGATGCACTTAGGAAAATAAAGTACAATAGATATGTCGTCATAGAGTCATTTACTCCTGATGTTGAGATTATTGCAAAAGCAGCCTCAATATGGAGAGAAACAGAAAGAAGTAATGTTGATCTTGCCCACAAGGGTATTAATTTTTTAAAAGCACTCTTTGCAGAATAGAGACGCGTAAAGGGAACATATATTTTGTTCAATTAGAGGAGGGAATATGGGAGTCAAGATTTCTATCGGTACATGGGCATATCTGTTCGGGGAATATGCAAAGAAACCGATCACAATGGAAGAGGTGGCACGGAGGCTTGATCAGCTTGATTTCGAAGGGGTGGCGCTCGGCGGTTTCAAGCCGCATGGCCACTATGAACTCTATCCTACAAAGGCTGACCGGAGGAAGCTGGTCGATCTGTTCAAATCGCACGGTCTAGTAATTAACAGCTATGCAGCCGACCTGTGGGCGTTCCCTTTTCCAACAGGAGGAGCAGATGTGGCGAAGAAGTACGAGGAAGCCTTTGACAAAAGCCTCGAGATGTGCGTGGATTGCGGCATACCGATAATCCGCGTGGACACGGTTACTGAGACCCCTTATCCTGCAGATTTCAACTACCGGGAGGCATGGGACAGATGTGTTGCGATGTTTAAAAGGTGCGCAGAGAAAGCGAGCAAGGCGAACGTCCGCGTGGTGTGGGAGTTCGAGCCGGGGTACATATTCAACAAACCATCTGAAATCGTGAAAATGATCAAGGACGTGGGCAATGAAAATTTCAAGTTGCAGGCCGACACCTGCCATGTGCAGATGTGCGCGGTGGTCGGTGCACACCAGTACGGTGAAAAAGAAGTGCTCAAGGGCGGCCAGCTTGAGTTCTTTGACATGGTGAAGGGGATGATCGGTGACATTCATATCATCGATTCCGACAACCAGCTCCACGACAACCACACATCTGTGCACGCTCCTTTCGGCACAGGCTCTATCAAATTCGAAGAGGTGGTGCCTGCGATTGTAAAGGCAGGGTACACATCGGAATGGTGGACCATAGACCTCTGCTTCTGGCCCAATGCCTGGGAGATCACAGAAGCGTCAAAGACGTATGTGGATGAGCTGTTCACGAAGCTCAATATGAAATAAAATCGGATTTCCCATAAAATCCAAGGGGGATTGTATGAAAGGCAAAATGAAGGCAATGGTGTTTTATGAACCGCTCAACATGAAGTATGAAGAGATAGATATCCAGCAGATCGGGCCTGACGAGTTACTTTTGAAGGTCAAGGCATGCGGGATCTGCGGCTCCGACATCGCCTACTACTGGGGGCTCAGCCCCCTGGAAACGAAAGACGGCAAAGGGCCGCTCGTGCTGGGCCATGAGTTCTCCGGGGAGATCGTCGAGGTCGGAGACATCCCCAGGAGCCTCGGCCTGTTCAAACCCGGCGACCGGGTGACGGTCGACCCGGTGCAATACTGCAACGCCTGCGAGGTGTGCAAGAAGGGACAGGTGAATCTCTGCGAGAACAAGAGCGTTTCAGGGGTGTCCACGGACGGCGCGTTCGCAGAGTACGCGAAGTCAAAGTACACATCCGTGCACCGGCTCCCGGAAAACGTCACCTATGAGCAGGGCGCCTTCAGCGAACCGCTTGCGGATGCCATGTATGCCGTGCAGAACATGGAGATAGGCCTGGGAGACTTCTGTGTGGTGATCGGACCAGGGCCAATCGGTCTTGCTGAGGCACAGCTCGTCAAGTCAAGCGGTGCGGGAACGGTGGTGGTGCTCGGCACACGGGACTATCGTCTGGATGTGGCCAGGAAAAACGGTGCGGATTACGTGTTCAATCTCCAGGATAAAAAATCGAAGCACTACGTTTCTGATATAAAGAAAAAGATCACAGAGCTTACAGCTGGTAAGATGGCAGACAGGGTGCTCATTGCTACCGGGAACCCGGACATTATGGGGCTGCCCTTTGAGATTTCAGGCCGCAGGTCCGTGATCGTGTTCTTCGGCCTGCCCGGTGCAAATGATATGGTGCCGGTTCCTGCGCTGCAGACGACCTTCTGGGACAAGCGAATCAAGTTCTCCTGGCTTGCACCCCTCACATGGCCGAGGTCGCTTCAGGCGATCGCAACGAAACTCATCGATGTGGATGCCCTGATCACCCACAAATACAAGCTCGAGGAGCTCATTCCAGCCCTTGAGAAGGTGAAAAAAAGGGAGGGCGAGCCGCTGAAAGCCCTTGTCATTCCGTGACCCATTGTGGTGCATCCTGGATGCAGGGGGAAGGTGGCAGAGGGCGTGCCTGAGAAAGATGTGTTTGCCCAGAAGGAACTACCCGGGATGTTCGAAGGCCCGATATTGCGGGTGCTCGTGAAGCTCGCCCTTCCCATCTTTGCGGGCATGTCCTTCCAGCTCCTCTACAGCATCGTGGACACCATCTGGATCAGCCGTATAGACCTGACCGATGCCTCCTATGTCGGTGGGACAGGCATCATTTTTCCCCTTCTTTTTCTCGCCATCGCAGTCGGTTCCGGGATACTGATCGGTACGAGCTCACTGGTTGCCCGGGCAATAGGGGAACGGAACCAGCAGGTTCTGAGCAAGACCGTCGAATCTGGCCTGGTCATGGCGGCCGCGATCTCTGTGATTTTTGTGAGCCTTGGATACGCCTTTGATGAGCAACTCGTCAGGATACTCGGCGCAACTGGTGATTACTATGTACATGCCCTGGAATACTTCCGGTTCATCCTTCCCGGCGCGGCGTTCATGTTTCTCGGAAATGTGTTCAACGGGATCCTGCAGGGAGAGGGGCTCATGCACGTGGTGATGAAGGCAATGATCATCGCCACCATCACCAACATCATACTTGATCCGATCCTCATATTTCTGCTTGGAATGGGAGTAAAGGGTGCGGGGCTCGCCACAGTGATCTCCCAGGGAGTCGCCGGGGTGTATGTGGTGAGGTTTTTTTTCCTGGGAAAGAGCATCACGCCTGTTGAGTGGAAGCTGAAAAATATCGAATTGTCCATCACGAAACAGATCGTTGCTGTGGGGTTTCCCCAGACCGCAGGACAGATCACAATGGCGGTGAGCTTTTTATTCTTCAACAGGCTTGTGGTATCCATTGATACGCTTGCGCTCACCGCCTTCTCCATCTGCGGGAGGTTCGACCAGGTTATCATTTTTCCAATTCTTGCAATTTCTTCGGCTACCATCACCATGACTGGTCAGAACTTTGGGAGGAATAACTATCTGCGGGTCAGCAGGATACTGAAGAGAAGCATGGGGCTTGCAGCAGCTGTGGTGGTGATGCTTGGAGCAATACTTTTTATTGCCGCCCCTGCGATCTATCCCTTTTTTACGGATGTGGACAGGGTTGTCTTTTATGCGGTCCGGCAGACCAGGATCGTTGAGCTCACCTACGTGTTTGCTTCCGCGGCCATAATTGCCCGGGCTGCTTTCCAGGCCATGGGGAAACCTCTCCCTGCACTTGCGATCACTGTTCTGCGCCTTGCAGGGATCGCGATTCCAGCGGCGTATCTCTATGCTCGGGTGCTCAACCTGGGTATCTATGGGGTGTGGTTTGGAATCATCACAGGCAATTTCGTGGCGGCGGTCATCAGCATCATCTGGATAGAAACCGTAATGAAAAGGTTGAAGGAGGGCGTTTGAATCCATGGGCAATATTCTTGTGACCGGTGCAGCAGGGTTCATAGGGTTTCATCTCGCACGCCGTCTCCTTGAAGAGGGAGCGGCCGTGGTTGGAGTCGACAATCTGAATCCCTACTATGAGGTCAGTCTCAAGGAGGACCGTCTCAGTCTGCTCAAAGCGCATGATCGCTTTACCTTTTACAGGGTAGGGCTCGAGCAAAGGGATGCGGTGGAAAAGCTGTTCGGGGGTCACCGGTTTGATACCGTGGTGCACCTCGCAGCTCAGGCTGGGGTGAGATACTCACTTGAGAACCCGCACAGTTACGTGAGGAGCAACATCGTGGGGTTTCTGCACGTGCTCGAAGGGTGCAGACACACCGGCGTCAGGCATCTCGTGTTCGCCTCCAGCAGCTCTGTGTACGGAGCGAACAGGAAGATGCCCCTGTCTGTGCACGACAACGTCGACCACCCCATCTCCCTCTATGCTGCCACGAAAAAGTCAGACGAGCTGATGGCTCACACCTATGCAGCGCTCTACAGCCTGCCCTGCACAGGTCTCAGGTTTTTCACCGTGTACGGGCCCTGGGGGCGTCCTGACATGGCTCTTTTCAAGTTTACTAGAAACGTAATGAGAGGTGAAAAAATTAAGGTGTACAACTACGGAAAAATGAAGCGGGACTTCACCTACATCGACGACATAATCGAGGGGGTGGTAAGGGTCATGGAGAGGATTCCGAAGGGGGAAGCCTCCTGGGAGGGCACTGATCCTGATCCGGGCACAAGCTTTGCTCCCTACAGGCTGTACAACATTGGAAACAATACACCGGTCAATCTTATGGATTTTATCGGGATTATCGAAAAAGCGCTCGGAATCAGCGCGGATAAAGAGATGCTCCCGATGCAGCCAGGTGACGTGGTGGAGACGTGTGCGGATGTCGGTGACCTGATGCATGATGTGGGGTTTGTGCCCAAAACCAGCCTCGAGGAAGGCATCAAGCGGTTTCTGAGCTGGTACAGAGAGTACTACAGGGTATGATTTTTTTTCCAACATCCTGGATACAGACAGAAACCGTGATATGCTTGTGATTGTTCATGATCTTTTTTTTCAAGCACAGTGGTACCGGTGCTGGCAAAATAACGTGTATCCATCGGTAAATTTCGTGTATAATTAAGTGAAGAGCTGCCATATTTTTTCGAAATGTCGGCATACCTCGAATAAAACTTCAGGATTTTCGACATGAAAATTGTGATGATGGGGACTGGATACGTCGGGCTCGTGTCCGGGGCCTGTTTCTCCGAGTTCGGTGTGAACGTTACCTGCGTTGATACGAACACAGAACGGATTGACGCATTGAACAGCGGTATCGTTCCGATTTACGAGCCGGGTCTCGAAACCCTTGTCAGGGAGAACATGAAAAAAGGGAAGCTCGTGTTTACCCATGACTGCTGTGAAGCAGTCAGAGAGGCAGACATACTATTCATCGCAGTCGGAACTCCCACCCGCAGAGGTGACGGCTATGCGGACCTGAGCTACGTGTACAGTGCTGCTCGGGACATCGCCGGGAATATGAAAGGATACTCGGTGGTTGTGAACAAGAGCACCGTACCGGTGGGAACCGCTCAAAACGTCAAGCGGATAATCAAGGATATGAACCCTTCATCTGATTTTGACGTCGCCTCGAATCCAGAATTCCTCAGAGAAGGCTCTGCAATCAACGACTTCATGCGGCCGGACAGGGTCGTGATCGGTGTGGAAAACGAAAGGGCTGAGGAGCTTCTGAAGGAGCTCTATCGCCCCCTCTACCTCATAGAGACACCGATGGTGGTTACCGACCTGCAGACTGCAGAGCTCATAAAATATGCGAGCAATGCCTTCCTCGCAACCAAGATTTCCTTTATCAACGAGCTCTCACACCTCTGTGAAGCGGTCGGGGCGAACGTGAAAATGGTTGCGAAGGGGATGGGGTTCGACAAGCGGATCGGTCCGAAGTTTCTTCACGCGGGACCCGGGTACGGAGGCTCCTGCCTGCCCAAGGATACGAGAGCACTCATCAAGATATTTCAGGATAACAACCTCACTGCCAGGATCGTGGAAGCGGTCGTACAGGTGAACGAGGCCCAGAAATCCCTCATGGTAAAAAAGATACGTGAAGCGCTGGGAGGTTCAGAGTACGGGAAAACCGTTGCGGTGCTCGGACTCACTTTCAAACCGGAGACTGATGACCTGCGGGAGGCTCCATCGCTTACCATCGTTCCCGCACTTCGGGAGGGAGGGGCTGCGGTGCACGCGACAGATCCGAAGGGAATGGACGAATCCCGGAACCTGCTCGAGGGCGTGGAGTTCTTCGATGATCCTTACCGCGCAGCAGAGGGTGCCGAAGCGATCGTCATCATGACTGAATGGAACGAATACAGGGCTTTGGATCTATCCCGGCTGAAGAAAAGCATGAACGGTGATGTTTTCGTGGATTTGAAGGATATTTACGATGCTGAGAGCGTGAGAGAGCTGGGATTCAGGTATTTCGGGGTCGGCGTTCCTTGAGCTTTTGCATTGTTTGTTGCGCGATTCATGAATAACAAAGAGGTGAAGGATGAAGGGAATAATTCTTGCGGGTGGAGCAGGAACCAGGCTCTATCCCATCACTCAGGTCGTGTGCAAGCAGCTCTTACCCGTCTATGACAAACCCATGATCTACTATCCACTGTCTACTCTCATGCTTGCCGGAATACGCGAGATTCTCATCATTTCCACCCCACAGGATCTCCCGAATTTCAGGGAGCTCTTTGGCGACGGCTCGCAGTTCGGCCTTGCACTCTCCTACGAGGTTCAGGACGAACCCAGGGGACTGGCAGAGGCGTTCATCGTAGGGGAAAGGTTCATTGGAAAGGACAGCGCGTGTCTCGTGCTGGGAGACAACATCTTCTACGGACACGACCTGCCCGCGATGCTTCGGGATGCGGCATCCCAGGAGAAAGGGGCCACCATATTCGGATATTATGTGAGGGACCCCGAGCGATACGGTGTGGTCGAGTTCGACAGGCAGGGAAATGTGCTCTCTATT
>Ga0180437_10001245_pt1 | contig 43973 bp, 36 predicted proteins | sample SS_ome_4_FD_132410 | JGI IMG/M metagenome (GOLD analysis project Ga0180437, IMG submission 132410) | Hypersaline lake sediment archaeal communities from the Salton Sea, California, USA - SS_3_D_1 metaG | ecosystem: Environmental > Aquatic > Non-marine Saline and Alkaline > Hypersaline >... | reverse complement strand
TTTTTGCCTCTTGACGCAGTTTCTCCCAAATCCCCAATTCCTCCAACAGAACACAGCTTGCACGGCGAGCGACAAGGTCAGCAGGGACACCCGATATCGATACTCCATGCTCAGAGGCCCTTGTCAGCTCTCGATAGATGTCAAGTGCAGCACTAAGCTGGCCGGCCTTTCTGAGATTTCGAGCCAGCCGCAACTGTGCGCCAGCTCTCAAAGCAGGATCTGTGGCAGTGGTCAAGGAGCGCAGGGCAATGATGGCACGCCCATAGTCTTTCTCCAGAAATTCGGCTCTTTCAGCAGCAGCAAACAAGCTCGATGAGGCTTCACGACCCGATGCCGACTCTGGATAGTATAAAAGAGAATTTTCCGGAAGGGCTCGAAATTCTCCTGATCTTATGATTATCAGAAAAAAGTCTTCTGCCGCAGGATTTGATCTATCCAACGGGGTGTTGTCAAGCTGCCGTTCTTCCTCTGCAAGAACTTTCTCCATTGCTATGATGATGCGATCGGCCGCCGTTTCTCTCTGTTCTTCCAGCCGCTGAAGTTCCAATGAGCGGTCCTGCTGTACAAGACGCATGCCCATCCATATTAGCGCAGCGACAGATGTGACCGCGACCACCAGAAAAAGGACAGCAGCATACCTAGGAGGATGTCTCCCTGTCCGGAACAATGCCATAATATTCCCGCTTTTTTTACTATAAACCTAATATGGGTGCTTTACAATCAAGAAAATATCAAGAATCCATCAAGCTTTTGTCAACTTCCCATCTTTTCAGAATGACACAATCATACGAAAAATGCTTGAGTTATTTGCATACCACAGCCCTTCTTTTTTCCTGGAAAAAATAATAAAATATATGGCATCCTAATAAAAAAGGGCCATTCGAAAGGCAGAATATTGACAGAACAGAATCATAACGACGGCATTAAAAAGCGGGACAGGATAGATATCCGGGAGATGGACCTCGACGATCTCCCGCAGGTTTTCGATATTGGAGAAAAACTCTTCACTGCGGAAAAATGGCCGAACCTCTACCGGACATGGGACGAATACGAGCTTCTCGAGCTCTATGCGGCCAACAAAGACCTCTGCCTCGTCGCTGAGATCGACGATCGCATCATCGGTTTCGCTCTCGGGTCGATCATCGAAAAGGAACGAAGCGCCTGGGTCTACGGGTACCTGGAGTGGATCGGCATCCACCCTGAAATGAAGAGCAAAGGAATCGGAACCAGGCTGTTTAACCGGCTTACCGAGCTTCTGATCAAGCGCGGAGCCCGGATAATGATCGTCGATACGGAAATGGAAAATCGCGATGCCATCCAATTTTTCAAAAGGCAGGGTTTCGGGCAGGAAATCAAGCATGTGTTTCTTACCCGGAATCTATCGACTCATCCCGATTATCTAAAACGGAAAGCCCTTCAAAAAAAACCTGTAAAAGAGGATTAAACGACAGCTTCTCACACACCTATGTCTTTCGAATTTAGCGGAATGCCATGAAACGAACGACAACCTCTTTTGATAGGCTTGTAAGCTTTGTCGACGACACCCGGCTCCGTCAGACCCTGATCAGTCTTGTGAACGAATACAGCCCGTCCTACGCAGAAGAAGATGCAATGGAAGCTCTGGCCCACATAATTAAAAGTCATGGGATCGATCCTATTCTCCAAGCTGTGTATTCAGGGCCGGATAAAAATGAAAACGGCAGGCATAACCTGGTCATCCGTATGGGACAAGAGCCCTTTTCGCTGCTCCTTGTCGGGCATATCGACACCGTCGATCTATGGCACGAGGAAAGCCATAAAGCCAGGATCGCCGGCGATAACCTTTACGGCCTCGGGGCGGCTGATATGAAGGGGGGCTGTACGGCTATGCTCGAAGCGGTTTTAGCACTCCATGAAAGCGGTCTTCCACTCAAAAATGGATTTTGTGCGGCCTTTGTCGTGGGAGAAGAGCAGTACGGAGACGGATCGAAAACGCTCAAGGAATCGATCCAAGCTCCCGTCGTGATCATAGGCGAGCCCACAGGTCTATCTCCCTGTTTGTCCCACTACAGTTATCTCGAAATCAGGTTAAATGGCAAAGGACTTCGTGCCCATGCCGCCCTTCCTGAGATCGGAGCCAATGCCATCCACGCCGTTCTTTCCTGGCTTTTGATGATCCTCGACGAAAGCCGGAGGCTGTCTTATACGGATTATCTCTCTATTAATCCGCGGGAAATCCAAGGGGGGGAGCCGAGCTTCGTCGTCCCGGACACCTGTGAAGCGCACATCGACATTCACCTTCCCCCTGGCGCCGGTATGTCGGACATCATAAACATTATTGAAAAAACGAGAATTGCCGTCCTCGAATCCCACGAAGAAATCGCTCTATCCTTTGAAAAAGTGTTCTGGGCCGACGGATACCGCATCGATGAAAAAAGTCCCATGCTCGCTCCCCTGCGAGGCGCCTTTTCAAAAGCCGGGCTTCCATGGGAGCCTGATGTGTTCCGGTCTCACTCCGATGCCTGTCTCTTCAAATCGCCGGAAACCATCCCTATCGTGTGCGGACCAGGAGACCTATCGATGGCCCACCGCCGCGAGGAGTTCGTACCGCTCCATGAAGTCGAGTCAGCCGCCCGGCTGTATGCCGCCATGATCCACGAATACTGTATCAGATAGCAGGCAGGCCTTCTCGCTTCAATTAATAAGGCAGGAATCACGTTTCCGGAGCAAGACTGGCCGTGGCTTCGAGAAACAGTTCGATCTCCTCCGGCGTGTTGTAATGACAGGCCGATAATCTGATAAAGCTGGAAATGCCGAGCTGTTTCAACATCGCCGCAAAAAACGGATCCTGCCCCGGAGCATGGAGCCTGAGCTCCTTTTCCCTGTACAGTTCGCATCCTCTGGCAGATTCGATCCCCTCCAAGTTGAACCCGACAAGACAAGCACGCTTCGATAGATGATCCCCCATCCCGTAAACGGTCACATGCTTCATATCGTTGAAGCCGGCAATCTTGTCTGTGCCATGGATCAACGTGGCAAGAAGGCCAGTCGAATGCGCCTTAACACTCTCCATGGCTGCAACGACCCGGGCACGGCGGTCACCGGAATCCGTGAAATGGCTGCCAAGCCAGCAGAGATAATCCACGACTGCCGTCCAGGCCGCATAAGATTGATGCTCCACCCCGCCCAGGTCCCAACTGTTTTCCGGTTTGTAGATATATTTCCAGTGTGGAAGCGTCGCCATTCTGTCCGAAACATGGGCGTACCCGCATCCTTTGATGCCGTAATTTTTATAAGGAGCGATGACATAGGCATCCGCACCGATCTCTTCGACATCGATGAGACCGGACGGGGAGTACTGGACACCATCGACCATAATATACAGATCCGGTTTTATCTTCCTTGCCTCCTGGACGATGGTTTTGACGTCGAAGGTCTCTCCGGTAACATTGGAAGTGTGGATAACAGCAAGAAAACAGGTATTCTTGTCGATTTTCTCGCAGATTGCGCCCAGCTCTACGGAGCCTGTATCTTTGTTCGGTTCTGCGATACGTTCTTCTTTCCCATATTTCCCGGCAAACTGGGTGATGGCGCTTCTTACGGAAGCGTGGTCCAAACCAGTCGTTACGGCATTCGTTCCCGGAATGGAAGACAGAACCGCGTTCGTGATGCGGTAAATCACGTGGCTGCTGCTCCAGCCCGGTATGGTTTGCCCGGACTTGGCTCCGAAAAAGCACATCAGGTCTTCGATCCCTTTTGCCGTTACCTCCATAGAGTGAGCAGAACCTGGATTCGCCCTTCCCTGCTGGTCAGGCAGGCAGGTCTCCTTGGCCATCGCTTCGATGACCGATTTCGGCCTCAGCGAACCGGATGCGGCTTCGAGATATATCCGTTTCCCGGAATACGGGTCCCAATCCACGTATAAAAACCTGTTCCTGATCTCTCCCATTAAGCGGGGGGAATACAAGCCCTTTTTAAATGCCTCGTTCATTGCCCTGTCTCCTTATCCTTCGAACCGACCTTCCTTAAATCGTCTACTTTTATCGCATCCTTTTACCCAGCCTAAAATATAATATCGACCGGGAAATCTCAATACCACTCTTTTTATCCCGCCTCCCTCTTTTAACGTTTTATTGCATTGACTTTTCCTCTGAGATTCATAAAAATTCAAGGTTATGATTCCTCATTAAGGAGTTCGGCAATGAAGAAAAAATTCGCTTTCCGTTTTTTTTGCATGACTTTGCCTCTTTTTTTGTCATTTTCCTGCGGTCCTAAAACCCATGATTTCGAGGCCGCCCTGGCCAGCTTGAGCACAGACGAACTTGCCCAGGATGTCAAGATACTCAGTTCGGATGAGTTCGAAGGGCGTTTTCCCGCCTCACCCGGCGAGGAAAAAACCATCGCATTTTTAAAGGATGAATTCGAAAAAGCCGGGCTCGAGCCAGGCAATGGGGACAGCTATTTCCAGGATGTCCCGCTTGTCGAGATCACTTCTGTCCCTGTGGGCGATCTGACCATCGCCGGAGGTGTGGAGCCGCTGGCATTTGTCTTCGACGATGATTTCGTCGGTCTGACCTTGAGGGTTCAGAAAAAAGTGACCGTTACCGACTCCGACATGATATTCGTCGGTTACGGGATCGTGGCCCCAGAATACCAGTGGAATGATTATGAGGGTATCGATGCTAAGGGAAAAACCGTGGTCATGCTCGTCAATGATCCCGGATTCGCCACACAAGATCCGGAACTTTTCAACGGCCGGGCCATGACCTATTACGGCCGCTGGACTTACAAATACGAGGAAGCTGCCCGGCAGGGAGCAGCCTGCGCCATCATAATCCACGAGACCGAACCGGCGGCCTACGGCTGGGGGGTCGTCCAAAACGGCTGGACCGGCCCGAATTTCAGCCTGGTCACGGAGGACGGTAACGCCTCCAGGTGTGCCGTGGAATCCTGGATCACCCTGGATACGGCCAAAGCAATTTTCGGAGCCGCCGGGAAAAACTATGAAGAATTGAAAAAATCTGCAGAAACGCCGGGATTCGAGCCTGTTTCTCTGGGTTTGAAAGCCGACCTGGCCATGGAAAACAAAATCCGGAAAGCCGTATCGAGAAATGTCATCGGGCTTTTGCCGGGTTCGGAGCTGGCGGACGAGTACATCATCTACACTGCCCATTGGGACCACTTCGGCAAGAAACCCGAGCTGGAAGGAGATCAGATCTTCAACGGGGCCCTGGACAATGCTACTGGAACGGCAGCCCTGATCGAGCTGGCCGAGGCTTTCGAGAAGCTCGGATCTCCCCCAAAAAGATCCATCCTGTTTCTGGCAGTCACAGCCGAAGAACAGGGATTGCTGGGCTCGGATTATTATGCGACGCATCCCATCTATCCGCTGACTAAAACCGCTGCCGTCATCAATATGGACAGCTTGAATATCTACGGCCGGATGAAAGACATCCGGATAATCGGATATGGGCAGTCAGAATTGGACGACTACGTCAAAACCTATGCCGAAGAAGTGGGCAGGATCGTTTTGCCCAATCCAACGCCTGAAAAAGGCTCCTTTTTCCGCTCCGACCACTTCCCCTTCGCCAAGCAGGGCGTCCCTGCCTTAAACGCAGGGTCCGGAGTCCAACACATGGAAAAGGGCGAAAAATGGGCCATGGAACAGATCGAGAACTACGTCCGCGAAAAATATCACAAGCCTTCGGATGAGTTCGATCCCAGTTGGGACCTTAGCGGCCTTCTGGATGATCTGCATATGTATTTCACGCTCGGCAACCGCCTGAGTATGGAAAGCACCTTCCCCAATTGGAAAGAAGGCAGCGAGTTCAAGCTCAAACGGGATGCCGATATGCAAAACCGCTGAGGGAACGATGAAACGGAAGACGATATTCATTCTCTTCATTGCCGTAACGATGGCACTCCCTGCCGATGCTTGGGCAGGAGAGAACTATTGGAATCAATTTCGAGGACCGAACGGTTCCGGTATTGCACCCGGGGAGAAAAAACTCCCGATGGAATTCGATGCGACAAAGAACATGATATGGAAATGCGAGATCAGCAAGGGGAACTCCTCTCCGTGTGTGTGGGGAGACCGTATTTTCCTGACTGGATACGCCGAAAGGAATTTGGAGACAATCTGCATCGATCGAACGAACGGCCGCATTTTATGGAAAAAATCCGTAACGCCAGAAAAGATCGAGAGGGTGCACCCGATAAACACCCCGGCAACGCCAACCGCGACCACCGATGGGAAAGGCGTATACGTCTATTTCGGTTCCTATGGCTTGATCTGTTATGATTTTAACGGCAACGAGAAGTGGAAGAGGGCTCTGCCTCCGCCCGTCAATATGTACGGGACGGCGGCATCGCCGATCATGGCCGGGGATTATCTCATTTTTTGCAATGATAGAAAAACGGAATCCTACTTGGAAGCGATCGATCCGGATACCGGAAAAACGATCTGGAGGAAGGAAAGAGAAGGATTTGCAGCTGGCTGGTCGACTCCGATGCTGTGGAAAAACAACGGGATCGACGAACTTGTGATCTACGGCATCTGGTGGATAAAGGCCTACGCATTGAAGGACGGGACAGAACGGTGGACCGTCCCGGGGATGACCGACGAGCCGTGCATCACCCCGGTCACCGGAGACGGGATGGTGTTTACCACATCCTACAACATGAAAAACAATCCCGAGGTGATCGGGCTGCCGGAATTTGACGACCTGTTAAAGGAATACGACAGGGACAAGGATGGTGAATTGACCCTCGAAGAAGCCAAACCCAACAAAAGCATTTTGTCGCGGTATGATGCCGACGGAGAGGGGGATCACCCTTTGTGGGGCTTTTTCAGGTTTTTGGACGTCGACAAAAGCGGAAAGATCACAGTCAAGGAATGGAGCAAAATGATTGCGTTCCTCAACAGCTTCCAGCAAGAAAATGCTCTTATGGCCATTCGCCCCGGTGACGGAGGAAAAGAAGCGGAAATCGTCTGGAAACACGCCTATGGCGTTCCGGAGTGCCCCTCGCCACTCTACTATAAGGGCCGGATCTACATGGTCAAAAACGGGGGGATCGTGTCCTGTCTGGACGCCAAGACGGGCGAGCTGAAATATCAGGACAAACTGAGGTCCGGCGGGCCGTACTACTCTTCGCCGGTGGTGGGAGATGAAAAAATCTACGTATCCTCGGCCCGCGGCGTTGTCGTGGTGTTCGAACCCGGGGACACGCTGAACGTGCTGGCACACAACGATTTGGAAGAACGTATCATGGCCACCCCGGCCATCGCCGACGGGAAGATTTACGTGAGGACAGAGCACAATTTGTATGCTTTCGGCCTGGCAGACTAGAAGAATCGCTGATTTTTAATTCTGTCCGGATCTCCGAAGATAAGCTCTCATTCAATCTAGGTGTGTTTCTCATGATGAGCACAAAAATGCTTATCACATTTCCCTGAAAAATTCTTTTTTAACTTTTTTTTCTTATCAGAGAAAAGGATTTTTTATGCCTAGGTTCATGATCTCCTGGCCATGTTGCATATCCTCAGTATAGAGTATGCTGCAATCAGCCTGGATCGCAGAAGCAATAATGAGTGAATCATAAAATGAGTACCGCCATTTATCCATGATTTCCAGAGCTTGGTGAAAAAGCTCGGGGCTGGAATAGACTTCACACAAAGGCTCGAGAACGACAGCAAGGTACCGTTGAGAATCTTTAAAGGTCAGCGATTTTTTAAATTTCCTAGTAGCCGCGGCCAGAAACTCCTGGACGACCTGATAGCTGATGACTCCTGCCGAATTCCCTAGAGCGTCTGAAATAAGGCGTCTCGATATCTCCCGCTTATGAGGATCCTCTTCATGAAAAGAATAAATGAATATGTTTGTATCGATGAAATATCTACCGCTCATTCAACTCTTCTCTCGAAAATTTGCGTCCCGGTTTGACATAGTCCAGAGACTCCATAAACGAATAAAAATCAGAAGTCCTGGAATTTCCGCTTACGTACTGCCTCAGCCAACGCCTGAAAGTAGCGTTGAGTGTCGTGTGCTGACGTTTGGCCTTTTCCCTCGCCTGTCTTATGAGCTCCTCATCAGCACTTAGAGTGATGTTTTTTAACATAATATTGCTCCTATTTACACGATTATTGTGTACACTAATTTAGTGCTTAAGTCAAGCTTTTTTCTAATGATGAAAAGAAATAAGCTCATACATAAACAAAACTTTAGACGGGCAGAGTGAATGATCTTTCTCATATTTTAGAACCATGAAAGCAAAGCTTCACATTCCTGTACACTCATCCAACCAAAACAAAGTTATGAAAATGAGAAGATTTTGCCGAATCTTGTGTATGCGGGGTGTCGACCTGGGAGGGTTTTTTGGCGTAATATACTATGATGAAAGCCGAACCGGAAATGAACACCAACGACAAACTGCTTATCCTGTTGGCAAAGCAGGGAAACGAAAGTGCATTCCGGGAATTATACGAAAACCATTATGAACGGATCTATAGGCTGGCCTACCGCTACGTCAAGTCCCAACAGGATGCCGAGGATGTCTTGCAGGAAACCTTCATCAAGGCCTTTAGAAACATTCAAAAATTCGATTTTCATGTCAGTGTCAATTTCTCGGCATGGATCTATCAGATCTGTGTCAACTGCTCCTTCGACCATCACAGAAGGAGAAAAAAAAGGAAATTGGACCAGACCACATCCCTCTCCGACGTTCACTGGGAACCGGAGGCTGAAAATTCTTCGCCCGAGATTTTAGCCATTTCCAACCAGACTATCCGGCAGGTAAAAAACGCTATGAATGATCTATCCCCCAAGCAGCGCATCATATTCGACCTGCGGCACCTTCAGCATAAAGCCTTGAGAGAAATCGCCGATCGACTTCAGTGCAGCCCGAGCACGGTCAAAAAACAACTGGAAAGGGCGGTGGCCAAATTGAGGGTCCAATTGGAGCCTCTCTGGAGGGAAAAATGAACTGCGATGAATATAAAGATCTCATAACCATCAGTGTGTTCGGTGAACTGACTCATGACGAATTGACCGGACTCCATGCCCACCTCAGGGATTGCCCGATTTGTGCGGCAGCGTATGAAAGATCGGAAGGATTGAGCGATCTGTGCGATCAGGAAGAAAACATTCCCATGCCGAACAAAGAAAAATCCTGGAGCATCATATCGGCCAGGGCGTTAAAGAAAAAAAGAGACTGGTTCAAAGGGATCGAAACGCCGAGGCCTGTCTTCCAATACGCCCTTATTCTGCTGCTTCTGGTCGTGAGTTTTTCAGCCGGATACTTCTTCCGCTCGGACACAATAAAGGGCAGTCAATTAGCCCAGCTCCAAACAGAAATCGGCCAGATCCGTGAACTTGCGGCGGCCTCGTTTCTGCGACAGGAATCGCTGAACATGAGACTGAGCGAAATCGGCCTTGATACCGCTTCGGCCACACCTTATGGAATGCCGTTGGGATATCTATTCAGCCCTATATTCCGGAGCACAGAGGAAGAAGAAGCCCTGTCGCGGCCGGAACAAAAATCCCCCTTGGTGGACCTTGCCTTGAGCTTTGTCCGCCAGATCAATAAGTCAGAGACCTATTAGCTTGAAATGAAAACCATAGATCGGAGGAAATAAAATGAAAAAACTCGCTTTGATCGTTATTTACATACTATCCGTTTCGTTGTTTCTAAGCGCTGATGTCTACACAAAAAGCGTGGAACGCGTAAAAGCGTTCGAAATAATGGGAAAAAAGCAACAAGAAGAGATGCAGATCAAAGACCGCTGGTACGGGAAGAACAAGTATGCGGAAATCGGCAAAGATTTCACCATGATCGTGAATCTTGACAAAGAAATAATGTCCTTTGCCCTGCATAGTTCCAAAATTTATTTCGAGATTCCCCTGGGCCTTGACGGAGATAAGCTGCTCGACTTCATCACCCTTCTCTCTCCAAAAGTCTCTGACGTCATGAAGTCCATAAGTATCACCGGAGCCAAGGTAAATCTCGGGACCGAAAGAAAAAAGATCGCCAATTGGGACTGCACGGCATCCGAGTTCGAGATGGTCATCCTGATACCGCCTATGAACATGATGCCGAAATTCAAAATGAAAATGTGGGCGACGGGTGACTTCCCTAAAGAGTACGAAAAGATCGCAGAAGCGGGACAAATATTTATGAAAACTTTGCTCGGAATGTTCAACATCGATGAAAATTCCCGCAAAGAGATGGAAAAACTGGAGAAGCTCGACGGATTTCAAATCGCTGCGGAAGTCACCATAGAGATATTCGGCTCGCGTATCGAGGTCGAATCCCAGTCTCTCGAGGTTGCGGAAAAACCCGCCCCGCCAGGAACCTATTCTGTCCCGAGGGATTATGTTAAAAAAGACATCGACTTCCTCAAAGATCAAATCAAGCAAACACCAAAAGGAAATAATCCCTTCTGATCTCTAAGCTTGGATTATTCAAGTCAGGTCGTTTTTTCATCCGAATGCCTGCCGAACCCGGAGAGTATGGAAAACATCACCACCGCCAATATCGCCCAGCTGACAAAATTGTGAAGGCCTGACTGAAGGGGACTGACCGGAGGAACCCCGTAGGCCCTTCCCGATGATGTCGTGTTGGCCATCAGGATGACCGGGATAAAATAGGGCAGCAAAAACGGGAATGTGCAGACGACCAGGCTGAGCAAATTGGCCCGCCGGTAGCGGTGGAGACCTGTCTTTTCCCCCGTCTCCCGGGCAAAGTCTCCCACGGTCAGGATGGCCACGATACTGTGGCAGGTCAGAAGCACAGCCACACCCACGGCACCGGAAATCCATGCTTCGGTGTGTCTCAGAGTGCGGCTCCGCTTTGCAGAAAACGCAATGAGTTTGTCCAGCAAGCCACTTGATTTGAGCGTTGCGACAAGGCCCATCAGCAGTATGGTGAAAAAACTGATTCCCACGGCCCGGTTTATCCCATCGATAACGAAGCTCTGGGCTGAAAAATTTTCCAGATCCAGAGATAGAAGCCTGTTTAGAGGCAAAAGGTCGCAAACGAGGCCCAGCACCACCCCTACTAAAAGTCCGGCTAGAAGCCCATGGAGCAAGTGTTTTTTTTTGAGAAGGAGCACGATGATCACGACAGGGACTGCGAGCATAGGAAGACCATCGGGTTTCCCCGCCAGTTCCGGAGCATTCGCCGGGGCAGTAATACCACTCGAACTTGCACTGAGGGCATAAAGCGCAATAGCCACCACGGCAGCGGGGAGCACATATTTCAATCGACTCTTCACAGTCCCGATAATATCCGCGTTCTGCGTCAGGGCACTGGCAATGGTCGTGTCCGAGATGGGAGCGATGCAGTCACCGAAAGTGGCACCACCCAGAATCGCTCCTGCCAGTGTCGCCAGGTGGGTCCCCAACAATCCCCCGGCAGGAAAAAGGAGAGGCGCACAAATCAATATCGTTCCGAAACTCGATCCTGTAGACACCGAGACAATGCAGCAGATAAGGAAAGACGCAATGACGAATGCCGTCCCTCCGAGATGCAGCCGGCCCGCTGTCCACGTGAGGGCTTCCACAAAGCCCGTTTCACTCATCAGCACCCCGATGACCGAGGCCAACATCCAGGCCATGATCATGATCATGACAATCGGCTGAGACATCCCTTTGATCACGGAAACGCAAAAATTTTGTCTGTCTTTTGCAAGGACCAGACCCAGGCAAAGTGAAAGAATCAGAACGGGCCAGAAACCCCGTTCGTCGGGAGCTCCGGAGAGAGCGATGGCCATAACCCCTGCCAGAAAAACACAAAACGGAAATAGAGCGCCCGCTATCCCTCCGATGAAGCGGACGGGTGGCAAATCATCGTTTTGTGCTGGATCGATCATCGTTTATTGAGGTTATAGTTCATGATCCTGCCGTGTTTTCCTTCACGATCCCTCTCCAAGCCGTACACCGGCCCGGCAGGCCCTCTGGCCTTATCTGTGACAGCGTGAATCGCCTCGATATCCTCCCCGGTCAATGTGAACGAGCGGAGGCTTTTTATCTTTTCCAGATGATCGGCATTGCGGGCTCCGAGGATGACAGCGGCCACACCGGGCTTTTGAAGTATATACTGTGTGGCGATCTCTGCAATGCCGACATCGTATTTTTCGGCGATCTCAGCGAGGGTATACAAAAGGGGCCGGAACAACTCCCGTCCTCCGAATTCCCCGATGATCAGCCTGTATTTCACCAAGGACCGGTTCTCTGGAGGCTCCGGAAGCTCTTCAAGCCCCGAATACCGCTCATTCAAATAACCCCCGGCCAGTGTTCCGTAACAAAGCAAGGCGAGGTCGCATTCCCGGGTGAGCCGTATGAGGGCTTCTTCGGGCCTGTGGTCCAAAACAGAATACTGTACCTGGTCAGAAACGACCGGAATCCCGGCATCGAGCAATTCCTGCAGATGATCAGCATCGAAATTCGTCACCCCGATATAGCGGATCTTTCCGGCTTTATGCAAATCGACCAGGTGAAAGGCCGCCTCGATATAACCTGGGATTGAATAGTCCCACCAGTGTAACTGAACCAGGTCCAACCTCTCGACGCCCAATCGCTTCAAGGATCTATCGATAATTTTCTCTGTGTAGCTCTTAGTCAGTCCCGGCAGTTCATCCAAATCCGGGACGTACTTCGTATGTATTTGTACCTGCTTGTTTTGTTTAACAAACTTTCCGATGATCTCTTCAACCCCGGTGTAAATGTCTGCACAATCGAAAGTGGTGATGCCGGCCTCGACGAAGGTCCACATATCACGCAGCGCCTGTTTCTCATCCACTTCCCCATGCCCCCCGGCAAGCTGCCACCCCCCTTTGATGATCCGGGAAATAGAATAGCCCGGTTTGAGTTCGATCCTCGGGAATCGGGTTTTCATATTATCTGGCATACCCAGACTGCACCTCGACTAATCCCTTCTTTTGAAAATGGCCTCGAATTCATCGATCGGGATCGGCCCTGCACGTAGGACCGTGTCCATAAAATCGACGATCCGGAATCTCTCCCCCCGGCGTTTTCTTTCGTTTTCATAAAGCTGGGTGAACTGTTGTGTGCCCAGAAAATAGGACGTTATCTGCATCGGGGAACTCAACAATCGCCCCCAGAGGCTTTTGGCGAATTGCGGGGCGAGGAGCGATATGCCAACCGAAAATTCGTGGACTTTGTCCTCGTCCCAGCCATGGCAGTGAACCTGAACACTGGTGTAAGCCCGGTTGGCATTTTCTATCCGCTTTCTCAAATGGGCAAGGTAGGTCAACTTATTGTGGTTGTCCCAGCCCGCATCCAGGGCGATGCGCTCGCACAGGGTAGCCCACCCCTCCGAATAAAGGCCGTACGGAAAAAGGATGCGGACAAGGTGGGGATTCTCGCGGTTGATCTTGCTTTGTATGTAGTGGCCGGGGAACAATTCATGGATAACGATAAACGTTGTGAAGTGATTATTGAACGACCGCCAGAAATCCTCCCTTTCCTTTTCCGGGTGGGAGTCCGGAATATTGGGGAGGTATATGGTCGTCCAGGGATTGGGATGAAATGGAGGCGCGGGACTGACCCAGCCGATCCTGGCCATCGGACCGGCACTTTCCGGGGCCAGCCGAATATCCAGCGTTTGGTTTTCAGGCAGAGTCGCGATCTTTTTGTCCCGAATAAAATCCTCGGCTTCCTTTGCCAATCTTTCCCAGAGTCGAAGGTATTCCTGCTGGCCTGAAGGATGGTTCTTTTCCATATCGCGGAGCGCTATATTCACAAACTCGTCGAGATCTCCAGGAACAGGCTTCCCGGAATAAACCTCGAGGACATAATCTTTGCATACCTGAGCGATCAACTCCCTAACCAGTTGAATTTCCTCCAATGCCGTTTCTTCCAGTATTTCAGGTGTCAACTCGCTGTCCGTGTAAAGCTTGAGCTTTCTGGAAAATTCCTCCTTTCCCAGGATCAAGCTTTCCGGCCTTGTCAATTTTGGAACGAGATTGTCGTTCACGTGAGATATCAGGGCTTTGATTCGGGATGATGTTTGCAGGCACTTTCCGACAAATCTCTCGAAGTCATCCTTCCCCATCCAGGTCTTTGCCCTCTCGGGGAGGTCTTTTTCGTAAAAACCGGCCGATTTCTCCAGGCTGCGCAGGTTTCTTTCTATTTCCTTCTGGCTCCCATCCTCCAATTGATGGATTGCCGCAGCACACATTTTTTCGATCCCCTCGAGTCTATCCAGGATTATACAGACTTTTTCTCCAGGCATGAGGAGATGGGATTCCAGTACAGTGCTGACAGCCCTCGTGATGAGGCCGGAATACAGCGACAGCGCATTCTTGTGGGGAGCTTCCACCTCCCACTTTTCGATCTCCGACTTGATCTGCACATCGAGAAGCCGTGCATCGATCCGATCCTCGGAAACCGATCCTGATTCCAAGCGTGAAATTTCATCACTTATTCTTTTGTTCAACCTCAGCCAGTCTGCGATTCTCTCCCGGGAAAACTCTTCGAAATCGAAGATGGAATCAAGGAATCCGCGAGAAAATGCTCGGGAAGGATAGAATCGTTTCCAGGCTTCGATATATTCCTGGGATAAATCTCTGATCTCCGAACGCCCGATCGCATTCGACCCGCATAGACAAAGAATCACCGCCAGGATCAATGGATGGGAATGACATCTTTTCATTCTATCCTCCGAAGTCCGAATAATTATCCTTACAAAAGGCTTTTCAGGATCTTCTTGAACTTTTTTTGCTTTTCTCCAGAAGACAGGTCTTCAACCAGCGGGATCACATAGTCCTTCATATCTTTTTTTAACGTATTGTCGAGCAATTCGATCGCATAAGCCACGGAATTCGGCGTTCCTGTATTGAGATTTTGCCGGACTTTGACAACATCTTCATGGGAATAATACAATCCCAACATCTTGAAAATGTCGATAAACAAGTTCTCCAGTTTTTTATCCAAGTGAGCTATTTGTCCTGCATTTCTATCGGCAAGGTCCAAACTTTGGAGATCGATAAATGTCTGACAATATCTTTTGATGATCGACAGGGTTCCTCTCTGGGCCAGCTTTGCAGGAAAATGAATATCCGACTTTTCCGAACGGATACGGTCCAGTGCATCAACGATCTCCGTCTCCAGTTCTTCGGTCTCTCTGGCAAGTTCCCGCAAGAGAACTCTGGCCGCATCCTGGGATCCCATGTTCGCCAGAACCTTCACCACATCTTTCCGCAACTGAATATCCTTATTTTGATCGTCCAAATAGGATTCCAGAGTAGCCATGGCCGAATGACCATATGTTTTTAATGCGCTTACGGCCTCTTCGTGGGTTTTGGGATCCTCCAGTTTTTGAACGATCGCTGGAATATGTTCGGCTTGTTTAAGCCTGGTTGCGCTTCTGATCGCATAGCACGAAACTTCAGGAGAATGGTCGAGAATCAAGGATTCGAGCATCTTGACCAGGGGTGCGTCCGGTTCCATCAGTCCGATCGCTTTTGCCATTTCCATTCTTTCGGTCTCAGATTTTTCGCCCTCCTTCATCATCTGTTCCGCATGTTCCCCCATCACCTGCTGATATGAATCCAGGGAAACGATTTCCCGGATATCTTTTATGAAATTTTCTTGCCCGATGTCATCATCCCCCCCAGGAAACCAGAGGGCTCCTTCAGCGTTGAAGAGTTCTCCAAGAGAGGACGCTTTCACTTCGTCGGCTTTTTCTGAGATCATTTCTTTGATTTCCGGTGTGAGCCTGTCTTTTTCCAGAAGATCATACAGGTGCATCGCGTAAAGGACAGAGCTGCGGTTCTTGCTTTCGATCATATCGAATACGAGTTTGGTATAATCGATATCCAATTTTTCTGCCACATCCTTATCCACCCTACCCCATTTGATCTGGATGTTTTTCCCTATGGCCTCGCGATATTCATGGCCAATCTTCAGACTGATGATGACCCACAACACCAGCAGGACAATAATTGCCCAGATCAGGTCCTTGGATAGGTCCGGATCTAAAACCGGAGTCAAACCCACGAGTTCTTTATTCAAAGACAACGCGATGACCAAAAGAAGGATGGCTGCGAAAACTTTGGCAAAACGGTTGATGAACATATCGATGAATGGTTTGATCCTTGCTTTGAGGTTAGGGGCTACCGGAATGTACAGGATTTCCCTGACGGATTGATGAAGAGAAAAAGCCAGGCTCTCATCGCTGCCTTTTATGGAGATGGCAAGCAGCAAGGTAAAGGGGGCAAAGATGATTCCAAAAGAACACATTAGCAATACGGCAGGAGTGAGCAGAATTGTCAAACGAATGCCGAAATTTTTGAGAATTTTACTTGTCAGAAAGAAATTCAACAAAAAAGAAAAAACGAGCAATCCGGCAAAAAAGAGTCCAAAAAATGCCTGCATTGCTTGTTTCGGATCAACGTACCCCAGGCTGAAATGATCATCGACGGCCGAGCTGAATTGGAAATCGATGAACGTGGAAACGATGACGGTGATGATAACCAGGCCGGAAATAAGGCGGAGATAACTGTTTTTCCGGACTGCATGAAAATTGTCCCGGAATCCAAATCTCGGGGCTTCCGCTTGTTCTTGCCTGGATTTCGAGGTTTCGAACGACGGGAACTTTTTCTTGCTCACGACATAGATTGCCCTGACAACGAAAATGCAGGCGAAAAGCAGAGCGCATGCCAGGGGAAGCAATAGGTTCGCCAAGTCGGCATTCGTTAGAAATCTTGCGAGCAATCCTCCAACGACCCCCCCCAGAATTCCGCCGCTGCCACAAAAACCGATCAGCCTTTTGGCCTCCCTGGGATTGAACACATCATTGATGATCATCCAAAACTGGGTCATCAGGACAATGGTCAGGACGCTGGCCCAAACCCAATACAAATAGGACAGGATCGCACTCGCTGCCCCATAGGGAGTCAACAACACAAGATGCAGCAGAATGCCCGTTATGACAAAAAAGCCCAGGCTCGCCGTGACCATAAGCTTCTTGGAAACCTTCGCATGGATCCTCGTGTGGAAGACAACGACCAAACCGGTTACGACCGCTGCCGCAACATAGGCATAAGGCAGTCCTCCCGGCCCCATTTTCCATAAAAGGTCGGCATACCGGAGCGCCTTGATTATGGTATGGGGACAGGTGATCAAAAAAAAGCAGGCAAAGAGCAAAAGCACCAATTTTTCTTCACCCGGCCGTAGGTCGACGAAACGGGATAAAAGCCTGTTTAAAGCGCTTCTGGTCTTGGTCAATTTTTCCAGTAATGATTTTTGAGTAACTTATCACACTATAAGCCGGACAGTCAATTGTTGTGGCAAGTGGCTTTCTATGGTAGGATGCCTCTTTCGACCAATCAACGCAGGAGATAGGAATGAGACGTTTTATCGTTATTTTGATTCTGCCCACGTTATTTCTCTTGGGATGTTCCAAGGAACAGGGAGAAGTAAAACTCGAGCGAGGAACACCCGGATACCAACTCGCCAAGGATCTCGTCCCTATATTGCCTATGCTCGACCCGGATGTTAATGCGGTCTTGATCAGAGCGAACACTTTTACCGTGACTACCGGGGAGATCATGCAGAGCTTGTATGCCAACATGGGCAAGCGAACCGAACAGCTAAAAACATTCGATGCGGAACGTTTGCAGTCGATTATCGATGAAAATGCTGCAAGACTTGCGGAACGGAAACTGCTGATGGCCGAAGCGAAAAAAGCTGAGAGTTCGGTCACTCAAGAGGAAATCGACAACATGTTGGATCTTCAATACCGCCGGGCCGGGGGAGAAGAAAAATTCCTTCAAATCCTCGAAGAAAACGGGATCGACATCGAATTCGTGAAAGAGAGCATCGCAAACGACCTGATGATCGAGAACTATCTGGACGATTATTTTGCAAGCAAGATTCCGGTTTCCGAGGATGATGTGCAAAAAGTCTACGAGGAAGATAAAACCGCATCGGTTCGCCATATTCTTTTGTTAACCCAGGAAAAGTCCGAGGAGGAAAAAAAGGGAATTTACGGCAAAATGGAACAGATCCTCGCTCGGGCAAAAAAAGGAGAGGATTTTGCGGAACTTGCAAAGATCTTTTCCGAGGATCCCGGATCCAAAGACAAAGGGGGCCTGTACGAAAATTTCGGACGGGGACAGATGGTGCCGCCGTTCGAGGAGGCCTCTTTTTCCGTCCCTGTCGGCGAGATAAGCGATATCGTTGAAACCACATACGGTTACCACATCATCAAGGTGATAGATAGGAAAAAAGAGACCCGGCCGCTCGAGGAAGTTCGGGCCGAAATCGCGGGGCAAATCAGGCGGGGGCAGCAAAATGAAGTCTATAAAGAACTCTTGGACCAGTTGAAGGAAAACGCTTCCATACAAATAATCCGATACTAGATCCGATCCTGCTTTCCGAAGGAACCTTTCCCGATTCGATTTCGTATACGCAATTGACACGCGATCATTTAGGAGAAGCGCATGTTAAAAAACTATATCCGAATAACCATCAGGAATCTTCGGCGTAACAAATTATATGCATCGCTCAACATAGTTGGGCTTGCTATCGGCATAACGTGCTGCCTGCTGATCCTGTTGTATGTCCGTGATGAGCTCAGTTACGACCGGTTCCATGAAAATGCGGATCGAATCTACAGGGTCTCCACTCATATAGTCCTGAGAGACAGGGTTATGGATTTCGCCTCGACCGCCCATGTTCAGGGCCCTATGTTCAAAGAAGAATATCCTGAGGTGGAAAACTATGTGCGGTTCAACAGCTATGGCTCCCGCAGGATGGTCCGGTACGAAGATGTGACTTATGCCGAAGATAAGTTCATCTGGGTAGACAATTCTGTCTTCGACGTCTTCTCCTTCAACCTGATAAAAGGCAATCCTGAAGAAGCTCTCACCAAACCCAATACGGTCGTCATCACGGAAGACATCGCCGAAAAATATTTCGGCGAACAGGACCCTATCGGGAAAAGCCTTTTGATACATGGGGATACCGTATACGAAGTCACGGGCATCGTCGAAAACATTCCTCAAAACTCCCACATCCGGCCAGATTTTCTGGCTTCGTTCATCACGCTCGATCTGCAACCCTCCGGCAATGCGGCTGCCGACCTGGTCGGCAATATCGACTACTTTACCTACCTTCTGCTCAAGGAGGGAGCGGATTACAAGGCACTGAAGGAAAAGTTCACCGGTTTTGTCGAAAAATATCTCGGTCCTCTTATCAAAAGCATTGGAGGCTCAGCAAGGTATGACCTCCAACCCCTCACAAGCATCTACTTGCACTCGAACCTGGAAAACGAACTGGAGCGCACCGGGGAAATGTCTTATGTTTGGCTATTTTCAGGGATCGGACTCTTCATATTGCTCCTCGCCTGCCTTAACTTCATGAATCTTTCCACCGCCCGCTCTGCCAACAGGGCCAAAGAAGTGGGTTTGCGAAAAGTGGTCGGGGCTAAAAGATCCCAGCTCATAAAACAATTTATCGGCGAATCCATGATCCTGACACTCATAGCTATTCTTCTCTCGCTGCTAATCGTCTTTCTTACTCTGCCGGTTTTCAACAGCATTTCCGGAAAAGCCCTTTCCATAAGTTATCTGTCCAACCCGGTGATCTTATCAGGACTTCTGGTATTTTTTATCATCATAAGCCTTATCGGAGGGAGCTATCCGGCCTTTTTTCTTTCTGCTTTCCGACCTGTCGAAGTTTTGCAGGGAAAGCTCAGAAGAGGTGCAAAGAACTCGGTCTTGAGGATCACCCTCGTTTCGGTGCAATTCACGGTGTCCATCGTCCTTATCATCGGAACTCTCGTCGTCAACAAGCAATTGAACTATGTCCGCAATATCAGATTGGGATATGACAAGGACCATGTCATCGCCCTAAGGATCCGGAACGAAGAGACCCAGAAAAGGATCGGGGCCCTAAGGAACAGCTTGTTGTCCAATCCCAATATCCTGAGCGTCTCAGCCTCCTCCAGCCTCCCATTGGGCCAAAACAGCTTCAGTGCCCATCACATCGCCGGTCAACCCCTCGAAGAAATGATCATGCTTTTCACCCAGATCGTAGACGAATATTTCATCGACACCTATAAAATGGAGATCGCCGGCGGCCGGAATTTTTCCAAGGACTATCCCACAGATCCCAAGGATGCCATCATCATCAATGAAGCGGCAGCCAAAAAACTGGGATGGCAGAACGATCCTCTGGGCAAAGAGCTCGAAGCTTTTATGTCTCTAACCGAATTCAGGAAATACAGAGTGATCGGCGTGGTGAAGGATTACCATTTTCAATCCCTCCATGAAGAAATCCAACCGCTCGTTTTGTACAACGCGAGTCCTTACGGTGGGGATTACTACCGGCTGTCCCTTCGGGTCAGCCCGGAAAATATCCAGGATACTTTATCCTTTCTCAGAACGACATGGAAAGAATTCGATCCCGAATATCCCCTGGAATTCGTATTCGTGGATGACCAGTACGACACCCTTTACAGGGCAGAGGAACGGCTGGCAAGGCTTTTCGGCTATTTCACGACGCTTGCCATTCTTATTGGCTGTCTGGGATTGTTCGGCTTGAGTGCGTACAGCGCTGAACAACGGACAAAAGAGATCGGCATCCGCAAGGTCCTCGGAGCAACGACTTCGAATGTCACGGTTTTGCTGGTCAGAGAATTCACGAAATGGGTCCTGTTGGCCGTGCTCGTCGCATGGCCGGCAGGATATTACATCATGAACACATGGCTTCAGAATTTTGCCTACAGGATCGGCCTGGGAGTGGATATTTTTATGATCGCAGCCGTGCTTGCTCTGGTTATTGCCATCATAACCGTCGTCTATCAAGCATTGAAAGCAGCCATCGCCAATCCGGCAGAATCCCTGAAGTACGAGTGATCAAGATTCAATCTTCATAGAGAGCATCGAGCTGTTCGCGGTAGTTTTCCGTCACCACTTTACGCTTGACCTTCAAAGAAGCGGTCATTTCGCCGCTGTCGACGCTGAATTCATTGGGTGCGATGATGTACTTTTTCAGGGTTTCGAAAGAAGCCAGATACTTGTTCTTCTCTTGAATCTCCCGGTCGATCAATTCCAGGACTTTCGGATGTTCGGCGAGTTCTTTCCACTTATCGAAGGCGATGCCGTGTTTTGTCGCCCATTCTTCTACCTGTTCCCGGTCCAGAGCCACAACGGCTGTTAGATACTTCTTCCTGTCGCCATAAACGACAACCTGATCGATATAGCGTGAGGTGCGCATGATCTTTTCGACCCTCTGGGGCGCTACGTTTTTCCCGCCCGATGTCACGAGGATATCCTTTTTGCGGTCCGTGACGCGCAAAAACCCTTCCTCATCGATCTCGCCGATATCGCCCGTGTGGAGCCACCCTTCTTTGTCGATCGTTTCCGCTGTTTCTTCGGGATCTTTGTAGTAGCCGAGCATGACATTCCTACCCCGGAACAGCACCTCCCCATCCGGAGCGATCTTCTGCTCGACACCCGGGCCGGGGGGACCGACCGTCCCGAATTTGTTGTTGTCGAACCTGTTGACATTCGTGAAGGACGTGTTTTCCGTCATGCCGATGCCTTCCAGGATAAGGATGCCACAAGCGTGGAAAAACTCCGCGATGGCTTTGTTCAAAGGAGCGGCACCGGAGACAGCGAAAGACAGGTTGCTGCCGAAAAGAGCTTGGACCTTCGATAATACGAGCTTGTTGGCGAGCTTGTGCTTGATCGCTAGCGGGCCTGTGACCGGCTTTTTCTGCTGCTGCAGCTTGCTCGCCGCATAACCCACACCCAGAGCCCAGTTGAAAAGCTTATATTTGATTCCCCCTGCGTCCTGTGTTCTGGCGGTGATAAGGATATAGGCCCTTTCATAAAGGCGCGGAGCTGTCGCAAAAAAATGCGGGTTCACTTCCTTCATGTTATCGACGATCTTTTCCCTGCTTTCCCCGATATTCACCGTAAGCGCCGCCCTCAGACAGACATAAACGATAATGCGGGCAAAAACATGAGAGAGCGGGAGATAGAGAAAAGTCTCATAATGCGGTTCTATCGTAAGAGATTGGAGGGCCGACCATGACGTGAAAACAAGGTTTTCATGTGTAAGCATGGCACCCCTTGGGGTGCCGGTCGTCCCTGATGTGTAAACGAGCGATGCCACGTCTCCGGGCTGGATATCCGTAGCTCGTGCCACGAAATCTCCCTCAGCGATGTCCGCACCCTTTGCCAGAAATTCTTCCCATGTCGACACTCCCTCGACACCGGTTGGCTCCCCTTCGATCATCACGATGTGCTTCAGGTTTGGGAGGTTTTCGTGAACTTCTTTGATCTTATCCAATTGTTTCTGGTTTTCGACAAAAAGAACGACCGCATCGCTGTGATTGATGATGTAGGCACAATCATCGGCCAGATTGGAAGCATAAATCCCGACGATGACCGCGCCGATGCTCACGGTGGCGATATCGATCTGGATCCATTCCAACCTTGGAGAGCACAGAATGTTCACCTTGTCATCCTTCGCCACACCCAATGCCAAAAGCCCTTTGGAAATCTTTTGACAGGTCTCCCGATTTTCTGTCCAGGTTACGGGTTTCCACTTGCCTCCGTCTTTGTACCTGTATGCGACCTTGTCCGGATTTTTTTCGCAGACATTCCTGAATAATTCATATACTGATTTTTCCTGCATTTTTACTCCTCCGAGACTTTCCCCGACACAGAATTCTTGTCAAACAACAGGATGGAGATTATCAAAAGCACAAATCGATGTCAATTCTTCCTCTTCCTCTATCCTCTGTTTCTGCACCTGCCCGCATCTTGAATTCTCCTGCAATATCGTGCCCGATACGACATTGCCATCTGACTGCCCCGAATCCCCTCGAAAAATAACAGCATGGAAGAGCACCAACATATGGCGATAATATTATCCGTGAATTCCGGATCTGGCATCGATTTCGAACAAAATTGGAGGAATTGCGTATATATAATGATAAGAAATTGGATAAAAATCCTGTTGACTGAATAGTTCGGACAGGGTATTCGTATACTTTACGGAGAAACAATATGAATGTTGTCGAAATAGAAACCGTCACCAAAACCTTCGGGTCCGTCACCGCGGTGAACGATCTGTCCCTCAATGTTCCGGAAGGATGCATTTACGGTTTCATCGGGCCTAACGGATCCGGGAAAACGACCACGCTTCGGATGATCATGAATATCTTTTACCCGGACTCGGGATCGATCCGCACTTTTGGGGAGGAGATGAAAGGAACCAGCACCGACCGCATCGGGTATCTCCCCGAAGAACGGGGCATGTATAAAAAGATGAAAGTGCGTGACCTCCTCCAATTTTACGGAGAGCTCAAAAGCGGGCGAAAAGTGAACAAAGAAGTGGACTATTGGCTCGACAGACTGGAACTCAGCGATTGGGCCAATAAAAAAATCGAGACCTTGAGCAAAGGAATGGGACAAAAAGTCCAGTTCATTGCGACTATCGTATCGAAACCCGAACTCATCATCCTGGACGAACCCTTTACCGGCCTGGACCCCGTCAATGTTGAAGTCATCAAAAACGCTGTTCTGGAACTGCGGTCAAACGGTTCCACCGTGATCTTCAGCACGCACGATATGAACGTCGCTGAAAAAATGTGCGATTTCATTTTCATGATCTTCAAAGGAAAAAAAGTCCTGGACGGGACTCTGGTATCTATCCAAGACAAATACGGAAGCGATACCCTTCGCATCCGGACAGAAGGAGGAAAAGAGAGTCTGAATAATCTGGAGGGAGTGGACAAAATAACCGACTTCGGAAAACTCCAGGAACTGCGTATCCGGCCAGAAACAAATCATCAAAAAATTCTCTCGGAAATCATGTCCCGCACACAAATTTACAGTTTCGAGCTGGCCAAGCCTACCCTGTACGATATCTTTCTGAGAATTGCCGGTCCGGAAGCCAAGGAGGAAGCCCATGCATAAAATTCTAAGATTCGTGAAAAGGGAATACCTGGCCGCCGTAAAAACGAAGGGATTCATCATTATGCTTCTTCTGATGCCGGTGTTGATGGGAGGAAGCGGCATTGCCATGTACCTCCTGCGAGGACAGGTGGATACGACGGACAAACGTGTGGCCGTGATCGACCGTTCAGGATTTGTGGCAGGACTGGTCCTCAAAGCCGCAGAGGAACGCAACGCGGTGGCCGTGATCGACAAGGAAACCGGAAAAAAGGTCCAGCCCGCTTATATCTTCGAGGTGATCGAACCCGATGAGGCCGATCCCCGGGCTCAAAGACTGGATCTTTCCGACCGCATTCGTGGAGGGGATCTTCATGCTTTTGTAGAGGTCGGCCCGAATGTCCTTCACCCCACAGGAGATCAGAACGATTTCCGGATCAAATATCATGGCAAAAATGCCGCTGTCGATAATGTCCGGAACTGGCTGAACAACACGATCAATCCCTACCTCCGCAAGATCCGTCTCCAGGAAGCCGGCGTCGAGGAGTCCAAGGCCGATGAGATCATGGCCTGGATCCAGGTGGAGGCGATGGGATTGGTGTCTATAGATGAAGATACTGGCCAGATCAAAGAAGCGAGGAAAACCGGAGAGGCCGAAGCCATCCTTGTGCCCGCTGTTCTCTTTTTCCTGATGTTCATGCTGGTGATGATGGGCGCCATGCCCCTTCTCCAGAGCACCATGGAAGAAAAAACGCAGCGCATTGCCGAAGTTCTGTTGGGAAGTCTACAGCCCCATCAGTTTATGGCAGGAAAGGTGTTCGGGGGCCTGTTGGTTTCGCTGACCGGAGGGTCTGTCTACGTGGCCGGTGGTATCTTTTTCATGCGGAGATTCGGGCTGGCGGAATTTATCCCTTTCCATGTGATCCCCTGGTTTTTCACGTTCCTTGTTCTCGAAATCATTATGGTCGGATCGATTCTGGCAGCTTTAGGGGCTGCGTGCAACGATCCTAAAGACGCCCAGAACCTGACCTTCCCGGCTATGTTTCCTGTCTTTTTTCCGATGTTCATTTTCATGCCGGTGCTTCAGGAACCGACCAGCGCTTTTGCCACCTGGTTGTCCATGTTCCCGCTTTTCACGCCGATGCTGATGCTGATCCGGAAAGCCGCCCCGGTGGGGATCCCGGCATGGCAGCCATGGGTCGGGCTTGCGGAAGTCCTGCTGTTCACGGTCTTCATCGTGTGGATCGGCGGGCGTATCTTCCGCGTTGGCATCCTGATGCAGGGCGGCCCACCCAAGCTTTCCAGCATCCTCAAATGGGCCTTCCGCGGTTAGTAACGGGGTCAAATCTCAACATTTGACATCTTGAACAAAAAGCCTTGACATAAGCATACATTTCCATTATATTATTTACGATATGTGTCTAATATTACGATTATCGTATGTTTTTCAATTTCAGGTCCAATTAACCGATCGGCAATGAACGATAACAAAGAGCTTGCAAAAAACAAAAAAAAGCAGTCGATCCTCCAAGCTTCTCATGACCTTTTTATGCGATATGGGATCAAGAGGGTTACGGTAGAAGAGATCTGTGAAACGGCAGGCGTAAGCAAGATGACCTTTTACAAACACTTCAATAACAAGCTCGATCTCGCTCTTTTTATCATCAATAATATCTTCGAAGAGGGGATCAATCGTTACAAAAGGATCAGGGATCAAGATATCCCCTATTCCGATAAGGCCAAGGAAATCATCAAACTTAAGCTGGAATCCACCGAGGACATCAGCAAAGAGATGCTGAAAGATTTTTACGACAGATCTATGCCTGAGGTGACCGAGTTGATCCAGAAATTCAGCCGGGAAAATTTAAAGCTTTTGCTCGATGACATGATCGCCGGGCAGCAAAAAGGAGATATCCGACAGGATATCAATCCCCACTTCATGATTTACATGCTCGGCCAGATGCAAAAAATGAGTACAGACGAGACATTATTGAGCATGTATGGATCGACCCAGGCTCTGGCTTCAGAATTCATCAATTTTTTCTTCTACGGCATTTTGCCGAGGAAAGAGAAGTGACGGTGATGAGATTTCCGTCCCTTGCAACCCGGCTGATCACGCTGGGTTCACTCTTACTTATTTTGCCTGCGGCAGCTTTCTGCACGACGATCGGCCTGCATGGATTGGCCACAGGTTGGGTCACAGGAAACTTCAAGAAACTCTCCGATCCTTTCCTCGGCATAAGGTACATTCCTGAATTCACTTTAAAAGAATCTTTGTCTCCAGGTCTTTCTTTGGATTTCGAGATATCACTGAACGTCTTCGGAACGGCCCAAATGCACTCCTTCAAGGACACACAAACCGATGGGGATGTCGATCTGTACCGCATGTGGGGACGGTTGTCCACTTCCAGATTCGAGGCCAGAATCGGGCTTCAAAAGATCAACTTCGGATCGGCCACCCTGCTCAGACCTCTGATGTGGTTCGACAGCATCGATCCCCGGGATCCCCTGCAGCTCACAGACGGCGTGTATGCTTTGCTGTTCAGGTATTATTTTCTCAACAATGCCAACATCTGGGTTTGGGGACTCTACGGAAACGACAATCTCAAAGGCTGGGATTTTTTCCCTTCAAAACCCAAATCCTTAGAATATGGAGGCCGCATCCAGCTCCCCCTTGGCACCGGAGAATGGGCGCTGACATACCACCACAGAAGAATGGATCCGAACATGGGGCCCTTCGATCTAGCCAAAAATGATTCCTTCGTTCCGGAAGATCGCTATGCCCTGGACGGGAAATGGGATGTGGGGATCGGGCTCTGGTTCGAAGGCACATTGACGCATCAACGCACCGATCTTCTCCCCTCTCCCTGGCAGAGGGCGATCAATGTGGGCCTCGATTACACATTCAGCCTCGGCAACGGCCTGCACGCCCTGTCAGAGACTTTTTTTTATACGCACAGCGAAAAGGCTTTCGGGTCGGGAGAAAGCCTCACCTTTTCCGCTTTGTCCCTTGGCTATCCTCTCGGGCTTCTGGATAACTTGAGCTGCATCTTTTATTACGACTGGGACAATAAAGGTCTTTACAGTTTCCTCAACTGGCGCCGGACTTACGACAACTGGACGATCAACATCATCGGCTTTTGGAATCCCGAACGCTTTCAAATCTATCAAAACTTGCCTGAGAATTCGCTTTATGCGGGTAAAGGATTCCAGATCATGGTAATATTTAATTACTGAAATTGAAAAATGAATAACTTCGTAATATTAATAGAGAAAAAAGTGAGGTCATCATGGACAATTCCTATCTGATCAGAACCGACGAGCTGATCAAAACTTTCCCGATGGGCGAAACCGAGATCATGGCCCTCGATCACGTCAATCTCTCGTTCAAAAAAGCGGAATTCGCAGGCCTGGTCGGGCCAAGCGGTTCGGGGAAGACAACGCTACTCAACATAATCGGTTCCCTGGATTCCCCCACAAAAGGCAGTGCCATCGTTATGGGCCAAAAAATCGAAGACCTGAGCCACAAACAAGGAGCCGAGTTGCGCAACCGGCATATCGGATTCATATTCCAGACGTTCAACCTGCTTCCTGTCTATACCGTTTTCGAAAACATCGAATTCCCCCTTCTGCTTTTGGGCCTTTCCGCAGAGGAGAGAAAAGACAAGGTCATGAAGGCGCTGGAGTGGGTTCAACTGGCCGACAGAGTCAAATCCAAGCCTGCCCAGCTCTCAGGAGGAGAGAGCCAGAGAGTAGCCATTGCCCGGGCTGTCGTCAAAGAGCCGAAAATCATCTTGGCGGATGAACCTACAGCCAATCTCGACGCCGAAAATTCCCACAACATCCTCCGGACCATGGAAAAAATCAATGCGGAATTGGAAACGACTTTCATATTCGCCACCCACGACGAAAAGGTGATCCAATACCTGCGGCGGAAGATCACTCTGATCGACGGGAAAGTGGCGAAGGATGAGGTTTATGATAAATCCGGCAGTCAAGGAGAGGAACAATGATCATCCCGCGTTTGGCCCTGAAAAATCTGCTGGGAGCAGGACTTCGGACCTGGCTCAACGTCATCGTTCTATCCTTTTGTTTTGTGCTCATCATATGGCTGCAAGGACTCTACAAAGGGATGGGAGACCAGGCTAGAGTCGCCCAGACCGATGCGGAATTCGGCGGCGGTCAGTACTGGCAGGAAAACTACGATCCCTACGATCCTCTCACCCTTCAGGACGCCCATTCTCCTGTGCCCGGATCTTTACAAAATCTGATAGACAAGGGCCAGGCAGCGCCCATTCTCATTTCCCAAGCCACCATCTACCCCGAAGGCCGCCTGCAGGCGATCCTGATGAAAGGGATCGATCCTGCCCAAAGTGTCTTGAACCTCCCCACCAAATTTTTGGGCCAGGAGGACGAGGACCTGCCGGTTTTGATAGGAACCCGGATGGCCAAAAACACAGGATTGAAAATCGGAGATACGGTCACCGTTCGCTGGCGGGACGTGCAGGGAACATTCGATGCCCGGGATGCCAAGATCGTGCAGGTCATGAAAACCAGTGTCCCGACCGTCGATCAGGCCCAGATCTGGGTTCCTCTGGAAAAAATGCGCTCGCTAACCCGGATGGAAAACGAAGCCACCTTGGTCACTCTCGCCCAAGGCACCAAAGAATTCCCCCAAGCTCCCGGGTGGATTCACAAAGACATGAGATTTTTGCTCAGAGAAATCGACCTGATGGTCAAGAGCAAGCAGGCTGGCGGATCCATCATTTACACGATCCTGCTGTCTCTTGCCTTGCTGGCCATCTTCAACACCCAGGTTCTCTCCATCTTCAGACGCAGGAAGGAAATGGGGACCTTGATGGCCATGGGCATGCCGCGAGGAAAAGTCATCCAGCTCTTCACCCTGGAAGGGGCTATGCATTCGGTACTGGCCGCCATCGTGGCTGCCATATACGGAATTCCGCTGCTTTTATGGTCAGCCAAGGCGGGGTGGGCGATGCCAGAGGCTGTAGACGATTTCGGAATGGCCCTGGGAGAAGCGCTTTTTCCCGTCTACGGCACGGGTTTGGTGGTCGGTACTACGATTTTGATCCTCATAGCGACCACGATCGTTAGCTTTTTGCCGACGCGAAAAATCGCCAAATTGAAACCCACGGATGCTTTGAGGGGGAAAATGACATGATCAGATTCATCATCAAAGGCATTCTTCGTGACCGTTCCAGGAGCTTTTTTCCCGTTCTTGTCGTCTTTTTCGGTGTTTTTCTCACCGTTCTGTTTTACTGCTACATGGGCGGGGCAATCAGCAACTTTACCGATACCGCATCCAAATTCGATTCCGGTCATGTCAAGATCATGTCCCGCGCCTACGCCGAAAATTCCGACCAAATGCCCAACGATCTGGCTTACATCGGTGTCGGCAAGCTCATCGCTGAGCTCAAACAGGAATTTCCCGGTTATGTTTGGACACCGAGAATCCGCTTCGGCGGACTGCTGGATGTTCCGGATGAGGAGGGGGAAACACGTGCCCAAGGTCCGGTGGCCGGTCTGGCCGTCGATCTCTTCTCCGAAGACAGCATAGAATGGGAGCTTCTCGGCATAGAAAATTCCGTGATCCAGGGCCGGGTTCCTGCTTCACCTGGGGAGATTCTCATCAGCAATGAATTCGCCACCCGCCTGGGGATTACTCCGGGTGAGACCGTCACCCTGATCGGATCGACCATGTACGGCAGTATGGCTGCTGCCAATTTTAATGTTACGGGGACTATCCGCTTCGGGATATCGGCGCTTGATCGAGGTGCCATGGTGGCCGATGTAAAAGATATCCAGACAGCTCTCGATATGGAGGATGCGGCCGCTGAGATCCTCGGATTTTCCGAGGACTATGTCTACAGGGAAGAAGAAGCACGTTTGGTGAGTCAAAATTTCAATGCCAAATACGAGAGCGAATCAGATGAATTCGCGCCCGTGATGAAGTCCCTCCACGAACAAGGCGGGATGGTGGACATGCTGAGTATGATCAATCTTTATTTGCCCGTCATGGTAACCGTTTTTATCATTATCATGTCCATAGTCCTCTGGAATGCGGGACTTATCGGCAGCCTCAGACGTTACGGGGAGATCGGAGTCCGCTTGGCGATGGGAGAGAGCAAAGGTCATCTCTACCGATCGATGATCGGGGAATCTCTTATTTTAGGTTTTATCGGAACAGTGATCGGAACGGCATTCGCGCTGGTGATCGCCCTCTGGCTTCAGGAGAAGGGTCTCAATGTTTCCGCGATGATGCAAAATTCGACCCTGCTCATCAACGACGTTCTCCGGGCAAAGATCACTCCCTATTCCTTTGTGATCGGCTTTATCCCCGGTCTTCTAGCCAACGTCCTCGGTTCCTCGATCGCCGGCATTGGCATTTACAAGCGCAAGACCGCTCAATTGATGAAGGAGCTGGAAGTATGAAACAGACCATTTATTCTCTTTTATTAACCATCCTGATGGCAGCCACAGCTCTGGCACAATCACCGCCTACCGGCGAGGAGATTCTCAGGCGTGTCGATGCCAACATCGGATCGGATAACAAGATCTCCACGGCCGAGATGATCATACACGGGCGAAGAGGGAGCCGGTCCATCAAGTCCAAATCGTGGATCTACGGCCAGGAAAAATCCTTCACCGAATACCTGGCCCCAGCACGGGAGGCGGGGACCAAGATGCTGAAGCTGGAGGACCAGTTGTGGACATACATCCCATCGACAGACAGAACCATCAAGATCTCAGGACACATGCTGAGGCAGTCAGTCATGGGATCGGATCTTTCCTATGAAGACATGATGGAGGACCCGGAGCTTCTCGATCTTTACCAGGCCAATGTCATCGAAGAAGTGACCTTTCTCGACCGCCCCTGCTGGGTCCTGGAGCTGACAGCAAAGACCGAAGACATTTCCTACCATAGCCGAAAAATATGGGTGGACAAGGAGAGGTACGTCTCACTGAAAGAAGAGCGCTTCGCACGCAGCGGCAAGCTGCTCAAGATCTTCGAGGTCAAAGAGGTCAGGCAAATTCAGAACAGATGGGTGCCGGTTAATATGGTGTTCAAAGATGCGCTGAAAAACGGTGAAGGGACAGAATTTTTTATCGAGAGCATCGAATTCAACGCCGACATCCCCGACGCTCTTTTTACCAAAGCCTCCCTGCGCTGAACAGTCTGTCCTTAAGATTATCGTTCCCGGTCAAGCCAAACAGCCATCTCCCCCACCCCGCGGTGGGACCAGGCATAATAGGGGATGGCCGTAAGCTCCCTGAGTGCGCCGTTTTGGAAAGCCTGCCCCTTGATGACCGCAATGCCATGGAACAGGTCAGGTTTGAATTCAACGGACATCTCCGGTTTCCCGGGCAAAACAAGGTCAAGGGCATTCCCTCCGTGGTCGATACCCTCCACGCAGTATACAAGCGGCCCTCGCTCCATAGCGACCTTTCCGGCATTTTCTTCAACTTCGGGATGGCTCTGCACAAGGCGAACGGCCATGGGCAAATCGAGCCGCACTATATCCCCGTCTTTCCATTGTCGGCGAATGTGGGCGTAACCGTTTGCCAAATTCAGCGGCGTGGCTTCGCCGTTTACGGTCAATAGGGGCCGGTCATCGATCTCATCCAAATATTTATACAGGTCGCCAGGAACAGGCCGGTTCATGGCCCAACCGGGAATGCGCACACACACCGTAAGTTCTGCTTGACGGGCCGGCGTAACTTCGATCCCGATCTGTCCTTCCCAGGGATATTTCGTTTCCTGCCGTATATGGATGAGATTGCCCTGGATATCGACATCCGCTTCGCTTGCGACAAACAGATTGACGTAAACCGCATCGCTATCGATGGCATAGATGTATCCGGGGACAGAGGGAATAAAGCGGGCGATATTCCCGGGACAACAGGCTGTTCCGAACCAGGGCTGCCGGCAGGCCGCGCCTTTGTTGAACCTGTACTTCCCATCCGATGCAAGAGGGTTGGGATAAAAGAAAGTATCCCCTTCCAGGGATACTCCCACAACGACCGCATTGTAGAGCGTCCGCTCCAGAATGTCGAAATACTTGGCATCCCTATGCAGGAGAAACATTCGGTGGTTCCACATCACGCTGCCGATGGCCGCGCATGTTTCATTGTAAGACGTCAGGTTGGGCAGTTCGTAATTCTCCCCGAACCGCTCCCTATCATGCCGGGCACCCAAGCCCCCTGTCAAGGCCATCTTTTTTCCGACCGCGTTTTGCCATAGCCTATCCAAGGCCTGGATGTACTCCTGTGATCCCGTGAGGGCAGCCACATCGGCCATTCCAGCGTACATATACATGGCACGCACCGCGTGGCCGACCGCTTCGTCCTGCTCGATCACAGGTTTATGGGCCTGGATCTGGGTGGGTTCGTTGTAGATCGAGAAGCGATGGCCCTCGGGGTAGATCTTCAGATGGAGATCTTTCCCTCTCTGGTCCAGAAAAAACTTGGCCAGCTTCAAATAATCCTCGTTCCCGGTCACCCGGTAGAGCCTGACTAGACCGATCTCTACCTCCTGATGGCCGGAAGTGAGCCGCAGCTTATCCGGACCGAAGGTCCGAACGAGAAGATCGGCATTCTTGACAGCGATGTCTAAAAAATTCCGCTTGCCTGTGGCCAGAAAATGTGCCACCGCCGCTTCATACATGTGCCCGGCATTGTACAGTTCATGGCTGACGGCAAGGTTGGACCAGCGTTCCTCCCCTATCCCCATAACCGGCTCATCCGGTGCGGCCGTGCGTGGTGTGAACAGATACCCGTCATCCTCCTGGGCAGAGGCAATCACCGCGATCAGCTCATCGAGAGATCGTTCCAATTCCTGGTCAGGTTGGGTGGCCAGTGTGTACGCCGCGCCCTCCATCACCTTGTAAACATCGGTATCATTGTATCGTTCTCCCTTATAATTCCCCTCAAATAAACCGCCGGCTATGGCAAAATTGTCCACTCGTCCTGTCTCCTCGTTCTGCTGCATGGCAAACGGGATGGTGACCTTCTGGTTGGTCCCGATCCTGGGCAGCCAGAAATCATCCATGACCTTCACATTCGTAAATTCCACAGGACGGACAGGATAGTCTCGACTCGGGGCTTTCTGACAAACGATCCCGGAAAGCAGAAAGATAACGGCCAAGGCATACAGAACAGGCGATTTTTTCATCTATTTCCTCTCTTCCGACTTTTGGATTTTTCCAACGGCATGTCCTAATAATTTCCAAAATTCCTTTCGATATGTCAAATCGAATCTTTTGGCTGCACCTCCAAACCCAGAGACGACACGCCGATCGCCATTCAGGTTTGAATCATCTAAGGGGAATTCGGGAAAAAGTCTAAATTCGCGAATCCGGACGACATGCCGCTTTTTTTGTCCTGTCCTATGCCATGTTTATCCTTCCCTTTTTTCTGACCCGAACCGGCGCGCTTTACGTTTTTCCCCACTTTATCGGTGTGACCACACCCTTTTATTTCACATCGGGCCCCGGCATCTCTCACAGGTAATCAACGAAAAATTGAATCGAAACTTTTTCGATTTTGTGAACAGATACCGGGTCGAAGAAGCGAAAAAGCTATTGGTAAACATGGATACCTCCCAAAACTCCATATTGGATATCGCTTTCGATTCCGGGTTCAACTCCAAGTCATCCTTCAACATGATCTTTAAAAAATACACGGCGATGACTCCTTCCCAGTTCCGGAAAAAATATGAAGAAGATTGCGAGGCAAGATAGGAGTACACGGGAAAGAATTTCCTTCTTTTCGACTCTTTTGTTAACCCTAAGAAGGCCTCAGACGTATATGGTACGAATTCGATATTTTGGAGGTCAAGATGACTGGTTCTGAAGAAACGACGCTGATATTGATCCTGCCGCTTACGATCCTTTTTTGGGTTTATGTGGTCTGGGCAATCCTCGAGTGGCGAAAAACGCGATACAAAAGCCAGCTCCAGAGCAAAATCGTCGACAAATTTCAGTCCGTTCAGGAATTCAACGATTTCCTTCAGTCCAAAGAAGGAAACAAGTTCCTGAATTTTATGAAATTCAACGGTCTGGCTCCCAAAGAAAAGCTTCTCTCCTCCCTTTCCAAAGGAGTGATCCTGATCATGCTGGGAATAGCTCTTATCGTGGCCGGACAGTTCTTTGCCGGAGAGATGAAGTATTTCACCGCTTCGGGAATCGTGATCATCGCCCTAGGTGTGGGATTTCTCCTTTCGACCTTTATTTCCTACACATTGAGTAAGAAATGGGGCATAATTGACGAGAAAGACTGAACCAGATTAGCCGTGTTGAGCAGCCTGGTCCACGCCCTGAATCTACCGCTCATCGCAAGAGAGCCGAACGGAAGCCCGTTTATGAAAGAAAACCTGAGGGAAATCTGGGAGAGATTCTATGCGGATCACTCCCGTTCCTTCTGGTTTTATATCTACAAGATCTGCGGCGATGAGAATTTAACTGACGATATCTTTCAGGAATCTTTTGTAAAGTTGCTGAAAGCGAACCCAAACATCGAGAACGAAAGGCACCTGAAAGTGTATCTGTACAGGATCGCATTCCGCTTGATCGTCGATAAAAAAAGACGGATCAAGGTGGAAAAAAGAACGTTCGAAGAAAAAATCCATACGTATGAAAGAGACATGCATGACGTCAAACAGGAGTCCGATGCCTTACTGTCGATGGGAATGGAAAAAATCTTCGAAAAGCTCAAACCGAAACAGAGAATGCTTCTCTGGATGGCCTACGTGGAAGGCTACAGCTATGAGGAAATAGCGCAAATGACGGGTACCAAAAAAAACAGCCTCAAGGTCCAGCTCTTCCGGGCCAGGGAAAAAATGGCAGTATTGTTGAAAGAAAACGAATCACAGGGAGGATAATGCCATGAGAAAAAAGACTTGTCACCGGGAAGAAGAGGTCCAGGCGGGTCTGAACTCCGGAAAACTCAGCCGGGAACTCCAAAATCACATACCGGATTGCCCGGTCTGCCAGGATATCGCGCTGGTCCAGGGATGGATGAACCGGTTCAAGGAAAGGGCCTGGGAAACCGACATGCCGGAAAAAATCCTCCCCCATGCCGCAAGTATCTGGAACCGTGTCTATGCCGAAAAAAGAATCGATAAAAAACTGGTCCGGAAAGCTCTGAGGCCGTTGATCATTCCTCAGGTATTATCCTTTGGCGTGTTCGTCGCCGGAATCATATACCTGACGGTCTGGGGTTTCAAGAAATTCGGTTATATCCTGGATAATCCGATCGTCTCTCAGATAGTTCCTATCTTCGGGATCCTGATGGCCAGCGGTTTCTTTTTCTTTGCCTTCTGTGCTTTGATCGCCGCCTTTGACAAACGCAAACACCCGATTTGATCCGGGAACACAAGTTCACTCCCCCCAATCCAGAATGGCTTTAGCCGTAATTTTTATGGCACGGATATAATCAGTGACATCCACCCATTCATCATGGCGCCCGTTTTGTGACAGATCGCCACCGAGCGGCCCATAACCCACCGTAGGTATTCCTGCAAATAAATTGGGATTCCTGATATCGCTGGCGGAGTGAAGCGGATTCACATAGGGCTCCTCTCCGATGACATCTCTGATGGCGGAACTCACTGTTCGATATAGGGGATGGGCAACGGGCACTTCTACCCCCTGGGTACCAAAAACCCACTCGAAAACGGGAGGGTGCTCCTTGAGCCAGGAGTCGACATTCACGACTTCTGCCACGCTGTTTTCTATTTCTTTTTTGACGTTATTGAGTTCCTCCCCAGGGGGAAATGTGAGAGAAGCTCCGATCGTGCATTCCTCGGGCACTTGTGTCAGGCCATTCTCACTTCCGCTGTTTATATAGCTGATCAACAGATTCGTAGACCTCCCGACTCTATCCTCTATTAATGCATGGTGGATTCTCTTCCCTCTGTCCGTGTCCAGTTTTCGCAGGGCCTGAACGATCAAGATCGCTTTGGCGATCGGATTTACTCCTAAGTGTGCAAAAGCCGTTTTGCCTGGCTCGGTGGTATCGGGAACCTTCCCTTCAATTTTTATCCGGAACTGAAGTATCCCCGAGGCGATAGCTTTGATCTCTCTCATCCCCACACCCGATTCAGCCGGATGAAGATATATGGATGCATCCGCGCGATATCCTCTGCTCAAAAGAGCGATGACCCCTTGAGCATTTTTTTTGGCGGGGGTGCTGCACAAAATGAGATCGCCTCCCGGTGAAATCCCAGCAGCCAGCAAAGCCGACAGGGCTTCTGTCATGACGGCCACACCGGCAAGGTCATCCGCGACACCCCATCCATATATCCTTCCTCTTTCTATATCGCCGGCAAACGGATCATGTGCCCACCTCTCTATCGAATGGACTTCTTCGCTATCCGGATGGGCAAACATCAAAAGACTCCTGCCTTTGCGGGATCCTGAGTATTTCCCGACAACGCTTATTCTTTTCTTATCGGGGATCGAATCTTCGGCCGCAAACTGGTATTTGAACTCGAGGCTGGTGGGTTTGATCCTTAGAGTTTCGACTGTGCATCCCAATTCTTCGAACGTCTTGGCGACAAAAGCCTGAACAGCCTCTTCTCCTCCCTTTTGAGCTTGAATAAGCTGCTGCAGGAAAGAGACGTGACGTTCTTTATTCCTTTCGATACTCTCGAAGAGCTCTTCGACATCCTCCCGTATAGGCTCTTGGCTGTCTTTTTGACTTATATCGATGCCGCATACAAAAAGAGCGCTCAAGCTCAAAACCCAAAAAATCGTAAATAATGCCGATTTTCTCATCTCCCTTTCCATTCAAAAAACCTTCATTTTCATCCATTCCGCTGAATTGAAAAAATTCGCGGCCGCGCTTCCCGGGGGCACCAATCCATCACAGGCTTCCTTCATCTCTCTTTTAAGGCGCATTTCTGCCACCGGGAGGAGATCATCTAACTGTTGGACCGTTCGTGGCCCGATCAAGGGAGCCGTGATCCCTTCTTGATCTTTGACCCACAAAATGGCAAGCTGTGCCGGCGAGATTCCGATCTCTTCCGCCAACAGGACAAAACGGTCTCCCACCTCGATGCCTTTTTGCGTCACACGTTCCGCATAAATCCCGCCCCGAAGTGCGGCCCTTGAATCTTCGGGATATCGTTCGGCAGAGGAATAGCGTCCCACCAGAACACCCATGGCCATCGGCGCCCAGGCAATAATCCCCAGCCCATAAGCCTTACACAACGGAACAAGCTCATTCTCGATGCGCCTGTCCAACAGATTATACGGCGGCTGTTCCAGGATGTATTTCGTGTACCCGTATTTCTCGCTGACCATCAAGGCTTCCATCACCTGCCAGGCAGGATGTGTGGAGCAGCCGGCATAACGGATCTTTCCCTGCCGGACCAGGTCTGTTAAAGCCCCAAGCGTCTCTTCTACGGCAGCATCCGGCGAAGGTCGGTGGATCTGATAAATATCGATATAGTCCGTTTTCAACCGCCGCAATGAATCTTCGCATGCCCTTATTATGTGGAGTCGTGAGTTTCCGCTCTCATTAGGTCCTGGTCCCATGGGATAGTGGACCTTGGTGGCCAACAACACTTTCTGCCGGTTATTATTCAGAGAAAGTGCCCTCCCGAGAATACGCTCACATTCCCCCTTCGCATAAGAATCTGCCGTATCGATCAGATTTATCCCTGCCTCGATGGCTCTGTTCACGATTGCGATACACTCTTCTTCCGGTGTGGGATCGGCAAAATTCGCTGTTCCCAAACAAAGAGGAGACACTTTCAACCCTGTCCGACCTAGAATGCGATATTCCATTATTCCCTCTCTTTCTCTTCCAAAGAATTTTTATTCCCGCCGTAATCGAATCGAATTATCCTCTCGATCAGATCCATCCCGCCCACTTTATCCGCCCACTCTCTGTAGACTTTCTGCGAAGCTTCAACGAAGGGCATTCGATCAGGGGAAGTGATTTTAATCCCCGCTTCGACCAAATTCAACAGGGCAATTTCTTCATTCTCGCGGTACCACTGCCGTTCCTTCCGGATCATCACGGATGCCGCCTCATCTATGATCTTCTTATGCGCGATAGGCAGCCTTTCATAAAAGTACCGGCTCATGATCACATACTCGATAAGATGAATCCATCCGATTTGGGCCCAGTTAGGAGCCGGCTCATAGAATTTTTTGGAAAAATAATTGGTGTTGGCCGCCTCTGCCCCGTCTATCACACGCTGTTCAAGGGCCGTGTACAGCTCCCCGTAAGCCATTGGCAAGGGATTGGCTCCGAATGCCTTGAACGCCTCCAGGTGAAGAGGATTCTCCATCGTCCTGATCTTCAGGCCTTTTAAATCTTCCATGGCATCTATTTGCTTCTCAACCATCATGACATGCCTGACTCCCGCATCGAAATAGCCCATAAGATGAAACCCTCGCTTTTCGAACGCAGGTCTCAGATTCCTGCCTATCTCCGAATCCAGCACAGCATAAAAATGCTCTCGGTTCTCGAAAAGAAACGGAAGTTCGAAGATGTTCAACTCCTGGACAAAACCGGCCAAGACACTGGCAATATTGCTCATCTGGATCGTTCCCAGCTGGATGCCCTCCACCACATCACGCTGATTCCCCAGTTGGTTATTCGGATAGATTTCGGCTTTTAATCTTCCTTCCGATTTATCCTCGATGATCTGTTTGAATAATTTTACGGCCCTGACTTGAGGTTCTTGAGGATTCTGAGAGAGGCTGGCTTTGATGACATAAACTTTTTCTCCGCTGTTTCCGCATGCAGCGCCAAGGATGGATATTCCGACGACGGCCGCAATTTTCAAGAAATGGACTCTTTTCATTTGACCGCCAATTTCGGAATCCACATAAACGTTTCCGGAAAATAAGTCACGATCAATAAAACAATGATCATTGCCGCTATGATCGGAACGACTCTTGGAGTGACATCCCTTATCTTCCTTCCGGAAATTCCACAGGAAACAAAAAGGGTCGCTCCATAAGGCGGCGTTATATACCCGATGGCAAGGTTGACAGTCGCGATTATCCCGAAATGCACGGGATCCACGCCATAACTTTGAGCGATCGGGAATAATATGGGCATAAAAACGATAATGGCCGAAAAGCTCTCCATGAACATGCCAATGACCAACAGCACCAGATTCAGCAGCACCAGAAACATCACCTTGCTTCCGATGTTCGCTCTTAGAAAATCACCCAGATGAACGGGCAGCTGTTTCACGGTAATAAGCCATGCAAAAAGAAAAGCCGTGCAAGCGATAAACATGACCACACAAGATGTTTCAGCGGATTTCAAAAATATTTTCGGCAGATCCTTCGGTGTTATTTCCCTGTACACCAGCATTCCCACTATCAATCCGTAGACTGCGGCCACGACAGCCGCTTCGGTGGCCGTAAAAATTCCTCCCAGAATCCCGAACACGATAATGAATGGCAAGCCCAGACCGGGAAGAGCGTTTTTCCCGGTTCGCAAGACTTGCCGGAAAAGGAATTTGGAAGTGGACAGGTACGCTTTTCCTCCTTTAAGAGCATGAAGAAAAGACACCATCATCAAGCCGATCCCGATCAATACGCCGGGAACGATTCCTGCCAAAAATAAGCTGGCTACCGATGTATCCGTGACATATCCTATCAGTATCATCAAAATGCTTGGGGGGATAATCGGGCCGATCGCTCCCGCAGCGGCGATCAATGCCGTAGCAAAATCCATGTCATACCCTTTTTTCTTCATGGCGGGCATCATAATAGAGCCTACCGCCGCCGTATCGGCCGTGGATGACCCGGAAACACCCGCAAATATCATCGATGCCATGACGGAAACCATACCCAGGCTGCCTTTGACGAAACCGAAGCAGGCGCTGGAGAATTCCACGGTTCTTCTCGATATTCCACCCTTGTCCATCAGTTCGCCAGCCAACATAAATAAGGGAATCGCCATAATCGGCCATGAATCCAAAGCCGTGAACATTCGTTGAGGCACCAATACCATGGGCAAAGTCGTATCAGACAAGAGTGAAAAACAGGAGCCGATCCCCAGGGCAAAAGCGATCGGCATCCCTAAGAGAAGAAGGATCAAAATGGACAAAAATAAAATCAGCACTTTCTCATATCTCCGGGTTTAAAATCGGAAAAACCGTGAACTTTTTACGGCAACTTATTTTTTCCATTTTTAATTAGACCGGCCGTTTTGATTATGGCCTCCAATATCATTAGAATTCCGCTTAGCGGAAAAACCAGATAGACAAAAGACATATTCACCTGAAGAGCAGGAGATACCTGGTACCACCCAACAACCATCAATTTCCAGCCAAAAATAATGATGACAAGAATGTACAACACGATGAGTGAACTCATCACAATATTAATTTTTCTCTTCGCTCCCGGACTAAGTCTGTGACTGAAGTAGTCTACCGCCAAATGACTTCCTTTACGGATACAAATGGAGGATGCGAGAAGAATGACCCAGACCTGGCAATATCTGGCCAGTTCTTCCGTCCAGGAGGGGGGATTATTGAATATATACCTGGCTACGACTTGGTAAAAGACAACGGCCACAAGGACTGAAAACAAAAAAATAATGACGATCTCATTGGTTTTGCGGATGGCCTTCATACGTTACAAAGTTATATGGGGAACATAGCCAAATGTCAATTCTGTTTGTTTTCATAGGGTTCATTTTTTATAGAAAAAAACATCGCCTTCGTACCGGGGGTACAGGGTTCTGGTTTTGGGACTCACTTTTTCGATTTTTTGGGGAAAGCTACCATACAGATAATCCATCATAAATCCGTGCATCGGAAAAGCGGTTCTCGGTTTCATAATTTTTGCCGCCTGAAACGTCGTTTGACCAGCCAAAAACAGGAAGGATATATCGACCCTGTTATACTTTTCGGCCAGAAATTTCAGGTCGTCTTTGAAAGTATCGAAGGACCCGACATAATCACCGGAGTGGAATATCACCACATCGTCCGCTTTCACGAGCAATGCCGATTCCGGCACATCATCATGCTGTTCGAAAATATTGGTCACCTCCAGATCGTTGACATTCATGGTTTCCATTCCCTTTGAAAAGCAGTGATACTCAGGCGTGTCGAATTCCATCCATCCGAAAAAGTGTCGGATATTTGGAATGGAGTTCCTCCACTCGTGAATTCCGCGGAAGTAATGATCGCCATGCTGATGGGAGACGAAAACCGAAACCGCCTCATCTTTTAACTCTTCGGGATCGATAGCCCCGTTCGCTAATCCGGGATGAGAAGGCTTTTGTCTTTCGCCCATGTAATCGAAGATCAGAAAATGGTTTTTTGTTTTAACCGTATAGCCGGCATGCCCGAGATACCAGATAATGGCCTCGTTAGCTTCAAGCGGTTTTTTCAGGAGCTCAGATGTAAATTTTTCATAGGCTATATTTCCTTCTGTGGCACCCTTATCCATCAATGCATTCGCCGCTTCCATTCTGCCGTATTTAAGCGCCAGGTCTATTGGGGCTAATCCGGATTCGTCCTTCATATTCAAATCCGCTTTGCGCTCTGCCAGCAGTTCGATGATCGGAATATTTCCCCTTATGGCTGCGATGTGTATCGGGGATCTGCCGTGATTGTCCTTTTTATCGACCTCTGCGTTCCGTCCGATACAATACTCAACCATATTGACTTGATTCCCGTAAACCGCCCAGTGTAGAGCACTCCATCCGTCAGAATCCGTATCCTGAACATTATACTTTTGTTCTAACAGATAATCGGCGATATCCTTTTTTCCATGGTATGCCGCCATATGCAGCAGGGTTCTCCCGCGTTTATTGGAAATTATCCTGTTATCCAGATGAGACAGCAGCATTTTTAGAACGGCTAGATTGCCGTTCGATACGGCCCATTCCATAGGGGAAGCTCCGACATCGTCAGTAACGTCGACCGGTACATTCATTTCGAGTAAAAGCTTCACGATCTCGTCGCCTCCGGCCTGCACGGCCCTGTGAATGGGCTGGCCAGCCCCTTCTCTATCCAGCACCGGTTTTGCTCCGTGATCCAGCAGGTACTGGAACAAATCCTTCTCCTGCGAAAAAGCGGCCATAGCTATCGGGGTTTGGTTCCACTGATCATACTTATTAACCTCAGCTCCTTTCTCTACTAAATACAAGACAACGTCAGACTTCCCTGCCAATGCGGCAAGATGAAGCGGTGTTCTTTCATGGTCGTCGGTTATGTCTACCGGGATTCCCTTTGAAAGAAGCAGCTTGACCGTTTCCAGAGAACCACCCCTGGCGGCATAGTGCAGCGGAGTATAGCCATTGCCGTCTTTCTGGAAAACATCCTCATCGGTTTTTAAATTCTTAGAGACAATATCGACAAGCCCCCCTTCTGCGGCACTGTGCAAAAGGGCGGCCCCGTTCGGCATTCTCGAGTCCGTGTCGACCCCTTTCGATATCAGGGAATTAACAAGCCCGAGACTCCCCATAGCGGCCGCACGATGGAGCATGCGCTCAGCTGCGGGGCCTGGGTCCGGGAGTATCGCGCCTTTTTTAACGATAAGGTCCGCCGTGGTTTTGTGATTTCTGATCATGGCATAATCCAGAACAGACTGGCCGGAATTGTTTTTTGCATTCACGTCCAAACCACGTGATACCAGGACGTCGACAATCTCATCCCGGCCGGCATAGGAAGCCCAGTGCAGGGGCGTATCGCCATCGACATCCCGGGCATCGGGATCTGCCCCTTTCTGGATCAGCCATTCCAACATCTCGCGAGTTCCCCCATTGGCAGCATAATGCAGAAGGGTGCAGTTCCTGTCATCTTTGCTGTTTATCAGAGACTCATTTTCTTCTAGCATTTTTTTGACCACATCGAATTTGTTCTGTCTTGCAGCGGCTACAATATCTTCTTGGGCAAACAGAGAACTGACAAAAAGGCAAATAAAAAACAGCCTAAAAAAAATCGATCTCGCTTTCATGATGTATTCCTTTTTCTTGTCGTTATTTTGGGAAAATCCTTTTATTCTATTTCTTCTTGATCTCGTTTATCTTCTGTTCGATCCTATCCAAAAAGCCCTTTATCCATTCGACTTGTGGTTCGGATGCAGCGACCGCAAGGTCATAGGCCCTTTGGAATGCTTCTTTGGCATCTTGAAGCATGCCATTTTCTTCATAGGCTCTGCCCAATGAAACATAAGCGAATGCATCATCCGGACGTTTTTCAATAGCATACTTATAGATCGCGATCGCCTCGTCAAAATTATTGTTTTTTAATTGCTCCTGAGCGGATACTCTCAAGGCGGTTGTCGAAATTCCTATTTCATAACCGAACTTTCGATTCAAAGCGGCTTCATGTTCTTTTATGGCTTGCAATCCAATGAATGCGATATCCGGAGGGATTTGATTCCATCCTTTAAAAAGAGACCGCAACCCGGAGTATATCGACCGATACGGCGTAGAGGTATGATCTTCTTCCGGCCAATAATGATATTCCCAGTCGAGCCCCTGCTTGGGAATCTTTTTTAAGACATTTACAAAAGTCTCCAGATCCGGGAGGATCACAGATTCATTATCCATCGCCATGTATAAAAAATTGCGATACTTGCCGCTATCCAGAAATTTTTCGACATGATTGATCATGTATCTGTTTTCCCCGTCATACCTGATCCAAGGTATGCTGGCGATTGCTGCATTGAATAAATCAGGTTTTGCCAATATCGCATAGGTCGCGAACATCGCGCCCCAGGAATTGGAGAAAACGATCCTGTAAGGATGCGTGGGGTATCGCAAATCGATAAAAGGAAATAGCTCCTCCTTGAAAAATTGCAGGAACAGATCGGCCATGCCTGAGTTGGGATCGCTTTCGACCTTCGAGGGCGTCAGATAGCCGAATTCATAATTATCGATACTCACGACCATGATTTTGGGGATGAGTCTATAATCGTATAGGTTCTTAACGGCACCGCTCACCATTTCGAAGTGCGTTTGAAATGTGTACAAAACAGGATACCGCTCATTCGGATGGCGAGCGTTTTCCGGGGTGTGTATGGAGAGCTGTATTTCTTTTTCAAGTACC
>Ga0180437_10001243_pt1 | contig 43976 bp, 40 predicted proteins | sample SS_ome_4_FD_132410 | JGI IMG/M metagenome (GOLD analysis project Ga0180437, IMG submission 132410) | Hypersaline lake sediment archaeal communities from the Salton Sea, California, USA - SS_3_D_1 metaG | ecosystem: Environmental > Aquatic > Non-marine Saline and Alkaline > Hypersaline >... | reverse complement strand
CCCCCAATGCCAGGCCAATCTGTGGCAGCGAAGCCGTGGTTTCCTCTCTGGACAAGTACATGCACACCTGGCGGGGCCGGACCACGCCCCTGGTTCGACTACGTCCTGTAATGTCGCCGGGGTCTACGCCGTAGAACATGGCCACTTTGTCGACGACATACTGGGGTGTAAAGTCCCCTTTGCGCGGTCTATAGTCTTCCAGCACGGCCTCGGCCATATCGCGGGTCAAAGGCAGTTGCATCAACACAGCCTGTGCCACGACTCGGTTCAGTGCGCCCTCCAATTCCCGAACGTTGCTTTGTACGTGTTGGGCTATCAAGTCCAGCACGTCGTTCGGTACGGACACTGGCTGCGATTCGGCTTTGAAACGCAAGATGGCGATGCGGGTTTCCAACGGTGGCGATTGAATATCGGCGATGAGGCCGCCCTCGAAACGAGAACGGAGGCGGTCTTCCAAGGTGAGGATTGATTTTGGAGCACGGTCGCAGGTCATGACGATCTGCCGGCCGGACGTGTAGAGTGTGTTGAACGTGTGGAAAAACTCTTCTTGCGTACTTTCTTTGCCAGCGATGAATTGGATGTCGTCAATGAGCAACACATCCAACGAGCGGTATCGCTCGCGAAATTCGACCGTGGTTTGGGTGCGGATAGAGTTGATCAGATCGTTCGTAAAGTCCTCAGAAGAGAGGTAGCGCACGGTTAGCTCTTGGCGGTGAATGTGGTTGCCAATGGCATGAAGAAGATGGGTTTTGCCCAGTCCGACCCCGCCATAGATGAAAAGAGGGTTGTAGGCCGTAGCGGGGTTGTCTGCCACGGCACGGGAGGCTGCATAGGCCAGCTGGTTGCCCGAGCCCACGACGAACTGGTCAAAGGTGTGGCGCGGATTCAACGTCGCCCAGGGCTCTTCTTGCCGGGTCGCACGCTTCCAAAGCGGACCTGGATCCTCTGCCTCTCCTACTGGTGACCAGACGGTGAACGACACAGCGACGGAGCGTCCCATTATCTTGGACAGCGTTCGCTTTATGGTCGAGAGCAGGCGGTTCTCTAGCCAATCCTTGGCAAAAGCGCTATGCACGCCGATGATAAACTCGCCGTCCTCATAGGTAAGGACACGAGTATCCTTGACCCAAGTCTCAAAAGTTGCCCGCGTGATCTGCATTTGCAGCTCACCCAACGCTGCTTGCCAGACTTGTTCCGCTCTCTTTTTCTTCATAGGTTCGCTCCAGGCAATCCTCGAGGCAAAAGGAAACAAGATACTGTCTCCCGGTGGCGCGATGAAACCAGCCGGGGCCAGACGAGTTATTTGGGTGACTAACTAATAGACTGGTAAAACATGCAACACGACGTGAGGATATGACTATCCGATGCGCTTCGCTGAGGGGGATAGGGCAACAGGAGGAGAGGAGCCGCACTTTTGGTGAGGAATTCTCTACGGGCGTGGGTCCGCCGGGTGCCACTCCTAGCATAGGGGGACAAGAAACTACAAGTGGAGGATCTTGTCACGACCAACCCCCTTTGCCCATCTCTTCAGCCTCGGCACCATTGTACCAGATGTTGTGCCATTTGACAAGGGCTGTGATCGTCTGCTGTCCTTTCATGATCTCTGTCGGCATTGAGACCGCAAAACCTAGTGGTGCTCATCCCTCTTACATCCTGTATCTAGGAGTGTTATGAAAACCTTAAAGATTCCAGGCCACGGAATTGTTAAGATATGTTATGGCTATTGTAATTGTGTTCCAATCCACCTTGTGGTATACTATGATCGCTCGCCGGCGATGCGATTCGTCGCTGACATCGGATGGGCTCAATGTGCGGGAGGGAAGCATTGTAGGTCATATATTGTGTCGGTCATCGAGGCGGATTTTACCTCGTTCTGATAAGGAGTTACAACGATGCAGCCGAAGCGCCTTGACCTGCTGTCCTTCTTGGGCCTGTTTGCTTTGCTTAGCCTCCTGGTTTTGACTCTTTTTGCCCTTGCTCCGCAGTCTGTAGAAGTGCGGGCCTACGATGTCTACACTGGCGCTCTCTTGCCTGACGCGGTGGTCGAGAACCAGACCGCTGTCCGTCGGCAACGCACGTCGGTGGGCTGGCTGTTTCGAGGTGTCAGCCGGCGGTTGTCTGTGAGTGTCTCAGCAACTGGCTATTTGCCCTCCGAAGCCTCCTGGTACGCTTCTCACCCCTGGATCCTCCGTGGGCGCCTGAACGTTCGCCTTTCTCCCACGCAACTGACTGGCATCGTGCGCGATGCAGAGACGGGATTGCCTCTGCCGGGTGCCGAGGTGTGGATCGGCCCGACGAGACTGGTAGCCGATGCCTGTGGCAAGTTTCGTCTGTCCTCTCTGTCGGGCGATATGCCTGTGAGTGCGCGATGTGATGGCTACGCCTCGTGGCGTGGAGAGGTGCTCTGGGAGAGCCATCTCCTCCGAGGTGAGTCTTTGACGGTTAACCTGCGATCCAACCTGGTGAAGGGGCGGGTGCGCGATCAAGAGACTGGCGAACCGCTGGCCGGGGTCATGGTCAAGGCTGTTGGTCAGCACAGTGTCACAGACCGAATGGGGCACTTTACGCTGAAACGGTTGCGGTCAGGGGAGACCATCATCCTCGAGCTAGTCGGATTTCAGTCCGCCGAGATGACTTGGAACGACCCGTTTGTGTCAGGCGAGCGGGTGACGATTGACCTTCGGCCAAGTCTCATCGAGGGGCAGGTTCGCTGGCAGGATACCGGTGAGCCGTTGCCGGGGGTGACCGTGGCGGCTGCACGCCAGCAGTGGGTCACAGACGGAATGGGGCGCTTTCGCCTGTACCGATTGCTGCCTGAGGATCCCATCACTGTCGAACGGGAAGGCTTCTGGCCTGCCCAAGTGACCTACACCGGACAGTCCACGGTGGATGTCACCCTGCGAGACCGGCGGGCTCAGGTGGTGATCAAGTCGGCGTTGGACAACGTGGTGCTGTCCGACTTGGAAGCAAGGCGGAACGGGCAGCACCTCATGGCAGTGTCTCCTGGCGTCTATGAGTTGCGAGCCTGCATGGTAAAAGATCTACTGGAGGTCACGGCTGCTGGGCATTGGCCCGCGCAAGTCCACCCGGGTGCGTCGCGACGACAAGATGTGGAAAAGTTGACCCTGGTGCTCCAGCCTCGTGTCTTGACGGTGACGGTGCGTGACGATTACACCGGTTGGCTGTTAGAGGGTGCACTGGTCAGCAGTTCTCCGCCTCATCGGACGGATGTCCGGGGACAGGTGAGCTTGGCGCCAGTCGTACCCGGCATGGCGGTGGTCATCGAACACCCCGGCTACGTCAGTCAAACTCTGCAGTACGATGGCGTGGCATCCAAGTTGGAGGTACGTCTTAAGCCTCACACTATTCACGGTATTGTAGTGGATGCAGACACTGGTCTTCCGGTGTCCGGCGCTGCCCTCCGTCAGGATGGAAGAACAGTGCTGCAAACCGATCTGGATGGCTGCTTTCGTGTGGATGGCGTGATGGAACAGCCAGCCTTTACGGTGCGCAAGCCTGGCTATCGGCCAGAACAGGTTGGTGCTGGCAACCGCGCCTTGCTGGTCATGTCCTGCTCTTGTGTCAAAGACACGGCCAGCAGCGACCCATGCTGGGAGATCCGCCTTGCGCCCTTTGAAGCGCGGGGAGTCTATATTCCGTTCGGCCTGTTGTATTCGCGCGAGCGCACGTTGGCTGTGCTGGACATGATCAGCGACACGGAGTTGAACGCCGTCGTAGTGGATGTAAAGGGAGACCGAGGGTGGCTGGCCTATGCCAGCCAACTTTCCCTGTCGGTGGAACTTGGTGTCTATGCCTCCGGGATGATGGATATCCACGAGTTTTTGGACCTCTGTCGCCAGCGAGGCATCTACACCATCGCACGCCTGGTTGTGTTCAAGGACAATCCACTGGCTCACGGCAAGCCAGAGCTGGCAGTCAAGCAAGCCGATGGCACGGTCTGGTTGGATGGGGAAACGCTGGGATGGGCCAATCCCTTCCGTGAGGAGGTGTGGGACTATAACATTGGCATCGCTCAGGAAGTGGCCCAGCTCGGTTTTGATGAGGTGCAACTGGACTATGTGCGCTTTCCTTCCGACGGCGATCTGGACAAGATCGTCTACGAAGAGGAGGATACGCCAGAAACCAAGACGACGGCCATTCGGACGTTTATGGCCCGGATGCGAGAGGCGCTCGCGTCACACAATGTGTTTCTGTCAGCAGATGTCTTTGGCCTGACCCTGGTAGTGGATCCGGAGTCTGGCATGGGGATCGGGCAGCGAGTAATAGATATCGCTCCCTATGTGGATTACCTGTGTCCCATGGTGTATCCATCTACGTTCATCCCGGGCAACCTGGGTATGGCGAACCCGATGTTGCACCCCTATGAAGTGGTGGCGGAGAGTCTGCGTCAGGGCATGGCTCTCACTCCAACCCGCATACGTCCCTGGCTGCAGGCGTATTCCCTCTATGGTGTCGAGTATGGGCTGGAGCAGCAGAGGGCGCAGCGCCAGGCGGCCGAGACGCTGGGGGCCTGTGGTTGGACCTTTTGGAATGCTGGCGGTCGTTACGATGATCGCCTGTTTCGCCGACATGCCGCCACTGACACGGAACCCGCGTCTGGAAGGTGAGAGGATGTTGGCTGAATAGATTTCAGGTGCGTTGCACCTCTCAGATGTCAAATGCAATTGCCCTAAGACTTTGGCCGGTTTGCTTTTGTGAACATCATCGTGTAAAATATAATATGAAGGGATGCGTCCACACGGGGATGAGGTATGCGGCAAAGGAGGAACCGCCATGGAGATCATCAAGGTTGCGGCAAAGTCGCGTTCTACGGCGGTGGCGGGCGCTATCGCAGGAGTTATTCGGGAGGGAAAGCGGGCCGAGGCACAGGCGATAGGAGCGGGGGCGGTCAATCAAGCCATCAAGGCGGTGGCCATCGCGCGGGGTTATTTAGCATTGGATGGCATTGATGTGATCTGCATCCCGGAATTTACAGAGGTAGACATTGGTGGACAGGAAAGAACAGCCATCAAGCTCATTGTAGAACCACGATGATTCGGCCCTGGAGAGTGTTGTGTGTTGAACTAGGTACTTGTCCATTAAATAACTTTACGTTGTAGCGCTGGTTCGGCGTAGAATGGCGGCCGAGATACCTGGTTGTTCTTGGACAGGTGCCAAGCCCCAGGCACACGAGCGAAAGGCGATGCGACTGAAAAAGATCCCCGGCAGAAAACAGGTCACGTTTTGCTGTCCGGGGATCTTTGTTTAAGGGGCGCGACCTGGCTACTTCCTCCCAACAAGACTCCCAGGCGGAGCTTGATCAGTACGTAGAGGATGTCATCCCCTTGGGCACGGGCCAGCTCTGCAGCCCGTTGTAGGGCGTCCACGGCTTCCGAGATCTGGCCTTGCGCTTCGTAGGAACTGCCTAATATAAAGTGTCCCCGGGCGGATTCTGAGTTCAGGGCCAGTGCCTCTCCGGCCCGGGCCCGGGCAGATTCCCACTGACCCAAATCGAGATAGACCATCCCCCACTGTAGAAAAAAGTCCTCCTGGCTGTCAAGCAGGGTACTGGCGCTTGCGTAGGCCTGTGCCGCATCGGTATCTTGCCCCAAAGTCTCATAGAGCACTCCCAGGTGTAGAAACACCTGGGAGTCGTAGGGCGTCAGTTCGCGCAACGTCTCGTACTCGGCCAAGGCTTCTTCCAGATGACCCTCCTGGATCGCCCGCTCGGCGCGCTCATTAAGCAGGAGGGCCTGCCTGGTGAGTGGATCCGGGGCCAAGAAGCGCTGATAGAGCAGACCAGCAACGACCAGGATCAGCAGAGCCACTATCCCCCTGACGGCCATCCGTTTGAGCGCCTGCTGTCGCCGGTGACGCACCTCCTCGTCCAGAAACCACCACCAATGATCTCGCGTGGGCCTGGTAGCCTCCCGAAGCCGTGCCAACCCGCCGCTCGTCTGAAGCTCTCTGACCAGCAGCGCAGCACGGGAGTAGAGTTGCCGCTCGACGGTTTCCCAACGCGATTGCTCGGGGCGAAGGTCTAATCCTTTTGCACCCAATTGGTCAAACAGCGATTGTACCCTGTCCATCAATGCCAAAAGGCGAATGGCCTCAGCGCCAGAGCCTTTCAGAGCGACGATCTTTGATTCACATTGCCGAAGCGCGTCGCGGAGGTCATCGGCAGGCGTCACTTTCTGCGGTGGCAAGCCTAGCGCACACATCGTTCTTATCCGACGGCCCACGTTACGTAATAATAGACGACCACTGCCGAAAAGAGCAGGCTATCCACGCGATCCAGCATGCCGCCATGACCGGGGATGAGGCTGCCAGAGTCTTTGACATTGACTTGGCGCTTCATCATCGAGATGGCAAAATCGCCAAAGGGGGTGATAATAGGGACGAGCACGCCGATGGCCGCACCGTGTCTCACCGGCAATCCAGCTAACCAAGCAACCAGCATTGTGCCCAATACGCCCGTGACGAGACCGCCTATGGAGCCCTCCCAGCTTTTCTTGGGGCTGATTCGCGGCCAGAGCTTGTGCCGACCAATGGCAAGCCCGACAAAGTACGCGCCGCTATCCGAGATCCAGGTGGCGAGAAGCGCGATGGCCGTCCACGCCAGGCCGTCGGGCCGGGCGCGCAGCAATAGAAAGTGGCCCAGAAACCAACCGAGGTACAGACCACCCATCACTGTCAGTGCCCAACTCGTAGTGGGAGTGGCGTCGTCTTTTTGAAACAGATGCCACACAAAAGCGAGGACAATGAACAGGGCGATGGCTGGCCGGCCAATACCCCACGAGGGTTTGTGTGCGTCGAGCAGCAGCAACAGGAGCAATGGCAGCCCGATCGCTGGCGCTGGCTGGAATCCGCCGTGGCGCATCATTTGATAGAATTCCAAACCGGCCAATGTTCCCGCTATAGCCAGAGCCCCCAGGAACCACCAATCGCCGGCATAGACGACCCAGGCGACGATGGGAATCAGGACGACGGCACTTAAGACGCGATGGCTAAGCACAAGTTTTCTCCTCCGAATTGCCTTGGTGGGCTACAAGGTCTGCCTAGACGTCCTCTTTCAGTGAGCCAAAGCGCCGCTCTCGCGAGGCGTAGCTTGTGAGGGCCTCGTACAATTCGTCCTTGCCAAAGCCAGGCCAGTAGGTGGGAGTAACGTAATACTCGGCATAAGCGCCCTGCCAGAGCATAAAATTGCTGGTGCGGAACTCGCCGCTGGTGCGGATGATGAGGTCTGGATCGGGCAGGCCAGCCGTGTAGAGGTAGTGGCTGATGAGATCTTCGGTTACCTCCTCAGTAGTCACCTTGTCCTGAATGATGCGTCGCACGGCGCGGACGATCTCGTCACGTCCACCGTAGTCAAAGGCCACATTGAGGGCGATGCGAGTGTTGTTTCTGGTCAGTTCGATGGCTTCGTGCACTCGCTTCTGCAATCGCTTGGGCAAGCGATCCAGCCGGCCAATGTGGTTGAGCCGGACGCCTTCCTGATGAAGCTCTTCCAGCTGGCGGTCAATGGTCTCACCCAGAAGCCGGATCAGTCCCTCTACCTCGGCTCGCGGTCGACGCCAATTCTCGGTGGAGAAGGCCCAAATGGTCAGCATTGGCACGCCGAATTCGACGCAGCCTTCCAGCACCGGCCGGACGTTCTCCACGCCGGCGCGGTGTCCAGCCAAGCGGGGTAGCTTGCGCGCTTTGGCCCAGCGACCGTTGCCGTCCATGATGATCCCCAGGTGCTCCGGGACCTTCTCTAAAGATTTTCGCTGGGTATCCATCGTCTTTCAATCTTCCTTTCGTTAATCTCACCCCAACAACACATAATAAGGGGCGGAATATCGCCCTGACCGTTGACGACATTCTACCCCTTTAGAAGCAGAGTGGCTTTTTCCATGGATTATCTCGCGCTGACCGACAGGTCAGTGTTGGTCGTCTGCCTCCACCGTCCGTCTGGGCGCTACACCTCCATGATCTCTTGTTCTTTACGCTGGCCCAACTCGTCCATCTTGGTCGCGAAATCGTCGGTCAGTTCTTGAACCTGCTCACGCCCTTTGTGAAGTTCGTCCTCGGTGATCAATTTCTCTTTTTCAAACTCTCGCAGATCCTCGATGGCATCGCGACGGATGTTGCGGAGGCCGATTTTCCCTTCTTCGACGCGCCGTTGAACCACCTTGACCAGTTCGCGACGGCGCTCTTCAGTCAGCCGCGGGATGTTGAGCCGGATCAACTTTCCATCGTTCTGGGGCGTCAGCCCCAGTTCTGATGTGTGGATGGCTCTCTCGATAGCCGAAAGAGCAGTTGCATCCCACGGACGGATGGTGATCAGGCGGGGCTCCGGCACAGAGATGGAGGCCAACTGATTGAGGGGGCTCATAGTGCCATAATGCTCGACTTGCAGCCGCTCAACTAATGCTGGGGAAGCTCGACCGGTACGAATCGTCAGCAGGTCGCTCTGCAAAACATCCACGGTTTTGCTCAGGCGCCCATTGAGCTCTGTAAGCAGATCTTTGATCATCATGTACCCCCTATCCGCATCTATCAGTCGGCCCGTACCGCTTTTCTCATTAACGACAAACGACGGTCCCTACTGGCTCGCCCAGGATAGCCCGTTTGATGCTGTCAGGAGCCCACAGGTCCACGACGATAATTGGCAGGTCGTTGTCCATGCAGAGAGAGATAGCCGTGGAATCCATGATGCCCACCCGCAAGTTTAGCGCTTCGATGTAGGTGAGGTGATCGAATCGTTTGGCGTTAGGGTTGATGTTTGGATCTTGGTCGTAGACCGCATCCACTTTGGTAGCCTTGATGAGCACGTCGGCACTGATCTCCATCGCTCGCAGGGCAGCAGCCGTGTCGGTGGTAAAGTAGGGATTGCCGGTGCCCCCTCCGAGAATGACCACCCGTCCTTTCTCCAGGTGCCGGATGGCCCGTAGCCGGATGTAAGGTTCGGCGATGGCTCTCATTTCAATGGCGGTCTGGACGCGGGTGACGATGCCGATCCGCTCCAGGGCATCCTGCAGGGCCAGAGAGTTCATTATCGTGGCCAACATGCCCATGTGATCGGCTGTGGCTCGTTCCATGCCATGGGCGAGACCATCCTTGCCTCGCCACAGATTGCCTGCACCCAAGACGATGGCAAGCTCTACATCTTGATCTCGTACCTGCTGGACAATGGCCGCCAGGCTTTCCGCCCGATGAGGGGCAATGCCGTAACCCTCTGGCCCTGCGAGGGCCTCTCCGCCTAACTTTAGCAGGATCCGACGATATTTCGCTTCCGGCATGACCTTGCTCCCTGGTTCACTGCTGATTTTATTCACCTATCTCGTAGCGAACGAAGCGGCTAAGAACGATGTTTTCACCGGTTTTGGCGATGGCACTCTTGATGAGATCTTCGACGGTCAGATCTTCGTCCTTGATGAAGGATTGCTCCAGGATGCAAGTGTCCCGGTAGAACTTTTCCAGTTTCCCTTCGACGATGCGATCGAGGATATGTTCGGGCTTGTTCTGCCCGGCCATTTGTGCGCGGTATTCGTTCTTTTCCGCCTCTATCAGCTCTGGCGGTACGTCTTTGCGGGTGAGATATTGCGGCTTGGCAGCCGCTACCTGCATGGCCAGATCGTGAGCCAGGGTCTGGAACTCTTGTGTCCGGGCGACGAAATCGGTTTCACAGTTGAGCTCAACCATGGCCGCTACGCGACTGCCGTGGTGCACATAGACGCCGATGGTACCATCGTTGGCGGTACGCCCAGATCGCTTGGCTGCCGCGGCGAGGCCCTTCTCGCGCAAGTATTCTACGGCCTTGTCAAAGTCACCGTTCTTGGCTTCAAGTGCCCTTTTGCAATCCAACACACCGGCTCCCGTGGCCTGGCGTAGGTCTTTTACCAGTTCAGTTGTGATAATAGCCAACGAAAACTCTCCTTGAATTCTGTGATTGGTGATGTGTGAGATCACTCTTCTTGTTTGACGTCTACTGTCTCAAGCCCCTCTGTTGCCTCGGGGCCTTCTGCCGTCTCGTCGTCCACCTCGTCTGCGTCGTCATCTACGTCGACCATAGCGGCGCGGATCTTGGCCAGGGTGGACTCGCCGAGATAGCGTTCGTCTTCGTCTTCAAGAAGTTCTTCGTCCTCGATCTCTGCCGGTTCTGCCGCCTTGCGCAGCGCAATGCCTTCTAGCACCGCATCGGCCATCTTGCTGATGATGAGCCTGTTGGCTCGGATGGCGTCGTCGTTGGCCGGAATAATATAGTCAATGGGGTCGGGGTCACAGTTGGTGTCTAACATGGCGATGACAGGGACACTGAGTTTGTTCGCTTCATTGACGGCGATGTATTCACGACGCACATCGGTGACGAACAAAAGATCTGGAAGATCGCCCATCTCTTTGATGCCACCCAGTCGATCTTCCAGCTTGGCGATCTCTCGGTTGAGTTTAAGGGCTTCCTTTTTGAGCAGCAAATCGAACTCGCCCCGGTCTCGTCGTTCCTCCAGGCTCTTCAAGTGATCGATGCGCTGGCGGATAGTGCGCCAGTTGGTGAGCGTGCCACCTAGCCAACGTCTGTTCACATAGGGCATGCCGCAACGTAGTGCGTGTTCAGCGACGGATTCCTGGGCTTGTCGTTTGGTGCCGACAAAGAGAAGTATTCCTCCCTCGGCGACTGTGTCGCGCACCAGGTTGTAAGCTTTTTCTAATGCGACGATGGTCTGCTGCAAGTCAATGATGTGAATACCGTTGCGCTCGGTAAAGATATAGGGTTTCATCTTGGGGTTCCAACGTCGCCTCCGGTGCCCAAAGTGAACGCCCGTTTCCAAGAGCGCTTTCATGGTTACAATAGCCACTATGTTACCTCCTCTTGTCGTTTTGTGGCGTCCGCCTCCTTCGCCTCTGCCGGGGAACCAGTTCGCTGTGGTAACCGGCGAACTGGCACGGCCCCGGCGATCGGGAAGCGTGTTTGATGGGTAAGTTGCTCGAACGCAGAGTATAGCATAGAGTTGGCAATCGAGCAAATGCCTGCTTGACGAAACGTGTGGGTGGGTGTATCATTACATCCGCCGTTGGACAGACTGGCCCTGCCGGGCATCCGTTCACTGGGGGGTAGTCTGTCAGGATGGAGACTTACAGATGGATTCCCTGCACAGGTTCCGCGATGTGTCCCTCGTTCGCTTCCACGTATGACAGGGACAATACGACGATTCACAGACATGAGGAGTACTTGATGACCTACCGTCACCGCCATCCCCTGATCGGCATTACAGCTCATCATGACCACTCTGGGTCTGATAGCGAGACAGTCATCCAGGCCCAACAGATCAGCTATCTAAAGGCCGTCGCTGGTGCAGTCGGCGCGCCGGTGCTTGTTCCCCTGGATCTTGATGAGGGAGCCTTGCAATCCATATATGACCGCCTGGACGGCCTGGTGTTGCCTGGCGGGATCGATGTGTCACCCGACATCTATGGCGAAGCGCCTCACGACAAACTGGGTCGCGTGGATGATACACTCGATAGGGCAGAACTGGCGCTGGCCCGCTGGGCTGTGGGCGACGATCGGCCACTGCTGGCCATCTGCCGGGGTATTCAGGTGCTCAACGTGGCGTTGGGTGGTACGCTTTACCAGGATGTTCCTTCGCAACGGCCCGATGCGCTGGAGCACGACCGCTTCCGGTCACGGGGTTATCCGCCCACCGACCGGGCACACGACGTGAGCGTGGAGCCAGGCAGCCGGCTGGCAGCAGCGCTGGGTGCCACCAAGGTGACGACCAACAGCCGGCACCACCAGGCCATCAAGGCCCCTGCCTCAGAACTGACGGTGGTGGCGCACACGTCCGATGGTCTCATTGAAGGCGTGGAGATTCCTGGCGCCAACTTTGTCGTAGGCGTGCAGTGGCATCCGGAGAACCTGGTGCATGAGGATCCTGCCATGCGCCGCCTGTTTGAGGCATTTGTCGAAGCCACGAGGGATTAGAAGGCATCCAGACGATGATCATTCGCCTGGCGAGAGAGATAGACGACATCCAAGCTTGCGCAGCCGTGGATCACAGCTATGTGACCAACCGCGTGTGGCAGGTGGATGCCCGCGAGCAGCCGGACGGTGCGAGCGTTGCCTTTCGCAGTGTGCGCCTACCCCGCGATATGCACGGGCATTACCCTCGCCACCTTGAGGGGTTGAATGCCTGCTGGGAGCGGGGGGATGCTGTCCTCGTGGCCGAAGGTGAGGGACAAATCGTAGGCTATATTCACCTCGTCGTGGAGGCCAGTGAGAACAGCGCCTGGGTGCGCAACCTGGCTGTCGCGCCTCGTTTGCGTCGCCGGGGCATTGGCACGGCCTTGTTACATGCGGCTGCCGACTGGCTTCGACAGCAGAATGCGGACCGACTGCTCATAGAGACGACGACGAAGAACTACCCCGCCATCCGCTTTGCCCAGAAGCTGGGTTTTAGCTTCTGCGGCTACAACGATCGCTACTACGCCAATCAAGACATCGCTCTTTTCTTCGCCAAGAGCCTCCGTTGGTCGTGAAAGGCAAAACGCAAAACGTGATGCGTGCTTTGTCACGCATCACGTTTTGCGTTTCATCAGGCCTTCAGGCTGCTCTGTGGCCCGGGTTTTCGGGTTGCCACGGCGAACCCTTACGCCTTCAGACCCAAAGCTCGTAGAATCTGGGTCAGACATCCATCGCCTGGCTCTGGACCCGGTTCTGGGCCCGGCTCTGGCCCTGGCTCCACCGGCTTCAAGCTAGCATAGGCGTTGTAAACCTGCGCCCGGCCAGCGCCCTGGGTGTTGTCGTTCAGACCCAGGTCTTTGGCAGAGCGCATCAGTACGTCTTTGACCTCGGCCGGCGTCAGGTGGGGGTAGGCTTCGAGCAGCAGGGCCACCGCGCCGGTGGTGTGAGGCGTGGCCATACTGGTGCCGCTCGCCGAGGTGTAGCGATCGTTCACCGGCGTGCCCATGCGAGTGCCGGCCGCCCGCGCCGCGACGATGCCCACGCCAGGGAAGACAATATCTGGCTTGGTACGTCCATCAGAGGTGGGGCCGCGCGACGAAAAGCTAGCGATACCGTCACTTTTGTCAGTGGCGCCCACGGTGACGACCAGGCGAGCCACGCCCGGCGGGCCGACGGTGCTGGTCCCCGGTCCGGCGTTGCCTGCCGCTGCGCAGATGACAACTCCCTCGTTGACGGCTGCGTCACACAAAGTCGACAGGGCATCGTCTCCGTCGCCTGGCCCAGGTGCGCCCAGCGAAAGGTTGATGGTCTGAGCGCCCTCGTCCACAGCCCATTCGATGCCGGCCATGACGTCGCTCATCAGGCCGCCGCCGTCGTCAGCCAGCACCTTGGCCACGTAGATCAGTGCCTCGGGTGCGACGCCAACGTACTTGCCGCCGCTGGCCACCCCACTGCCTGCGGCGATGCTGGCCACGTGTGTGCCGTGACCGTGGCCGTCGGCGACGCTGCCCTTACCCGTAAAGTCTCGAGTGGCCTGAATGCGTCCCTCAAAGTCGGGGTGTGTTGTGTCAATGCCAGTGTCCACGATGGCGATCTTGACGCCGGTGCCCCGTCGACCATCTGACCACACCCGAGGAACCTCCAGCAGCGGCACCGATACGTTCAACCAGGTATGCACTGGCAGGTCGCGCCAGACGCGCTCCACATCGTCGTCGTGGGCGTAGGTTGCGATGTCGCCCGCGCGTACCGTCATCGCTCTGGCAGGGATGCGCTCGTAGACGTATGTTGCCCGCCCACCGGCAGGCACGGCTCGCGCACTGATGGCCTCGCTGGTGATACCGGAGCGGTACTTGACAATGACGCGGATCTCTTCTTCCGCAGCCGCTGCTTGTACGGTCTCTGCCAGCATTGGACTGAACTTGTGTACACCCATTTCTTCCTCCTGTCGCGCGATAGATGGACGCTAACCGTCCATCGTCGTCACTGGCTGGTCCTCCTCCACAAAGAGGACCCACGGTTCTTCGAGCAGGGCCAAGACAGCGTTGGCTGGGCCTCGCAGCGCCAGCATGTGGCGCAGTCTGTATTGCCGGTGCAGCTGTAGTCCCGCGGCTTCGGCGCGGGGAGCGAACTCACCCGGCGATCCGTCCGTCGTCACAATCACCCCTACCGGCGCCAGCGGGTCGGCACGCAGTTTTGCTTCAAATTCGGCCTTTATCTTCATCTTCCGTCCCTCCCTTGCCACGATCGGTACGGCAGCCAAAGCTACCCCCATCATACCACTAACTGCCAATGGGGTCAAGAGGAAATCGGCTGTCTTCCCCCGAACGTCAGAAACTTGCTGCCACAGGGAAGCACTCTCACCGTGGCGCTCCCTGTTTGCTCCTGGTCGGCTTTTGGGGTACAATACGATAGATTTATAGTGGTCACATTAGCACTGGAGGACGATTGATGGACATTACGTGGTATGGACACGCTTGCTTTCGCCTGTACCAAAGGGGAGCCTCAGTCGTAACCGATCCTTACGAAAAGAGCATCGGTTACGAACTGCCTCGCGTGCGGGCCGACATTGTCACCGTCAGCCACGACCATCCTGGTCATCGAAATGCCAGGGGCGTGCGGAACCGAAAACTGACGGTTGCCGGCCCAGGCGAGTACGAGGTGAGAGACGTGTTCATCACTGGCATCGCCACTTTCCACGACGGCAAGAAGGGAGGAGTTCGTGGTCGCAACACGGTCTACTTGTTCGACTTTGACGGGCTCAAAATCTGCCACCTGGGCGACCTGGGCCACGTTCCCTCGCAGGCGCAGGTAGAGGCTCTCAACAGCGTGGACGTGCTGTTGATTCCAGTGGGCGGTGTCTCTACGATCAATGCCGCCCAGGCAGCCGAAGTCGTCAGCCTGCTGGAGCCCAGCCTGGTGGTGCCTATGCATTTCAAACTGCCATCGCTGGCCTTCAAGCTCGACCAGGTTTCCAAGTTCCTTAAGGCCATGGGACTGGACGACTTGTCACCCCAGGACACGCTCTCAGTGACCAAGGCCAATTTGCCAGAAGAGACTCAAGTGATCTTGTTGGAACTTAAAGAGGAATAAGAATCGCGCAAGCCGTGCTGGCAGAGGGAAGGTAGACGATGAACAGTCTGAATCAACGAGACAGACATATCAGCGTGCGGTCGCTTCTTCCTTGTGTGGTTGTGCTACTGATCATGCTGTTGAGCGCGTGCCAGAAGACAGTGGCACCATCACCCTTGAGTCCATCATCTACGCCATTGCCCACGCTGGCACCCACAGCGACGGTAGCCCTGCCTCCTCCGCCAACTCCAACGTCGCCGATCGTGCAGGTCACTCCCACCGGAGACCCGGCTGCGTACCTGGCGTCCGGCAAGGCACACCTGGAGGCCGGAGAGACAGCGCAAGCCATTCCAGATCTGGAAGCGGCTGTTCTCCTGGCTCCGGCTCTCCTCGAAGCGCGATTCTTCCTGGGCAACGCTTATGTTGCCAGCGGTCGGTTTACCGATGCAGAGACGCAATTCCAGGCCGTGCTGGAGATCGACCCGGATTACCTTGCTGCCCATTCCAATCTGGGAGTCGTCTATCTGGAAATGGCGCGCGCAGAGGATGCGCAGGCCGAATTTCAAGCGGCTCTGGCGTTGGACGAGACCGACGCGCAGGTACAGTACATGCTTGGTGTGGCTTATGTTCGTCAGGGACAGCTTGAGGCGGCGCGCGGGCAATTCGAAAAGGCCATCGCTCTGGATCCCGAACTGCCTGAACCTCACTTTGGCCTTGGAACCATCTATTATCTTGTACAGGAGAAAGAGAAGGCTATCGAGGCCTTTGAGACGTTTCTAAGCAAGAGGCCAGCGCAGGATCCGGTGGCCGAGGCAGAAGCCCGGCGCATCTTGACGCTGCTGAAGGGGCAGTAGCGGACTCGGACGACAGATTCTGCAGCCCCTGAACGGAGGTGCGGCCCAGGCGACGCGGGTGGGACCGCGATTGCCCGGCAGTTCTGGATGGTAGGATCATGGTCTGTGGGCTATTGGCAAGTCTCAGGACCGAGGATGACCGTATTGGTGTCGGTGATCGTCCCTAACTGGAACGGGCGCCATCACTTGGCCAGGTGTCTGCCGTCGCTTCGAGCGCAGGCGTACTCTGACTTTGAAGTGGTTGTGGTGGACAATGGCTCGACTGACGAATCGGTGACGTGGCTGGCGGAAGCGTACCCCGACGTGCGCGTCCTGCGAAATTCTCACAATCTCGGTTTTGCTGCTGCCAACAACCAGGCTATCCAGGCGACCGACAGCCCCTATGTTGTGACGCTCAACAATGACACGGAGGCAGCCAGCGGGTGGCTCGCAGAGCTGGTCGCGGCTGTTGAGTCTGACGCGACCGTGGGAATGGTCGCGTCGCAGATTCTACTGGCTCACGCACCGGACATGATAGACTCGGCAGGTATCGAGGTGGACTGGAGCGGCACCGCCTGGCAACGGCAGCGGGGCGAACCAGTCAACGACGATGATGCTCTTGAGGAGGTGTTTGGGCCGAGCGCTGGTGCGGCACTCTATCGCCGGGCCATGCTGGACGAGATCGGCCTCTTTGACGAGGATTTTTTTACTTATTACGAAGACGTGGATCTGGCCTGGCGGGCGCGGAACGCTGGCTGGCGATGTCTATACGCGCCCCGCGCACGGGTTTACCATGTCCACTCGGCCACCGGGGGGCAGGACCCGTCCCTCAAGCGGTATCTGATCGGTAGAAACAAGGTGTGGGCGCTGGTCCAGAACTATCCTTGGCCGGCCGTGCTGCTGTGGTGGCCGTTGATCCTGGGGTTTGAACTGGCCGCTGTACTTTACGCACTGCTGCTCGAGCGCGATCCGTCGCCTTTGCGGGGCCGGTTGGCTGGCTGGCGAGGGTCCCTCCGCTCTTTTCGCAAGCGTCAGGCGAGCGGACGTGGTGTGTGGGGACACTTGTCGCCGGTGCGCAATCCGCTGCGGAGGGGGGGCCAGCTCTGATGCGCGTTGTCATTCAGATTCCGTGCTACAACGAGGAAGCGAACCTGCCAGTCACGGTGCAGGATTTGCCAAAGAATCTCCCTGGCGTGGATGAGGTCCAATGGTTACTAGTGGACGACGGCAGCGCCGATCGCACCGTTGAGGTAGCGCGCCGACTGGGCATTCATTACATCGTGCAGCACTCCCGCAACATGGGTTTGGCCAAGGCCTTCCTGACAGGCCTGGAAGCGTCGTTGAAGGCTGGCGCCGACATCATCGTCAACACCGACGCCGATAACCAATACCGGGGCGAGGACATTGGCCGTTTGATCCAACCCATCCTGGCTGGAAAGGCAGACATCGTCGTAGGTGACCGGGGAGTGGGCACGGTAGAGCATTTCTCCCCGCTCAAGCGTCTGCTGCAACGGATGGGCAGCCGGGTGGTGAGCCTGGCCTCTGGTTCGGCTGTGCCCGATGCCACCAGCGGCTTCCGCGCTCTCAGCCGCGAAGCTGCGCTAAGGACCATTGTCTACAGCGAGTACTCTTACACGCTGGAGACGCTGATCCAGGCAGGAAGCCGGCGCATGACCGTAGCCTATGTGCTCATCCACACCAATCCACAGATGCGGCGGTCGCGCCTGATGCGCAACATGCCCGAGTACCTGGTCAACTCCACGGCGACCATCGTCCGCGCCTACACCATGTACCGGCCTCTGCGCGTATTCTTGGGCATTGGTGGGGTGATGGTCCTTGCGGGCCTGGCCCTTGGTGCGCGTTTTTTGTTTTTCTATCTTTCTGGACAAGGCTCGGGACACGTTCAATCGCTGATCCTGACGGCCATCCTGACCATCGTCGGCTTTCAGGTTTGTCTCATTGGACTCATGGCAGACCTGGTGGGGTTCAATCGTAAGATTCTGGAGGAGACGCTATACCGGGTGCGACAGTTGGAGTTGGTAGACAAGTGGCGCAAAGTGCCCTCTAGTGATCAGCCAGGCGACGGTTCTGAATCTGCTGGCTGATTGATTTCTCTGTCTGGAGGAGCAAGTGAGGATCGCTGTAGTAGCTTCTTCCTATCCCCGTTTTCCAGGCGATGGGACAGCTCCTTTTGTCAAGTCTATCGCGGAGCATATGGCCCGACTAGGCCACGATGTGGAACTTGTAGCTCCCTATGACCCCGATGTGCAACCAATGGAGATGGGCAGCATTCGGCTGCACCGCTTCCGCTACGTGTGGCCTAAGCGACTGCACATCATGGGACACGCTCGTTCCCTTTCGGCTGACGTACAACTCCGCCCTCTGGCCTTTGCCCTGTTGCCCCTCTTCTTGCTCGGCTCTTTCATCACGTTGATGCGAGTCACAGGCCGCCAAAAGTCACACGGCATTCATGCTCATTGGGTCTTGCCAAATGGGCTGGTGGGTGCATGGGTGGCAAGTCTGCGACGTATCCCCTTGGTCATCAGTCTACATGGCTCTGATATTTTCGTCGCGCAGCGTAATCGGATTTTCCGCTGGGTGACGCGCAGTATTTTTCGGCGAGCTGCCCTAGTCACAGCGTGCAGCAAAGATTTGAAACGCGGTGCTGTCGACATAGGATGCGACCCGGCCAAGATTCACGTGATCGCCTGGGGAGCTGACCCCGACCGTTTTCACCCAGGAATTGCGCCGCTTGATCGGTTGGCTTTTGGTTTGACCGGGAACGAAGCCATCTTGGTCACCCTAGGGCGAATGGTACCCAAGAAAGGGTTTGACATATTGGTGCGCGCGCTGGCGTTGTTGGTGCCATCGTACCCACACGTCCACCTCCTGATCGGCGGCGACGGCGTGGAGCGGGACTCGTTGCAACGTCTGGCGAAGGAATTGGAAGTCTCGGATCATCTTCACATGCCTGGGCGTATTCTCTGGGATCAAGTACCCCACTTCTTGGCCATGGGCGATGTCTTTGTTTTGCCCTCGGTACGCGATGAGGCAGGTAACCTCGACGGTCTGCCTACGGTGTTGCCCGAAGCCATGGCCTGCGGTAAGCCTGTGGTGGCCAGTCGCATTGCTGGTATCCCGTTGGCCATTGAAGACGGATGTACGGGAATTCTCGTCCCTCCTGGCGACGTGAAAGCACTTGCCGGAGCCATTTCCTCGCTCCTGGCTGATCCCATGCAACGCTCAGCACTTGGCGTTGCTGCTCGGATTCGGGTGGAGCGAGAGTTAAACTGGTTGCAGGTTGCGCGGTTCTTTGCGTCACTCTTTGAGCGTGTGCTGCGCGAGTAAATTGGTTTTGATATACTTTTCGTCGATCGTCAGCCCTCTTGAGTGAATGGGACCACCGGTCCTGTTCGCTTGACCAGATACTCTTCGAGTACCAACACGTTAATGCAACCCCAGCGCAAGTGGTCGATGGCATCCTTGGGAGTGCAAACGATGGGTAGGCCGTGCCGGTTAAAGCTGGTATTCAATACCATCGGAATCCCCGTGATCTGGCGAAATGCTTCGATAGCATCGTGGTAGCGTGGGTTGACCTTGCGGTCAACTTCTTGAGGCCGTGCGGTCTTGTCCACATGCATGATGGCAGGAACGAGCTCATCGTAGGGTGGGCGCATCCCAAAGGCCAGGTTCATATACGGTGACGGATGGTAGTTGATAAAGCACTCATCGCAGTACTCTTTTAGCACACTGGGCGCAAAGGGCATAAACCAGTCGCGCTTTTTAAGGTGCTCGTTGATGCGATCGCGCATACGCGGGTCGCGTGGGTCGGCCAGTACGCTGCGATTGCCCAATGCGCGCGGGCCCCACTCCATCCGACCTTGAAACCACCCTACTACCTGACCTTCAGCTATCAATCGGGCCGTGGTTGAGGGAACGTTATCTAAGCGTTCGTAAGAAATATCACTGTACTGCTGCAGTGCCTCAAGAATCTCCTGGTCAGTAAAAGCGGGTCCATGGTAGGCGGACTCAATGGGCGCAGGGGTTTTGACGGCTCTGTGATTTGCATAGGCTGTCAGCGCGTATCCTGCTGCCAATCCTTCATCACCTGGCCCTGGAGGGATATAGACTGAGTCCACAATACCTTGGTCGAGTAAGACTTTGCTGGCTTTGACGTTCAGAAAGACGCCTCCGCCGCCAACTAGGTCGCGACTTCCCGTGGTAGCAACCGCGTTGCGGGTGAGTTGCACCAATTCCCGCTCCAAGATAGCCTGAGCGGCCGCGGCAAGGTTGGCATTGCCATGCTTATCAATGAGTAAGCGCAAGAGAGCGCTTTCACGGTAGTGAGCGTAGAGTCGGTTGCGGAAAACTGCTGTGTCCAGTGCCCATTCTTTGCGCTTGACCGTCTTGAGGCCAACAACCCGTGGAGAGAAGGGTTCTAGATCAGCCAGCGCGATCTCGGGATCGCCATAACAGGCTAGTCCCATCGTCTTGCCGTCGCCATCACCGACTTGAAACCCCAAAGCGTCGGTGACCGCGGAGTAAAAGAGCCCCAGCGATCCTCCCTCGGCGATGATCTCTGATAGACACTTTAGATGTCCATTACGCCCGGCAAAGACACCGCCGCCTAAATAGTGCCCTCGCCCGTCGAGCACAACCACCGTAGCGCTTTTTAGACCTGATGCGTGGTAGGCATATGCTGCATGGCCAAGGTGATGCTCCACATAGAACCAATTAGGGGCGAATCCCATCTCCTGCAACTGAATCTCTTCCGTTCCTTTCACATCGGCCTTCCGGCGGACGTAACGATCTAGTGTCTTTTCTAACACATCACGGTACAGCCGTGGGGTCCAGGCGTACATAGGTTGCCGCATAAGCCGGGCGAGTGTCTTAAACACAGAGAGTCCGTCGCGAGCGACAACGTCTATTTGGTGAGGTTGGATGCCAACCTCTGCTAGCAGATACTCCACCGCGTGGCGAGGAAATCCAAAGTGATGCTTCCGCCGAGTGAACCTTTCTTCGGCGGCGGCAGCTACCAGTTTACCGTCAATCACGAGGGCCGCTGCCGCATCGTGCTTTGAACGCAAACCCAAAACAATCATCCAACAGTCTCCTTTTCCCGTTTCAGCTTGTCACTCACAGGTGAATTAGAGCCATAGACTCCTTAATTATACCTCAGGATACGGCTGTTGGGAAAGTTGTACTCTTCTCTCAGGGTGCTTACCTGTCCAACGTGCTAGGCTGATTCTTGCTGCCTGTCGTGCCCCAAACGATTGAGCAGCTTAGGGCTTCCAGTCTGGCGCACGCCCCGCGACACCGCCTGCGATCAATGAGGCTGGAGCGCCGCCGCTGGCGGGGATGACTTGCAGCCAGCTTGTACCAGAATCTTGGACTGAATAGACAACCCATTGCCCATCTGGTGAGAACACAGGCCAATCGTCAGCGGCTCTGTTGAAAGTTAGCTGCTGTTCGCCCGTGCCGTCGGCGTTCAACACAAATATCTCGGCGCTACTAAAGAGCGAGGAAGATACTGTCTGACGACGAAACACAATCTGCTTACCAGTCGGTGACCAGTTGGGACGGTCATCCTGCTCAGAGGTGGTCAACTGCTGCTCATCCGTGCCGTCGGGACGGACGGTGTATAGGTTAAACGCCGCGTTGCGATCCGACAAAAAGATGATCCGACTGCCATCGGGAGACCACTTGGGAGCGCCTTCGTTGCCGGGGGCATCGTGCAAGCGTGTGATCTCCCCACTGGCAATGTCAAGAATATACAGATGAGCGTAAGGCTCCCTATCGGACACAAAGACGAGCTGTTTTCCATCTGGTGACCAGTCCGGCCCCCAGTCGTTGAAAGAGTTGTCAGTCAACGCATTTGGGCTTGTACCATCAGCATTCATGACATAGATCTCATAGTCGTCACCCTCGTCGCAGGCGTAGGCAATCCGAGTTCCATCCGGCGACCAGGAGGGTTCAATGTTGTCAGCACCGTTGTTCGTGAGCTGGTTGGTCTGACCCGTCTCCAGCGCCAGCACAAAGATGTTATTGGCACCACCCGAATTGGCATGGTATACCACGTTGCCGGTGAGGGCTGGTGGAGTAACCATCGGCTGGGGTGTTGCCAGCGAGGTCTCGTCGGGCAGAGTACTTTGGAAGACCAATGTGCTTGCTATGGGAAGTGGGCTGTCGAGCGTGCGGGGCTTGGCGCCTTTGCAACTCCCCAGTATTAACACAAGACCACACAGCAACAACGTAAAAGCGAGGCGCGGGATGCGTTGACTGGCCACTTGATTCCCCTCTCATTCTCACAGGTGAGTCAGGAGGAAAGCCATCAAGTGGATTCACCTGATGGCTTTCCAGTAGTAACTGACTAGATTGTAAGCTCAACAGACACAGGCATTTGTTAACCCGACCGGCTGCGAGCTGCGACCTTGACAGTCAGATTGCGACGGCGATGTCACTCACACAAGTCTCTCTGCACCCATCAATCAACGATTAGGGTGTCGGTTGTCGCCCAGCGAAGGCGTTGTAGATAAGCAGACCGTCGCCAGGATTCGGAGCTACAAAGTTGCCCTGACCAACGATTGTACCTGCATCGCCATCCACCTTGATGATTGCCCCACCGTTCCAGTTGTCACCAATGGTGGACTCGAATGCAGCGGAACCCACATAGTTGGTGAGCGCAGATTTGGCGGGCAGAGGTTTGTGGTCGGTGAAGGTCAGGGTGTTGTCGTCCTTCCAGTACTCGATCGTCAGAGTGAGGCTGCTTGAAGTTGTGTTCACAACCTGCCAGCCGGATTCGAACCCACCAAAGGCCGTGCGAACAATCTGGGGCATGTAGAGATCATAGGCACGTTCCTTCCATGGAATCATATTTATCGCCGCTGACTGGCCCGCGGCAGAGTCCATGTTAGTGATGCCGACGATCTCGTTGGAACCGCTGGTGACCTTAACCACGGCGGTGCCATTAAAGTTGGTGGGCAGGTTTGCATCGGCGATGTTGCCAAAGTACAGGACATAGGCCGCACTGCCCCCGACACTTGCAGGTAGCGTGTACAGGGGTGTGGTCTCGCCAGAGCGATAGAACTCGATGCTGATGGGCGTGGAGCTCGTGCCCAGGTTATAGAGCGTGATACCGCTCGTATAATCGCCGGCCGCAAAGTGCTTTGTAACTTGCGGGGCATACAACGTTTGCCCGCCTCCGGTTACACCGTTATAGCTCAGCAGTTTGCTACCATTACCTGGCGCATAATTGGCCACTGCCGCCACCGGCTGATCAGCAGTGATCTTGGCCGAGCCCGAAAACCCGTTCAGATTGGTAGTCGCATAGGTTCCAGAGCTCAAATCCAGGTACCAGGTTTCGCCAGCTTTCAAGTCATTGTTGGTGAAGGTTTCGACCGCGGTAGAGCTACCGGAAGTAAAGAACTCTACCCTCACATTAGTTGCCGTCGCACTGCCTGCGTTCTGGACGGCCAGGGCCGATGACCAGGAGGCAGGGGCGTAGGCACGAGACAGCACAAAGGCCAGGTACACAGGCGAACCGGCGCGCATGGCGGTGCTGGTGTCAGTGCTCTGTCGTACACCGCTGTGGCTGGCGCCCACATACGCGGTTGAGCCAGAGCAAGAGTTCTCATTGACCAAGGAATTTAGCACCTCGGAAGAATAGACCACCACTGCGTAGATGCCGTCTGGCACAGTACTCGGCAGTACGTTGGGGATGTAGTATGATTGGCTAGCGCTCTTTGCCAGGGTGATGGGACCATGGGTATAGTTGGCGGCGCCATCATTGTCCCCTTCCTTGTAGAACTCCATATTTACTTGCGCTGAAAGAGTTGTGTTGGTGTTCTGAAGTTGCACACCACTACACAGGGCGGGTAACCCCGTTTGTGCGTTGGCAGGGATTAGGCTCATGGACAATATTACCATGACTACCACTAATAGAGCATTGATCCTCTTCATCGTTGCCTCCTTGAGTGATTATGCGAATTAGCTTCTGGGTGAGTTATTCTCGCTTATTATAATAGAAGACGGCCGGTCAAGTCAATAATACCTTAGTGGTAATACTTGGTTAGCCGGTCTGAGAACCGCCAAGTAATCGTCATTATGTTAGCCTAAATGTCGCTGCCGCATTTCGCCAAAGCAGTCTCTACCAGCCACCAGGACAGCGTAGCAACCAGGTCACAGACAATGAGCCAGACGCGCGAGAGCACAGAGATCGAAAGTGCCACTGGCAGTGGTACGACAGCGTTCATGGCCATGACCAAGATACCCTCTTTAACGCCTAGCCCCTGTGGAATCCCGATAGCGGCTAGGCCGGCCACGACTGACAACGACCATACGCCAATAGCCTCTGGCAAGTAGTCAAGAGGGAGTCGGTAGACACTCTGGACAAGGAAATAGAAGGCCAGGCCGATTAGCAGCCAGGTGATGCACGAAAAAACCACATACGCCACAAGATTGCTCCAGCTCAAGAGGACTGGCTCGTGTTGGGAACTTTGTCCGTACAGTTTTCTGACCGACGAGTCTAGCACATGCAGCACAGGCGGAGAGATGACAGCCAGCAGTGCCGTGATCAGGATGACGATCAATTGCTTCGGCAGAAAGGGTCGGTGGATATGGGGCCACAGCAGGGAGCCGCCGTATAGGATGAGGCCAGTGCACAGCGATACGAGGATTTCGATCAAGTTCGCGATCCACATCCGGCGCATTTCCACGCCCTGCCTCTGTCCAAGGTATACACGGGCAAAATAGTTCCACACCGCGCCTGGCACATACTTGGCGGCGTTGCCATATATATAGACGCTGGCAGTCTCGCGCAGCGGCAGGCGTTGCTTTCCTAGCCGCTGGAGCATCCACGACCAAACAATCGCCCAACCTACAATGCCCATCACTAGCAGCACAACCGATAGTGAAAGATACCATCCATTGAACCGCCACGGAATCCGCTGAATTTGATCCCAAAGCCGGATCAGCAGCGCAATGATGGATCCAATGATGAGACCCACAAGGGCAGCTTGCAGTCGCCCTATCCACACACGGCGGCGGGATTTCACTTGCGACACAGTGCCACCAGGGTGGGTAGATCTTTCAAGTTGAACTGCGAAAAGTGTACGTCTTGCAGACTGAGATCGGCCTTGATCGCAGTCTGCAAGGTTGGCAGTGCGCGGACGCGCAACCAGTGGGGCAACAAGGGTTTGATGAACGGTGCCAGCTTGCGCACCAACTTGCGCAAAGGATGTGCTTCGTACAGCGGAATACACTCGCCCCACAGCTCGACTTGTGGGAAGGTAGTGCTGAGCAACTCGGTTAACTCGTGAGGATTGAACTCGCGTAGGTGCTCAGGCCACAACGAGTTGGGCGTTGGTGAACTGCGCAGACGGTTAGGTGTGGTCAGCATGAAAAGGCCTCCCTTCCGCAAGACACGGGCTGCCTCTGCCAGGTAGCCATCGGGGTTGGGAATGTGCTCAATGACCTCCACCGAAACAATAGAATCGAAACACCCATTGGCAAAACCCAGCCGTTGCACGTCCATCTGTGCAAAAGAGACGCCGCTTGTTCCATGCTGGTGACGTGCAAAGTATACTGCGTCGGGGGCGATATCCACTCCTACAGCGTGCCAGCCGTGTTGCTGACTTAGAAAAGCAGTCCCGTCGCCAACTCCACACCCCAGGTCGAGGATGAAAGATCCCTGGGCGTGCTTTCGAAAAAAGTCAAAGCGGGCCAGGTTCTCTACAAACATGGGGTGGAGTGTCTTGACACCCGGAATCAACCGCTCACCAGTGAATTGCAATTCGTTTTCAGGCAAAACCACTTATGCCTCCGAGATGAGGAATATCTAGCAGACGCTCGTAAAGGGCAGCAAGCATCTGTGCGGAGCGCTCCCACGTGAATCTCTGAGCACGAGACTCCCCTTTCTCAGCCAGGTCCGCGCGTAGCTCGGCGTCGCTCAGCAGACGAGCGATCTGCGCAGCCCAGGCCACCGGTGACATATAGTCGTCTACCAACAAGCCCGCTTCGCCGACAACCTCTGGCAACGCTGAAGCACGTGAAGCAATAACCGGTGTGCCGCATTTCATTGCCTCCAGGCAGGGAATGCCAAAACCCTCGTGGATAGATGGCATCAAAAAGATGTCGGCAGCGCTATAAAATGGCGCCAATTCATTGCTAGCGACAGGTCCAATGTAGCGCACTCGCTGTCCAAGTCCAAGCTCTTCCACAAGCTCCAAGATTTCTTCACTCGCATCACTGAAACGATAGCGCGGCCCGACCAGGATCAAAGGGGGAAAGCCTATACCCCTTTCCTGCAAGATGCTCAACGCTCGGAGCAGCGTTAACAGGTTCTTCTTTCGTGCAAGAATACCGACGAAAAGCATATAGCGTTCCGGCAGATCGTAGCGAGCCTTGATCCTGACAATGCTGTCACCCGCTAGCTGCGCGCTGCAACTGGATTGCGCCGCGCAGGGCACTATGGCGATCTTTTCTTCCGGAACGTGCAATATTTGGTGAATATCGTGAGCTGCATTGTTGGAAAGCGCCACGACCGCATCGGCGTGCCGAGATACGATAGGTTGGAGGCAACGCCAAACCCACACCGCCTGTGGTGAATGCAGCTCTGGATGACGCAGGGTTGTGACGTCAAAGATGGTCAATACGACTTTGGCGCCCCACACCAGCCCTCCCTGGCTCTTGGTAAAATGGACCAGGTCCACATTGTGTCGCAGTACCATGTATGGCATGAGAATTTGGATTAGAACACGAGCCAGCAACCCCTTGCGCACTGGCAAGACAATCTGCCGTACGTTTGGGAAGGAGGTAAGAAGCGGCTCGCTCCGACTAAGGAAGACTAGGTAGCGCCAACGGGATCGGATCTTGAAGAGGGTATTGAAAAGGTCCAAGATGGCTGTGCGCGCGCCACCTGGCTGGTCAATGCCCAGCGCGTCAATAGCAATCAACGGAATGTCCTTCACGACTTTACCGCCACAGCCAAGATGTCATTGCACAAGATCCATCGCATAGGATAGAGAGACAGCAGAAAGCGAGACAACGTCCTGCCACTCAGCGGACGCAGCCATACCTTGACAGATGCAAAGTCGGCGGCTTGCAAGGTTCGCCGCAAGCTGCGCGGGGTTTGAACGTTGACGTGCGTCTCTCCCCGGTACCAGCGCTGGCGTGGGTCGCGCGGTAGCTTGTGTCCCAATAGTCTCATCAATGCCCGGTAGACGGGGTAGCCCCAGTGGTAGTAATCTGCGTTGGGCATGGTGTGCACGATAAGGCGGCCTCCAGGCCGCAAGACGCGGTGAATTTCAATGAGGGTCGCAAGTAGCTCTTCCGCAAACAGGTGCTCTGCAATGTCAAGCATTAGAGCTGTATCAAAACTGTCATTGGCAAAAGGCAGATGGTAAGCGCTGGCTTGTTCTAGCTCCATCTGCAGCCCTTGTTGCTTTGCGCGTAACGCCAGTTGGCGAGAGATTTGCAGGGCCGCCCACGAGAAATCAAGGCCATGGGCAACTCCCCTACGGCTGGCGCATCTCCACGTCACCTCTCCACGCCCGCAACCGATGTCCAGCACCCGCTGTCCAGGCTGAAGGTCGGCAATCTGCAGCGCATAGCGCAACCGTGGTGCCATAGTCTGTCCCGGGGTACAGACAAACTCTTCGGCACCATCCATGTGCTCCAAAAAATAGGCCCGATCGTAACTATCGGCCGAAACCGGGGTGCAGGGATCAGGTGTCAAGATAAGCCCTCTGTAGAGTTGCTGCGATCAGACATGGCTCTCCGGTGGGCTTCTAGCAGTAGATAGCCACACTCGCCGTGCGTGTGGTGGGCATCCCAGCGCACGATGTGGCGAATCAGTCGGGCCACCAGTCGCGGCAGCAAGGCAAAAAGAAGACGCAAGGCCAGGTAACTCAAACGCCAAACTGGGGCATTCCATAAAGTCACACAGACGTCAAGTCGCCCATCAGCGAACATGGTGATCAACTCGGTGACTGTATAGCCGTGTCGGAGATGGCCCCACTGCCGACTTACCCAGTTGGTGATAAAGGGCGGAGTGAGACGTATGTGTAGGCTAGGAGTTGTCAGAAAGAGCGTTCCCCCAGGAGCCACCATTCGACTGAGGGATTTGGCGAATGCCCGATCATCTTCCACATGCTCGATCACGTCCAAGGCGTAAACAAAATCGAAAGTGCCATCGCGAAAGGGTAGATGCCGGCCATCGGCGCAGATGAGGGTGAGGCCAGAGTGGCCAGGCAGCGGATCCAAGTCCACACCCACGCGCACGGGCGCGATCAGCGTGCTGAGTAAATAGCCATCGTGACAGCCAACATCCAACACTCGGCCGCTGCTGGCGCGTTTGTTCAAGAGTGTCAGCAATGCGTCACGGTAGAGGGTCCCCATACGACGAGGACGCGTACGAAGCCATACAGCCTGCTCAAGTTTGGCCATCTCCAACCACCAGCTTTACCCACGTGATGTTGCTGGCGATGACCTCTCGGGCATGGAGAACTTTTACCATCAGAGATAGCAGCACTTGCACCAGAACATCAAGCTACTTGTGCCCAACACAAAATTGAGAGATCATCTGCCGACTGAGCATAGACCTCTCGTTCCTACTCCCAATGTCACGATATGCCCTTGACCTATGGTGCTAGGCTAAAGGACAGCCGTCATTATTATCGTTGCTTTTTCTTGCCATGTCAAATCACGCGTCAGGAGCAACGATTCTAGCCAAACTCTGGGGGCAAATGTCATTCTGAGCTTTACAACGTCGTATGGCGCACACAATCCTCAAAAACCAGGCCCTGGAGTTTTTACTCCAAGGCCTTCAGTCTGTTGCACCAGTCTTGAGCAAACGCAAGCTAATTCTCTGACAGGAACCTCTCCGCCTCTATGGCTGCGGCTGCCCCCGTGCCGGCCGCGATGACCACCTGTCGGTAAAGGGGGTCTTGCACGTCACCTGCCGCAAACACGCCAGGGATATTCGTCCGCTGTCGCCCGTCGGCGATGATGTAGCCTTGTTCGTCCAACGCTAATTGGCCTTCAAAAAGCTGAGAGTTGGGGATGAGCCCGACATAGACAAAGACGCCATCCGCGGCAATGACGCTTTCCTCGCCGGTCTTGAGGTTCCGCACGCGCGCGCCGGTGACGTGATCCTCGCCCAACACCTCTTCAACCACCGTGTCCCACACGAACTCCATCTTGGGATTGGCCAAGGCTCGCTCCTGGTTGATCTTGGTGGCGCGCAATTGATCGCGCCGATGCACCACTTTGAGCGTGCGGGCGAACCTGGTCAGAAAGAGGCCCTCGTCAATGGCGCTATCCCCGCCGCCCACGACGATGACGTCCTTGTCTCTGTAAAAGAACCCGTCGCACGTGGCGCAGAAGGAAACGCCTCGCCCGATGAACTTTTCCTCACCTGGCACGCCTAGTTTGCGCGACGACGCTCCCGTGGCGACGATGACTGACCGGGCTTGGACCTCGCCCCCCCATGTAGTCAGCCGAAAGGGACGTGCTGACAGGTCCACGGCCGTGACCTGTTCGAACACCATCCGTGCGCCGAACCTCTCTGCATGTTCTTGCATTGACTGGGCGAGCGCCATGCCGCCCACGCCTTCCGGGAAACCAGGGTAGTTTTCCATCACGTCCGTAGTGGCCGCCTGGCCGCCTATTGCTTGACCCACCAGCACCAGCGGCGAGAGCAGCGCTCGCGCTGCGTACAGAGCGGCGGTAAAGCCGGCCGGCCCCCCACCGATGATGACCAGGTCTTCCACCTGGCGGGGTTCTTTGCTGGGTGATGCAGCGAGTCCCAGGGAAAAACTCATCTCTTGCATACGCTTTTCTCTCCACCTAGACGTTCATTTATTGAGGATTGTGTCATTTGTGCCCGTTGCGAACGATTGCCCCGTTGGGGCACGCTGGGATGCAGATATAGCAGGCGTAACACCGGCTGCTGTCAATGAACGGCGGCTCGCCTGGGTCTAGTTGCACAATGGCTTTGCTCTTGCAGACTGTGCGCGCCAGGCAGCGACGGCAAGCCGCGCACCTGTCATCGTCAACGTGAGGAATGGCTGTGGTTTGTGCTTTCGTGAAATCCACCGTGGGCATGTGACGCCTCCGCACCGGTCCAAGTTCTTCCAGTCGCCTCCGCAGCGCGGGCTTGACAATCGGGCTGTTTCAACGTATAATTGGTCGGCTTGAATATACCCCATAGGGGTATATTTGAAAGTATAACATAGTTCTGCCGCCATGTCAAGTCTGTGCGAAGAATCCAGAAACCTCAGGGCGTAGAATTGACCGTTTCGGTGGAAAGGAATCGAAATTCATGACTGAGGACCACGTGAGCTTCAAAGAGCGCATTCAGGAACTGGAGAGACAGATAGCAGACCTAGAGGCGCGTCTGCCAGCTCATTCGGTGCCGCCGGCGATGATTGCACAACTCGAGGCGTTGGAGGAGACATTGGAGCGTCTCAAGTCCGTGCAACAGCCCTCCGAGCTGAACACCCCAGGCCAGCAGACGGAAAGCCGACAGGATGATGTCACAAGAGAACCCTGAAGGAACAGTATCGTCCGGCGAAGAGGCCCTGCTCCGCCGGCTAAGACGAATCGAAGGGCAGGTGCGGGGCTTGCAGCGCATGGCATCTGAACGCCGCAACTGCCACGATGTCATTACCCAGTTGCTGGCTGCCCGCGCGGCGCTGAACCAGGTGGGGTTGACGCTGCTCAATGACTATCTCGACCGCTGCCTGTCTCAAACCGGCGAGGCATCGGTAGACGTTGATATCTCCCAGCTGCGCCACACTCTCAACTTGTGGACCCGCTTTAGCAGCTAGGGAAAGTGGGTGGCTGGACTGGCATAGATCCCTCACGGCTCTGGCGTCGCTGGTGGTTCTTCTGTTTGCTCTGGGCCGGTGGGTTCGGCTTCGGGAGTTTTGTCCTCTGGCGCTTCCGCGGCCTCGTCTGGCAGGGCTTCTTCGGGCGCCAGACCGAGGCGACGGCGGCGCTCTAGGAGTTGTTCTTCCACCCGCGCTTCCTCGATGACTGCCACGGCCTTGGCCACTTCGACATCCACGTCCACCAGTGCCAGGCGCGCCTCTGCCTCGTGCAGGCGCTGCAGGATATGCCCGGCCATGGCTCCGACCTCTGAATCGTCGCCCAGGCTGGACAGTCCACCCAACGTGTACTCGATGCTGTCCATCGCTTGCCGCGCTCTGGTCAGGGCCATCAGAGCCACCACCGATCCCCGCTCGCCCTGTAGCACTGCCAGCCGTTCCTTCAGCGTCTGCCAGTTGTGCACCAGGGCGGCGTGCTGCCCCTCCTGCCGCTCGATCTGTGTCTGTGTCTCACCGATCTGCTGTCGCTTGATGTTCAGCGCTTGCTGTACCCGTGGGGCTTGCTCTGTCTGGCCCTCCGCTAGCAGGTGGTTGAGTCGCGTGTCGAGGATCTCTGCTTCAGTCTGGTACTGGGCCAGCCGACGACTGTTCCCCTCAGCGGCGGCTTTCATGCTCACGGCAGCTTCCTCGACATGATGGATATAGTCTTCCATGTCGCGTAGCGACTGATCGTACAGGGCCACAGAGCTGTTTTCCAGCGCGCGGTCCACGACGGCGTGCAACTGGTCGCTGATCTTTTCTTTCCATTCCTGCCAAAGTGCAGTCACGCTGTCTCTCCTTGCCTTCCTACCAACCTTTCAAAAACGGACGCCAATCTTTGTTCTCTTGCAGGTACTGGCCCAAACGGTAAAGGGCTGTGGGGACAGGTTCGCGGGGTGGGCGGATGAGTCGCATAGACGTCGCCTCGAGGTTCTTGCCGCCCTTCTTGCGGTTGCAAATCGGGCAGGCTGACACCAGGTTGTCCCACCGGCGTTGGCCCCCCAGCCGCCGCGGAACGACGTGGTCTACGGTCAGTCGCGGCGTGTACCGGCCACAGTACTGACAGCGATAGCCGTCGCGCCGAAAGATCTCTTTTTTCACCAACCTCACACGGAGGCGGGGGCGACGTATCAGGTGGCCCAAACGGATCACCGATGGACGAGGCAGTGCACGGGACGGGGTGCGAATGTAACCCCGCCCGTTCTTCAGCACCTCCGCTTTGCCCAGGACGATCATGCCCATGGCGCGCTTGAGGCTGCAGACGCCCAGCGGCTCGAAATTCAGATTGAGGACCAGGACCGGTTCGTTCACTATGCCCTCCTCGCGGCGGTGACGTCCATTCCCCCCCGATTCGGTGACAGCATGGAAATCAGACCCTCAGTGGAGAGTATACCATAACCGGCGGAAACGGTCAAAGATCGGGGTGCCTCAGTGAGTTTTCTGGCGAACGTTGCGCTTATAGGAATGCACCGGTGATCGTGATCGAGAGCGGGATTGACATTGCGCGATCCTTCGGTTAGAATAACCATCTGCAGTGAGACAGGCTAGACTGGCCTCGTGGTTTTGTCGGGAGTAGAATAGTCCGCGGGGAGAACGGTGACGCTATTGTTCCCCGATGAGCGCATTGAGACGTTGCGTGAGTTGATCCAGTGACCAGACGCCCGGTAATGAGACTGGCCAAGCCGCAGTTTGTTACGAGGAGGTTGCCGGATCCATGAAAATCAACGCCACACACTTGAGTTTAGGGAAACCGTGGCAGCGCAACTTGGCCGTTATCTCGTTGGCCGAGTTGATAGCCATCTCTGGCTTTTCAGTGTTCATGCCCTTTATGCCCTACTATGTGCAGGAGCTGGGGGTGACACGGCTAGAAGAAGTAGAGTTCTGGTCTGGCCTGCTACTCACGTCACAAGCCGTGACCATGGCCGCCGTCGCACCGCTGTGGGGTTTGCTGGCCGACCGCTACGGCCGCAAGATCATGGTGGTGCGGGCTATGTTTGGCGGATCGGTGGTTATTGCCTTGATGGGTCTCGCAAACAGTGTAGGCCAGTTGGTCGTCCTGCGAGCGATTCAGGGTGTACTGACAGGCACTGTGCCCGCTGCGACGACGCTGGTCGCCAGTGGTACTCCCCCCGAACGCCGGGGGTATGCTCTGGGGCTGTTGCAGATGGCCATCTATTCCGGCGCGTCAGTGGGCCCCATGTTGGGCGGTCTGATAGCCGATCATGTGGGTTACCAGGCTACGTTCTGGGTTACGGGGGCACTTCTTTTCAGCGCTGGCGTGTTGGTGTCAGCGTTGGTGCACGAAGAGTTCACCTCGCCAGAAAAATCGGATAGCCGGAAAAAGTCTCACCTGTGGGACGGTCTGGTCATGGTATTGCGCACGCGGGCACTGGTATCTGTCTTTGCCATCAGCGTGCTGATGCGCATGGGAATGCGCGTCGTGGGTCCGATGCTTCCTCTGTTCGTTCAGGAAATTGCGGCGGCAGGGACAAAGGTGGCCTCTCTCACCGGCGCCATCGAGGGGGCCGGAGCAGCAGCCGCCGCCGTGGCGGCGGTGGTGCTGGGCCGTATCAGTGATAGACTGGGCTACCGGCGCATCCTACTGATCTGTGGCGTAGTGGCCTGCGCGCTATTTGGAGCCATGGCGGCTGTGCAGACGCCCACACAGTTGCTGATCTTGAGGGCGCTTGGTGGAGTGGCCATGGGCGGTATCGTGGCCTCGACCAGCGCGCTGCAGGCCAGGCTGGTCCCCAAGGACCGCTTCGGCGCTGTCTATGGCGTGGACACCAGCGTGGTGGCAGTGGCCAATGCGGCTGCGCCCATGATCGGGGCAGTGTTGGCGGCAAGTTATGGTCTGCCCAGCGTGTTCCTCGGCGCGGCAGCGCTGTACGGCGTGGCCACGCTGGTAGTCTCCGTTGCAGTGCCGGGCAACGAGAATGCACCGTGAGGACGATCCTACAGCGCATCCGCTGTCAGGTCAGGTGCAACGCACCTCACAGGTGCGTTGCACCTCTGACTTGACAAGGCGGTCAATTAGGCCTATAATACCTGTAACCTTCGGGGCAGGGTGAGGCTTGCTCGTCACACGACAGCAGGCCAATTCCCGACCGGCGGTAGAGTGTGACGGTGAACGCCGCACATTGAGCCCGCGAGCCGCAAGGCAGATCCGGTTCGAGCGACAGATTCGGACAAGTTAGATTGGTTGCCGAATTCGCCGCCCAGTCCGGAGCCGACGGTACAGTCCGGATGAGAGAAGGTTTTCAGACCTACAACGGCAGAGATTTGTGCGATACATTGTTGCCGGTTAGTAGTGTGCCATTATGCCCCGAAGACATTTGTCTTCGGGGCTTTTGTTTGGCCTTGCAGGAGGATTCTATGATCGAGCAGAAACGACAGATGATCGCTAATAGGTCGCCAGCGGGTGCCATGAGTTGGCCCAGCCGTTGGGTCTCCGTCGGCCGGACTCTGACAGACTTTGTCCTGCGGCGCCGGGAGTATCTGCTGTTGCTATTGGCCCTCCTGTCGTCTCTGGGACTGTGGGAATTGATCGTCCATTTGGGAGGGTATCCACCCTACATCTTGCCCTCGCCGGGGCGGGTCTATGCCAAGCTGGTGAGCGTGCTGATCGCTGGGCGGTTGTGGTGGCACGCCCGCATCACCCTGGTGGAGATCTTCTGTGGACTGGCGCTGGGGCTGACCACTGCCACGATACTAGGCTACCTGTTGGCCAAGTCCCGCTCGTTGGAGCGGCTCATCTCACCGTATATTGTCGCCTCGCAATCGGTGCCCATCGTTGCCCTGGCTCCGCTGCTGGTTATCTGGTTCGGCACCGGCCAGTTGAGCAAAGTCTTGGTCTGCGCGTTGACCATCTTTTTTCCCATGCTAGTCAATACAATGGTCGGCATTCGCTCTGTAGAGCCAGATCTGGTGGATCTGATGCGCTCGCTCCAGGCCACGCGCTGGCAGATGTTCGTCCTGCTCGAGGTACCCTCGGCGCTGCCAATGCTGCTGGGCGGGCTCAAGGTAGGCGTGACCTTGTCCGTCATCGGCGCAGTGGTGGGCGAGTTCGTCGCTGCCGACCGTGGCCTGGGTTTTCTGATCAACCTAGCGCGAGGCAATTTTGACACGCCGCTCATGTTTGTGGCGCTATTCACGCTCGTCAGTATTGCATTGATCCTGTATCTGTTGGTCGTTTTGACTGAGAGTCTGTTACTTCGTTGGCGAAGGTAAAACAACACAGGAGAAAATGAAAAATGACAAACGACAAAACGATTAGAATGGGCTGGGGCATCGTGCTGCTCCTGGCTGTGGTCTTGAGCGGATGTGCGGCGCCAGTGCCGACGGCGACACCCACGCCAGCAGCCGCATCTAGACCGGTGGCCACGCATACGTCAGTGACCACACCTACACCCGAGCTGCGCCGCATCACGCTGGCGATGGGTTTCATCCCCAACGTGCAGTTCGCGCCGTTTTATGTCGCCGTCGAGAGAGGTTACTTCTCCGAGGAGGGCCTGGAGATCGAGTTTGACTACGGGTTCGATACCGATCTGCTCAAGCTGGTCGGGACTGGCGAAATGCAATTCGTCGTCGGCAGCGGCGATCAGGTGATCTTGGCCCGCAGCCAAGGTTTGCCGGTCGTTTACGTCATGAATTGGTATCGTCGCTTCCCGGTGGCAGTGGCCTCGCTGGATCTACTGAGCGAGCCGCAGGACCTGATCGGCAAGGTTGTCGGCATCCCTGTCCTTCACGGGGCGAGCTACATTGGCTGGCAGGCACTTGTCGATGCCAACGGCATGAACCCGGCCGACGTAGACCTGGTCACCATTGGCTATACCCAGGTTGAGAGCCTGGTGACCGGCCAGGTAGACGCTGCTGTGGTCTATGCCATGAACGAGCCGGTTCGACTGCGCTACGAAGGGCACGAGGTGAATGTCATCCCCGTGGTCGATTATATCGATTTTGTCTCCAATGGCCTGATCACCAACGAACAGACCATCGCTCAAGATCCAGAACTGGTGCGCGGTATCGTGCGCGCGGCGTTGCGCGGCTTGCGCGACACACTGGACGACCCGGACGCTGCCTTTGGCACCTGTCGGCGCTACGTGCCCGAGATTGACGACGACAGCGCGCCGCTGCAGAGGGCCGTGCTGGAAGAGTGCCTCAACTTTTGGCGTGCCGACAATTTGGGCTACTCTGACTCCGCTGCCTGGGAGGCCTCGCAAGCCTTCATGCGCCAGAGCGGACAAATTGAAACCGAGATCGATGTGTCTACCCTATTTACCAATGATTTCATCGAGAAACCCTGACTGTGAAGGAAAGTGCTTTCTCAACTGCGCTGTCTGCACCTTCATCGAAGGACGGGCCTGTTCTAAGGGCTGAGCACATCAGTGTGACCTTTCCCTCTCCACAGGGCGGGCTGGGGGCGCTGGATGACGTCTCATTCCAGGTGGGCCGGGGCGAATTTGTCTGCGTGGTGGGGCCCTCCGGGTGTGGCAAGTCCACGTTGCTGCGCGTATTAGGCGGACTGCTACCGCCTACCAGCGGCCAGGTCTATCTACGCGGGAAGCCACTTGACAGCTCGTGCGGTGATATTGGCATCGTTTTTCAAAAGGCCAACCTCATGCCCTGGCGCACGGTCTTGCACAATATCACTCTGCCGCTGGAGATTCAAGGGCTGGATGGCGCCTTGGCGCGGCAGCGCGCCGCCGATCTGATCCGGCTGGTTGGCCTGGAAGACTTTGAGCAAAACTACCCTGACGAACTTTCCGGTGGCATGGCCCAGCGAGTGGCGATTGCGCGCGCATTGATCTACGATCCCGAGATCCTACTGCTGGATGAACCTTTTGGCTCCCTGGATGCGCTGACACGAGAGCGGATGAACCTGGAACTGCTGCGCATCTGGCGGACCCACCGCAAAACAGTGGTCATGGTGACACATAATATCCAGGAAGCCATCTTTCTAGCCGACAGGGTGATCGTCATGACTGTACGGCCAGGTCAGATCACCGTCAATCTGCCGGTGACGTTGCCGCGTCCTCGCTCTCAAGACCTGATCTATTCCGCTGCCTTTACCGAGTTGACCCGGCGTATCCGGGAAGCGATTGGCTGACATAGAGACACTGTGCGATAGAGGACAGTATTCTATGATAATTTGTGTTGACAAAGCAGAGGCAATGGTGTATAATGGATGACTGGTACAGTCATCAGTGGCTGTCTACCGGGGGGTGAAGCGGCGTTGGGCCGCCCATTCGGGCCGAAGAGTTGCGGCGTCCGCCGTAACTTGAGGTCGCTTGCAGCAGGGTGGAGGGCAAAGTGAACGCGCAAAGGCAGGGGAAAGAAAAACCATTCAATGTTCTAGTTGTAGACGACGAACAAGAGATTGGCGCCTTGTTCCAGCGTCTGCTAGGAGAGAGGCAGCAAGTCACGGTAGCGCGCGATGGCTACGAGGCCCTGGAGAAGGCGCAGGAGGTGCCATTTGGCCTCGTATTCCTCGACGTTCGACTGCCGGGCATGGACGGTGTGGAGACATTGCACAAGCTCAAACAGATCTTGCCTGATGCCGTTGTGGTGATGATGAGCGGATACTCTGTGGAGGACCAGATCCGCCAGGCGATGGAGATGGGTGCTCAGGATTTCATCCCCAAGCCATTCGACGATTACGACCAGATCATGACGATTGAGCAAGTCGCCCGGTACCTGAGCCTGCACGAGTTGACCGTTCGGCGATTGGCCCGTGAGGGCGAGATTCCGGCCTTCAAGGTAGGGCGACAATGGCGAGTGAAAAAGGCCCTCCTGGATCGGTGGATCGAACAAGAGGTCAATCGACAACGCGGTTAGCAACAGTCACATCGGAAAGTAGCGCGGCCCGGTGACACTTTTCGAGCGGCTGCACAAGAGGAACATCGTGCCCGGAAAAAAGTTCCTGGATTTGAGTTGCGCAAGGTCCCTGTGAGTGCGGTGGCTAAAGAGAAATCGTTACACACGAAAAACTGACCTTCTCCTGATGTCACGAGGAGAAGGTCAGTTCTTTTGCCGCGTATCTTGCGACGAGTCATCGCCGTCCGGCGGTGAGCTATTTTACTCTGGCGGCGACTGGAACCGTTCCAGCCACCGGCCCAACCAGCGGCGCCACATACTGGGCCGCAACTCGGCCCACGCCGAGGCAGATTCCTCTTCACTTGCCCGTCGTGGGCTGAATTGATCTTCGACAAACAGAGAGGTGATGCGACGGATCGCTGCCCTGCCTGCCGGCACCTCGGCGCTCAACTCGGACGCATACTCGTAGGGTGTCTGGGATTTCTTTGTCAGCACATTCAGCAGGCGACCAAAGCGGGTCATGCGCTCATAAATCTTTTGCACCAACCCCAGGCGGGCCAGGCCTCGCTCTTCGAGCCACCAATAACCGCCGCCGACCACCATGGTTACGGCAAAGAGCCCGCCCACAATCCCCAGGGCTGTCACCCACCACGGTCTGCTCGTGTCGAGTGGAAGCGGGTAGGCACCATCGTCGAGCATATCCCGCCAACGTTCAAAATCATCCTCCGGGCCCGCGGACCGGTTGTCGCGTCCGGCGTTATCTGTGTTAGCAGATGGAGGACGCGGCCGGACAATTCCAGCCTCCGAGGCCGTTGGCTCAAACTCGATCCAGCCGTAACGTGGAAAGTATATCTCTACCCAGGCGTGGCCGTGATGGTCCCGCACCCTATAAACGCCTGCATCGGCGTTGTAATCGCCTCGCGCATAGCCAGCGGCCACCCGGGCCGGGATGCCTGTCGCCCGTGCCATCACTACCATGGCCGAAGAGTAATAGTCACAGTAACCTTCCTGCAAATCAAAAAGAAACCAATCCACCCGATCTTGATCCAGTGGCGGCGACTCGATCAATTCGTTGTATTCGATCGTCTTGCGCAGATAAGATTCCAGGGCGGCAGCCTTGTCGTAAGGATTGGTTTTGTCTTGTGTAATCGTCTCTGCCAGGTCTCTCACCCGCTGGGGAAGCGAATCGGGCAACTGTAAATAACGCGCTGTGACCCAGTACGGGTAATCGGTGCCGGCACTGCGTAGGCTATCCTCGTCTGCGGCAGAGATGGCCGAGACGACACTATATCCCTCGCCGCCCTCCAGCGGCGCGCGCGTATAGATCATGGAGGCGTTGAACAACTCACCCTGACGACTGTCTCCTGGCAGCCGGTCGGTCACCCGGCTGGCACGGATTTTGGTGGGCCGGTCGATGCCCACCGGTTGGGCTGCCGCAAATAACTGCGTGCGTCCCGGCAGGTAAGAGGTATACGTTTGGGTGATGAGCCGACGCATTTCAAAGCGAGGAATGACAAAATCTGGGTCGTAGGCATCCAGGTAGGCCATTTCTTCGTCGTTGTTCAGCCATCCACTGCTGGTGTATTCGTCATACACGGTAGCCCGCCAGTAGCGCCCACCTGGCGACGCCACGTCCATCACCACCCGATCGCCCACGTGTACCGCTCCCCCCAGCGACATGGTATCGCCAAAGAGATTGGGCTGGGCATCACCGTAGTAACGTGATGTAAAGAACAAGCGATTCCACGTGTCCTGCACTCGCTCCCACGGCTCCGAAAACCTGGCCCAAAAGGTGGCTACCTTTTCACTGGCTGCAGCTCCCGGCGCACCCCAGGCCAGCACCATCACGACGACGACGAAAACCGACCCATACCGCAAGAAATCCCACACGATCTCTGAATCGTATCGCACATAGGCTTCCAACCAGGCCTGTTGCTGGCAGAAAAGGTTGAAGCGGATAAAAAAGAGCAACATGAGTACCACATAAGCGATGAGAAAAACCAACAAGCGCGACGGCCCCCAGTAAATGCTAATGAGCAGTACCGTTGCTGTGGGCAGGATGGCCCACCAGATACGATGGGTACGGAAAGTTGCCCAGGCGGCCACGTAACCGAGCAGCCACACGACACACGACAGGAAGAGAATGAACATCAAACTGTCGCTGCTGCTGCCGCCGTGTATCACCTTCCACAACCAGCTATTGAGGTGATAGCCCAGCTCCAGCACTCTGTCCCGCGGAGCAAACGCCGAAGGCAGAAGGGTCGTGCCCAGGTAACTGATCCAGGCCGCACCATACACCAGGCTGAAGAGATGGGCCACCAACGCTGGAAAACGAGTTTTGGCCAGGAGAATACCCACCGCCAACCCGGCAAGCGCGGCCCATTCAATGACTTGAAGGTCTTCTATCCAGCGGGCAGCAGACATGGCCCAGGTAACGGTCATCACCATGCCGATCAGAAGGAGCAGCGTGCTCCAACCTTCCGACAATTTCTTCTTATTAAAAGTCATATTCATACCTTGCTAGTCCGACCGATCAGCCCCACATCTTGCAAACCGGGCGGAAAATGTCAATTGCTCTGTCTAAATAATACCCGCTGGGTCACCTTTAGGTTCATGACTCGCCCCTGGCCTATGGTCCCCGGGAGCGAACGATCGACAGCAACAGCCAGGCCCCCATGATGACCGCTAGCACAAAACTGAGGTGCGCGATGGGCAGCCTCAAACCCAGAAAATTCCACTCCGTTGCCCCGCCGTGAATGACGACCGCAGAGCCGACAATGAGCGCCGCCACGACGATGCTGAAGGCCAGACGGCTGATCATGCTATCAAGCTTGGCAATGATCCGGGTCAGTTGGCGCAGGTCAATGCCCAGCGTTACCGCGCCATTCCCTAGCTGCTCCATCAAAGATTCGGCGCGCTGAGGCAGATGTCGCATCAAGCGGCTGGCTGTACTCACCGTCTGCAGCACTTCGTCCTGCAATCGCCGCCTGGAGAAGCGCTCGCGCAGCAGACGTTCGCCAAAGGGCTTGGCCATCTCTGCCAGGTTGAAGCCGGGATCCAGACTCAGCGCCACCCCTTCCAACACGATCACCACTCGAGCCAGCAACGCCAAATCAGGCGGAAGGTGAATCTGATGTTTAAACGCGGCTGCCAGCACCTCTTGCAGCATCTCACCGATGGGCATCATTTCCAGGGGCAAACCGTAGTAGCGCATCAACAGGCGCTGCACGTCTCGCTCCACCGCTGCTGAGTCGGTGCTGCGGCTGGCAGCTCCCATGCGCAAGATCACCTGCACCACTGCCTGGCTATCTTGCGCCAACAAAGCCAACAACAACGAACTCAGCGATCCCCTCGTGGCGGGCGCCAATTGCCCCACCATACCAAAGTCCATCACGCCGATTCTGTCGTCGCATACCATGATGTTGGCCGGATGGGGATCGGCGTGGAAGAAGCCATCCACGAACACTTGATGCAGGTAGAGATCCACCACCACCTCGGCTACGGCGGGCAGATCGTACCCTTCCTGGCGCAGCCGCTGCACATCTGTGAGCTTGAGCCCTTCCAGGGCTTCCATCGTAAGCACCTGCCTGGTGCTGTGACTCCAATACACCTGAGGGATGAGCACCCTCGCGTCGTCAGACAGGTTGCGCCGCAGCCGATCGGCATTACGACCTTCGACGGTGTAGTCCAGTTCGTCCCGAAGGGCCTGGCTCAGCTCTTCGACGATTTCGACCAGATGTGATTCACGCACGCGTGTCGAACGCCGCTCTAGAAAGCGTGCCTGTCGTATCAACAAGTCCAGGTCGGCGATCACCGTCCGCTCCACGCCTGGACGTTGGATTTTTACCACCACTTTCTGACCATCAGGCAGTGTCGCTCTATGAACCTGACCAATGGAGGCACTGGCAATTGGCTCCAGCTCAAACGAGCCAAAACGTTCGCTCAGCGGGGTGCCCAACTCTTGTTCAATGCACGCCACGATCTGCTGCGTCGGCACCGGTGGTGCGGCATCTAATAGCTTGGTCAGTTCGCGTATGTATTCTGCCGGCAGCAGGTCAACACGCCCACTGAGCACCTGACCCATCTTGATAAATGTCGGTCCCAACTCCTCAAGCGTACGCCGGACGCGCTCCGAGATGGAAAGCGTGCTCGCGTCGGAAGCTGTCCCTTCCATACGGCGACGCCTCCAAGCTGACAGGAATCGCGTCAGGCCCAACTGCTCCACCACAAAGCCGAGGCCGTTCTTGATCAGAATCTCGGCTATCTCGCGAGCACGGGCAATTTCGGCATATTGACGACGAAAAGGTATAGACACAGGCAATGTACGGCTCTCTTTGTACAAGGATGATTCAATTATACTTCCAACGCGCACTATTGACAATTCGGTCAAAAAATAGGATAATAGGAGTGTGAAAAATGGACATAAGGCCACTGTCCCCAAACGAGGGGAATAAGGAGGTGGGACATGGCAAACGTACCTGAGAAGAACCTGCACGGCTATTGCACTGAAGCTGAACGGTTGATCGAACGGGGCTCTCTTGAGACGGCCGTTGCCATTGGGCAACACATCCTCCGGCACTATCCCAAATACGTAGAAGCCTATCGTGTGTTGGCCAAGGCCACGCTGGAGCAAGGTGAGGTTGGATACGCAGCCGATCTCTTCAGGCGTGTTTTGAGCGCGGATCCTGAGGACTTGGAATCGCGTGTCGGTTTGGGTATCGTCTACACTGAGGAAGAGGCCCTGGAAGAGGCCCTGTGGCAGTGGGAGCGGGCGTTCGAATTGGCACCAGGCAACAGCGACATCCGAGCGAAACTGCGCCAGGTCCGCGAACGACTGGAAGGCTTGGAATTCCCTCGCCTCGAATTGACACGCGGCGCTCTGGGGCGGCTCTACGCCCAGGGTGGGCTTTTTCAGCAAGCAACCGACGAATTCCGGGCTGTGTTGCGCAAAGACCCTGAGAAAGTGGATATCCAGGTTACCCTGGCCGAGACGTTGTGGCGCGATGGAAGACTGGCTGAAGCTGAAGCAATGTGCGAACAGATCCTGGAAGCACTGCCCAACTGTCTCAAGGCCAACCTTATCTTGGGTCATATCTGGCTTCATACTGGTCGGGAGGAAGAGAGTCACGGGCCGTTCCGCGTCGCTCAAGCGCTAGATCCCGAAAACCGTGTCGCCGCTGGCCTTCTCGGTGAGGAAAGCCCTCTGACCAGAGAGCCAGTCGTCATTCCCTATCTCGATGAGCTACCTCCTGAAGCGCCCAGACCCGAAGACTTGATCTCCGTCATGGAAGAGCTTGCTCCAGGAGAGGCCGTCGCAGAGGCCGAGTTGCCCGACTGGCTGACGGAACTGCGTGGCGCTGGCATCTTGGAGGAAGAAGAAATCGTCGAGGACGAGAGCTTGCCAGACTGGCTCACTGACGTTGAACCAGCCAAAGTGGAAGAGCCCATTGCCCACATGACTCCTGTTGAGGCGTTACCACCTGAACCCGACTCAGAGTCCGAAGACGAGGAATTGCCAGACTGGCTGGCTGATTTAGGCATAGAAGAACCGGAAGAACCTGTCGTCGAGCCGTTCACCGAAGCCGTGGCAGAAGAACCGCTTGTCACCGAGCCCCCCGTGTCAGAGCTGCCAGACTGGCTAGCTGCCCTCGAAGTGGAAGAGGTCGAAGAGTCACCGGCAGCAGAAAGACCCGAAGCGGAACCAGTTGTCGACGAGCCCGTCACTGCCGATACAGACGATAGGGACGTGCCGGAGTGGCTGGCGCAGCTTCGCACAGAAACGGAACAAGACCTCACCGACATTGGGGAAGTGGATATGTCCCTCTCGCCGCCAGATGAAGACGCTGATCGCTTTGCGGCAAGAGAAGTTCCTGACTGGCTACAGGACGCTCAAGAAGAGAGCGAGTTATCAGTCGAAGCGATCTCTGAAGAGGACTTGTTGTCTTCTACCGTCACACCGGCAGAGGAGGTTCCTGCTTGGCTGGCCGCCTTCCGGACCGAAGAACCGGCTACGCCAGAGGCAAAAGTTCCCGCTGAGCCAGAAGTGACTGAGCCTGCGGAAGATATTCCCGATTGGCTGGCTGCATTCCAGGCCGAGGAACCAACTGCGCCAGAGGTTGAGGCCCCTGCTGAGCCAGAAGTGACTGAGGTTACTGAGCCTGCGGAAGATATTCCCGATTGGCTGGCTGCATTCCAGGCCGAGGAACCAACTGCGCCAGAGGTCGAGGCCCCTGTCGAGCCGGAGGTTACGGATACAGATCTGTGGCGCGAGATCATGCGCGAAGAGGGTTTGGGGGAAATGATCGAAGCCGTTCCCGCCGAGGCCGAGGGCTTGCCAGAGGAAGCTGAACCCGCTGAAGAGATCCCCGATTGGCTGGCTGACCTTCAGGCCAAGGAACCGACAGCGCCAGATGTCAAAGCCCCTGCTGAGCCAGAAGTCACCGAGGTTGT